>Ga0326728_10009666_pt1 | contig 23064 bp, 18 predicted proteins | sample MB3enrmetagenome_FD_207602 | JGI IMG/M metagenome (GOLD analysis project Ga0326728, IMG submission 207602) | Lab enriched peat soil microbial communities from McLean, Ithaca, NY, United States - MB31MN | ecosystem: Environmental > Terrestrial > Soil > Wetlands > Peat | place: USA: New York... | reverse complement strand
GCAGCCCGCATCCTCGTTCAGGTATCCCTGCTCATGCACCACTTCCCGCAAATAAGCGAGATGGACCTGAATCCGGTCAGCCTTAACGATTCAGGCAAGGGCGCTTTGGCTTTGGACGCGCGGGTGCTTGTTTCCAATTAGGAATTACGAATTGTCTATCCGATGTATTCGCCTGCTGTCAAACTGATACAGTTGTATGTTCCATTGGGGGATTGTATGGTTTGCAGGCAATCACTTTTAGCGAAATTTCCTGCATCAACGTGACCCCAAAAGGCTCAGGATGGAAGAGTTCAAAAAATTCCCCAAAGGGACCATCAGAAGGAATCATAATTTCTACGGTGAGGCTTTTATCGCGGCCATCATCATGCTCCTCGGCTTCCAGATTGCTTCCGCCGAAAGATTAACCAATCGGGCAGGTACACTCATCTGTGAGGGACAACCTGCCATCTTGTTTGGTACCTTACTCATCTGTTTCGGTGCGTACATTTTATATTATTTGTTCTTTAAAGCAGAATCTGAAGAACTCAAATTAGGTGACTTCCACGAATTGGATGATTTTGAAGAAAGCATCGACGGATATAAAACGAAGTTCACGGTCGAGAATACAGTAACCGTTGCTGGCACATCATGCGTTCCAGTATTCTATTATAGACTGGAAATCAGATTTAACCAAAAGCTCGACCTCGGTCTGGACATTAAGCAGAGAGACAGGGTGGAGCATTTTTTATGGCTGATTGGTTTCACCCGATTCTTCGATGTTCATACCATGAACCACCATTTTGATTCTCAATACCGAGTCAAATGCGTCAATGTAGAACTTTTTAAATCGATTTTTGATTATGGCATTGTGCGCATGTTAGAGGAATTCGATAGGGATTATCCGCCTATTCGGAAAAAGAATGGAATATTACGAGTAACTGATACCTTTGTCCGATATGTTGAAGGTCCGTACAGCGAGGATTCGAGGATTTTCGACCCTCATCGTGGGAAAATTGAAGACTTATTTAGAGAGCTAATCAAGATTATGCGTGCAATCGAGAATAGTGTCTCCCGACTATCTTTGAAGGGAACTGATGCGCAGGGAAGCATTGAAGGCGCTTGATCGCGTTTGCCTCCCATCTGAAGGAGATATGTGAAAAGTTCATTGTGTGTATTTACCGGGGTGCTGCTGATTCTTTTAGGTCCAGGGATCCTTGGTTAGAATGAGGGCAAGCAGCGACCATATACGGTTGCCGGCTCTTGGCGCAAGCGGGTCAACGTGTGTCACTTGTGCAAAGGAGGTGTCGGAGAGGGTCAGGTATTACTGTTTGAGCCGTCCAGAGCGCTTTCACGGCAAAATTTTCCGCTACGACCATCACCGGGAAGTGGCGCGATAGTCCGGCGGCAAATGAAGAATTCACACAACTCTCCTCTATAAGTAGTACACTTGCCTGCCGGGACATTTGCTTTCCGTCTCATCTCTGGGGTTCAGCGGAACTGGGGCATGCATCTGCAAAAAGCATTCGAGCGACCTCATCCGTAATATTAATTTTTGTATAAAAGTTAATATTGTATGGGAAAACCTCACTTTGGAGGACCAGCCTGTTGACGAAGGGAGGGTTCCGGCAAACGACTTAAGATATGAGAATCATTTCCGTTGTGATCCGCGTTTCAGCCTATCGCAAACATTTGGGCTAAAAAACTTGACGTCACTGCTCGGCTCGAAGGACCGCATTTTTAACCTTTTTCGACAAAACATAGGTTATTAGAGCGTTATTCGACATTGATCAATGGATTTCGACGGTCGGCAATGTTAGAGTATCTTTCGACTATGAACGGCTATTAGCGGTTATTTTCGACTAGATCAAAGGGTTTTCGACGCATGAGGCTTACTCAGGCTACTGTCACCGTATTTCAGGAGAAGATTATCCCAGACGGCGCCAGACTGACCGGCTGGGCGGCGCTTGTCCAAGCGCTCGCCCTTCAAGTGCCGGTCCGGCGTCCGAGTTGCGTCTCGGAGCAGCATATTCGCGGCAGCCATCGGGAAGAGGGCGCCTGGGCCATCTATGATAAACGCTACTGGCCGGGTGATACCTTTGCCGATCACCTGACGTTTGCGCTCCGCCATGAAGACGTGGATTTCCTGATTCTGAAGCGGGTCTTCGAGGCCGTGCCCCGGGCCGAAGTCGAGGCCATCGTCCGGGGCGCCCCAACGGGTGCTCTGGCACGGCGCGCGTGGTATCTCTACGAAACCCTGACCGGCCATACTCTCGACGTGGATGACGCGCCCGGAGCTGCGGCCATTGATCTTCTCGATCCCAGGGGATATTTCACGGGCAAGTCGCGCCTTTCGAAACGCCATCGCGTACGCGACAATCTCTTGGGCGCCGGCCGCTTCTGCCCGTTCATCCGACGCACCAAAGCGCTCACGGAATTCTTGGCGCTCGACCTGGCCGCCAAGGCACGGGAGACCGTGGGGCGCACAGGACCCCATATGGTTGCGCACGCCGCCGGCTTCATGCTGCTGGCCGACAGCCGGGCCAGCTTCGAGATTGAGGGAGAGCGTCCGCCGCGCAACCGGCTGGAGAGATGGGGCCGCGCAGTCCTGCAAGCTGGCAAGAACAGGCTCACGCTTGATGAAATCTTTCGCCTTCAGCGCATCCTGATTGAGGACACACGGTTCGTACGCTCAGGTCTTCGTCCCGACGGCGTTTTTTTAGGCGAACGTGGTCACGATGGCGATCCGCTTCCGGAATTCATAGGTGCGCGCCCCGATAATCTGAACGATCTCATGGGCGGCTTGCTGGAGGCGAACGAGCGCATGCGCGACGATGGCGTCGACCCGGTGCTGAAGGCAGCGGCAACCGCATTCGGCTTCGTCTATGTTCATCCGTTCCAGGATGGTAACGGTCGTATTCACCGTTGCCTGATCCACCACGTCCTCGCCGAACGGAAGTTCACGCCGCCGGGGATGATCTTCCCGGTTTCGTCCGTGATGCTGGACCGCATCGATGATTACCGCGCAACTTTGCAGGCCCATTCCGCCCCACTAATGCCCTTCATTGACTGGCGGCCCACGGTTGAGCGCAACGTTGAGGTACTCAACGAGACCGCCGATCTCTACCGCTATTTCGATTGTACGGGGGAGGCTGAGTTTCTGTATTCGTGCGTCAGACGCACCGTTGAGCAGGATCTGCCGCGCGAGATCGACTATCTGCGCCGCCACGATGAAGCGATCCGCCGCATCATGGATGCGGTCGAAATGCCGGACCGGGTTGCTGAAAATCTGGTGATGTTCATCAGACAGAACAATGGGGTTCTGCCCAAGAATCGCCGTGAGGGCGAGTTCAAGAATCTGCGCCAAGGGGAAGTGACTCTAATCGAGGGCATTGTCAATGATGCGTTCGCAGGCTCCTGAATACCCCAAGAGATCGGCGGCGCCACGCGGCGATGGTGCTTTAACCGGTCAAATATCCGGACATAATGAAGGACGTAAGCATGCGCCTTGCTCAGATCGATATCGATTCAGCCATGGAAATGTTTGAAGAGCTTTCCGGAAAACGCATACTGGGCCGCTTCAGCGGCATGGAGAAGGCTGACCTCAAAGCCGCAGCCCGCATCCTCGTTCAAGTATCCCTGCTCATGCGCCACTTCCCGTAAATAAGCGAGATGGACCTGAATCCGGTCAGCCTTAACGATTCCGGCAAGGGCGCCCTTGCTTTGGATGCGCGGGCGCTTGTTTCCAATTAGGAATTACGAATTGGGGATGAGGAATTTTGCATTAGCATTCAATCTTATGAATTGAAGCAAGGGGTGGGCAGGGTCAACTTTGAATCAAGGCATTGAGCAGGTTAATACGTCAGCAAAAGTCTGTCCGCCACCTCCTCATGATCCAGTGAAGAGCCGTTCATCTGGAACCTTTTTAACATCGACCTTCCGATATTTATGAACAGCTCTTTCTCAAAGAGTCCTTTGGGTATTGGTAGTTTACACAGGTGGTTGCCCGATTGCTTTGAGCCGTCGATGCTCAGGGCCACGAACACACCCCGCGACTTGCATTTTTCGATCACCCCAAATAAGCGTTCCAGGCTGAAGGATTGGGCGCCGTAGAGAATAGCCTGAGTATGGGTATAGGGAGGATCGCAGTAAACCATATCTCCAGCTATTGCCCTGCTCATCGCTTCTTCATATTCCATCCTTATAAACTGTGTCCCCTTGGTCCTGTAATGCCATTCGTCCACCCGCCCGGAGAAGGATTTCGGGGAAATAGGATCATGGATTCCCACAGGGGTTGATATATATCCGTCAGCTTGTCGGAACCGAACCACCCCTCCGTAACAGGAACGACAAATGAAAAGCAGATCTGCTGCATTGGGGTTGCCATTGTAGGAAGCCTTGACCTTTTCGTAAACCTCACGCTTGTTCCCGCTTATGATAAGTTCCCACCTCTCCTGATACCATCGTTTCAGGGTCTCTGGCTCTCTTTGTAATGTCTGCCAGATTTCCATTAGTGGCTGAAAGGAGTCGGAGCCAACCGCCTTTTGGGGCGCCAAGGACCCTAGAACTCCGCCGCTGCCAAGAAACGGCTCGAAGTAGGTCCCAAAGCGATTCGGGAAATGGGCAACTATTTCATGGGCGAAGCGCTGCTTATTACCGACCCACTTTAATAGCTGAAAGCTGAACGGCCTGATTAAGTTCTTTCTTATTGGTTCCTTAAACAGAGTAGCCTGTCTCATTACTCCCTCACGAAAGATCAAGATATCTCCGATCCATCATTTGTGGCAACCGAGCGTATACTATTTTGGTATATGAATCAAGCCTTATTATGAATGCTTTCAATATGGAGAAAACCATCTACACTGAACAGCAGGAAAAGCTCCAGCAACTCCTTCGGCAGATCCGGGAAGAGGCAGGCTTGCGCCAGTCGGACCTCGCCCGGCTCATCGGTGAACCACAACCTTTCGTCAGCAAGTATGAAAGAGGGGAACGCCGTCTCGATATATTCGAACTTCGAGAAATCTGCAAAGTTCTGGGCATGACGCTGGAGACTTTCGTCCGCCGGCTTGAGGAGTCTCTTGAAACCTAACCCGCGCTTCCGAAACCAGCAGAAACATTTCTGGGCCAATGTCCGCACCATCAGCCAGGAGATAGGATATACTGCACGTGGTAAAAAGATCATCAAAGTCCCCACCTTAGCTGAAATCCAAAAAGCATTTAAACGAATCGACCTTTCACTTGATCATATCACAACGAGCGGTGGGCTGACTGATTTCGGGAAAAATCTTTTCGATTATTTTTCCTATCGTGCCGATGTCCTCAACACCTTTGTCGAACCCAGACTGATGAATACCGAACAGGCTAAGCAACTCTTCGACGAACTGTACAGCGAGATCCAACCCAAGTGCCCTATTCCCATGAATAAGCAGAGAGGGGAGAAAAAATCTCCTGCCTATTTTACGGGCATTATTAATATGCTCATAGAGGCTTTCGCTCCAGGCCACCCGTGCAACTTTGACCCTAGGACGCTCACCACGATCACCAGAAACGGATATCCGCTTCGCACTTTAGCAAGAAGGGTAGATGGAGCATTTCCATCCAGCGTCAACCCGATCGCGGTATGGGAAATCAAAGAATACTATTACACGACCACCTTCGGGAGCAGAGTTGCCGATGGAGTTTACGAGACCCTTCTGGATGGAATGGAGCTGGAGGAATTATCAGAACACGAGCGGGTGGACGTCCAACACGTTCTGATGGTGGATGCTCATTACACTTGGTGGGATGGTGGACGCTCGTATCTGTGTCGGATCATCGACATGCTCCACATGGGGTATGTCGATGAGGTGCTATTCGGCTGCGAGGTGGTGGACAGGCTGCCTGCAATCGTCACAGATTGGATTGAGAGGTTGAATGCGCGACAGGACTCGATTTCCCGCCGCTCAAAACAAAACCGCCCACCGGCATTTCCGGTGGGCGGCGATTTGCACTAAACGCCACAGGCTGGTCGAAACACGTCACTATTCATTTCACACTATTCCAGCGACTCATTCTCCACCAAATCCCATACGCCACAGGGGCATGCGCCGGCGCAGAATCCGCAGCCGATGCACTTTTCCGGGTCTACGACCATTTCAAATCCGTCGCCGTTCGAAAGGGCCTGGCGGGAAATAGCCGACTCCGGGCAGATCGTTGCGCATATTCCGCAGTCGCGGCAGGTCCCGCACGATGAACATTGCGAGGCACATGACTGAATGCCGTCAAAAACCGCAAGGCGCGGATCGAAATATTCGAGCTTTACGCGGGTAAAATCGATTTTAAAACGAGGCCTTTGGATCCGCATCTCTTTGCCGGACAAGATGTCGCCAATTCTTTCCGCAGCTTTTCTTCCGGCCCCGATGGCGTCCGTGAGAAGCCCCGGTCGCACAGCGTCTCCTATGGCAAAAATCTTCGGATCGCTTGTACGGTAATATTCGTCAACCTTGATGAATCCCCGTTCGATCTCAACGGTTTCAGGCAAAAAATCCAGTTCGGGCAAATCGCCCACGGAAATAATTATCGTATCCGCCGGGATGACTTCTCCGGTAGTAAGCTCCAGTCCTTCATCAGTCACAGCCTTCGCAGAGCATGGCCACCTGAACTTTGCGCCTGCGGCTTCCGCTTCCCTGCGTTCTTTGCCGAACGAAAGCGGTTCCTGGATATCTATCAGCAGAATTTCCTCGGCCCCGTATCTGTGCGCTTCCGCTGCAGCGTCGCAGCCGACGTTTCCGGCCCCGATAATAAGCACGCGCTTTCCCACCTTTGCCTCACCCTTCTTGCTTGAAAGCAGGAACTCCATGGCCGGGATAATCTTTTCTTTGCCCGGGATGGGTAAGATCCTCGGTTTCTGCGTGCCTGAGGCGATAACGATAAAGTCAAATTGATTCCTGAGCTGTTCCAGGTCCGACTTTTCGAGGCGATGTGAAAGATTGACGTGAGGAAGAGCTTCCCTCACTCGGGCAAGCTCGGCGGCAACCACTTCATCCGGAATGCGCGACCGCGGGATCATGGCGGAAATCTTCCCGCCCAGCTCGGCCCTCATATCATAGACGACCGTCTCATGGCCCTGCCGGCGCAACTGCCAGGCAATGGACAAGCCGGCCGGACCGCCGCCGATTACTGCGATCCTCTTGCCGTTTTTTTCATCCGGGCTGAGAGGCGGAAGTTCAGGCAGCTTTGCCTGAAGGCTCGCCTTTCCCAACTGTGTTACGTCCACGGGGATCATCCGTTCGGTCTGCCTTGTACAGCCCTGCATGCACAGGTTCGGGCACAGATAGCCGCAGACTGTCGCAGGAAAAGGCGTGTAGGCAAGCGCAAGGTCGACCGCCTCATCCACCCGCCCTTCGCGAATCAACCGCCACCGTTCGTGGACCGGAATCCCCGTCGGGCAGCTTGCCTCGCACGGCGCCGCAAACTTCCTGTTTTCCCATACCGGAATGTAACGTCTGAGAACACCGGTGGTAATCACCGCGACGGTGCTTTGGTCAAAATCAACCAAGTCCCCGATAAGGCCGCCTGTACCCAGCTCATGATCCCAGACGTCTTTATGGAAAGCCTCCATCGAACGCTTGGGCGCCGCATGTTTTTCACTGGGACCTCGCGCCTGCAAAATCCGCCATTGCTCCCGATCGGCAAGATGAGAATAGATCTCCACTTTTCCGATCGCCGTCAAAAAGGCTCGGAGGTTTTCGGTGAGCCATTGCCAGTCCGTGTCTTCCATCGGGACGAGTTTGGCGTCGCCGGCGCTGTAGCCTTTATGAGGCCCGCGAAAATAGATCCTCCCTCCGACCATGCCAACGCACGGACGGAAACCCAGAATATTTTGGACATCTTGAGGTTCGTGACCGCAGATTACCGCAATGCCGCCCGCCATGAATTCGGCGAAATAGTCGCCTGCCGATCCGAGCACCCATAATTCAGGAGGCGCAAACCGCGGGTTGTGTTTTGTCATGGTCATGCCGCGGGCGCCGATGTTTCCGGCCACGTAGACCCTTCCCTGGGCCATTGCGTTCGCGGCGCCGTTCGTGGCATTACCGTGTACGACGATGTCCGCCCCGCCGTTCAGCCAACCCACGTCGTCGGAGGAGGGGCCAAGGACTTCGATCAGCGTATTGGGAAAGCCCATTGAACCGACGCGCTGGCCTGGCGCGCCGGATATTTTGATATGAAGCCGGTCGCTTCCGGCTTTCCAGAGTCTGCCACCGATACCATGCTGACCGAAAGCCTCGATCTCGATGAGGCGATGGCCGTTTTCCACCGCCTGCTGTATCCTTTCCTCGAGAATCCGCGATTCAATCCGATGGTTGTCTTCAAACCCGCAAAGGCGAATTGCCCGTTGTTGTTCCATACTCTGCTCCGCTTACAGTCGCCACATATCGGATGCCGGAAAAAAGTCGACGCCTGACGCCCGATACCCGACTTCCTTTACACAACGTATTTTATCTGAAGCCGCTCTGCCGCGTCCTTGTCGTCTATGGCCAGAGCGTCCGACATGCCGATGGGAAGAGACGTCGAGCGTCCGAGAGGAGCGACTATTTTCCTAAGCTCCGTATCGAACGAGAGGTATATGTCGACGACCCGCTCGGCCACTTTTTCCGGATCGAGCCGCCTGTAGAGGCGCGGGTCCTGAGAAGTGATGCCTTTGGGACACAACCCTATGTTGCAGATATTGCACCGGTCCGATTCCGAGCCTAAGCACCCGGCCGCTGCCTGCATCATGTATTTTCCAACCTGAACGCCGCTTGCGCCAAGCATTATAAGGGCGGCGGCGTTAGCCGCGATTTTTCCGTTCTTGCCGACCCCTCCGCCTGCAAAAAGCGGCACCTCGTTTTGTCGTCCGAGTCTGGCCAGGTTCAGGTAGCAGTCTCGAATATTGCTCGCTATAGGGTGGCCCATGTGGTCCATGGACACCGTATAGGCCGCCCCGGTGCCCCCGTCTTCCCCGTCAATGGCAAGTCCGGCGGCGTAAGCATTCCGGGTAAGATTGTTTAATACCGAAAGAGCGGTGGAAGTCCCTGAAATCTTCGGATAGACCGGCACTCTGAACCCCCAGGCCATATACATGGACTGGATCATCTTAGCGACCGATTCTTCAATGGAATACTTCGTCTGATGAGTCGGCGGGCTGGGCAGGCTGACACCTGCCGGCACCCCGCGAATTGCGGCTATAAGCTTGTTTACCTTATACCACATGAGCAAACCGCCATCACCCGGCTTTGCGCCTTGTCCGTACTTGATCTCGATTGCACAAGGGTCTTCCTTCATCTCGGGCAGGGCGTGGATGATTTCATCCCAGCCGAAGTAACCGCTGGCGATCTGCAGGATGGTATATTTCAGGAATCGGGACCTCAAAAGCCTCGGCGGGCAACCACCCTCACCCGTGCACATTACCACGGGCATTCCGAGTTCTTCATTGAGGTATGCGACCCCCATCTGAAGACCCTCCCACATGGTCGGAGAAAGAGCGCCAAAAGACATGCTGCCAATAATGAGAGGGTAGATTTCCCGCACGGGAGGTATCCAGCCGTTTTCGCGGTAGAGCCGAAGGTTTTCCTCCGGAGGCAGCACACGACCGAGCAGGGTGCGCAGTTCGAACTCATGGCGGCCGGCATCGAGAGCGGGGTCGGTGAGCATTGAGATCCGAATGAACTTTATCCGGTCAAGCGTTCCGACGTTAAGCGCATCCGGCACGTTTCTCCTGCCGCCGCGTCTCCTCGGCTGTCCGGCCTGATTGATATGGTAGCGCTGCTTATCCACTTCATCCGACTTTAGAGGAATTATGGCGCCGTTAGGGCAGACCAGAGTACACATGGCGCATCCGACACACGCATAGGCGGGATCGGTTTTTTGCCTAATCCCGTGGTAGATTTGGTAAACATTCGATGAGGACGTAGAAGGCCCGATCTCGGCCAGCGAGGGGATCTGAACGAGCCTTTTTCTGTGCACTCCCAGCTCGATGGCGTGTACCGGGCAGACTGCGCAACACCGGCCGCACAGGGTGCATTTTTCTTTGTCCCATTGAACCTGCCAAAGCAGGTCCTTCACGCTCAGTGAAGAAGGGATAAGGGTTCCGTTTGAGAGCATACCCGGACCTCCGAGCGGTCAGCAGGAACGATGACCGTATCTAGATGCATAGGCTGAAAATCTTTACTTTTATCCCGGTCGGGGATGGCCGCCTCAAGACCACACATCTCCGAACAGAAAGCATACATGCCTTTGCGGCCCCCCGCGACGGCAGGCCGCAGTTTCTTCCGGTCCTGAACGAGGAAAAGGGTGTCATCGGGCAGACGACCCATGACGCAGTTGGGACCGTCGATGATGAGTCTGCGGCACGAACGCTTCAGTTGCTTCAGAAAGCCCCCGTCCGGATGAGACTCGAGATCTTCATCCTGGAGCGGAGTTATCAGGTGCTTATATGCCTCGATCCCCAAGCCGAGGCTGTTGAGCATGTAATGGGCTATATGGGTGAACACTTCGGAGTCGGACTGATACCCGACATAGCCAGGGAAACCGCGCGACATCAGGTATTCCCGGATGGGCACGAAAGCCGTGTTTTCTCCATTGGTCATCGAAGCTATGCCCTGGATGAAAAACGGATGGCAGGCGTAAAGATTTATCGCATAGTTGGTGTTCTGCCTTCCCTGGGCGAGAATGACCCTGGCCCTGAGTTCGCCGTTGTCCAGTTGAAGGTATTCGGCTACCTGGAGCGGGTCGCCGATCTCCTTAATCATTATCACGTCGGGCCAGAAGCTATAGATGATCATGTCCTCCCGTTCCTCGCCCATTAACCTGAGCTGGAGGCGGGTAAGCATGAGGCGATCCTGCATTTCCTGCCGGCTGAGACCTTCCCAGGATTGAGGATACTCGTAGGCGCGAACCACGTAAGCGTCACGCCTGGGAGTGCCTGCCGGGGGCGTTGTTTTCTGAGCCCGCATGGAAATCTTGTGCTTGGTCATGAAGCCCAGATTCATCATGAACTGATCGAGGCGCTTCACACCCTCGCCGGTGAATATGCCCGACAGAATCGGCAGTCCCTTCAACTCTTCGAACGGTCCGCTGAGATCGCTCATAAAAAGGCCGACCCCCGAACCGTCATGGCCCTCCCGCATCACGTCGAGGGCGCGCATGGCAAGCATGGGTGACAGAGGCTCGTCACTGGTCAATGCGATCAAACGGCACATAAAAAATTTTCTCTCCTGTTTGCTTAAGATTCATTTCCCGCACTCTCCGGGGGAGAGCGGATCAAATCCGGCCTGTTCGAAACGCCTTAAGGTAATGAATTATCTTGAGTTCGCTGTCGGCAGCGCTCGGATAGCGTCCAAAATTTTATATATTACCAGAATAATCCGTCCCTTAACAAGCGGATTCAGCCCAACTCCGGCGGAACCGCTCACCCGCTCTGCATAGATAACATATAAGTCGTAAAAGTATAGGGAGAGTTTCGGTGGGAAAGAGGATTTTAGAAATCAAACTCAAGCGGAGAATGGACAATCTCCCATATCCGCTTTTCCCGGACCACCCCGCCCGAGAACGTCAGATAGCTGTACTTCCCATAATGGGTTATTTTGCGGGCAGCAGTAATGATCGAGTCGGCGGATGCATTTGAAGCGGGCAAAAAGAGCGCAGTGATTCCGCCTCCGCTGTTTCCGCCTTTGAAAACCAAAAAGAGACACTCGGCCCCGCCGCCTTCTTCCATCCTGCGCCTTCCATCCTCCTTCATCAGCCGTTTAACCTCCTCGGGAGCTGACGCAAGAAAAGACTCCAGGTTTTCAGACCCCGGCAGGCCGAAGAATAACAAGTCGCTTCCCTGGCTCGATTTCTCCTTCGCCTGCTTTTCGGTCATTACAGGGGTATCCTCCTGGTCGAGACTTTCGAGCAGAAGCCTAAAGGCCGCTCTTGTTTTTCCGTCCTCCGCAAGCACCGCCACAAGCTTTCGCGATCCTTTGAGGCTGTTTACGGTAGCAGGGATTTCCTCGGGGTAAAGGAGCCTGAAGGTGTTTACACACGGGTCCACGACTAATCTTGCAGGCGCTTGGGATGAGCGGATGGAAAAAGCAGTTTCCCCGTCTTTAATCCTGACTTTTGTGTCGACTCTATCACTTTGAGAAATCTCAAGTGCGACGGTTATATCCAGGTCGTACGAAGGAACGCTCTGGAGAATAGATCCGGTCGTCAGGAAGAGGGCGGAATCTTTTGTCCCCATTCGTGCAGGGCGGGATTGAACGCCCTCAAGCCTCAGAACCGGCGCTCCGCTTCTCCCGATCCATTGGTCGAAAAACACTTTGGCTTCCCCTGCGTCCCAACCTCCAAACTTTACGAAGAACTCCCTGAAATCATCCCAGGAAGTTTTGACAAAGAGCTTTTCTTTGTAAATACGCCGCAAGCAGTCCCAAAAAAGTTGATCTCCGAGCCTTTGCCGGATCATGTGAAAGACAAATGCCGCTTTCCCGTAGCCGACCGCCCGGGTGGCAGGGCTTGAGCGGCTCCCGAAAAGCTGGAGCGGCAAATCATCCCCCGATGCCACAAGCGTGGCATACTCCTCGAGAATTTGTCTCCGGTAAAGTTTCCCCTCGGCATCCGAGGAAATTTCCTTTGAGAGGTAATCGGCGACATAGGTTGTCAAACCTTCGCACCAGTTGCCGGAAGCGTAATCGACCAGCACGCCGTTGCCCCACCAGGAATGGGCAATCTCGTGCCTGAGGCTTGTCTGGGGGATGAACGGAAGGCGCAGGACCGATCCTCCCAGAAGCGTATAGGAAGGAAACCCATATCCGGTCGGGAAGAAATTCTCGACTATCGCGAATTTGGGAAAAGGGTAAGGCCCGTGCAAGCTTTCATAGAACTCGATGTGAGAGGCGGCGGCATTAAGGTAGGTATTCGAGAGCGAATCGTTTTCAGAGGTAAAGTATGTGAAGATCGGGACCCTGCCGGCCTTGTTCGAACGTACAATATACCTGCCTGCTGAAAGTGAGAGCCCCTGCCCCATCGGATCGATTTTCCAGATAGACACGCTGAGAGCGTCGCGATCGAAATGTCCGATCAGTTCACCGGCGGTAACGGCGTAGATGCCTCGCGGAGCGCTCACCTGGACGGCAAAGCCTTGTCTGCATCCCTCAGGCCGCGGATACCACCCGCAGTCCTCGAGTAAAAAAGTCCCCTTTTCGGAGATAGAGCCAGTGACACCGAATCCGGGGTTGTCAAAAGAAACCGGTTCCGAAATCACCGGGTCGTTAAAGACGGCATCATAGGAAATTGAAATTAGAAGCGGCCCGTCGGTCTCAGGTATCCTGGAAAGATTCAGCTTGCCCGAGCTGAAGTGATATTTGGCAGCCTTGCCATTTATCAGCACTGACCTGACGTTGGATTTGCCTGAGAGCAAAAGGCTTATTTCTCCGCCCTTCCGCCCTTCGACCCGTATGTCGTCCCTGCCCCTTAAACGGTGTGCTTCGGGCTGAAGTTCGACTTTGAGATCGTGACTGCAAAAAACTTCTGCGCCCCATGCAGTATTTAAGCAGATCGGAATTAAAACCATGGCGATTTGCAGCAAAGCGGCAAACAAGAAAGATCCCCTTCCATGACCCGCCCGCGCAGCTTTTGCGGTGTACTTGTCTTGCGTCCATAGCGGGAATTCAATCACGCACTCCGGCATCTTCGGCAGCGAGTTGCGCGATTGCGGACCAGTCGAGCTTATCCCCATCTTGAGCAAGCAACCTCAGGAACCGTTCTTTCAAAAGACTTGCGAACGGCATGGGCACTCTCAGACCATCGGCGGCTTCAAGCGTAAGCCGCATGTCTTTATACCCCAACGGGGCGGCAAATCCCGCGGGCTCGAACTTTCGCTTCGCTATCAACGCACCGTAATTCTTATAAACCGGCGCGACAAAAAGAGTCGATGTCATAATATCGAGATAGCGGCCTTCATCTATGCCTGCCTTGCCGATGAGAGCCATAGCCTCACCCAAAGCTTCGATCGCCGAGGCAATAAGGAAATTGCCGCTCAGTTTGATCAGGTTTGCGGCTGAAGGCTTAGCGTCAAGGACGAAAGTCTTTTGCCCCAGGTCGTCGAATAGCGGCATACATGCATTTACGGCATCCTGTGGACCTGCGGCGACTATGAACAGTTCGCCGGCAGCCGCGGCTTCAGGACGCCCGAAGACGGGTGCGGAGACAAAACGCTGGCCTGCCCTTAAATGGGCTTCAGCAAGTTTTTCCGATAATGAGACGCTGATCGTGCTCATGGAAATATGGATACAGCCCTTTCCCAGGGCGGTTATAATGCCTTCATTGCCAAACACCGTCGTTTCGACTGCGGAGTCATCGGCCAGCATCGTGATCACGGCTTCGCCGCCGCAGGCGCCGGCCACCCGATCGGCAGCACGGCAGCCCTGTTTGACGAGCGCCGCCATCTTATCGGCCGTTCGATTATAGACGGTAACATCATGGCCTGTCTTGATCAAATTGGCAGCCATGCCGGACCCCATTCGCCCAAGTCCGATAAATCCGATTTTCATGTCCCCTCCGCTAGTTCTTGAAAAACACCGGCAGGACTGGAGAAAACCTCATCCCAGCCACTCGGGGTTATGCCAGGTGCTGTCAAAGGTATGTGAAGTCTTGTATAATTCGTATCGGCCAAGCTCCGCCGCCCGGGCGGATTTTGCAAGAAGCGCCTTGATTTCTTCCGGTTGCAAAGGCCGGTAACTTCTTGCCGCGTTCAGCGTCTGATCGAGTATCGCCATGGAGTCACATCCGGTGATTACCGTGCTGGTAGGCAGATTCATGGCATAGTGCAAACATTCGACAGGCGTTGCCGCCTTGCTTTCAAGAATGTGACGATCGCCCATCGACTTCATTCCCAAAACGCCGATATCGGCCTTCACGAGCACAGGCAAGACCTTCTTTTCAAAGCTGTCGTAGTGAGCATCCATGATGTTCAGCGGCATCTGAACGGTGTCGGAACGGAACTGATGGCTCGCCGCCGTTTCGAGCATTTTTAAGTGAATTTCCGGACTCTTATGCCCAGTGAACCCGATATAGCGAATCTTTCCCGCCTGCTTCGCCTCGAGTGCGGCCTCCATAGCGCCGCCCGCAGCGAAAACGCGGTCGGGATCGTCCATTCTTATGATCTCGTGAAACTGCAAAAGATCTAAATGATCGGTCTCAAGCCGTTTGAGAGACTCTTCAATCTGCCGCGCAGCGGTTTTCTTATCGCGGCCGTCGATCTTGGTCATAAGGAATACGCGCTGACGATAGCCGTCGCGCAAAGCTTTGCCCATACGGATTTCGCTTTGCCCACCGTTGTAGTCCCAGGAATTGTCCATGAAATTTATCCCATTGTCGATCGCCGTTCTCACGATGCGAATGCTCTCAGCCTCCGGGAGGTCAGGCTTGCCGAGGTGAAAGCCTCCAATCCCTACCATGGAAACCTTTTCGCCGGTGCTGCCAAGTTTACGGTAAGGGACCCCTCCGGCAGATTGGGCCGCGCCGGAGTGCGACTGGGCGCTGACCAGGGCGCCTGCAACGATCTCCAGGAACTTCCTGCGCGTAACCTTTGAGTCCAAGGTCGATTTCTCTTCGACGCGATCTCCATCGCCGGCCGCATGCTCATAAATTACGCTTCCATAGTTCGTCATTTCAGATCTCCGTACTGGATGCAAAAGGCTTTCTCTGTGCGCCGGGCCATCTGTGAAAACACGGCGGCGAAGGCTAAACTTTCACTCTGGCTGATAAGTTAAGCCGGGCACATGCGGATTACAAGATTGTTCCCATATCTGGTGTGAGTGCACAAAATAGTGAAGAGAATAAAAATCGGTCAAGTATTATGATTTGGTTTTCGAAATAACGAACAAGGAAAAAATGGAGGTGTATATCCTTGGGCTTCCATTTGAAAAACCTTGTCTTCACTTTCTTGAACTCATTGCAAAAAGCGGGTATTGGGAATATCATTATTAACCTTAGAATTTTACTGCTAAATTGGTTTGAGTTTTCTTAGACTCAATCGGAGACCCTATCGAATTTATGCAAGAATCACCAGAGCGAACAAAAATATTCAGCCGGTGCAGGCGTATTCTGATCAAGGTGGGCAGCGCCGTTGTGACGGGACCCAAGGGGCTCGACCGCGTGATGATCCATAGGCTTAGCGACCAAATTGCCGAGCTTCGCGGGCGAGGCGCCCGCATGGATGTGCTTGTCGTCTCTTCCGGCGCGGTTGCCTCCGGCATGCATAAAATGGGACTTACCGAACGCCCGCGGACCATTCCACAAAAGCAGGCGGCTGCCGCTGTCGGTCAGGGCGCGTTGATGGAAGCCTGGGAGGCGGCTTTCGACAAGTACGATCTGCTCGTAGCCCAGGTGTTGCTTACCAGCGAAGATCTCGCTAATCGCCTCCGTTATCTCAACGCCCGCAATACGCTTGAGATGCTTTTCTCCTGGGGAATCATACCCGTTATCAATGAAAACGACTCGGTTGTAGTCGAGGAGATAAAATTCGGAGACAACGACAAACTCTCAGCTCTTATTGCCGGCCTTGTCGGGGCCGACCTCGTCATAAACCTCACCGACACCGAGGGACTCTACGACCGGGACCCTCGGATGCACTCCTCCGCGAAGCTGATTCCAATCGTTTATAGGGTGGACACGAAGATTCTGGCTTGCGCCGCTCCTGCGCCCGGAACCGTCGGCACGGGAGGAATGCTGAGCAAACTCAACGCCGCACGCAAATGCCTGGCACTGGGTATTCCGATGATTGTCGCTGCGGGAAAGCAAAGAGATGTTTTGCTGCGGCTTTTTGACGACGAAGAGCTGGGCACGATTTTTTTGCCCAGAGAGCGCGCTTATTCAGGGAAGAAAGTCTGGCTGGCCAATCTACCCAAACCGGCCGGAGAGCTTACTCTGGACGATGGGGCCGTGGCTGCTCTCCTTAAGCGGGGCCGCTCTCTACTTCCAATCGGGGTAAGGGAGGTGAGGGGTGTTTTTGGAGTCGGGGCTCCGGTGCGGTGTATCGACAAAGATGGTAATGTGATCGGCATAGGTCTTACCAACTATAAATCGTCGGAGATCGACGACATAAAGGGCCGCCACAGTGAAGAAATAGAAACACTTATCGGCTATAAGCACTCGGACGAAGTAATTCACAGGGATAATTTCGTTTTGACTAACGAAACTGGTTGATACATTGGGGTATCGAGGAGAACTTATGAGTGAAGAAATCCTGGAGATGGGAAGAAAGGCTCGCGAAGCTTCTCATCTCATGGCATTGGCCAACAGCAATCAAAAGCGGGAAGTACTAGAGAAGATGGCTTCGGTCCTGGAGGCTGAACGAGACTCCATCGGAGCCGCCAATCTGAGGGATGTCGAAGAGGCGGAGACCAAGGGGTTGGGGAAGGCCAAAATAGACCGGCTCACGATAAGCGAAAAAGTCCTTATGGAGATGATTGAAGGACTTAAAGAGGTTGCGATGCTGCCCGATCCGGTCGGAGAAATTACCCGGATGTGGACTCGGCCTAACGGGCTTCGGGTCGGCAGGATGCGGATTCCCCTGGGCGTCGTGGGGATCGTCTACGAGTCTCGTCCGAACGTTACGGTGGACGCTGCAGCCCTGTGTATCAAGGCCGGAAACGCCGTCATTCTGCGGGGAGGCTCCGAGGCTTTCCATTCCAACAGCCGGCTTGCCGGGATTTTGAGGCAATCGCTTCAGCAGACCGGACTTCCCGAGGATGCCGTCCAGTTTGTAGAAACCACCGACCGGCAGGCGGTACTTGATCTGCTCGGCCTCGAGCAATACGTTGACGTCATGATCCCGCGCGGCGGAGAGGATCTGATACGCTTTGTAACCGAAAACGCGAGCATGCCCGTCTTAAAGCATTACAAGGGCGTTTGCCATGTTTACGTCGATTCCGGTGCGGACCTGGAGATGGCCCGAAATATATCCTTTAACGCCAAAGTTCAGCGGCCGGCAACATGCAACGCAATGGAAACCCTGCTTGTGCACGAAGCGGTTGCGGAGCGCTTCCTGCCCGCAATGGCCGAAGACTTCAGGCGCGCCGGCGTTGAACTGCGAGGCTGTGACAGGACTATGGCGCTTGTGCCCGGCTGTACGGCAGCAACCGAGGAAGACTGGTATGCCGAGTACCTCGACCTCATCCTTTCAGTGCGAGTAGTCCCTGACATGGAAGCAGCCATCCGGCATATCACCAGGTATGGTTCTCAACATACCGAGGCCATCGTTACGGCAAACTTTGATCGCGCCCACCAATTCATCCGGGAGGTTCAGTCCTCGCTCGTCCTGGTGAATGCCTCGACGCGTTTCAATGACGGATTTCAGCTTGGACTCGGGGCCGAGATCGGCATATCCACTTCACGGCTCCATGCCTTCGGACCTATGGGCGTCGAGGAACTGACGACAACCAAATTCATTGCGCTGGGCAACGGCCAGTTGCGAAGTTGACCGGAAAACACTTGCATGGCGAGGGGGAGACACTGTGAGACGGAGAAAGAACCGACACGGTGAGGGGAGTACACGGTGACCGGGAGGAAAAAGATTTCATTCCCGAGTCCCCGCTTCCCCGAGCACCCGCGTCAGTATTCTCCGGCGCGGCTAGGCATATTCGGAGGCACTTTCGATCCGGTTCATCTGGGACATTTGAGAGCCGCCGAGGAGGCTCTGGACATACTCGGTCTCGATGAAATGGTTTTCATGCCGGTCTCCATTCCTCCTCACAAACCGGACAGGAATATTCTAGCCTTCGAAGAGAGATGGCGCATGCTGGATCTCGCCGTTTCGAACAACCCTCGCTTCCGCCTTTCAGACTTGGAGCGACGGATACCGGGGAAATCATATACCGCCCGTTCACTCTCTCAGTTCCGCCAAGAAAACCCCGGCACAGAGCTTTTTTTCCTTGTCGGATGCGACGCTTTCCTTGAAATAGATACCTGGTATGAGTACAGGAAAATCTTTCGCCTTGCCAACATCGTCGTACTTTGCAGACCTGAGTGCAGTGAAGATGAAGTGCTGGAATTTGTTACAGAAAAAGTATCAACCTCATATACGATTGATTCCGGGGATCGCCGTATTCTGCACCCTGAGCTCTACCCGGTGCACCGTATTCAGAACACCAAAATGGATATCTCCTCGACCAGGATAAGGGAACTTGCCGCCATGGGACTATCCGTGAGATATCTGGTCCCCGATGAAGTATCGAGTTATATAAGGGAGAACATGTTATACGAGGTAGCCAAAGGTGATGCCTGAGTTGAACGCTCCGGCTGGGGTCCGGCAAAAGGGCGAAGATTTCCAGATAACGATGAGCAGCAAGGAGAAGGCTATTCTGTGCGCCAGGGAAGCGGCGCGTTTTAAGGCGCTCGACCTGGTGCTTATGGATGTTTCAGGCCTTTCCTCCTTCGCCGACTATTTCATCGTTTGCAGCGGGAAATCTGGCAGGCAGGTCCAGGGAATCGCCGATAACCTCGAAAGCGGTCTTAAGAGCATGGGGATAAAACCGATCGGAACGGAGGGAAGACGAGAAGGCCACTGGGTATTGATGGACTATGGAGACGTGATAATTCACATTTTCTACGAACCCGTGCGCTATTTTTACGATCTCGAAAGTCTGTGGTCCGAGGCTTCCAGGGTCGAGTGGGAATAACCTCTGTAGACAAAGATACTTGAAAATTGAGATAATTCCTGATTCGAACCCCGGTTAGCCGCACGCCAACCGGGCTGCTTTCAGTTCGCGGGAAGCCTTAGGGGCTGTGGATCATCCTCGACCCGCTTGGCGATAAGACGCGGGTGTGGTATAAGGAAACATGATTTTCACGCTTTTCTTGCGCCCTCACGGGTCCAAACCCCTTCCGTTATTCGTTCCCGTGAAAAGGAAGGTTACTCATGTTATCTAAAGCCGTTTGTGCAAGGAAATGGAAAAAAGTTCTGACCTGTCTCGCTTTGGTTGTTTTCACTTCCGTTATCCTGTGCCCCGCCCGCAAAGTGAGCGCAATCAATTTGAGCGAAGAAAAGGATATGGGGAAGAAGTTCGTCAAGATGATTCGCAAGGCGATGCCCCTTGTCGAAGACGGCGAAGTGCTCACATACGTCAGGAACGTAGGCAACCGGGTTGCCAAAGAAGTGGGCATAACTACTTATCAGTTCCAGTTTTTTGTGGTCGATGAATCGATTCCGAATGCCTTCGCGGTCCCCGGCGGCTATATTTTCATTTACCGTGGGTTGATCGAGATGATGTCGTCCGAAGACGAACTGGCGAGTATTCTATCTCACGAATTGGCCCATATCCAGGCGAGACACCTGCAAAGGTCGATTGACGAGGCGAAGCTTACAACCGTCGGTATGGTGGCCGGCATGATTGCCGGCGTTCTTCTGGGAGCCCCTGGGATTGCCGCCGGGGGCTTGGCTGCTTCTCAAGCCGCCGCTCTGCAATACAGCCGCGGCCACGAGATGGAAGCCGACCAGTTCGGGTTCAGGTTTCTTTGCGCATCGGGCTATGAACCGGACTCCATGCCTTCCATGATGCATAAGCTGCTCGATCGCACCTATCTACAGAACTCCAGGGTACCCAGTTATCTGTCCACCCATCCGGCTTTAGAAGAACGTGTGCAGTACCTGACTGAAATGGTCAGAAAATATAAGGTTTCCTCCAGAACAAAAGTGGAACCCTCAAGTGGGGATTTCATGATCATGAAGGCCACCATGATAGCTGATTATACCGAGGAGAGCAAAGCCCTCGAGCATTTCAAGGAGGCCATCAGGAAAGGTGACAATACGGCCGTATTCGGGCTGGGCCGACTCTATCTGCGGCAGAACAAATGGGCGGAGGCGTTGGAGCAACTCAGGCAGGCCGCTCGTTTGATGCCGTACAGTCCATTTGTGCTCAGCACGCTCGGGGACGCTTACCAGAGGGTGGGCAAGCTGCAAGAGGCGCAAAGCACCCTGCAGACGGCCCTGATGCTCGATCCTTCGGCTGCAATAGCCCACTTCAGGCTGGCCCTGGTATTGATGGATATGGGGAAGAAAGATGAAGCCCTGGAGCATTTGATGCAAATTGAAGAACTCTCGCCCATGTTCCCCGACGTGGACTATCAGCTTGGAGTGGTCCTAGGGCAATCCGACAAGCTGGGGTTGGCACATTTCCATCTAGGACGCTATTACTATCACAAGGAAAACAAAGAACTCGCAATCTCGCACCTCAAGAAAGCAAAGTCCCTCATCACCGACTCGCCATCCAAGATCGAAGAAATCAACGAGGAACTCAAAGATTTGGAACCGAAGAAAAAGGGATTTTTCCAAAGATCATGACTAGGGGAAAGCGTCAACTTATGTCTAATCTTGAAACCGGAATGATTGAAAATGAAGAGAAATAAACTGGAAATGCCTTTAATTGCTGATTCCTTCGGCAGAAGCATCCCTTTGTTGCTCATTTCTCTAGCCGGGCTGCTTATATCACTTATGAGCGGATTCCAGGACCAAATCCCGTTTATCGGCTCCCTTTGTTCAAGCGCATGCAAGGACACAGCCGAAATACATTTTCTCCATGTCCCTTTCTGGCTGGTTGGCGTGGTGTTTTATTCAGCGGCAGCAGTCTTGGCCCTGTTCAGACGGGAGATGGTCACATGGATGGCAGCTCCCGCCGCAGGGGTAGAAGTCGTTCTCGTTCTGCTGATGATCCAACTCAAAGCCCCTTGCGTCTTTTGCATGGCCAATGCAGCGGTTATCCTCCTTCTGCTTGTGGTTGCGTTTAGGAAGACCCTTATATGGCAGGAGGCGACCCTGGCTCTTCTGTTCTTTGTCGGCTTCTTTTTTTGGGTACCCTTGGAGAACGGCCTTGCGCTTCCGATGAGCGCCGCAGGTCCCGGGGCGCATGTCTCAAACTCCGATGAATCAGGGATTGCAGCCAAGGTGGGCGGAGAGGTCATAACCGATCGGCGGCTGGAAGTGCTTCTCGGCTCAAAACTTCTGGAGATCCGAAAAGAGATTTACCGGATAAAGATTGAGAGGCTCGACCAGTTGATAACCGAGACGGTTCTCGAAATGGAGGCGAAGAAGCAGGGGATAACGCTGGAGGCGCTCATTGCCAATATAGCTCCTGCCGGGTCGACATCCGTTGAAGAGTCCGAGGTTGACAGGTACATATTAGAGAACCAACAGCGTCTCCAGGCTCTTCAAGGGTCTATCCCCGATCTTAGAGAGAGAATAAAGACATTTCTGGAACAGCAGAAGAGATCGCAGGCCATAAAGGATTACGTTAGTTCAATTGAACCCGAATACGACGTCCGCGTGTTTGTACCCATGCCCAACGCACCCAAGGTAAAAGTGGACACTCGCGGGGCGCCGAGTCTTGGTCCTTTGAGTGCTCCGGTCACCGTAATCGAATTCTCAGACTATCAATGCCCCGCCTGCCGGTCGAGCCATCAGGTGATCAAGGAGGTCAGGGCCGTGTACGGGGACAAGGTACAGTGGATTTATAAGGAATACCCGCTCAAGCGTCACAAAGAAGCTTTCAAGGCTGCGGAGGCTTGTCACTGCGCTGAGGAGCAGGGCAAGTTCTGGGAATACCAGGAAGCGCTCTTTGCGGCCCCTGATTTGTCGCCTGAAAATCTCGTCAATATTGCAGTCCAGATGGGAATGCCCCGGGATAAGTTCTCCAAATGTCTCGAGGATTCGAAGTATAAAACCCTGGTGGAAAAGAATTCGCGGGACGCCGTTGAGGCCGGAATAGACAGAACTCCCACGTTTATGGTCAACGGGACCTTGCTCGTTGGAGGCCCGTCGTTTGAGTCATTCAAGAACATTATCGATGAGGAGTTGAAAAAAGCAGAGCCGCAGCGGGAGACCGTCGGAAGGGCGCAATGAGGGGCTAAAGAATCTTGACGCCAAACGGCTGATAATGCTAGGCTTCATATCTTACACGATCGTTGTTTGGGGGAACTGATTTTTCAGGAGGCGTCAATGAAGATACTTGTTAGCGACAATTTGTCCGAATCCGGGATTGAAAAACTGCTTAAGGTCCCAGGCTTCGAAGTGGAAGTAAACACCAAGCTCACTTC
>Ga0326728_10009665_pt1 | contig 23067 bp, 28 predicted proteins | sample MB3enrmetagenome_FD_207602 | JGI IMG/M metagenome (GOLD analysis project Ga0326728, IMG submission 207602) | Lab enriched peat soil microbial communities from McLean, Ithaca, NY, United States - MB31MN | ecosystem: Environmental > Terrestrial > Soil > Wetlands > Peat | place: USA: New York... | reverse complement strand
AAGGCCCCTCAAAAGGCCGCCGAGGGCCTGACGAGACTGAAAATGTAGTGCCGACCTGGGAGATCGCGCTGATGGAAACAAAACACTTACGACTTCAACATGCCCCCAACTGCGAAAGTTCGGCTAGCGTGTGCGCGCCACCCGCCTTAGAGCAAGGGCCTTAGTCCCCACGGCAACAAGAGCACTCGCAACCTGATTATCGTCTTCGCTCATAAAGTGGCGGCCTGCCCCTTGATCGATCCTAATCGTCCTCGCGCCTCCACAACTTGTTGGTCCACCCGTGCTGCCATCTCAGCCAAGAGGTCACGCCCTTTCTTCTCGGCTTGATCCACTCGGTTCTTCAACTTGTAGAGGTCGGATTCCTCCAGCCGGGCAATGTCTGCATCAATCGCCTTCAGCCGGTCTTCGACCTGAGCAATCTTGCGTATGACGCGAACAAGTTCGGCTCCCAGCCCTTCGCCTTTCACAGATTCCGGGCTGGATTCCCAATCGCGGAGGATTGCCTCCAAGCGAGCCGCATCGCCCTCCTCGGTATGCGCGGTTGGCTTCAGTCATCAATTCATGTCGGCGTTTGCGCTCGCTTTCGTCGGTGGCAAGGTCGGGATGAATACGCTTGGCAACCTCACGGTAGAGTTTCTTCAGGTTCTCCGATGGCAAGAATGGTTCCCGCTTGCCTGCCTCTTGTTCAGCTTCCACGGCTTGGGCCGAATCTTGAGCCTGGGCGCGGGCTTGCGACGCTCGCTCCTGTGCTTCCCGGTCTTTCGGCTTGTTGCGAGCCCCAGCCTCCGCGATTTGAGCTTCAATTTCATCCAACTCAGCCAGTCGGGAGCCCACGATGCGCAAGTAGGTTCCCTCGAAGCTGTGCAGTTCGGCCTGAAGGGTCGCCAAATCCAACTCACGCTCGGCTAATCTCGCTTCCAGACCTGCCAGTTCGGCCTTTTTCTTCTCTAACTCTCTGGCTTCCGGCGACGTAATGTGTGTGATTCGTGTCGTCATTGGGTCAATCCCCCATCAGCGTTGACGGGTAAGGAGCAAACCTGATGAAGCATTTTCCGGTGTACTGGACGGTCTAATTCTACATGGCAGTTCCGTCTTGGCTCCCAACAGCCCCAGACTATACACCCCGCAGGGGGTTCCCACGGAATATTTGTTCTTCGGCTGAGTCCAGGGGCACGGGACAGGTAATGTGGACAGCCCTGGACTATGACCGTTGGCTTTAGGCTCTCAGCATATTTCCAGCGGCGTGGGCCAACCCGCTCTTACTCGGCAATTATTCGTTTTTCCCAAGTCCGTGGGTCGCGGTGCTGGTGGAGAAGCGCGATAACCTCCACGGTTTCTCTGGTCACACCGAAGTACACCGCGTAGGGAAACCTGCGAAGCAGAGCTCTTCGAATGTTGCTTTTGATTTTCGGAAACTGAAATGGGCTTTTGGTGACCCGTCGGAGGACGGAGTCGAGCTCGTCGAGGAATTGATCACCCAGTCCTGTCCCTCGCTCCTCGTACCATGCTGCCGCGTCGCTGACATCAATTTCAGCCTGGGGCAGGATCGTGAGGCGTCGCATCACGGGGTGGATTGGCGCTGACGTAGTTTGGCGCGGAGTTCTTCGCGAAAATCGTCCCAGGATCTGCCCACATGAGAACCGGCCTGGCCCTCATTCGTGCGCTGTTCGATCACTTCCAGATGCCAATCCGGTACGGCAACGGCTTCAGGCCTGGCAGCAATGCGGTCCCAAAGCGACTCAACGTAATCGAGCTTTTCCTCGACCGTTAGCTCGTCAAAGCCTGCCGGCGGATTTGATACTTTGCTCGCCATAGGATTGAGCCTGAGTATACCTCTTAGGGTTCCCCGATTTCTACTGTATTTATTTCCGCAACGTTCAAATGCCCGTCCGGGCTATTGCCTTTTCCAAGCGATGGCTCGGACCTGAACTAACGGCGGGAACATAGACATCATTTTGCTGTCAATAGGGTCGCAGGACCGTAACCGCGGGCATGGGATAGTGCTTGACGTTGCGGGTGATGTCTTCCGCGACGTAAGGCGCGAACCATCGCCAAGCTTGACTTTTTCCGTCCCCTCCACGCCCCAAACGCCTCGTCCAGCGCGGCGCGAAAGTCCGCGGGGGCGGGGCGGTGGACGTATCTCTCCTGAATCGCGGTCCGGATCAAGGCGCTGGCCGTTTTCTTCTCCAGCCTGGACCACGCTCGCAGATGACGCCGTTGCTCTGCGGTAAGGAAGATTTGAGTTCGTACCATATTTCCCATGGTTTAACAATATACACCGTCTGTACATCTATTCAAGGAGGGTTCTGCCGTCCTGCAGCAGGCTTCGGTTCTAGGCGGAGCGTTCATGTCCATACGTCTTCATCACGGCCAAACCAGCAAGACAGTACTCACCTCACCGGATACTTTTTCAAATCAGGAACGGAGAGCGGTTATAAGGCAGGTCACCGTCAGGAAGTAAAGAACCTCCCGGCGGGCTGGCGCAGACGCTCGCTTTCGTCGGTGGCAAGGTCGGGATGAATACGCTTGGCAACCTCGCGATAGAGTTTCTTCAGGGTCTCCCGAAGCTACGCAGTTGGGCCTGAAGAGTCGCCAAATCCAACTCGCGTTCGGCTAATCTCGCTTCCAGGCTTGCCAGTTCGGCCTTTTTCTTCTCTAACTCTCTGGCTTCTGGCGACTTAATATGCTGGATTCGTGTCGTCATTGGGTCAATCCCCCGTCAGCGTTGACGAGTAAGGAACAAACCTGATGAAGCATTTTCCGTTATACTGGACGGTCTAATTCTACGTGACAGTTCCGTCTTGGCTCCCAACAGCCCCAGACTATACACCGCAGGCGGTGGTACAGCGCAATATTTGTTCTTAATAGCGGTGCTGTGGAGACACGCGGAAAAGGATCGAGGGGGACGCGCGCTATGCCCGCAGTCAGTGCTCGATGCCCCAGCCTTGTCCATGCTCCTGCGACTCGCTGCCTGCTTGGTGCTCCGCATTTTCGGTCGCGGGGGCTTGGTCCGGGCCACCAATTTCGTACCCGGTTTCCAATGCGGACTGCTTTGAAACATCTCGCCTCAACCCTTCGCCCAATTTCTCCGCGTCGTTGGTGAAAGTCTGCGCATCGTAGCGCCCGCGCGAGACTGAGACATAGGCCAGCCGAGAATTAACAAGGAGCTGCGTCGAGCTAGAAAAGCCCTCCGCCGGCGAACGGACGGGAAAGCGTGCCTTGCTTTTAGGGGGATGCTGCGATTGCCGGGTTCTCGACGGCCAGGCCCGTCTGTTGCGCCACGGCGAGCAGGTCTTCATCCGAGGCAATTAAGACCAGGGCGTTTCCGGTCCCAACCAGGGCATCGTTCACGCCCAGAGCCGTGGCCAAATGGACGGCATCAGCGGCACGCAGCTTATAGCCTCGCGCCAGCCGGAGAGCACGACCTACTACTTCATCGGTGACGGGGAGTCCAAATAGAAGAGGGTCACCGACGCTCCTGAACCAGCCTTTGGGAAGGCAGTTCATGTTCTACGGCCGTGGCACGTAGATATGACAATCGGGAGCCTTGACTGCCTCAACATAGTAGCGGTCGATGGCATCAAGCACATCATCCGGGAACCGCTCGCTTGGCCTCTGAGTCACAGGACTGTCGGTTTGGATAGCCGCAAATTTCCTGCCGGCGATCTGCTTCAGGAGGTCACTATTCCCTTCCCCCTTTCTTTCGCGGATCCGGACCACGAAGGGATCAACAAGATACGGCTTGCCTGCCTCGTAGCACAGGATCATCTTCTCACAGATCGCAGGCCCAGGTTGCGCCGCCAGGAATGAGGCCTGAAATTCAAACGCACGTTCCCGCTCGGGCAACTGCGCGAGGATTCTTGGCAAAGTGTCGCCTCCTGGGTAGAACATGAAGAACACGCAGGAATAGAGGAAAACGGGCACTAGAAACCTCAGCCGGCCGCCTTTCCCTAAGCTGGTGATTGGAGCTTTCCACAACGAGTCCAGGCAAGCGCCCGTAATTATTGACATAGCAAAGAGGTTGTCGAAGAACGTATTCGAAGCGACTCCAGTGCCGCCGCCAAATGCTACGCCGATCAGCAGCGAGGAGAAGAAGTAGAAGGCAATCACGCGCGCCCGCCGGTTATGCAGTTGCCAGATGGACCAAAAGGTCGAAATCGTCAGCGGCAGCATAAGGGGGACATAAAAGAAAGCGAAAGTGTTGCGAACCTTCGAAATTGTGTAAGGTCTTGAAGCCAACATGCGAGAAATGAAAGTCGGACCGCCGACCAGCATATTGACTGCGATTGCCAAGGCCAAAAAGACGACCCCGAATACCAGAAATCGAACTGCCTTGCTCAGGGAAGTCGAAAAAAGGTCGGAGAAGACCGAAATAGGAGCCGGGAGAAGGTTTTGCTTAATGTTCCCTCCCAGGACGAAAAGTGCGGTGATCCCCGCGATCCGCAGGGTGCTCGGAGGAGTTCCCAAATAAACCCACAAACCGAGTAGGAAAAACGTATGGGCGAGCATCTGCGGATCGTCCATCCCTACGTAGTCCGGCATGCGTGAGCAGAACAGCCCGAGAGAGAACAAGCTTGCAAAAACTGCAGATGACCAGTCACCGGTCAGCTTTTTAACAATGAGTCCCACCAGGGTGCATGAGGTGAGAAACGCGACCAGAGAAATCAAGCGGCCGGTCAGCAAGTAATCCCCGACAAAATGCGACACATATCCCACCAGGTAGAACGAGAGGAACGGATAACCGGCTGCGAGCCCGCTATGCCTCGGTGGGTATATGGCGCGATGCTGCATCGCAGCTTGGGTGACGTAGACGTTCCATCCCTCGTTGTAGTTGATTTCGAAACGGTAGAAGGCTCGGACCATCGGATAGTAGAAGGTTAAGAGAGAGAATGCAAAAAGAACTGCAAGTGTAATCCACACCAACGGAGTGGCCATCGCGAAACTTCTTGTTGAGGACATGACCTCTGCCCTGTCAGGCGGGCGATCCGTCTTCTGGATTACACCTGAGCTTCGGCGTTTACGGCTACTTCCCACGCGCTTTACCTTCTACCTTCTGATTTCAATTTGATCATTTACCGATTCTTATGCCTAAAGATTATACACTTGCGCCTCGAATTCCGATCACGGGTCCGGCCGCACGACACAAAAAAGTGAACTTTGGCAGCTAGTGTGCTAAACTGCCGGGGTCGGGATATCGAGGGGCCTCTCGAGCCCGCTCTGCAAACACAATGAGTACGAGTTCAGTGCCACCCGTGGGGGACTCTGGGGTGTTCCAGGTTCGAAACCAACAGGCGGATCCTCCCATGTCCATCGCATGCTCGATGGGAATCATGGCCTATAACGAACAGGCCAACATCGGCCGGATGCTCGATGCCGTGGTTTCGCAACGGACCGCCAACGTGCGCTTGACGGAGATTTTTGTCGTCGCCAGTGGCTGCACTGACCGTACGGAATCCGTGGTGGACGATTGGGCAAGGCGGGACCAACGCATTCGCCTGATTGTGCAGGCGCGGCGCGAGGGCAAGGCCTCCGCCATCAATCAGTTTCTTCCCCAGGTGCGCGAGAAGATTGTAGTGGTTTGCAGCGCCGATTTGGTGCCCGAAGCCGGCGCGCTGGAAGCGCTGGTGGCTCCGTTCGCCGATCCTGCGGTGGGAATGACCACCGGCCGGCCGGTGCCCGTGAACGACCCCGGAACCTTCATGGGATTTGCCGCGCATCTGCTTTGGAATCTGCATCACGAGATCAACCTGCGCAGCTTTAAGGCCGGGGAGATGATCGCCTTTCGCAATATCTTCGAACGCATTCCTTATCACACCACAGTGGACGAGGCGAGTATCGAGCCAATCATTCGTGGGCAGGGATATGAGGTCCGCTACGTGCCGGCGGCAGTAGTTTATAACAAGGGCGCACTTACGGTCGGGGACTTCCTGAGCCGGCGCCGCTCCATTTATGCCGGGCATTTGGAGGTGCGACGCACGCTTGGCTACTCCGTGAGCACCCTGAGCGGCTGGAAAATACTGCGTGTCTTACTGCCCAGGCTCGATTGGCGGCCCCGGCCTTTTCTGTGGACATGGTTGGTGGCGGGACTCGAGGCCTACGGCCGGTTCCTCGGCAGACGCGACTTCGAGAAAGGGCGCGACAACCACGTCTGGGAAATAGCGACAACAACGAAAGATCTCAGCTCAGGGACATAGCGGCGAAAGGGACGAGCTTCGGGGGGAGTTTGCGAACGGCGCAAAACCGGAAATTCCAATTCTGATCGGCGAACCAGAGCCAGTGGCAGCGAACGTCTGTCTTAGCCCCCGAATAGCGGAAGAAATAGCTGAATGGGATTGCCTCCATGGAATTCTCAAATGTCGTGACGGGAAGAAGGTCCATCCGAAAATATCGGGAACAGTCCGTCCCGGATTCTGAAGTGGAAATATTGATTGATCTGGCGAGACATGCCCCTTCTTCCATGAATGGCCAGCCGTGGCACTTTGTGATCGTCAGGAACGGCAAATCCAAAGCCGCGCTCGCCGCGATAAAGAACAAGTTCTGCCCGCCGGAGAAGCAAGCCTACCAAGCCGATTTCTTAGGAACGGCGCCCCTGATCATCGTGGTTTGCGTGGAGAAGAGCAGATCGTTCGGACGCGAGATCGAAAACGGCATCCTGGCTGCGTCCATCATTATGTTGGCAGCACAGAGCCGGGGATTGGGGAGCGTCTATATGAGCGCTTACTTGACAGAAGAGCCGAAGCTATCCGACGCGATCCGAGAAGAGCTGGGAATCCCCGAAACATTTGCGCCCGTCTCGATTCTGCCCTTGGGCTATGCAGACGAAAATCCCACGCCTAAAGATCTGCGTCCTTTGCGGGAGATCATTCACTTTGAACAATTCTGATTCTCACTTTCTGGCAACAATCGATACGAAATACCCCGCGGAGACGAGTATCGTCCTCCGCTACCGCAATGCCTTCACGTTCGGAACGCAGGAAGAGGACTCGCGATTCAAGGATTTGCTCGAAAGTACGAGTATTCGTGAAGGGTCCCGGATATTTTTCCTGCTGAAGTACAAGGGCGTGGAAGTGTTTGCGATGGACGAAACCTCATTGATGCACACCAACACGCTCAAATCCATCGATGGGTGTCTAACCACCGCGCGGTGCAAATTGGCAGGATATGACCGCGTGATCATGGAGACGGGCGGGAACACGGGTTCTGCTCTGACGGCTTACGGCACGCGCGCGGGAATCGAAACATTCTGTTTCATACCTCGCGAGAATCTCTGTCTGTTAAATCGTAAATTCTTCACCTCCCCAAAGGCGCATTTGATTTCGGTCCAAGATCCGGGGATGGTGAAGGAGTGTGTGCGGCAGTTCGAGGAGCGCTATGGGTTGAAACACATTCCCGAAACCCAGTGGCGGTTCGAAGCCTCCGAATTCAGGGGGCTGCGCATCCTGGAACACATGCTGGCCGAAAGCATGACATTCGATTGGATATCGCAGACGATCAGTGCCGCCTTCGGGCCCATCGGGATTTACCGGGCTTTCCATCACCGGGGGAGAAACCTCGGCAAGATGCCCCGATTCTTGGGCATACAGCAAGAGGCAAACTGCCCAATGTATCGAGCCTGGAAGGCAAGGTCGCGCGACCTGCGCCCTCAGAAAGTTGATTCTACTTCCGGACTCCTCTCGCCTGTTATGTACGATGTGCGGCCGCAAACTTACGGAACGTACCGGCAACTTCTGGGGCTCCTTAAAGAGACGAAGGGGCGGATGTGCACGATCAACCACTCCGAGTTTTCGAGCTTCCTGGATCGCGACCTGGGCGGAACGGGGATCCTGGCATTGCTCGAGGAACACGGCATCGAGATTGGAGAAGTTCGGGAGAGGACCGGGCTGATTGCCCTGGCGGGTACCTTGAAAGAAATCGATGCCGGCACTATTCGAAAAGGGAGTCGCGTCCTGTGGTGCCTTACCAGCGGGGTGAGCCATGCCGACGGCCGGGCAACCGCCGAGTTCGAGGTGACAAACCCTGAGAACATGCTCAAGGATTACGAAGAACATCTCTCCTTGGCGGCGCAGCATGGGTGACCCAGCCAGGAAGATTGGACTCAGGGACTCGACGTTGCGAGAGGGCCTGGACACGCCTCGAGTATCCTTTTCGCCGCAACAAAAACTTCGCATCGCAAAACTGCTGGACGAAGCTGGGATTCCGGAAATCGAGATTGTCGCGCCAAGCAGGGTGCTCGAAGACCTGGAATTTGCCCGGACAGTCAGGGAGCAGCTCCCCCGCTTGAAGACCTCGGGCTTGATCTATTCCCACAGCCCTCGGGCTCGCGAGGAAATAGAGAGGGCGAGCGAATCGCTGCACCGTTTCGACATCTTGATGCCTGTTTCGGAACGAAGACAGCCCTTCAGCCGTGAAGCCAAGCTAACGCTCCTCGAAGAGATTCTGGCATATTCGGTTGCCAGCCACTGCGAGGTGGGGGTTGGCTTTCCTCATTCCACCCAAACCGACGTGCAGTTCCTCTTGGAGATTTCCCATCGAGCGGTCAAGGGAGGTGCAAGGCGGCTGACGATTTACGATACGAACGGGAGCGCGGATCCTTTCTCGGTCCACGCGCTGATCGCTCGCCTGCAAAGCGAATTTGAGGTGGCCATTTTCTTCCATGGGCACAATGATCTGGGGCTTGCGACGGCAAACGCTTTGGCGGCTGTGCGCGCCGGTGCGGATGGCTTGGACGTAACTGTGAATGGGCTTGGAGACCGCGCCGGAAATGCGCCGCTCGAGCAGGTCGCCCTTGCCTTGCAGCTTGGAGGCTTTCGGACCGGAGTCGCATTGCGGAACTTGAAAACGCTCTCCGAGACGGTTGCGAAGGAAAGCGGCGTGCAACTGTCGAAACTCGCTCCGGTGGTTGGTGAGTTCGTTGCGCTGCACAAGTCCCCCAGCCACCTGGCGGATCCCGAACTTTTTGAGGCCTTCGACCCACAGCTTGTCGGAATAGAAAGAAAGCTCGATCAGCAATGAAGACCGTTGACGTCACTCAAACGAAAGCAGACTCTTGCTCCCAGGCCGAGGAGCCTGTTGATCGCTATTCGTTCGGACCCAGCCGCGGTTTTGTTCTGTTTCCTGAGAGTGAGACCGAGCGCTCCATCCCGGAACGCTTCGAGCGGCAAGTCGACCTGCATCCGAACCGCATCGCGGTGGATGGGCGGACGGGATCAATCACCTACGACGCCCTCAATCGTTGGGCTAACCGAGTGGGGCGAGCCATCCTGGCCTTGCGCGCCGATGGAGAACGAAAAACACTGGGTCTCCTTCTTCAGAAGGGCGCGCCAACACTGGCAGCTCTCATGGGCGCGTTGAAGGCGGGCCAAATTTACGTCCCGCTGGACCCCTCACACCCGCAGGCAAGGGCGTCCAAGATGCTGGAGAATGCGGGAGCTGAACTCATCGTTTGCGACGATGCGAATTACGGTGCCGCACGCAAGTTAGGAAGTGATTCACGATCAGTATTGAATATCGACCGAGTGGATTCAAAACTGTCAGAGGAAAATCTCGGCCTTCCGGCGCCGTCGGATTCCCTGGCATACATCATTTACACTTCCGGGTCGACCGGGGAACCCAAGGGAGTGACTCAAAACCACCGCAACGTGCTTCACCACGTCAGGAGGCAGACCAACAGCCTGCATATTTCGAGTGACGACCGGCTCACCTGGCTGGCGTCCGTCAGCACTGGCCAGGCAATGACCGACATTTACTCCGCCCTTTTGAACGGCGCCACGCTGTGCCCCTTCGCTCTCAAGGAAGACGGGCTTGCTCGTCTCGCGGACTGGCTCCAGCAAAAAGAGATTTCCATCTACCATTCCAGCGCATCTATTTTTCGCCATCTCCTCGACGCCATAAGCAGCAAGGCGGAATATCCCAGGCTTCGGCTGGTCAAACTGGGGAGCGAACAAGTCTTCAGAAAAGATGTGGACCGATGGAAAAGCCATTTCCCATCGAGCTGCATCTTCGTCAACGCTCTCACCTCGTCCGAGGCAGGAATGATGCGCCAAATCTTCCTTGACCACCAAACCGTCATCCACCTGCCCGTGGTTCCAGTGGGATTTGCAGTCGAGGGCATGGAGGTTCTGCTGCTCGATGACGCCGGCCGGAGGGTCGGGTTCGGCTCTGTTGGCGAGATTGCCGTACGGAGCCGGTACTTGACTCCTGGCTACTGGCAGAGGCCTGAACTTACACGGGCGGCGTTCCCTTTCGATCCTGAGGGTGCGGACACGCGGACGTTTCTTACGGGAGACTTGGGCCGGATGTCGCCGGGTGGCTGCCTTGAATATCTTGGGCGCAAGGACCTCCAGGTAAAAATCAATGGCCTTAGGATAGAGATTGCCGAGGTCGAGGCCGCCCTACTCGATGCTTGCCAGCTTAAGCACGCTGCAGTGGTGGCCAGAGAAATCAGTCCCGGTGTCACACGGTTGATGGCCTTTATCGTACCGAAAAGGAACCCCGCTCTCACCCTTGAGTCGATTCGGAGCTCGATGAAGGGGCGTCTCCCAGACCATATGATTCCATCCGAGTTTGGGCTGGTGGAAGAACTTCCTCTAACGTCGAGCGGAAAAGTAGATCGCCAGTCTCTCGCGTCCACAACCTCCCTCCCACTCCGGGCAGACGCCTCCTACGCGAGTCCGTCTACCCCGCTGGAATGGCAGATCGTGGAGATCTGGAAGGAGCTTCTGGATGCGCGACCCATCGGGATACGGCACGACTTTTTCGAGTTGGGAGGCGATTCCCTGCTGGCGGTCCGAATGATCGACCGCATCGAGGAGTGCGTGGGCACGAGGTTCCCATTCACGGCTCTCGATTCCAGGGTGACGGTCGAGAACGTGGCGCAGGTCCTGTTGGACCCAAACCGCGCGGAGTTTCAGTCGCCGCTTGTGGCATTGCAGCGGGAAGGCTCCCGTAAGCCCTTTTTCTTGTTGCACGGTGATTACGAGGGGGGAGGATTTTATTGCCGGAGGTTGGTCCGTCACCTGGGCGACGACCAGCCTTTCTACGCACTCCTGCCGCACGGTTTGGACGGGCGACCAATTCCCAAGAGCATTGAAGCGATGGCTGCCGATCGCCTGCGAGTCCTTCTCGATTATCAGCCCACCGGGCCGTATGTGCTGGGTGGATACTGCAGTGGAGGGCTCGTCGCGTTCGAGATGGCAAGACAACTGCGAGAGCGAGGGCTGGAAGTGGACCTGCTGCTCATCATCGATGCCTCGGCCCTCAACGTGCATTACCGCTGGCTACGGAGTTTGATCTCGTTTCTCGGCTCCGGACTGCCATCGAATCCCGACGCCCCGATCGATGAGTATAGTCTTACCCGGCGCATGATGATTGTTTTGGAGGAACTAAGCCGTCGAGGGAGGCGGGTTGCGGCGCACTCCGTCGCTGGGATATTGTCCAAGGTTTTTAAGAGGCGATTCACGCCCGCTAATAACGGCTCGCGCTTTGAAGCCTCCTTACTTCGCTGGCTGAACCGGCAGAAAGCACATCGCGCCTACCGCCACGCGGTATTGCGCTATATTCCAGGGCCCTATTCCGGGCGCGTGGTCCTGTTCCGCACTAATGAGCTGCAGTCGCGAGCCCCCAATGACCCCACCGCAGGCTGGCGCCATGTCGCGTCGAATCTCGAGATTTGCCCGATCCCAGGCGACCACCATACCTGCGTTACCCAGCATCTGCAATCTTTAGCTGATTGCCTGGCGATGTACCTTCGTGAGTGACCTGACCGCATGCTCGTAGTACAAACCGCCCAACGCCCGGCACGGGGCAGTCACCTGGTTCCAGGAAAGCGGGATTGAGACGATGAATCCCAAGTAGAATTGTCAGCCTCATAACGTGAGTTTCGTATCGCTAAGTCCCACTGGCCTTAGAATTCTAACGCCTGAGCCGCTCAGGCTAACCAGATGGGGACCCGGCGCGCTGCCTGGATCGGAGACGGCATTGTCGTTAATTATCAGAGTGCCAGTGAGTGTTCCGGCCGTAGCGGGGGTAAAAGTCACGCTGATGGTGCAACTGGCGCCAGGTTGAAGGACCCCGACGGGAGCAAAGATCACGGGCAGAAAGCTTCTGGCGCTAACCAGGCTCACCCTTCCCGCCGCAGCGCCCGCAATGGGTTGAATGATGGGCCGGAAAGCCGGAATGCAGGTGTTGGTTTCTGTAATGTCTACAGTAATAGTAATGCTTGCAATATGTACAGGGATATTACCCAACGTCCTCAGGGTAACCGTTTGGGCCGGACTCGTAGTTCCGACGGCTTGCGTGCCGAAGTTAAGGGTGGTCGGCGAGATCTGAAGAAGCGGCGCAGGGGTTAGCCAAAACCACATTTGGAAGTCGCCGCCCTGCCTCCCGTCGCCGCTGGGCAAGCTCAACCCGAGGCTGGGCCTGCCTAGAGCAGTTGTGAACTGCGCTCGGAAGTTCCTCGATGTAAACGCCCGGGTAGTTAAGTACCGGTGGCATGATTCATCCTCCTGATTTATTGCTCCGCGTTGTCTACAGAGCCAGCTCAAGTCCTGCGTTTGATCACTTCAAGCTCAGCGACTCGCACGATGACGGCTTCGGTTTTCACCACCTCTACGACTGCAAAGACGCGCGGCTCCGAACCCGAATCGGAGAACCCTATCACCTCACCCTCAATTTCCGCGTCCCCAGGGGGAGCGCTGAGCGAGCTTTGCTCGGGCCAAAGAAACACACCAGCGGCGCGGAACTTCACTCGGTCGCCGATACGCGTCGTAATGCCTCCTGCCCCGAATAACCGGATGGAGAGGACGGTAGTAGGTCAGTTCGGTGTCGTAACGGCGATGTCCCGCTACCGGAACAACTATTAGCCGGCTGGTCCGCATCCGGCAGTCAGCCGGGCCGCCAGACCGTGGAACTGTAGCCTGCGGTAAAGAGTCCGTTCGCTGGTCTTTAACCGCTGGGCGAGTTCCCGTCGGCCTCGCGGGCTGTCTGATAAGGCAATTTCCAGAATATGTTTCTCCGCGCGCTGCAATACCACAGCATAGGGTATCCCGTCCCGAGACACGGCCCTCCAAAGGGCTTGGGCAGCCTCGCGCACCAGATCACGGCTTGCCTCGTTTTGGCTGTTCTGATACTGCGCCATCCAGTCACCTAAGCCCAGCGAAGTTCCCTCCGTCTTGCGAAACAACATTCGCTGGACACAGTGCTCCAGCTCCCGGAGGTTACCTTCAAACTTTTGTGAGGCAAGGTAAGCCGCCAATTCGGGGTCCACGGCCGAAATCCCTGGATAAACATCCTGGTGACGTCGGGCAAACTCCAGGATCAGCGCGCCCAGCTCCGGAATGCGATCGCGGAGCGGTGGGAGTGAGAGATGGACAACGTTGAGGCGGTAATAGAGGTCTGCGCGAAAGCGGTCCTGCCGCACCATCTCTGCGAGCGGCCGGTTGGACGCAGCGATGATGCGCACGTCGATGGGCGCCTCGCAGTCAGAGCCCACCGCCCGCACCACGCTCCTCTGTAATACATCCAGCAGTTTCGCTTGCAGGCTGAAGGGGAGATCGTTGATGTCATCAAGAAGCAATGTCCCACACTGCGCCGCTTGAAAAAGCCCCTTCCGATGACTCACGGCCCCCGAAAGGCGCCCCGTTCATGCCCGAATAGCTCACTTTCCGCCAAGGTCTCGTGGTCGGTAATCTTATCGACGAGGGTAGTTTCAGCAAGGACGCCGGATGGAGAGAACTGCCCTGCTGGTCCTTCCCTCCCCTGGTGTCCTTGCTTTAAGTGTTTTGTGGGTCCCCGTCCGCAGACAGCTTACCAATAGGCAATGGAATAGTCTACCGTCTGCATTGCCAAGTGCTGTCCTGGTTTGAATGTAGCGCCGCCATCTTGGCGGCTCTTTGCCGGCTGGAAGCCGGCGCTACGCCCGAAATTAGGACAGCACCCATTGCCAATTTACTGAAAGCTAGCGCGCAGACGGGTTCGCCCTTGTGCTGGATGTGTGAATCTGCCCGCGAATGAACTCGTAGCGCTGCAGAAAGACATTGAGGACTCCGCCTGACCCGTTTAGGCTTTAAGGTTCATAACCTACGGCCATGCCCCCCGAGCACATCCCGCCATCCCTCGCGATTACCCCGGCACGGGAAGCCGAAGTCGAATGGTGTGCGCAGTTGATGGCCGGAAGTGAGCCCTGGATCACGCTGCGCCGCGAGATTCAGCAGTGCCGTGCTGCCCTTCGCCGCCCTGGGAGCGAACTATTTGTGGCCCGTGAGGCCGGCCGGGCCGTCGGGTTTATCCTTATCCATCCTTACGGTTGCGCCGGGTCCGCTTACATCACCTCCATCGCCGTCGCGGAGGGCGCCAGGGGAAGAGGCATTGGAGCGCAACTGCTCGGCTTTGCCGAGAGGCAGGCGGCGGGCAGACGGTTCATCTTCCTTTGTGTCTCCTCGTTCAATCGCCGCGCCCAACAGCTCTACTACCGCCTTGGATACGAGCGGGTCGGCGAGATTCCCAACTACGTCATCGAGGGCCACTCCGAGTTACTACTCTGCAAAAGGCTTGCATGAATGCTCCTGTTACTGTCCCTCCCAGGCCGGGGTTGACCACTACGAACCCGACCGCCTGGCGCCTGGTACTCATGCTCATGACGGTCGCATCCGTCGGATACCTGTGCCGGGTGGATATCACGGTAGTTGCCCCCCGCCTGATGGCCGAACTGCACCTCTCCCAGCCTGAAATGGGAAGGGTGTTCGGCGCTTTTCTGCTGGGTTACACCGTCTTCCAGATCCCGTCCGGCTGGGTCGCTGGCCGGATAACCACTCGGACTCTGTTTCTAGCTCTAGGGGCCGGTTGGTCGGCCCTCACCTTCTGCTGTGCTCTCGTCGGGCGACCCTACTTCGGGTTGGCGCTGGGCGCGCTGCCGGCGCTCTTGGTTTTGCGTTTTGCGCTTGGAATTGTGGCTGCACCCACGTATCCCGCAGCCGGCCGGGCGATTTCGCTCTCCGTCCCTCCCCTGATGCAGGGCCGGGCGAATGGCCTGGTGCTGGGCAGCATCGGAATTGGCTCTGCCGTGGCGCCGCCGCTTCTGGGATTTGTGACCGTTCGCTGGGGATGGCGACCAGCGCTCGCGGGGGCAGCATCGCTGGCAGCAATTGCTGCCGTGGCTTGGCGGTTGATCGTCCCCTCCCCGCAAACCCTTATGGCCGCGAGGCCACGACCAACGCCCACGGCAACTCGTGATCACACCTCACCTTTGCGCCGGCGGAGCTTCTGGTTTCTGACGGTGAGCTATACCTTGCAGGGGTACGTCGGATATGTATTCGTATTCTGGTTTTTCCTTTACCTCGTGCAAGTGCGCAAATTCGAGTTGTTGCAGGCCGCTTGGTTGACCACTCTTCCCTGGGTGCTGAGTCTCGTCGTGATCCCGTTGGGGGGAGTTGTCTCCGATTGGGCCGTCAAGCGTTGGGGCTCAACGTGGGGCCGCAAAAGCGTGCCCGTCCCGGCTATGACGTTGGCGGCAGGCTCTCTCCTGCTTGGGGCGCACACCCGCAGCGCGATACTCGCCGCGGCCAGCCTGACCATTTCCACGGCGCTCGTCCTCGTTACGGAAGGCCCATATTGGGCCTCGATGACTCAAATCTCCGGCCCGCACAGCGGCACCGGAGGAGGCGTCATGAACTTTGGGAGTAATCTGGGCGGTCTGATCTCTCCTGTTCTTACTCCCTGGCTGGCCGCGCGAGTGGGATGGGAAATGGCACTCGCCTTGGCCGCCGTGCTGGCCATTGTTGGGGCGCTGCTGTGGCTGGGTATCACCATCGACCCGGCCGAGGAGAGGCCCGCGACACCGGAATCACAGCCGCTCATTACGGTGCGCCGATAGGGTAGTGGCGTCATTTGCGAGATATCGGCGCTCCACGCTGTCGTCATTCCCGCGAAGGCGGGAATCCATTACGTAAGGCCCTTAGTTCCGAAGACTTGCGGAGTGGATTCCCGCCTTCGCGGGAATGACGTGTGGTCTGGCACGACTGAATCGTGCAAATGACGCCACTACCGCCGATAGAGGCGACATACCGGTTTTCGGTTTTTGGTTTACACTTATGACTCTTGAGTGTCTTATGGCTCGCGTTCCAAAGCTCGACCCCGAGTTCTGTTGTTTTCGGTTGCGCACCGGCCGGTCGAAGATCCACGGCTGGGGCATCTACGCTGACCAGGACATCCCGGCGAACCGCAAGGTGATCGAGTACACCGGGGAGAAGATCAGCGTGACGGAGGCCGGGCGGCGCCAAAACACCCCCTACCTATTCGTTCTCAATGATCGCTGCATGATCGACGGCGCGGTAGGGGGCTCGGGCGCCGAGTTCATCAATCACTCGTGTGCGCCCAACTTGGTGACGCGCATTGTGAGGGGGCATATCCTGTTCATGAGCCTGCGACCGATTCGGAAGGGCGAGGAGCTGACGGTCGACTACAACTACGATGACACCGATGAGACGATGGGTTGCATTTGCGGCGCGCCCAATTGCCGGGGCACAATCAACATAAAAGACGAATCAGGCGAACTGAGTAAATGCAGCACGCCTCCTTCGGTGCGGCCCAAATCGGGAAGGTGAAGGAACCGGCTTTGGGCAAGCAGGCACAGATATGACGTCAACGACCACGATGGCGGATTGCCGTCTGCTCTGCGCGGCCACTTGTGCGTACGATATCTCTGCCTCCGGGACCTTCACGGCAGTTTCGCCCCATTACTCAGCCGTGGGCTGGAAGGGCGCGCCGACCTTTTTTTTTGCGGGCCCCGGGAATATCAATGCCTGCCTGATTGGAACCAACCAAGAAGACAGTATTGTCCTTGCCTTCCGCGGAACGCTGCCCCCTACAAGTTTCAACATCCCGCCGCAAGTGCGGGATTGGATGCAAGATTTCCTGGTAGAGCCGGTTGTCGAGCCCGGGAGCCTCCCGAACGGGATGAAGGTCCATGGCGGGTTTTGGAATGCTGTTGACTCCTTGTGGCCGCAGATGCTGCAAGCGTTGCGAGTCCTCTTGGCAAGTGATGTGCAGCGGAAACTTTACATCACCGGGCACAGCAAAGGCGGAGCGATGGGGGCAATTGCTGCCGCCCGCCTCTTCTTCGAGGAGAAGATTGTGGCGGCGGGCCTCTACATGTACGCTGCGCCGAGAGCCGGGAATTCGATCTTCGTTTCGGGTTTCCCCGCTACTGTCCCGGTCGTCCGATATGAGCATTACCTCGACCTGGTCCCTCTCGTACCGCCCGACCTGGAGTTTATCGAACTCCTCGCCGCAGTTCCGGTGCTCGGCCTTCTTTTCGGGAAAGCGAAAGGGTGGGACTACGCGTCTCTCGGCGCCCTGCGATACATCCAGCAGGACGGAACTGTTGTTGGGGATGATCCTCGCCTCCACGTCGTTCGTGGCGGCGAAATTCTGGCAAAAGTCATGTCGGGGCGCTGGCTTGAAATCGCCAGGGCCCACGGCCCTTGGTGCCCGGGCACACTCAGTGATGGCGGTTACATGCGCGGCGTGTGCCCAACCGGCTTATGCGACAAACCCGATAAGAAAGGCTAGTGTAGTGTCCAGGAAATAGCTGGACAACGCTCCTTCTCGTAGCGCCGGCATCCTGCCGGCAGATGCCGCCGGGACGGCAGCGCTACATTGTCCACTCAATTAGTGGACACTACACTCGTCGTCGCAAGCGATGCTTGACTCCCTATGGGATAATGATTGCCCGTTTTGCTCGAACCGGGGACCGCAGCGGGGCAACGATGGACGGCCCGACGTTTGGCCCCGCTAAGGAGGCTCGTTTACGCATGGCCGATGTCGAAACCAAGTCTCTTTCGGAAAACGCATACCAGCCGTTGAAGGACGGCGAAACCTATATGCCGCTGGTGCCCGCCAGCACGGCGCCGCCGGAGGCGACCTGGCGCGCGGTGCTGTGGGGCACGTTACTGTGTATCGTCTTCAGCGTCGCCTCGGCGTATTCCGCCCTCAAGGTCGGCCAGGGAATGGAGGCGGCGATTCCCATCTCCATCCTGGCCATCGGCTTGGCGCGCTTCTACCGGCGGCGCTCCACCGTGCTGGAGAACATGATCATCACCGGCATGGGCGGCGCCTCGGGCAGCGTGGTGGCCGGCGCCGTCTTCACCGTGCCGGCGCTCTACATTCTCCACCTCGACCCGCATCCGGTCGAGACCATCTTCATCTGCCTGACCGGCGGCTGCCTTGGCATCCTTTTCCTCATTCCGCTGCGGCGCTACTTTGTGCGCGAAATGCACGGCAAGCTGCCCTTTCCGGAGGCCACGGCGATCACTGAAGTCCTGGTCACCGGCGAGAAGGGCGGCTCTCAGGCCAGACTGCTGATTCAAGCCACCATCATCGCCGCGGTTTACGACTTCTTTGTCACCACGTTCCACGTCTGGAAGGAGTACCTGAACTTCCAGTTCGTGCCCGTGGTCCGGTCGCTGGCCGAGCGTGGGCGCATGGTCTTCAATTTCGACGCCATCAGCTTCGTGCTCGGCCTGGGCTACGTGATGGGCCTGCGCATTTCCATGATCTTTTGCGCCGGCGGCATTCTGGTGAACTTCGTGCTCGTCCCCATGATCTGGTTCATCGGCAGCCACATGGGCGACGTCACGGTGTACCCTGCCACGATCCCCATTTCGCACATGGCGGCCTCCGACATCTACCGCAATTATGTGCGCTTCATCGGCGTGGGCGCCATCGCCACCGCCGGCCTCGTCGGCATCCTCAAGTCGTTGCGCGTGGTTGCCGGATCGTTCGGCATCGCGTTGCACGCGTTCCGCCACGGCGAAGCGCCACAGATGGAGCGCACCGACCGTGACCTTCCCATCCTCACCATCCTCCTCGGCGTGGTGCTGGTGGCAGTCGGAGTGGCCGCGCTCTTCAGACACCTTCAGGTTTCGTGGACTGTGGTCGCCGTGGGCTTGGCGCTGACGCTGCTCTTCTCATTCTTCTTCACCACGGTGGCTGCCAACGCCATTGCCACCACGGCAAACAACCCGGCCAGCGGCATGACCTTAATGACCGTCATCGTCTCCGCAGTGGTGTTGCTGAAGTTCGGGCTCTCCGGGACCACCGGCATGTTCTTCGTGATGGCCCTCGCCGGCATGGTCTGTGTGGCCCTCTGCGCCTCGGGACAGTTCATTACCGACCTGAAAGCCGGCTACTGGCTCGGTTCTACGCCTGCGGCGCAGGAAAAGGTGAAGTTCATCGGGGTCGCCGCATCGGCAATCACCGCCGGCTTAACCATCATCCTGCTGGCCAAGGCCTTCCAATTCGGGGAGGCCGTGCCCGGCGACCTGCGGCAGGTCCTGGTGGCGCCCCAGGCCTCCGCACTGAAAGCCGTGGTGTCGGGATTCATGAGCGGCCAGCCGGTCGCCTATATGTTGTTCGGCATCGGCGCCATGATCACCGTGGTGCTTGAGATGCTCGGCGTCTCTTCCATGGTCTTCGCGCTGGGAGTCTATTTGCCCCTGCAACTGACCACGCCGATCTTGGTGGGCGGATTTCTCTCGCACCTGGTGAACAAGCGCGGGGAGAAGGTCGGCGGCCAGCACGGCAAGACCATCCGCGAGCGCGGCATCATCATTGCCGGCGGCTTGATGGCGGGCGGCGCGCTCGGCGGAGTGATCGGGGCCGCGCTACGCGTGCTGCCCCACTTCAAGGAAGAGTGGATCCAGACGCCTTTCTACGCCCACGATAGGGTGTCGCAAACTGTTTCCGCCCTGCTGTTTGTGGGTCTGTGCCTGTATGCATGGTTCGGCTCGCTGAGGAAAAGTGTTGCGAGGGGGTAGCGCGGACCACCGCCTTTGTGGTGCGCTACGCGCTTTCCACCCTTCGAGGAGGGGACCTTCATGAAACGGATGCTCATAGTCGCCGTCATTATATTGACGCCGCTCTGCGGAACAGCAGTTCAAAAAACTGCGTCGGTCCCGACACCCATAGCGGGCGCAAATGTGACCCCCGCTAAGCTGATCCACCGGGTTGACCCGCTCTACCCTGAGAGTGCAAAGTCGGCCCGCCTTCAGGGCACAGTAGTTCTTGACGTGATGATTAGTGAAAAGGGCAAGGTTGAAAGTCTAAAACTGGTAAGCGGCGAACCCGCCCTAGCCAAAGCCGCCACGAAAGCTGTTCGCAAATGGCGGTATCAGCCCGCTCTCATCAACGGCAAACCTGCAGCGGTTCCAACCCAGGTCACACTGAAATTCGCACTGTCAGCAAATTAAGCAAGTAGCGTGGACCGCAAAATCGGCGGTCCCCGCTACCCGTTGCTCGTGTTATTTCATGGCCAAGATGGCCATGCGACGTCAAACACAACCGTGAGGATCGATCAATGGACGCGATAGGACGATTTGTGGCAGATGCAGTTCTCGGTATCGACACCCTTTGGGGTGGCGATGTCATGTGTCCCTCTGGCACGGGACGATTCATTGCTGACTCGTGGTTCTCGGATGAGCCGCTGCCGCCGGCCTATAAGGCTCCGCCGGCAGCGCGGGTGCAGGAGAGCGGTGGGGTTGCAGGCAAGAAGGTGGATCGACAGGCGGTGGAGGAGTATCTCCGTAAGGTGGAATATCCCCCAAGTGCGGTGACCGTGCAGACACAGAATGGAAAAGGCCTTGACGCAGCCAGGCGCGTAGCGGTAATGTAGCCATAATGGCTACAGGAGGAATCGGTCGTGAAGTTCGTAACCACAAGGGAATTTCGTAATCGGCCGGGGCACGTGCGAGCCTTGGCGCAAAAGGATGACCTCGTGCTGACCGCGAAGGGCAAACCCATCGGTATCCTCGTTGGCGTCGGGGCGGATGACTTCGAGGAGATGGCGCGGGCTATCCGGCAGGCAAGGGCGCAACGCGCCCTCTCGCGGATGCGCCGTCAGGCCGCGCGGCGCGGGCTGGACCGCCTCCCGCCGTCAGCGGTCGCCGCCGAGATTCGCGCGGTTCGGTCAGGACGGAAATCGGAATGAGGGTTGTGATCGACACCAATGTTTTGGTGTCTGGGGTCATCAATCCGCACGGTCCTCCCGGCCGAATTGTGGACGAAGTGCTGGCGGGAGCCTTCACCATGCTGTACGACGATCGCATCATGAGCGAGTATCGGGAGGTGCTGGCCCGCCCCGCATTCGGCTTCAGCCTCACCGACATTGACGCTCTTCTCGATTTCATCGAAATGACCGGGGAACCGGTCACGGGACTCCGACTCCCCATCGTGCTTCCGGATTCTCGTGATCTGCCCTTTCTGGAAGTTGCCGCCGCCGGGGGTGGGGACGCCGTGATTACTGGCAACACTCGGCACTTCAAGCCGCGACGCGGCCAACACGGCGTCAAGATCTGCACGCCCGCAGAGTTCGTGCGCTCCTTGCCGCCTGACATCATCACTTGATTCTCCATTCATTTCTTTCGGTCAATCGCGATCCTTAGGTGGAAACAACTCGCTTGCCGCACACTGCGAAAGAGCGTAATCTTACCGCATGAACACTCTGGATGCCAAAGAGGCAGGGGAAAAGCTTGACCGAATTCTGGACGAGGCGGCCGAAGCGCATCAACCGGTCTTGATCACCAGTCTGCGCGCCAATGCCGTGCTGGTGCCCGAGGAAGATTGGAACGCCATTCAGGAGACCCTTTACCTCCTGTCGGTGCCGGCCATGCGTGAATCCATTCGGGTGGGACTGGAAACTCCTATTGAGCAATGTGAGAAAGAGCCTGGCTGGTGAACGATTGGAATCTTGTTTACACAAGGCAAGCGCAGAAGGACGCGAAACGGCTTGCGGCATCGGGGTTGCGGGAGAGAGCGCAAAAGCTCCTCGACTTGCTGGCCAAAGATCCTTTTTCAAAACCCCCACCACTTGAAAAACTAGTAGGCGATTTGGCCGGCGCCTACTCAAGACGTGTCAATATTCAGCACAGGGTCGTCTACCAGGTCATTCCAGAGCGCCGGACAGTCAAAGTGCTGCGAATGTGGACGCACTACGAGTGACAGGAGAAACGGTGAAGAAACCGTGTCAGTACCTGTTCGTCAACTTTTGACGGCCAACTCGCCCTAATCCTAACAGTTCGTCGGGCCGCACTGCCTGCTCGGCCCATAAGCGTTAACCTAATATCTCGATTGCAGGTCTGAATGGCTTCTAAGGCCCGGAGGGCCGTCAGAGAGTAGCTTATGGCGCAAGCCGTGGGGTCGAGGAGCAGAGGTGGGTTACCTTAGCCCCGGACGGGCGGCAGAGGCTCCCGAAAGATCTCTGTCGCCCCATCCGGGGCTGTGACTAGGAACGCCGCATGGCGTCCCACGGCTCACGCCGTGGGCTACTTTCTGCCGCCGCTACGCGGCTCGCGAAACCCTCGCGCCCTAGGTTAACGCCTATGGGGCGTTGCCCTGAGCTTTGCTGGTGCGCCGCCTTGGGGCTGCAACTGCTGTCACCGCCTGGGCCTGCGCACGGCGACAGAGAAACATCGGTTATAGAGAAAAGGACGCCGGGGTTTCGACACCGCCATAGAATACAACGCGGTGGCGACCATGGCTGCGGAAAAGACGCGGACCGCAAAACCGGAGATCCGCGCTAACTGCTTGATATTGCGGACCGCGGTTGCTTTGAGCCCCAAAGGGGCGAACTAACAAAGCCCAGGCCAACGGCCTGGGACAAGATAGCATCCGAAATTTCAGCCCTCAGCCCTGAAAGGGCGACACAGGTGTTTCGCCATGCCGCAATGCCTATCCCAACTCTACGTGCAGAAGCCTACGGGATCGCTTACGACGAGCGGTATGTGCGGGATTGATGGGGGTTGTGCCGCCCCTTCAGGGCTTGCGAAGAAGATTGGTGGGGATTCTCTGACCCAGCGCGTTGCCCTATAAGCGTTAACTTAATAGAAGCTGTACCGAGGCCTCTTGCGCGGCGGTTCGGCTAGATGCTCCACGATGTCGTCCCAATCACGGAAGGTCGACGCCAAGCTATGGAACGGCAAGATCGCCATGCAGAGTTAGCGAAGCATAAATTCGGTTTCCCGCCAGCGGCTTCGCCTCAAGGGCGTCCAGTCGGTATCCCCAGGGGGAAAATGCGTT
>Ga0326728_10009663_pt1 | contig 23071 bp, 14 predicted proteins | sample MB3enrmetagenome_FD_207602 | JGI IMG/M metagenome (GOLD analysis project Ga0326728, IMG submission 207602) | Lab enriched peat soil microbial communities from McLean, Ithaca, NY, United States - MB31MN | ecosystem: Environmental > Terrestrial > Soil > Wetlands > Peat | place: USA: New York... | reverse complement strand
CAAAGAAACGATCACGATCCATCATTCCATCCCTGTGGACAGTGGCCATGCCATCGTAAAAGGAAAGTCTCCACTGTACTCGGAGCGTCAAATCGCACCAAATCGCAGTTAAAAAAAATTTGCGTGGCAAGAAAGAGCCAGTTCGGGGCATTCGGACCCGCCGCAACTCTGCACTCTGCGCTCTGCACTCTGCACTCCTTGTGTCGCCACTCCAGAGGGGGACCCGTCGCCACAATCGCTGACAGCTTTCTGCTTTCTGCTTTCTGCTTTCTGCTTTTGCTCCCCAATGGGGGACCCGTCGCCACCCCGCCTCATGGCGGGGCTGCCAGGCCCCGACGCAGGCGGACACCTTCCCCTTTCCAACTGACGATCTTGGGCTGACTCGGGAAGGCTGTTGTGGCCCTTGGGTAAGTTTCTATTCCACTGAAATAGTGGTCAATGGGGTGAAATTGGCTCTGATCACTGGCCACTAACCACTAACCACTAACTCACCGCGATAGACGCACCGCGCCAAGCAGGTCTCGGCCACCACGATCTCCGTCAGCAGCGGCAGCCGCGGTTTCAATCGCTCCCAAATCCAGAGGGCGATGTGTTCGCTGGTCGGGTTTTCCAAGCCGGGGATGTCGTTTAAATAAAAATGGTCCAGCTTCTCCCAAATCGGCTGGAAGGCCTCGGCCATGTCGGCGTAATCCATCACCCAGCCCAGGGCGGCGTCGCATGGGCCTTGGATGGCAACCTCGACCTTGAAACTGTGGCCGTGGAGCCGGCGGCATTTGTGGGTGGCGGGCAGGTGCGGCAACAGGTGGGCCGCCTCAAATTGAAATGTCTTGCGCAATTCCATTCGTGTCCAGTCTCACGGTTTTTCCCACTCGGCCCAGGTCACCAAGTCGCCCAGCGGCGGGCGGCCGTCATGGCGCCAGCCCAGGGGCGGATGCTGCATGCGGCCCAGCGGGCAGATTCTTTTGGCGCCCCACCGGGCCAGCCGGCGCGCCAAATCGGAGGTTTGCGCCGGGACGCAGGCCAGGCCCACGGTGGAGACGTTCTCGCGCACCAACTCGGCGCCTTGCAGGGCCTGGGCCAAATCGGCGGCCATCTTGACATAGATGAACCGGTTTTGGCAGGAAATTTGGAACAGCGGATCATTCTCCAATACGACTGTCCAGGCGGTGGACTCGCGGCTGGCCCACATCCGTGTTTCCGGGGAGTGGGCCGCGCGCACTTCGTAAAAGGAGCGCCGCGTGGCGATGGCCGCCGCCTCCCCCGCGCTCAACGGGCCGCGCGGATGCGTCTTTTCCACCGCCTCCAGCTTCTCGGCCAGCAGGGCGGCGAATTCCTCCGCCTTCCCGCCGCCGCTGTCTTCGACGTAGATGACGTGCGGGGAGAGGCAGCCGCGCTGGTTCCAGGCCGCGACGTCCGCCGCCGCCTCTGCCACCACGGCGTCGGCCTGCCGTTCCAGGGCCTGGCTGGTGACGTATCCGAAACTGACCTTGGAGCCGTGCCCGATAAAGCGCGCCCTGGGCGGGGCCTTTTGGCGGATGGCGGCCAGCGTTTCGTCACTGCCCGTGGCGACGATGCAATCCGCTTCGGCGAAAAGAGCCGATTCCAGGCTCTCGGCGCCGCCAGGCCAGACGGCGACTTCCAGGCAGGCGCCCAGCTTGCGGTCCGCCTCGTAGAGGGAATGGGCGAACATGCGCGGCACCAGGGCGGCGCCGGAGGCGCACTTGACGAATTGCGCCGAGCGGGTCAGCAGACCGAGCACCATGTCCGTGAGCACCGGAGCGGGCAGGTTTCCGGGAGCAATGTGCGCCAGCAATGGCGGGCCGAAGGCCATCGCCGCCCGCCATTCCCGGCCCTCGTCCTCATTCGGGAAAAAATTGTCCAGGCGGCGCGGATGCCCCAATTCCTGCCGGAGCAAGGACTCAAGATTCTCCGCCGTCAGTTGCTTGAAAAACTGGTCCAGGCCCGCCGCCAGCACCTCGGTGGAAAAGCCCGTCTGGCCCGGGCCGGCTTGCAGCACGGCCTGGCGGAAGGGGGAATTGTCCGAAAGCCATTCCCGTCCCAGCCGGTCCAGCAGGCCGACGAGGCTCTCGGTCTTGCGCTCTTCCAGGAACCGCTCGCGGTTGCGTTTGAGCGTCTGGCAGGCCTCGGTGATCAGCCCGGCGGTCAACTCGGCCTCGGGCGGCAGATCGGCCAGGAAGTAATTGGGCAAGTTCATTTTACCAGGGTCCTGGCCGGAGCGAGCAGCCGCGCGGGTCGGACGCCGCGGCCCGTCCGAGCAACTCGAAGCCCGCGCCGCGCCGCGCCGCCAAATCCTCCGTTTGCACCGCCAAGACCGATGCGATATTCGCCAGATCCAAAACGCGAAGCAATCCTGTTTCGCCTTCGCCGGCCTCGGCGCCGGTCTCCGGGGAAATGACGCAGGCGCGGGCCCAGGGCGGAAACCGGAACACCCCGCCGGGGTCGTCGTAGGCCTGTGAACTTAATTCGCTCATGCCGTATTCGGCCACGACCTGGGCTGGAGGCACGCCCAGGAATCGGGAGAGCAGCAGGCGCAAGCCGGCTCTGGGCACCTCGCGTGAGCGGCCCTTGTAGCCGCCGGTTTCCAGGACGCGCGAACCTTTGGGCAAGGCAAACCGCTTGCCGGCCGCTTGCAGGTGATCCAGCAGGTGGACGAAGGAAAAGGCCGTGCCCAGCAGGCCCAGAGGGGTGTTTTCGCCCACCGCTTCGCGCACGGCGGCCAGAGTTTGCTCCACGTCCAATCCCCACGAGCCGTCGGCGTTGAGGCGGCCCGTGAAGGCGGAGTCGGGCGCGCCGAAGGCCCGGCGCACGATGGTGAACATGTGGACCAGGGAGGAATCCGGCGCGGCCTCCGGCGTCAAGAAGACTAATTTCATCGGCATGGGTTGCGCGCCCGGGAAATGGCCTCTGAACCACGGCAGCAGCGAGGATTCATAAACGGACAACGATTCGGCATTGTGGAAATGGCGGCTGGGCCTCTGGCCGGCCGTGCCGCTGGAGAGAAAGACGCGCGTCCGTTCGCCTGGGGGGATGCTGGAAACCTCATATTCCTTGAAAGCGCGGGTGGGCAGGGCGGGAATCTGCCGCCAATGCTCAATCGAGCCGGGCCGGATGTTTCTCCGCTCACACAAGGCCCGGTAAATCGGCACCGCCTCCCGTTGCGCCGCGAAGAGCGCCAGCGCCAAGCCGTTGAATTCCTCCTCCGCGTCCGGGTTCTCCGGCGCGAGGCTTCGGCTCATAAAGGAGCGCAACTGCGAAATGGAAAACGCCACTGGCAATGCCCTTCGAGCATACGCCGCCTCCTATCGCCCCGCAAATCGCAAATGCCCGTCCCTTGGCCGCCGCGCATCGTTCACCGCCACTGCATTATCCACCGGGAAAGTGACCGTGATGTCCCGCTGCGCCGGCCAGCAGCGCGTGGCACCGCCGGGCAGATGGACGACGACGGTCTTGCCATTGGCGGCCGGGTTGCATCCGCGAATGCCCTCGCGCCGGTTGTCATGGCGATAGGTCAAACCTAATCTCAATCCCAGCCAGGCCGGCCGCCAGCCAACGCGGAACAGCGCCCGGGCAAACCGCCCGACAATCCGATCCAGGCGATAAAATTGCGCGTAAACCCAGTCCGCTCCCGCTTGCAATTGCTCGGCGGACATCCGGGCCGGGCGGAAGACGACGTGCCGGTAATCGTAATGGCTCCAGTCCGGGTCGGTGATTCGTCCAGCCGCCCGCATCTCCTCATGGAGCGGCGTCCCCGGCAAAGGCGTCAGAATATTCAACTGCACCGCGTCAATCTCCGTCTCCCTGAGAAATCGCAGCGTTTGTTCAAACACCGTTGTGTCGTCGCCGTCCATCCCCACAATCATGCCGGCCACGACGCCCATGCCGGCGCGGTGAATCCGGCGCAATCGCGCAGTGTAGCTCTGCGGCTGGTTGAAATTCTTCCGCATCAGGGCCAGATTGGCTTGATTGGCCGTTTCCAGTCCGATGAACAACCCGCAACAGCCGGCGGCGCGCGCGCCCTCCAGCAGTTCCGGATCGTCGGCAATGAGGGCCGAACATTGGCTCACCCAGTGTTTGCGCAAGGGGACCAGCGCGCCAAAAAGCTCCAGCGCGTAGGGCCGGTCGGCGATGATATTGTCATCCACGAAAATGAAATCGCCCGCGAAACCCCGCAATTCGGCGATGACATCGGCCACGGGGCGGTGCCGATAGGTGCGCCGGTGAAAAGCGGCCACCGAGCAATAGCGGCAATCGTGGCGGCACCCGCGCCCGGCCTGGGCGGCGTTGATGGTTGCGTAATGGCGCGCATGGCGTCTCAACAATTCCCGTCGCGGCGCGGGCGTTTCCATCTCCCTGGCCGGCGGGCCGGTCCGGCGATAGACTTTCTGGACCGCGCCAAGGCGCGCATCGGCCAGGAATTGTGGCCACAAACCCTCCGCGTCGCCGACGACCACGGCGTCAAAGTGCGGCGCGCAATCCTCCGGCAACAGGGTCGGGTGGTAGCCGCCGCCGACCACGATTTTGCCGCGCTGGCGAAAGCGATCCGCGATCTCGTACGCTCTTGGGGCCAACGCGGTCATAAAGGTGATTCCCACAACATCGCAGTCGGCGTCAAAGTTCAGCGGCTCGACATTCTCGTCAATAATGCGCACTTCATGCCCTGGCGGTGTCAACGCCGCCACGACGGTCAGCGGCAGCACGCTGAAGCGCAACATGGCGCGGCGGGGCACGGCGGGCCGTTCCGGGGTCACCCGCACGTTTTGACCCGCCGGAAGCACCAGGAGGATTTTGAACGATTTGGCATTGAGTTCCTTCATCGGTGCGATTTTGCCAGCCCTGGAAGCGCCGTCACCGGCATACGTCCATAGAAAAAAGCTATGAAAGCCGGGTTCAGGCCCGTCTCAAAGACGTGCTCGAACGTCTGTCAAAAGAGAAGCTGACGCGGTCAAACCTGGCGTCCGCCGGAAATCCTCCAGGGAAAGAGGCGGCAGATAGAGGCCCTTCAACTCGCGCCGCCACCACTGGCCGGTGGCGCGGTGGGTGGCGCGGTCGGTGAAATAATACTCATAGAGCAAGGCGCGAACGTATCTGGGCGGCGCGCTGGGAAAAGGATTGCGCCGCAGCAGGGCCGCCACGGGAGGCGAGTTTTGCAGCAGGCCCAGCTCGAATCGCAAAAACCACGGGTTGGCCCGCGGGCCTTCCAACGCGGCAAACCACATTTGCCAGTCCAGCCGCGGGAGATAGGGGGCGACAAAGCCGGGCGCGCGCTTTGATTCGCCCGGCTTGTATTTGAACTCGTAGTCCCGCCATGTCCGGCCGTCGTCGCTCCCTTGCACAATGATCTCCGGGCGGGTGGGCGTCATGACGGCGAATAAGCCATAGCTGTTGAAAGTGCGGAAGGGCTGCACCCACCCATACAGGGCCAGGACGGGCGCCGGCCAGCTCTGGTTGACCTGCACGGTCAGCAGGAACGGGATCAAGGTCAGCGGCACGACAACCGCCGTCAGGCCCAAAGTCGCCGGCCAGGGCCAGCGGGCGGCGCGCAGGACGGCGGGATTGGGTTCGTCCGCCGCGGCGGTTTTGCGGCGGAAACGACGCAGCGCCTTGTCATCCAAGAGCGGCACGCAGAGGAGAATGGCCAGCCAGTTGAAGAAGCCGTAATTGCCTGTCAATATAATCAGAACCTGAAACGACACAAAGACAACGGCCGCGAAGAGCCGGAAGCGCCGCCCGGAAAAGATGAAGGCCGGCGCGACCAATTCAATCAAGAACATCACCAACACGGAGCAGGATTGGAAGCCCGGCGGCAACTGATGGGCGTGCCAGCCGATCCAGGTGGGCAGCGGCTGCGTTTCGTAGTGGACGCGCAAGGCGGCGAGGTTCCACCAGGAGGGATCGCCGCTCAAGAGTTTGACGCAGCCGGATTCAAACATCAGCCGGAACAGAAGCCAGCGCAGCAGCCACACCACCAGGGCGGGCGGGGGGGCCTGGCGCGACGGGCGCTCGCGCCATTGCAACGGGGCGAAGAAAACAGCCAGGAAGCCCGTCTCCAGCAGGAGATTGTCCCATTGAAAATTGAGGAACGGGCTGGAGATGGTGCAAAGAGAAAGATAGAGCGCCCACAACAGGAGCAACATCAGCGTGGGGGCGACACCGGCCAGCAAGGCCAGCCCGCAGGCCACGCCCAGGCCGCATTGCCAATGGAGGGCGCGGTCGCTCGCGCTCCGCCAAGCCAAGGTCGGCAGAAGGTGAAAGTGCTCCAGGTCCGCGGCGCGCGCTCGCGCCAACTCCGTCCTGGCCGCCGCCATATAATCGGCCGCCGGAGCGATTCCGTGACTGCCAATCAGCCCGTCCATTTGCATCCCGAAGGAAAGGAAAGCGATCAAATAAACCAGGGCCAGCCCGCGCAAAAAAACAAAGCGCATCCAGACGCAGGAGGGCGGTTCGACGCCGGCGCCGGCATAAACGCGGTCCAGCTTGGAGAGCGACGCGCGGTGCTGGGCGACTTCCTCATAGAGCGTTTCGCTGAGGTCGGCGAAGGAGGGAAATTTCCTGTAGAAACGGCTGAACCAGCGGAGCCGGCCGCCCTCGGCCAGCGCGCGAAAAACCGCCTCCGCGCCGCGGCAAACCGAGCCGTCGGGCAGGAACAAGTGGACGGCCTCTTCGAGGTCCTGGCGCGGAACCTCCGGGAACCGGCCGGCGAGGGATTCATCCTGGAAGGGAAGATAATCCACCTTGCCGGCGGTGGCATGTTTCCAGCGGGCGATCCAGCGGCGGCAAAACTGGCAATCGCCGTCAAAGACCATGAGTGGCTTTGGCGGCGGCGATTGCAGTCGAATTTCCAGCGGCACAAGTCAATTTGTCCCGCGCGAGCCAAAAGTCCAGTCCGCAACGGGGAGCGTTCAATGGTGTCACAGATTCCGACCCAAGGTGGGTTTCATTATTGGCCAAAATTCACGGTATTAGCCCAAGTTCGTCGGTTGGAAAGGGAAAGGGGTCCGCTGGCGTCGGGGTCTGTCAGCCCCGCCATGAGGCGGGGTGGCGCCGGGTCCCCCCTTTGGGGTGGCGACACAAGGATGCAGAGGGCAGAGGACAGAGGACAGAGGACAGAGGACAGAGGACAGAGGACAGAGGACAGAGGGCGGAGTGTCTCTTTTTTGCCATCGAAATTTTTTTTGAGGTGCGATTTGGTGCGATTTGGTGCGATTTGGTGGGATTGGCGGCGCGGAGTTCAAGGTTCAAGGTTCAAGGTTCAAGGTCCAGCCCGTAACTGGAAGAGGCAAGAATTGCCGGTTCGGGCCGCCCTCCGTCCCGATCAAACCCTGTTGGAAGCCTGTTTTCACTTTTATTGGGTTTGATTAGCTTTGATTAGGTTTGATCCGGGCCAATGTCCGGGCGGTTTGATCAAAGCGCGGAGAAAAGCGCCTCCGGCTGTTGGCGACACAAGGGCTGGGAGGGGGGTCCGAAAGCCCCGAACTGGCTCTTTTTTGCCATCCACACGGTGTTTTAGGTGCTAATAGGTGCTAATAGGTGCTAAACGGTGCTATTGACCTTTGGAGCAAGGCTGCTTCGGAACGCAGCAGAACTTGCAAGCGTTGATTGAGAATTGGTCATTGAAAATTGGTCATTGGCCATTGAATTCCGCCTCCCCAGCCGCTCAATGGCCATTTATAAATTTTCAACGGCCTTCAAGATGGCGCTTGCAGAGCGCCGGCTCGATCATGTTTGATCCGCGCCTCCAGCATCCCGCCGCCGTATCCCGGTCGCAGGCCCTGGGTAATCCCTTCCGCGAGGTCCGCAAAATGTCAAAGAACAGGCGCGTGAGCGCCGCACGGATTGCATATTACCACAGTTTAGTGGGAATGCGAGATTTATTTTTCCATAAATTCACCGCGAATCATGGAAGTGGAACGGGGGATGCTGTGCCGGGGCGCGGTCGGCGCGGCGGGCCGACCCTGCCAAGAAGTGATTCAGGCCCGAATTGACCGCGGAATACAGCATGGCGGGCCGCAACCAAAGGGAATTCAACGCAAAGGCGCAAAGACCCAAAGGCGCAACGCGGCCTGCCGCAACCAAAGCAGCATAACCACAGAGTTCAGGTCTGAATTGAAAATTGGGAATTGAAAATTTTAAATTTGCAATTGCGACAGAGGCTGGCGCGCGATAGAGCTCGATCGGGAATGTCACGGGAGGAGTGGAGCAAAATTTCCGGCCATCCTTTTTGCGCGTATGCCGCCTGTTTTGCGGTTCTCCCTCCCGTTGGTGGCGCGCTTTTCAGGAGATTTTTTACCACGGATTTCCCGGATTTTAATGGCCGCGAGAAAGCACAAAAAGCACAGCGCGGCAAAGCCGCAACCAAACGGAATTCAACGCAAAGGCGCCAAGATTCAAAGGCGCAAAGATTTGGCACATAAACTTCAGACACGTTTGCCCTGTCCATGCGGCTTTGCGCCCTTGGGTCCTGGCGTTAATATCATTGAGTGGATGGCTGCGCTAAGCGTTTTGCGGTTCTCACTGTTCCTGGGGGCGCGTTTTGCAGGAGATTTTTTACCACGGATTTCACGGATTTCACGGATTTTAATGGCCGCGAGAAAGCACAAAAGGCGCAGAATGTCTTGTGGTTGTGGGACTTTCGCTCTTTTTGGCGGCTGTTCAGCTAGCCCCGCGTATAGTCTATGCGACAGACTTTTCATTAAGCCGTCACATCTGCCGTCACAAGCCGTCGTGCAAGGCCGTCACAACGAAAAAGGTGGCTCAGTTTCTTGGGGAAGCGAAGCGTGGGCGGTCTCCTTCTGAGGGCGTCACTGGACCGGCGATAACGGGCCAAACGCCTCTTAACGCTTGACCGGCTTAAAGCCAGGCGGGTCGTTGAGCTCAGATACGGCGCTTGACACACTGACAAAAACGGCATGATGCGAAGCGCCAAAAGCCTGCTGTGAAGGCAGGGTAATAGAGGCGGAAGTTCTCCGCGAAAACGGCGTGGTGCGATTGTCGGCGGAACCGTCAACTCGGTTTGCATGTCTGGACGCGGTGTGAAATGGAAGGGGTGCCTTTGGAGGCCAGGGCGGCGGCGCGAAGCGCCGCCGCCGCCCTGGCCCCCAAGGGTTGCTTGAAGATGAACTATGCCCCGATGAAACTGAAGGAGGGGTAGTCCGAGACGCTTTCGCCGTGCGGCCTTCTGGCCACCTGGCGTCGGGGCGTTGAAGGCTTGACTCTGTCGGTGGCGGCGATATGTTTGCCTTATGAGACTACAAGACTTCATCCGTGATTCGTTGCTGCAGATTTCTGGCGGCGTGCAGGAGGCGAGAAGTAAGGAGGAGAAAATTGCGCCTCATATTGCGGCAAACCCGCCAAAAGATTCAGCCGGTTTGTCCGCAGATAGCAGCGTGATTTTCTTGGTGGATTTTGATGTGGCCGTTACCGTAAGCGAGAAGTCCGCAGACGGTTTAAGCGGCGGCATCAGTGTGGCAAGCGTGTTTAAGGTTGAGGGGAAGGGAGGGACATCTTCCGAGCAGTCGTCGATTAGCCGCGTGAGGTTTAGTGTTCCAGTTATTTTCACAAGGAAGAATGAAACTAACCTGTAACGGAATCGAGAATTCCGGCGTTGACACCTGGTTTACGCATTTACCGGCCTATCAGATGAAGAAAGCGCGCAAAGGAAGGCGGTGAGCAGCCTGCATGGAAAATACAGACCCATTAGCATTGGTTGCCGCTCTATTGGCGATTGGTTGGTTGATTTATTTTGCGATGGCCAGATGCGAAATCGACACGCTGAGAGGCATCATTAAGAGCCTTGAGGACAAGAATCTACGCCTGCAAAAACAACTTGAGACGAAAAGCGATGAAGAAGATCAAGAATGAATACAAAGTGGTTTTTCGGAGGCCGCGCACAGACGCTTGCAAAACCACGGCAGACGAATATGCGGACATCGCGGCGTGTGTCGATGGGATTTCCCAAAATGGCGGAATAGGCAAAGTGGAGGCTGTTTTCCACCGCGTCACGGAGAATTGTATTTTCAGGCGTTTGACAGGCCCGAAGTATTTGAGTTTATGGAAAAAGTACGAGTGCAAGTTCCCGTCTAAGCCAACCGCAGAATTTATGCCAACCGAGGCGCGAAAGTCCGTATGAAAAAGCAGTTCTTGCATGAAGCTCACAACTTGCAGGACAAAGGGAAAAAAACGGATTATCAAGAGCAGTTGCGAGATGAGGGCGACAACTTTGATCGGGGCGGCGCGTCTCGGGGGGCCACGTTAGGCTCGTTCAAAATCCGTGGCTGTGCTGTGTACATTGACTTGAAACCGCTGCTGAACGATGACAAACAAAGTTTACTGCAAACTTTGGATCGTCACTTAAAATTCAACGTGGATGGAAATGTTGGGACGATCTCGCAGTTACTGAAAAATCCGAAATTGGCCCAATACGTAAAGGAACGCCACGAGATGACTCGCCGTTCAGTTCTGCGTGCAGACACTTTCTACATCGGGCAACATCCTAAGAAGAACAGGCAGACGAGGATTGTTGAAGTCAACTGTTTCCTCCAACCTGCAGAGCCATTCACCAACCCTATCCCCAAGGATTGTTTTGCTTTCTCACTAAACGTGGTAACGCCACAGCCGTAAGACCGTTAGTCAATCACAAGCCGTAGGAGTGCGCGCGCCAAAGCCGGGGCGCAACGCTGGGGAGAGTGACGACACGACCAGGCACCTTGCTGGAAATGCAGAAGGAAGAATGCAGAATGCAGAATTTCGGCGGGATGGGTCCGCCTTCGTCATCCTCCGCCGCTCCAGCTTTGGCGGACAGGAGACTTCCGCCGTCGTTAAAACTCTGGTGGACAGGATGGCAGGACAAGACGGCGCGAAAAGTCCGCCTTCGCTCAGCATGGCGGGGCTTCCGCCGTCGTTGAAACGTAATGCGTCAGCCACGGTATGTAGGTACGGCTCGCCGAGCCGGCTGCGGGTGGTTCTTGCCGGAACGGTCGCCTCGGCGAGGCGACCCTACCTTTCCCCGGCCCGCTGTCGCGCTAGGGCTTCCGCCGTCGTTAAAACTACGGCGGACAGGATGGCGGGACAAGACTTCGGCGGGACAGGGCGGGGGAAAACCCAGGCCGATGAAAAGAGGGTGAAATCTCTTGCGGTTCAAGGGGTCTGAAACTATCCTGAATCCATGCCTGCGGTTACATTGAAAGCGCATTATAACGGAAAGCAGATCGTTTTGGACGAACCCTTCGACCTGCCGGCTGATTCACCGCTCATGGTCACGGTCATGCCGAAGGAAGATTCCACCGAAGATGCCCAGTGGCACAGCCTGGCTGCCGGCGCGCTGGCAAGGGCGTACGGTGAGGATGAACCGGACTATTCCGCCGCCGACGTTAAGCGATGAAGGAGGGTGACATTGTCCTGGCGCTGCTGCCGCAAACGGATGGACGGAGCAAGTATCGTCCTGCGGTGGTGTTGCGGCGGATGCCCGGATTCGGCGATCTGCTGGTGTGCGGCATCAGCACTCAACTTCAGCAGCAGGTGGCTGATTTCGACGAACTAATTGAACCATCCGACGCTGATTTCAAAACGAGCGGCCTCAAAGCCCCTTCCCTGATTCGGCTGGGTTTCCTGGCGGTTCTCCCTGTAGGCAGCTTTCTCGGAGCAATCGGCTCCATTTCAGGCCATCGGCATCAACGTCTTCTTTCCAGGCTTTCCGGGTATTTGCAGCCGAAAGACAAAATCTGATACTGCGATCTGATACTGTTTGGTGTTTTTCAGGCAGATGAGTGATGATTCAGGCAGACGCGAAACGCTGCAAAGCATTGATAATCAAGGCCGGGATGACACGTGAGGACTCCTGAAACATAGTGTTGTCAATTTCGAGTCAGGCGGGCTTAATCCGGTTACGGCGTCAAGCCGGTTGGCTGAAAAACTGGCGCGCTGGCGGTCTTGTAAATCGCTGAAAGACCATACGAGGCCGCCGCTTCGCTTTAAGAGCGTGATTTGAAAATATCTCGGACGGTCTTGCGGCGGGGCGGGGCGGCTGGCTTCGTTGCTCCTCGGTTACAGATTTCTCTCGAATATGCGCCCTCGTCGCGCCTCGCCATCCACCCCGCCGCGCTCGCAATCCCATTCCAGATCTATTTTCAAAACACGCTCTAAAGCAGTTCGGCGGAGAGGTCGAAGCGGGTGAAGACGCCGCCGAGGAGCCGGAGGCCAAGGGCGGCCTCGGTGGCCAGGAGGACGGCGGCGGCCAGCGCGCCCAGAAGGACGCCGAGCAGCGGCCAGCCAAGAAACGAGAGGCATAAGAAGACGGCGGTGAAGACGCCAGCCGGCAGGAGCAACGCCAGGATCAGGATGAGCAATTGGCCGAACGTCAAGATCAATTGCTGGCCCATGGTCTCGAAACCGCGCGGGGCGTCCTTGCCCAGGTGATACCACGCCGGGAAATAGAGGGCGGCGGCATTGGGAATGAGCAAGGCGATCAAGTCTATCAACGGCAACAGGAGGGCCGCCGCCAGCGCGACAGTGAGCCGCGCGGCCAGCGGAATGAGATGCTTCTCGAAGTGGCGCGGGAAGAAAATGGCGGCGAAAAGGATCAAGAGCCATTGGACCGCGGCCAGCATGGCGGCCGGGGCGAGGACTTCGCCCAGCACGACCTGCCAGCCGGGCATGGGGAGCATCTTGAGGACGTCGGCGGCGGGCAGGTCCTGGCGCAAGTCGTTGCGCAACATTTGCGGGCCGGAGAAGAGGGACATGGCCAGAAGCATGCCGATAAAAAAGAGCACGCCCACTTCCAGCCCGCCGCCGCCGCGGCGCAATTGGGTTTGGAGAAGAAGGCCGGCAAAGACAGCGACCCAGACAAGCATCAGCCAGACGCGGGCGGTGACGTATTGGCCGGCGCTGATGAGGTTTTTCCAAAACAGGGCCACCCACGGAGGGCCGGGCGGACGCAGGGTGAAGGGCGGACGGACCGCTTTTTTCGGCTGGCGGGCCGCCTGCCAGTTGCCGGAGCGGACGGCGGCCATTCGTTCGGCGACCTTGCGCGAGAGTTCGACGGAGGCCTCCTCGAAGGCGACGTTGGAGCGGACGACCCAGAAGTAATGGAGAACAATGATGGCCAGCACCGGCGCCAAGGCTTTTAGAAACTCCACGAAGCCGGAGGCAAAGTACGGAGCGATCACCAGGCGGAAGGGCGCCAGCAACCAAGGCAGCGGCCCCGATTGAAAGACCTGTCCGATGTAATCAACGATCCACTTGAAGCCGTCCTGGTCCGGCGCGGAGGGAAAGGGCGGCAGGCTGTGGCGCATCCAGAGAAAAATCGCCGCCGCAACGGCCGCCGCGCCGCCGAGAAAAATGGCGCGGCGCTTCCAATTGGAAAGGCCGCGGTCCATGAGCATGGTGAGGGCGAAGGAACTGCCCAGCAGATGAAGGTTGAAGACGGAGAAGGCGGCCCACCAACCGAACATGCGAATGAGGGGATGGCCGCCCCCCCAGCCGCGGCCGATGAGCGTCAAGAGCAGGGAACTGAAGGCGATGGCCGCCTGCGACTTGAGGAGCTTGAAGTTGATCAGCGTCCGCCGGGTCACGGGCGCCGGGAATAAGAAGGCGACCTCGGCTTCGGAAAAGGCCAGGGCCGCGCGGGAGTGGGGAAGAATCCAGGCCAGCAGCACCATGACCATGAACCCCAGCGCGGCCAGAGTTTGGGGCAAATCGTTCAGGTCGGGAGGAACGGCCAGCGGCAGGGGCGGCGGGCGGGCGGCGCGCGAGCCGGCAGAGCCGCGGAAGAAACAGAAATAGAGGTAAAGCCCGCCGACAATGGCGCCGACCAGGTACTTGGGTTGGCGCAACCGGCGGAGGCGGGCCAGGAGGCGGTTGCACCAGGAATGATATTGATAGAAAAGAAGCGCGCCCAGCATCAGGCCTCTCCTTTGGTTTCGCCGGTGGCGCGAAAGAAAACGTCCTCCAGATTGCCGCCGCCGGACTGCTCGGAGAAGCGCTGGCGCACCTCTTCCAGGCTGCCGTCAATGATTTTTCGGCCATCCTTGAGAATGAGCACGTGGGAACAGACCTCCTCCAGCAAGTGCAGCAAATGGGAACTGATGAGAATGGCCGCGCCGGCCCGGGCGCGCTTGAGAATCGAGTCCTTCATCCGGCGGATGCCGATGGGGTCCAGCCCCGTGAGCGGCTCGTCGAAAAAAATGACTTGCGGGGCATGGAGCAAGCCGCAGGCGATGGCCAGCTTTTGTTTCATGCCGCGGGAAAGCTCGATGGGCAGTTTGTCGGCCTTGCCGGCGATCTCCAGCTCCTCCAGCAACTGCCGTCCGGTTTCCTGGTAACCGGCCACGCCGTAAATCCGGGCGATGAAGGTGAGGTGCTGGGCGACCGTGAGGTAATCGAACAATCGCGGTTCGTCGGAGAAAAAGGCCAGCCGGCGCTTGGCTTCGATGGGCTGTCGGGCCAGGTCGAAGCCGCAGATGCGCACGGCGCCGCGGGTGGGGGGGATGATGCCGGCCAGGCAGCGCAGGGTGGTGGTTTTGCCCGCGCCATTGGGGCCGACCAGGCCGATGACTTCCCCGGAACGCACGACGAAGGACAAGTCGGTCACGGCCGGCAAATCGCCGTATAACTTGGTCAGACCGGCCACCTCGATTTGGGGTGGAGGGGCGGCGGTTTCCGTTATGCGCGGCGGCGCGATGTCCATCCGCGCACCATAGCAGCGCGGCGGGCGGGGACAAGCCAGAAACCGCCGGTGGCTGGATTTACTGGCATTGACTTTGATTTGATGAGGGCACGCGAGAAAACGGTTGGGGTTGACGCATTTGCGGCGGGACAAAGCACAGCGTGGCAAGCCGCAACCCAAACAGCGTCATCACCGATTTCACGTCTGAATTGAGAATTGGGAATTGAAAATTTTAAATTTGCAATCGTGACAGGGGGAGGCGCGCCATGTAGCTCAATCGGGAATGTCACGGGAGCGGCGGAGCAAAACGGAGAAGGAAAAATTTTGCCGGAAATGCGCAATTATTTTCACCTGAATTCACCACGGACGACGGCAATCCGTGAAAAGGCTTGATGGCACTGCCGGGGACGATACGATGCCAGTCAATGAGAAAGAGAAGAAAACAATGAAACAAATTCTGACGGGAATTCTACTGCCGAGCTTGTTTCTGTGCGTTGCATTGGAAGGCCTGGCCGGCCAGGGGAACGATACCATGAACAAACTTGAGGATTACCAGGTGGTTTGGGACTCCCCGAGCAAGGATTACACGGGGTCCATGCCGCTGGGCAACGGGGAGATTGGGTTGAACGCGTGGATGGAAGAAAACGGCGATCTCTGTTTCTTCATCGGCAAGACGGACAGTTGGGACGACAACGCCCGGTTGCTGAAGGTGGGAAAGGTGCGCGTGAGCTTGAGGCCCAACCCGCTGGCGCCGGGCGCCAAGTTCCGGCAAACGCTGGCCCTGCGGAGGGGGGAAATCGTGATCGAGATCACGGGCGCTCCCAAGGCCGGCGGGGGCGCGTCGAAAACCGTGTTGCACGTGTGGGCGGACGCCAACCATCCGGTGGTGTACGTGACCGCCGAGGGGAGCGAGCCGCTGACGGCGACGGCCCGCATCGAACTTTGGCGCAAGGAGCCGTATCAACTGCCTTCGATCGAAGCCAGCGACGTGCTGACGGATCCGAGCAAACCCGGCTGGAACCATGAGCCGACCATCGTTGAGCCGGACACCGTGCTGACGAATCAACAGAAGCGCGTGGGGTGGTATCATCACAACAAGAAATCCGTCGGCTTCGAGCTAACCCTGCGCATGCAGGGGCTTTTGGGCTACAAGGTGAGCGATCCGATTCTGCACCGGACCTTTGGGGCCGTGATCACGGCGCGGGAGGGGAAGCGGGTGGACGATCTGACGCTGAGCACGGCCCCAAGCAAATCCCAACGCATCAGCGTGTACGTTCTGACGAAGCATCCAGCCACGCCGGAGGAATGGCTCATGGCAGTGGAGGGGGAAATCCGCGCCGTGGAGGGGATTGCCTTCGAGAAGCGGCGGAAAGCGCACGAGCGCTGGTGGAGGGATTTCTGGGACCGGAGCTGGATATTTGCGAGCGAGGAGAAACCTTCTTTTCCATCCATGATGGAGCCATCGGGGCGGGCGGTTCGTCTTGGCCTGGACCAGGCGGAGGGGCATCGTTTCCAGGGCAAGATGGCCCGCGCGTCCATTTTCAACAAAGCTCTGAGCGAAGAGGAAATCGCCGCGCTGGCGCGGGGTGGAAAGGACGCCATTCAAAACGCGCCGGATCTGGCGGGATGCTGGACCGACGTGGAACCGGGCAAGACGCTCGACGCGCTCAAAGAGGTGGACCGGTCCCCGGCGTTGACACTGGAAGCATGGGTTCAACCGGAAGGCCTGCCCGAAGGCGGCGGCCACATCATAGACAAAGCGACGCCGGATGGCAGCGATGGGTTCTTACTGGACACGTGGCCGGGCAACAGTTTGAGGCTCATCACGAAATCGGGAATCCTGAACCGGAAGGATGTTCTGACTGCGGGGGAATGGCACCACGTCGCCGCGACGATGAACAGCGCGACGGGAGAGCAAAAGCTTTTTCATAACGGGAAAAAAGTGGCCGAGCAGGCCTACCCCCGCGAGGGCGGCGCTTTTTTGACGACCCGCGGCTACGTGTTGCAGCGTTTCATCAATGCCTGCGACGGGCGGGGGCGTTATCCGATCAAGTTCAACGGGGCGCTCTTCACCGTGCCTTTCCCCGGCGGGACCGGCAAGTTCAACGGCGCCACCACTTCCCACGGCGGGCCCGGCGATGCGGATTTTCGCCTGTGGGGACCCGGCTACTGGTGGCAAGACTCGCGGTTGATCTATGAGGGAATGTGCGCGGCGGGGGATTACGAGTTCCTGCAGCCGCTATTCCGGATGTATGGGCAAGAGGTCTTCGAACTCTCGAAATACCGCACCAAGCACTACTTCGGCTATGACGGGGTTTATTTCCCCGAGTGCATTTATTTCTGGGGGGCGGTCTTCAGCGAGACCTACGGGTGGAAGCCGTTCGAGGAGCGCGGGGCGGATAAACTGCAAGCCAGCGGGGCCCACAAACGGGCGTGGGTCGGCGGGCTGGAACTGGTTTGTCTGATGCTCGACTATTACGACCACACGGGAGATGAGAAGTTCCTGCGCGAAAGGATTTTGCCCGTGGCGCGGGAACAAATGGTGTTCTTCGACAACTACTACAAAGCCGGCCCCGACGGCAAACTGGTGATGCACCCCGCGCAAGCCATTGAGACGTGGTGGGACTGCACCAACCCGATGACGGAGGTGGCGGGCCTGCGGGCAATCACGCGCCGGCTGCTGGCGCTGCCGGAGAAGGTGGCGCCGGCCGAAGAGCGGGCCTATTGGAAGGCCTTCCGGGAGAAATTGCCCGAGCTTCCGACGCGGGAAGTCAAGGGCGTCCGCATGTTGGCGCCGGCGGACAAGTTCGAGGGGCTGGGCAACGTTGAGAATCCGGAGCTCTACGCGGTTTTCCCGTTCCGGGAGATTTGCATTGGAAGGCCTGATCTGGAGCTGGGCATCGAGGCGCTGAAAAACCGCCTGGCCAAAGGGAGTTTCGGCTGGCGGCAGGATGATATTTTCATGGCCTACTTGGGGCGGGCGGGCGAGGCGAAGGACTATTTGATTGAGCGGGCGCAGTTTTTTCTCACTCAACGCATCGTCAAGGACATGCTGACGCACGGCGGCGGCGCCATCTGCAATATCACCTCCATTCACGGCCTTTCCGGCGCGCCCGAACATTCGGTCTATGCCGGCACCAAAGGCGCGATCATCGCCTACACCCGCTCGCTGGCGGTGGAACTGGCGCATAAGGGCATTCGCGTCAACGCCATCGCGCCCGGTTGGGTGACGGTGGAAAACTATTACAAGGTCTTCCCCGGCTTTAACGAAGCCGACGCGGTCAAAACGGCGGCCGAGAAGATTCCGCTCGGACGTTCCGGCACCAAGACCGAGATCGCCAAGCTGGCCGCGTTTCTATGCTCGGAAGACGCCGGCTATATCGTCGGCCAAACCATCGTGGCCGATGGCGGCGCCTCCTCGCTCATGTCCCTCATCTCCGATTTCCGCAATCGTTCCGACGCGCGCTTCGGCGTGGGTTATGTCCCGGGTGTGTGAGATGGCAGGCCGCTGAAATCAGTCAATCCCCAAACCCAAAACGGATGCTTCAACTCTCTTCGGCGCCCTGATCGTCGTGGGCAGCGGCTTTGGCATGGGCGCGGTGGCGTGGACGCTCAAGTCCCAACGCCGATGCAAGGTCGAACACTGGTTGCTGCCGGCGATGTTCACGATCTTATCCAACCCGACGCGAAAACCATCCGAAAATTGCCTAAAATAGCAAGCGGCGCCCGGCGCGAAGGCGCACGCTCGACGTGTCCCTGTGGCATTGCGCCCCATTGTGAACATCAAAAGTAACACAATTAGATAAACGTCTGAATCAATGAAACTTATGAAAGCTTGCCGAAATTCAATGCCGTTGCGCCGCCGGTGTCTGCGGTGCGTCACGTTGGCCTCCCTGTTAGCCGCCTGTTTGTGGGCCGCCCCGGCCCGGGCGCAGACTATGGTGACCAATATCATCTATCAGGACATGTTTTCGGGCACGGCTGGCACTGATCTCAACGGCCGGACGCCCGACACGGTTGACACGGGCGGCGCCACTTGGCTCGCCGAACCCACCGACTGGACCATAGACGGAAACGGAGACCTCAATTCACCACTGGGCGTCTCATCCTGCGCGTTTTTGCCTTTTGTGCCGGTGCAGGGCTCGATATACACGTTGTCAGCGAACATGGAAGTCACAGCAAGCTACAATCAATGCTGGCTCGGCTTCGGCTTCGCGGCGGCCGCAGATACAGGCGGATCGATACTTTCAAGCCCTGTTAATGCGGTTGGCTGGATAATCATCGCTTTGCAGGGTTTGGGTCCCGATCTATGGTTTCTAGGGCCCGGCGCCACGGGTAATGTTCCCACCACCGTTGGCTCCCCCGCCAACAGCCTGAATAGCGTCACCACCATCCTGAACACCCAGGATCCGTCACCGGCAAATTGGACCTTCACGACGTCAGTCGATGGCGTGGTGGTGGCTGGGCCTATTGCCTTCGGCGGGTCCGGCCCCGTCATCAACTATATAGTCTTGGGCAATAACCTTGGATCTACGATTGTGCAAGATCTCACTCTGAGCGGGATCTCCCCGGCGCAAGTCGCACCCTTCTTCGCCGTCTCGCCCCAAAGTGGAACCTATTTCGTAGGCCAGACGGTCACCCTGAGCGCCTCTGCGGAAGGTCAGCCAACTCCAACTTACCAGTGGGAATGGAACTCAAATACCATTTCCGGCGCGACTGCCAGCAGTCTGACGTTGAGTAATCTGGCGTTGACGAATGCGGGCACTTATACGGTGGTCATCAGCAATAGCGTCAACACCGCGACCAGCGCGCCGGCGGTATTGAATGTGGTGACGCCACAGACGTATATCATCTATCAGGACCAGTTTGCGGGCACGGCTGGCGCTGCTCTCAACGGCCGGACGCCGGACACGGTTGACACGGGTGGCGCCACTTGGACCGCCGACCCCGCCAACTGGACTATAGACGGAAACGGAGACCTCAATTCAGCAGCGGGCGTCCCAGTCTGCGCGTTTTTGCCTTTTGTGCCGCTGCCGGGCTCGATATACACGTTGTCAGCGAACATGGAAGACACATTGGCCAACACTGCTTACTGGGTCGCCATGGGCTTCGCGCAGCTCGAAGATACAAGCGGAGTGATGACTACGAGCTCTCTTAATGCGGTTGGCTGGCAACTGATCGGTGCCGAGGGGGAAACGGCGGGTCCCAATCTGGGCTTTTTAGGGCCCGCCGGGGCGAATGGGTTTGGCGAAGCCGGTTTTTACCCCTACACCAACAGCGTGGAGAGCGTCACCATCGTCCTGAACACCCAGTCGGCGTCACCGGCCAATTGGACCTTCATGTGGGAACTCGGTGGCGTGGTGGCGGCTGGGCCTACTGCCTTCGGCGGGTCCGGCCCCGTCATCAACTATGTAGTCTTGGGCAGTTACTATGCATCTTCGATTGTGCAAGATCTCACTCTGACGGTGGAAGGGGGGCCAAGCGCACCCTCCATCACGACGCCGCCCCAAGGTGGAACCTATTTCGTAGGCCAGACGGTCACCCTGAGCGCCGCGGCAAGCGGTTTGCCCTTTCCAACTTATCAGTGGGAAGTCAACTCAAACGTCATTTCCGGCGCGACCGCCAGCAGTCTGGTGTTAATCAATGTGGCGTTGACGAATGCGGGTTCATATCAGGTGGTGGTCACCAATTCCGTCGGCAGCGCGACCAGCGCGCCGGTGGCATTGAATGTGGTGACGCCACTGACGAATATCATCTATCAGGACCAGTTTGCGGGCGCGGCTGGCGCTGCTCTCAACGGCCGGACGCCGGACACGGTTGACGCGGGCGGCGCCACTTGGACCGCCGACCCCTCCTGGACTTTAGACGGAAGCGGAGACCTCAACTCAGCAGAGGGCTTCAACGCCTGCGCGTTTTTGCCTTTTACGCCGGCGCAGGGCAATATCTACACGTTGTCAGCGAACATGGAAGACACAGAGACCTCCTCTCCTTATGGCCACTGGATGGGCCTGGGCTTCGCGCAGCTCGAAGATACAAGCGGAGTGATGGATCGGAGCGACGTTAATGCGGTTGGCTGGCAACTGATCTATTGGCAGGGGGAAACGGCGAGTCCCGAGGGAGCCTATTTAGGGCCCGTCGCGCCGGGTCAGTCTCTGGAAGCCGGTTTTATCGAAACCGGTTTTTACCCCCCCGCCAACAGCCTGCAGAGCGTCACCATCGTCCTGAACACCCAGTCGGCGTCGCCGGCCAATTGGACCTTCACGTGGGAACTCGGTGGCGTGGTGGCGCACCCGACCACAGCCATCGGCGGGTCCGGCCCCGGCATCAACTATGTAGTCTTGGGCACTTGGGATGCATCTTCGATTGTGCAAGATCTCACCCTGACGGTGGAAGGGGGGCCAATCGCACCCTCCATCACGACGCAGCCTCAAGGTGGAACCTATTTCGTAGGCCAGTCGCTCACCCTGAGCGTCGGCGGTGTCGCCGGTTTGCCCATTCCAACTTACCAGTGGGAATGGAACTCAAATGCCATTCCCGGCGCGACTGCCAACAGCCTGACGTTGAGTAATCTGGCTTTGACGAATGCAGGCTCCTATCAGTTGATCCTCAGCAATGTGGCGGGAGTCGCCACCAGTTCCCCGGCGGTGTTGCTCGTTTCCAATGCTCCATCCGTGGTGGGTTTGTCCTCCGGGCTGGTGCTGCACCTCAAGTTCGACACCGATTACCTGGATTATTCGGGCCGCGGCAACAATGCCACCAGCGAAGGCTCGTCCATTGTGCCGGGCATCATCGGCTCCGGGGCGATGACTTACGGCAACAATGGCAGCTATGACGACATGGGTTATGCCACGCTGGGAACAAACACGCCGCCGGATTTGCTCTTCGGCCACAGCGTGAACTTTACCCTGTCCTACTGGATTCAGTACCCGAATGTGCCGGACAACCAGACGGATCCCAACTACCCGACCTACGCGTTTCCCTATGTCGACCTTCCCATCATTGGGAACGCCATTAACTCCACATACACGTCGGGGTGGGTCTTCGCCCAGGGTGGGGATCCCTACGAAAACAATCCGGGCGCCTTTGTTTGGAGCTTTCAAGATCTGAACGGCAACACAGTGGTCGCCCAAGGTCCCGCCCACTCCGAGGACGATGCCAACTGGCATAGTCTGGTCCATGTTATTGACTGGGGCCGGGGCTTCGGCACCACCTATCTCGATGGCAAGCAAGTGGACGCCACGTCCATTGCCAGCATCAATGCCAGCATTGACTTCCCGGCCCTCGCCATCAACATTGGGGAAAACCCCCAGGACAATTACTTCTCCCCGGGAGCGGCCTACTTGGACGATCTGTGCATCTGGCGCCGGGCGTTGTCGGGGGATGAAGCTCGCTCCATCTATGCGGCCGGCGTGAGCAACCACGTGAGTGTGGCCAGCCTGCCGCAGCCCATCACCGCCGCCGTTTCCGGCGGCCAACTGACGTTGACTTGGTCCGCCGGCATCCTGCAATCGGCCAGCAGCCTCACCGGCCCGTGGACCGCGGTGCCCGGCGCGACGACCCCATCCTACACCACTCCGGCGACGGCGTCACAGCAGTATTATCGCGCGGCGCAGTGACGTTTGGTTCCGGTCACAGCGTTGTTCAGCGCGGCAGGCGTCCGGCACAGGCCGGCGCCTGCCGTCGAAGCTTGAGATACATAGTGGCTCAATTGGCCGGGGACCTGCGCGCGGGAGGCGGTTGTTTGTCGTTTGCGGACGGTAAAACATGAAAGCCCAAAAAATCACCTTGATTGCCGCCGCCGTGATTTTTGCCGGCCTGTTGGGAGACTGCCTGTTTTTCCATTCGGGGCAGCCGGTCAAACCGTCGCTCAAGCTCGATCAGGCGGTGGGGCAGGTTGCCGCGGAGGAAACGCTCAAACTTCTGCCGCAGGGTCAGATTGTGGTGATCACCGAGGATACCAGCGCGCTCCGAAACCACGCGACGGATGCACAGGTGGAATCCTTCAAGGAAACACTTGACAAGCAAAAACAGATCACCATCGCCGCGATCGAGAAGGTTCTCAAAGAACCCCTGTCACCGGCACAGAAGCCGGGTTCGATGGGCTTGGCGATTTGCCTGTCAAAGGATCAACTCTTCGATATTGTGCAAGCTCATCCTGGAATCGCAGGCCTGGTTTCTTTCATCGGCTTTCCTTCGTTGGAACCTGAGGAAGCTGCCTGGTTGAAATCGAAGCCGCTTAAGTATGTGATAGTTTTCAACTCATCGTTTGGAATTGATTTTGACGGGCTGGACGCCCAGCAAATCGTCAATTCAGCCATTGTCGCTCGAAATTATCCGCTGGAAGACAGCGGCAAACGTCGTCTGACAGCGCGGGAGCAGTTCGATCAGTGC
>Ga0326728_10009662_pt1 | contig 23074 bp, 14 predicted proteins | sample MB3enrmetagenome_FD_207602 | JGI IMG/M metagenome (GOLD analysis project Ga0326728, IMG submission 207602) | Lab enriched peat soil microbial communities from McLean, Ithaca, NY, United States - MB31MN | ecosystem: Environmental > Terrestrial > Soil > Wetlands > Peat | place: USA: New York... | reverse complement strand
CGTCGCGCTGGGCCTTGGGCAGTTCGAGGCCGGCGCGGCGGTAATCGCGCAGGGTCTCGGCCAGGAGCTTGGCGTCCTCGCCCTCGAGCCTGGGCTGGGTGTCGGCGTAGGCCTTGACGGCCAGATACACGTCCTGGCGGTAATCGAGGCCGACCATCCATTCCTCGAGTTGCTTGAGGGCCTCGGTGGCAGTGTCGCGGATTTCCGCGTTGGCGCTGGTTTCCTTGAGCAGCGAGAGGCGGTTGTCCGTGAGGCTGATTTGGTAAGCCGTGTCGTCCAGGGCGCGCAGGGTGTTGTCGAACGTGACGCCGCGCGGCGTCAGCGCGGCCACGCGATCCAGCGCGGCGTTGGCCACGGCCATGGTTTGGCGGACGGCGCCGCGGATTTCGTCCGGACTCGACTCGAACTGGGGCAGAATGACCACCGAGTTGAATCTGGCGGCGCGGTTTTGAAACTCCTTCAAGGGGTCCAGCGGAGCGGCCGGCTCAGCGCCGCCGCCGGTCATGACCACGCAGGCGAGCAAAAGAAAGCAAAACGTCATCTTGCAGATCATGAGCCAGGAAACTAGCGGCAAAACCGCCAAGCGCAAGCGGTTGTTTCCCGTGATCAGGATCATCAGTGTCCGGCGCTCGCGAGCCGATGAGGGCAGCGCTTATTATGAACCATAGAACGACGGCGGAGAATCTGGAGACGAAGTTCGACCAGGGTGAGGACGTGCTGGACTATTTCGACCTGGCCCGAGCGAGTCGTCCCCTGCTTGAGAAAGAGCGGATCAATCTGGACCTGCCGCACTGGATGATCCTCAGAATCGAGCGCATCGCCAGGCGCAAGGGCGTACCGCGACAAGCGCAGATCAAGGAATGGCTTGCGCAAAAGCTCAAGGAGGATGAGCAGCCGCTCGCTTGAGCCGGCCCGCGCGGGTGGAGAGGCGGGGCTTTACCTTGATCGAACTGCTGGTGGTGATCGACTCCGGGAGGCGGGCATCGAGCCGCGGGGGGCGCGAGGCCATTGCGGATTTGACATCCGCCCCGCGGCTCTCCCAAAATGCAACCCGCGTTTTTTTGCGACCATGAAAATAAGCATCTTCTTTGCGGCGACGGCCGCGGTCTGCCTCCCGGCGGCGCTCCCGACCCGCCTCCCGGCGCAGAATCCCTCGCCCGATTTCATCTATGAAACGCCCCATGAATTCTTCGGCAGCGGCGACTTCGACGGCGACGGGCGGCTCGACCTGGTCATTGTGGACAAGGAAAGCGGCAAGTTCCGGCTCGGCTACCAACAGGCCGACGGCACGTTCTTGTGGGTGGATTGCCGCTCGAGCGGCTTGAAAAGCGTTGCCGGCTTCGGCATCGGCAAGCTGTTCAATTCCAAGCTCGACGCCCTGGCCTTCACCTCGGCCGACGAGGGCCATGTCACCCTCGAGGCCGTGGCCAACCCCACCTCGCCGGAGAAGGCCCTGACGGTGCCGTTCACCGCGGGCACGGGCCCCAATACCATCGCGGCGGTGGACGCCGGCGGCCAGCCCGGCCAACCGCTGGGCGGCCTTTACATCGGCAGCATCTTCAACGTCCCCGACCCGAACCAGGCCGACCTGGTGCGCAACGATGGCGCCGAGTTCCCCAAACTGGCGGACTTCACCTTGACGGGCCCCGCCGTCCGCGCCAACCGGCTCTCCCTCAAGGCCGGCCAGCCTGCGCTGCTCGGCGTGCTCGTCCGCGGGGAAGGCGCGGACACCTTCCGCGCGGAGAGCTTCGCCACCGGCGCGGAGGCCGTTGTGGCCACGCTCTCCGATTTGCCCGCCGGCTCCGATTATGCCGTGGGCGACTTCCGCGGCTCCGGCCTTGCCGAATTCCTCTTCTATAAGCCCGGTGACAGCAAACTGTTGCTCCGCCCCATCGCGGAAAGCGCGCCCGGCCAATTCCAGTTCGCCCCGGGCAACACCTTCGATCTGGGCCAACCCGTGCGCCGGGTGGTCACCCTGGTCCAGAGCGGCGGCCAGAAACTCCTGGCCGTCTTTGGCGCCGGCGACAAGGCCGGCCTGTTCGACTTCGACGGTGTCAACGCCCCCAAGCCGGTGCAAACCCTCGCCGCCACCAATTACTTCTTCACCTGTGCCGCCGCCCTGCCCGCAGGCTTCATCCTCTTCTCCGAGCCTGCCGGCAGCAAGTTCTCGACCCGATACCAGGTGTTCAAAGCCGCCGGCGCCGCCTACATCCCCGGCTCCTTCGGCACCCTCGCCTCCCTCGCCGACAACGACAATATCACCATCCCCGACATCCACGCCCGCATCACCGCGAACACCACCGTCGCCGACCAGGGCCAGATGAAGCCCTACACCAACACCATCCCCGGCACCCGCGTCACCTACGCCATGGTGCCCATCCCCGGCGGCGAGTTCCTCATGGGCAGCCCGGCCAACGAACCGGGCCGCAAACCCGACGAAGGGCCCCAGCACCGCGTCCAAATCTCCCCCTTCTGGATGGGCCAATACGAGGTCACCTGGAACGAATACGAGCTGTTCATGTACCCGGACGAGGAACGCCGCACCCGCCTCGCGCTCGGGTCCGACGCCGCCGCCGACAAACTGGCCGACGCCGTCACCCACCCTTCCAAACCCTACGTCGAGATGAGCTTCGGCATGGGCAAAGACGGCTTCCCCGCCATCGCCATGACCCACCATGCGGCCAATAAATACTGCCAGTGGCTCAGCGCCAAAACCGGCCATTTCTACCGCCTTCCCACCGAAGCGGAATGGGAATACGCCTGCCGCGCCGGCACTACCACCACCTATTTCTGGGGCAATGACGGCTCCAAACTCCCCGAATATGCCTGGTTCGAGCAGAACAGTGACTTCAAGTACCAGAAGGTCGGCAAGAAAAAACCCAATCCCTGGGGCCTCTATGACATCTATGGCAATGTCGTCGAATGGGTCCTCGATCAGTACGCCCCCGACTATTACAAGCAGTGCGCCGCCCAGCAGACCGTGACCGACCCCTGGAACAAGGCCACCAAACCCTACCCGCACTCGGTCCGCGGCGGCTCCTGGGATGATGATGCCGACCGCCTGCGCAGCGCCGCCCGCCGCGGCTCGGAACGCGCCTGGAAAATGACCGACCCCCAATTGCCCAAGAGCGTCTGGTACTTCTCGGACGCCCAATGGATCGGCTTCCGCATCGTTCGTCCCCTCCACGTCCCTTCGGCCGAACAAATGCAGAAGTATTGGACAAGCGGCACGGAAAAAGACTAGCCTCTAAAAGTGGCGCCGCGGGTGCCGTTCCCCCGTCGCGTCCTTATGACTGTAATCTCAATCTAGAACCCCCGACTAACCCCAAACCCGACAATCATCCCCAAGTATCATGCAAGACCAAACCAACATCCAGTCCTCGGCGGTATCCCGCCGGCAATTCCTCAAAAGTTCCTCGCTCGCGGCGGCGTCAGTCGCGGCGGCGGCCAATTTCCCGTCCATCCTCCAGGCCCAGGATAAGAAGCCGATCAACGCCATCATCATCGGCTTGGGCGGGCGTGGCGGCGGCGCCGGCGCCAACTTCCTCGAGGCCGTCAAAGTCACCGGTGTGGATGGCAAGATCGTCGCCGTGGCCGACCTCTTCCCGGAGCAGGCCAATCGCGGGCAGGAGGCCTTCGGCGTGCCCGCCGACAAATGCTTCAGCGGCTTCGATGCCTACATGAAGGCCCTCGAGGTCCCAGGCGTCAATTACGCCATCCTGGCCACGCCCCCCGGCTTCCGCTCCGCCCATTTCAAGGCCTGTGTTGAGGCCGGCAAGAACGTCTTCACGGAAAAACCCGTCGCCGTCGACGGTCCGACCGCTCGCATGATGTATGCCGCCGCCGAAACCGCCAAACAGAAGAACCTCAAAGTGGCCGCCGGCACCCAGCGCCGCCATCAAACCGGCTATATCGAAACCATCAAGCGCATCCACGATGGCGCCATCGGCGACATCCTCACGCTCCGCGTTTATTGGGTCAACGGCGGCCCGATCTGGTGCCACAAGGACAGAGGCGAGACCGACCTGGAGCGGCAGATCCGCAACTGGTACCACTACATCTGGCTCAGCGGCGACCATATCTGCGAACAGCACGTCCACAACCTCGATGTCGGCAACTGGATCATGCGCGGCCACCCCGTGAGATGCTGGGGCATGGGCGCCCGGCAGCAGTTGGACCGGAGTTCGCAGGATTTCCCGTCGGGCAAACCTGGCGAGATCTGGGACAATTTCGCCGTCGAATACGAATACCCCGGCGGGGCCAGGATGTATGCCTATTGCGGCCAGATCAAACGCGACTGGTCCTCCGTCAGCGAGGGCCTCCAGGGCACCACCGGAACCTCCAATCCCGGCGGCAGCATCTCCGCCAAGGGCGGCTGGACTTGGCGGCACCGCGGCGATGGTGACCGGGACGCCTATGTCCAGGAGCACATCGACCTCATCAATGCCATCGTCAACGATACCGAACTCAACGAGGCCAAACAGGTCACCGACAGCACCCTGACCGCCATCATGGGCCGCGAGGCCGCCTACAGCGGCGCCGGAGTCGGCTGGGATGACATCCTCAACTCCAAGTTCGCCTACGGACCCCCGGCCCTCTTCGAGGATTGCTCCAAACTGCAGTTCGGGCCTTTCCGCACCTTGCAGCCGCCTATGCCCAGCGAGTTCAACGTCCTCAGCAGTCCGCCCCTGACGTCCGTCAAGGGCTGATCCCGATCAGTCCTATCCCTTAGCTCAGTCTGAACCCCCGCCCATGCGCTCGGAGCGCATGGGCGGGGGGAAAGGGGGTGGGTGCGGCGGTACGGGCAGGATGCGCCCGCCCGACCCTTTTTCGTTCGCTTTTTTTCTCGCCTTCGCGCGGGATTCGTGCCTCATTTGGTCCGCATGAAAACGCCTTCTGCCAATTCAAACCTGAATCGACGCCAATTCTTGGCCACCACCGGGACGGCCCTGGTCCTGCCCACCCTCGTTCCCGCCAGCGCCCTGGGGCTCCAGGACAAGGCCCCCCCCTCGGAGCGGATCACCCTGGGGGTGGTCGGTTGGGGCATGCAAGGCCCTGGCAATACGGACGCCTTCCTCGCCCTCAAGGACTGCCAGGTCGTCGCCGCCTGCGACCTGGACACCAGCCACTTGAAGAGCGCCGTCGATCGCATCAACCGCGAGTACGGCAACCAGGACTGCCGCCCCTACCACGACTACCGTGACCTCATGGCCCGCCGGGACATCGATGCCGTGATGCTGGCCGTGCCGGACACCTGGCACGCCCTGGTCGCCGTCGAAGCCGCCAGAAACAAGAAAGACATTTACGGGGAGAAGCCCCTCGCCCGCACGATTGCCGAACAACAGGCCATCGTCCGCGCCGTCCGGGAGCATGGACGCATCTGGCAAACCGGCTCCTGGCAGCGTTCCCAGTCCCCTTTCCGCAAGGCCGCCGAAATCGTCCGCAATGGCCTCATCGGGAAGATCACCCGCGTCGAGGTCGGCCTGCCCGACGGCCATTATGACTTCGCCGGCACCGGCGGCCCGCTGGCCCGTAAACTCAAGGAAGGGGCCGGACCCGATTTCCTGGCCAAGGTCGTCCCGGGCACGCCGGAATGGGATGCGGCCGTGACCCAGCCCCCGCCCAACCTCGACTTCGACATGTGGACCGGCCCCTCGAGGATCGAGCCCTACATCGGCGCCCGCGTCCACATGAACTGGCGCTGGAATTACAACGTCGGCGGCGGCCAGCTCCTCGACTGGATCGGCCATCACTGCGACATCGCCCACTGGGGCTTGGACATGGACGAAACCGGCGGGCCCTCCGAAATCCAGGGCGAAGGCGAGTTCCCGCCCGCCAATGCCATTTGGAACACCTGCACCCGCTACCGCATCACCCTGAAGTACCCCAAGGACATCACCATGATCATTGCCGGTGGCCACGGCGACATCCGCAGCGGCGCCAAATGGATCGGCACCGATGGCTGGGTTTGGGTCGACCGTGGCGGCTTTGACGCCTCCAATACCGACTGGTTCCAGAAACTCCCCGAGAACTGCACCGTCAAGCTTTACCGTTCGGACAACCATCAGGCCGACTTCATCACTTGCGTCAAGTCCCGCAAGCCCACCATCACTCCCGCCAACACCGCCCACCATTCCGCCCTCCCCGGCCACCTTGGCTTGATCTCTCTGCTCGCCGGCCACGATGAGAATGGCAAACGCATCGGGCGGAAAATCCGCTGGGACCCCGAACGGGAAGTCATCCTTGGCGACCCGGCTGACGCCGCCTTCCTCAGCCGTCCCTACCGCCCGCCCTGGCGCCTGGCCTGAACTTTGCAGCCCTTGAATAACCAATAGCCAATTCTCAATACTCAATTCTCAATAGACCTCTTTGGCCCGCCCGCTCATGGAGCGCCGCCTTCAGGCTCCAACGGGCTGGGCTGTCAGGCATTCCCGTGTCCTTCGCGTCGCCGGGGCGCTCCCGCCTAACGGCGACGTCCCTCGCTATGGCGGTACCCGACGGACGCGCCCGCCCTCCCTTTTCGCTTGAGCGACCCCTCCGCTTCATCCAAGCTGCCAGGCAGAGTCGAAGCAGGTATTTTGCGGTTTTGGCCGGCGCACAACGCGAATGATCGACAAGGACGCATATATGAAAACACATCTCAGTGGCCCCACCCTCCTCGGCGTGGCGCTGGCGCTCGCGGCGCTTCCAGGCCTCGCGCAGGCTCAGGATCCTCTCCTGAATATCCTCGAGCAGGAAGTGAAACGGGAAATGCAGGTGCTTGGGAAACAAGAGCCCCCGGCCTATTATCTGAGCTATCGGGTGGCGGAGGTCCACGAGGTCTCGCTCGGCACGTCGTTTGGCGCCCTGGCTCGCTCGGATGAGACCCAAGCCCGGTATCTGACGGTGACCCTGCGCGTGGGCAGTCCCGGCATGGATAATTACCACCAGTTGCGCGGCCAGTTCGGCTTTCCCTCGATGGGCCGCATCGACCTTCCGCTGGCGGACGAGCCGGCGGCCATTCAGCAAGAGCTGTGGAGCGCCACCAGCGATGCCTACCAACAGGCGGTGGCGATGCTCGCCAGGGTCAAGGCCAATGTCGCCGTCAAATCGGAAGAAGGGGACAAATCGCCGGATTTCTGGCTCAGCGAGCCCAACGTCTTTGTCGAGCCCCCGCCTAAACCGGCGGAGCTGGGGTGCGACCAGACGCTATGGACGAAGCGGTTGAAAGAGCAATCCGCGGTGTTTCTTAAAGACCCGGCGATCTTCGACGCCTCCAGCGGCTTGGAATCCCAAATGATGCGCAAGTATTTCGTCTCGAGCAGCGGCGATCGGATTGCCGAGAACTGCCCGGCCAACCACCTGGCGGTCAGCGCGACCATCAAAGCCAAGGACGGAATGGAGTTGCCCCTGATCAAGACCTATTTCGCCTTCAGCCCGGATGGCCTGCCGTCACAGGAAACGATCATGAACGACCTCCAGGAGATGCTCCAACACCTCCGGGCCTTGAAAGCAGCCCCAGTCGCCGAACCTTATTCCGGCCCGGCGTTGCTCTCGGGCAGGGCCGCCGGCGTCTTCTTCCACGAGATTTTCGGCCATCGCGTCGAGGGGCAGCGTCTGAGGAACGAAGAGGATGCTCAGACGTTCAAGAAGAAGATCAATGAACCGGTGCTCCCGGCCCATCTGAGTGTGTTCTTCGATCCACAGATGAAGAGTTTTGCGGGCCAGCCGTTGACTGGTTACTACCGTTATGATGACCAAGGGTGCAAGGGCGCCCGGGTCAACGTGGTCGAAAGCGGCATCCTGAAGCGTTTCCTCATGTCCCGCACGCCCATCGCCGGCTTCCCGGAATCCAATGGCCATGGCCGCGCCCAGTCCTTCCTGCAACCGGTCGCGCGCCAGTCCAACCTCGTCGTCGAAACCTCCCGGACGCACCCGCGCGACGAACTGCGCTCTGCGCTCATCGCCCTCGCCAAGGCCCAAAACAAACCCTATGCCTATTACTTTGACGAAGTGGAAGCCGGGTTCACCCTCACCACCCGATTCCTGCCCAATGCCTTTAACATCATGCCAACGCTGGTTTACCGCGTTTACACCGACGGACGCCCCGATGAGGTGGTGCGGGGAGTGGATTTGATTGGGACCCCCCTTTCGATGTTCTCCCAAATCGACCAGGCGGGCGGGCCCACGGAAGTGTTCAACGGGATTTGCGGCGCCGAGTCCGGCGGCGTGCCGGTTTCGGCGATCTGTCCGATGCTCCTCGTCAAGGTCATTGAAACCCAGAAGTCGGCCAAATCGCAAGAGCGGCCCATCGCGCTTCCCCGCCCGGATGCCAACTGAGAGCCAGAGCCAAACCCGAATATTCCACGATGATGAAATCCCAGTCCAAAACCACCCTGCTGTTGTTCGGTGTCTTCTCCGCCCTGGTCTGCCGCGGCCTCGCTCAAGGCGGCGCCGAGGAAGTCATCTTCAAGGCCATGGAGGATGAGTTGCGGCGCAGCGTCAGCCAACTGGCCCTCGAGCACTACCAGCCGCCCTTCTTCGTGGCCTACCAATTGGCCGATGTCCGGACGCTGACCGTCAAGGCGACGTTGGGTGAACTCTGCCAATCCCAGGAGCATCACCTCCGGCCCGACTGGATGCGCCTCATGGTGGGCGACTACGCCTTGAACGATGAGAATTTCGTCGGCGGCAGACCGAGCTTCTTCTTGGGTGCCAGCGATTTCTTGCCGCTTCCCCTGGAAAACGACTATGCCGCCATCCGCCGCGCCTTTTGGGCGCAGACCGACGGGATTTACAAATCAGCCCTCGAGACCTACGACCAGAAGCTGACCGCCCTGAAGCAGCAAAACAAGAGCGACAGCGAGCGAATCGACGACTACACCAAGGTCGCGCCCACCCATTTGATCGTGAAAAGCGATCCGATCAATTTTGACCAACCGCGCTGGGAACAGGCCGCCAAAGAGCTTTCCGCCGTATTCCGCTCCTACAACCAGGTCCTGTCTTCCGTCGTCTTCCTCTCCTTCGTGGATGCCTCGGTTTACCTCACCAGCAGCGAGGGCACGCGCGTGCGGTTTCCGGTCAGCGTCGCCTGTCTTTGGATCAATGTGTTCACTCAGGCCGAGGATGGCGAACCGCTGGCCGACCACCTCGCCTATTGCGCCAGGACCCCCGACCAGTTGCCGCCGCTGGCTCGGCTCCGAGCCGAGGCCAAAGGCCTGGCCGATTCCATCCTGGCTTTGCGGACCGCGCCGGTGTTCGCCGACGCCTATACCGGCCCGGTTCTCTTTGAGGGGGACGCGGTGGCCATACTGGTCTTTCAGAAACTGTTCGACCAACAACAGGGCCTGATTTCCTTCCGCGAACCGATCTATGCCGTGGACAACCCCGGCCAGGCAAGGAATGCGGACCGGCTCGAAGGCAAAGTCGGCCAGCGCATCTGCTCGAACCGCCTCACCATCAAAGCCGTTCCCAAGCGCCAATCCTTCGGCGACCTCCCTTTGGTCGGCACCTTCGAGGTCGACGCCGAGGGCGTCGTGCCCAAAGACGAACTGGTCCTGGTCGAACACGGAATCCTCCGCACCCTCCTGAACGACCGGGTGCCCACTCAAACAGTGAAGGAGTCCAATGGACACTCCCGTCTTGCACTCATGGGCGGCGGCTATCTCACGCCCATGAAGGCCCCCGGAGTCATCGAGGTGTCTTATGCCGACGGGTCCTCTCTGCCCGAGTTGCGCAAGGAACTCCTGAGCGAGGCCGCCGCCAATGGCTTGAACTCGATTTACCTCGTTCGGAGGCTCAATCGGATGAATCCGGGCATGAACCGCGACATGCGCGGCGCCTCCATCCGAACCCCCGTTTTGTCCCGCCCGGCCGCCCTTTATCGGGTCGACACCAAGACGGGCGCCGAGCAGTTGGTTCGCTCCGCGGTGTTCAGCGAGTTTCCCGTCACCAATTTCAAGCGCGTGACCAAGGGCTGCAAGGACCAGCAGGCTTTTAATCTGGTCCTCCCTGTCGGCTCAGCGGAGTTGCCGGTTTCGTTCATCCTGCCGCAAGCACTCGTCTTCGACGACGTCAGCCTCGAGAAGGCCAGGACCACCAGGCCCAAATTGCGGCTGGTCCCCAATCCAATCCTGGCTCGGCAGTGACCCTCGGCAGGTGGTCCATGTAGGGCAGGCTTCCCAGCCCGCCGGTGAAGGCGGCTCCCTCTGGGACGCCAAAGGTGTCTGAAATCTGCAATCTCAAATCATTGTCGCAACCGGAAATACAAGTTACCCGTGGGCGACGTTATGGTGATGCTGTTGGTACCGTTCGCCGTGGTGATCGTGTAGCCGCTCGTTTCCCAGCCGCTGGGATTGGCCAGATTGTTGTTTTGCTGCAAGGTGTAGCTGCCCGTATTCTGCCACGACACCGCCACCCTGTTGCCCGTGAGCCAGACGAGGAGCGGGAGCTGACCGCTGGGCTGTGACACGGGCGAAAAGGCCACGGCGATGGGCGCGTGCAAGCCGCTGGCAAAGGTCGTCTGCACACCGTTCGTGTCGAATTTATAAACCTTGCCCGCGATATAGTCCGCCACGAAGAGGCTATCGTTGCTGTCGCAGGCCAGTCCGGTTGGCTCCGTCATGCCGGTGGCGAACGTCGTATAGGAGGAACTGAGGGTTCCATTGACGTTGGCATACTTGTAAAGGGTGCCGCCGGAGGAATCCGCGACAAAAAGGTTGCTCCGGCTGTCAAACGCCAGACCCCATGGATCGCCCGGCGGGTAAGCAAACGGAGAGCCGGGAACGCCCCGGTAAATGAGTCCGTAGTATTCGTCCGAGGCATACAGAGTTCCGGCGTGGTCAAAGGCCAGGCCGACCGGCCGGCCGTTGCCAGAACCTTGATCGGGTTCCTGGCCAAAAATGCTCTGCGTTCCGTCTGGCGCATATTCGAAAATATAACCGTTGCCATACACTCCCACGAAAAGGTCGCCAGAATTATCAACGGCCACGCCCGCCGGACCGTTGTAGAGATCGGCGAAGACGCTTTCCGATCCGTCCGGCGCAATTTTGAAGATGCCGCCGTTAAAGTTCGCCACAAAGAGATTCCCCGCGCTGTCGCAGCCCAGCCCGTAAGGCCGTCCCGTGTTAGTGGCAAAAGCGGTCTGCGTGCCATCCGGCGCATATTCATAAATGATCCCGGTGCCGGACTCGGCGACAAAGCAATGCGCGCCGGCGCCGCCGGCTGCCGGCAGCCGCCACGCAGCGAGGCACAGGGCGGCGAGATAGACAGTAAAGGTTTTGGTTTTCATAAATTGGTTATGAGGTTGGCGGTCAGTGGAGCGGCCTCGGGCGGGCGGCTTTGGAGCGCGGGGGCAAGCGGAGGGCGATGCCGCTTTGGCTCGGGCGGGCTCTGGCGCTGCTGGGCGTCTCGGGTTGTCGAAAGCGCCGTCTCCGCTTCGCTCCGCCGGCGCACTCCAAGAGCTTCGCCACTTCGGACGCGGGCTCGCCAGTCGCGAAGCGTCTTGGAGTGCGGAACGCCAGTTCCGCTTTTGGGGCGTCTCGTCACTGTCGGAATATTTAGCATCGTCCAAAACAGTTTACTGCACTGCCAGCATCCCTCCGCCGCGCCGCGCGCAGACACCGGCCGCCACAAGGCAAAGAGGCAATCGCGACGAAACGTTTCATGGAATCACGGTTCCCCCTTTTTCCTCCATTCGGCGGCCTGGTCGGGCCGCGCGATGGCGTCGAACAGTTGCGCCAATTGACGGGCAGTTTCCTTCAAGCGGCGTCGGCTGTTCGCGGGAATCCTCTCTTCGCGTTGTTTCAGACCGTCGTAGCCGGCGAGGAGGAGCGGTTCGGCGTCCGCATAGCGTCTTTGCGCCAGGAGGATGCCGCCGAGCCGCGCCCGGGAGTCGAAAATGCGCCAATCATCCGAAAGCCGCTTTCCGCAAAGGGACAGGCCCTCTCGTGCCAGCGTCTCGGCATCGATGAGCTTTCCCCGCTCCTGGAGCAAGCCGGCCAAACCCGCGAGCGATTCAATCGTGTCGCGATGCTCGTTGCCGAGCAGTTTCCTGCGCCTCCCCAATGCTTCGCGATACAGCGGTTCTGCCTCCTCAGGACGGCCTTGCGCGCGCAACACACCGGCCAGGTCGTTGAGCGATTGGGCAATATCCGGGTGGTCGCTCGCCAGCACCTTCCTGCGCATGGCGAGCGTCTCGCGCTGGGAGGCCTCGGCCTGGACGAGCTTGCCTTCATCGCGGAGGATGTTGCCCAGGACGTCGATTGCGACGGCCAATAATTGGTGGTCGCCGCCCAGGGCTTTTTTCAGCAAACCAATCGCCTCGTGCTCCACGGTCTCCGCCTCGGCGAGCTTGCCCTCGACGCGGAGAATATCGCCAAGATTGCTCAGCGATGCCGCGGTCTCCAGATGCTCCGGACCCCGCTCCTCCCGCTGGATGGCCAGCGCGTCGCGTTGGGCGGCCTCAGCATCGGCAAACCGTCCCTGGCCCAGGTAAGCGGCGGCCAGCGAACTGAGCGTGGAGGCATAGTAGGGATGATCGGCCCCGAGGACTTTCTGGCGCATCTCCAAGGTGAGCAGAAAGGAGGCGGTTGAAAGTGTGGCGGGGTGGTCGGCCCCGAGGAGTTTCCGGTGCATCTCGAGGGCTTGGTGGCACAGCAACTCGGCTTCCGAAAGCTCGCCTTCGGCCTGGAGGACGGAAGCCAGGTTCCGGAGCGAAGTGGCCACGTCCGGATGCTCGTCGCCCAGGAGTTTGCGCTGCATGGCCAGAGTCTGGCGGAAGACCGTTTCCGCCTCAGGAAACTTATGTTGATACAAAAGGGCGGTGCCCAGATTGGCGAGCGTCGTGGCCAGGAGCGGATGCTCGAGGCCGAGCAGCTTCTTCCGCGTGGCGGCGACTTGGCGGAAAATGGCCTCCGCCTCGGAGTTCTTCCCTTCCATGAGGAGGGCGCTGCCCAGGTTGTGCAGGGAAAGGGCGACGTCAGGATGCTCGTCACCGAGGAGTTTCTTATGGAGAGTGAGCGCTTGACGGTAAAAACCTTCGGCGTTCGTGAACTTGCCCTGATCGAAGAGCGCGGTGCCGATGTTGCTGAGCGACTTGGCCACCTCCGGGTCTTCGTTGCCTGACAATTCGCGGCGCAGGGCCAGGGCCTGGCGGAACAAGACCTCGGCCTCGGCGGGTTTACCCTGGCTCCGTAGCGCGGCACCCAGACCGGTCAGCGAGTCCGCGACGCGCGGATGCTTCTCTCCGAAGACCGATTTTCGCAGCACCAGCGATTGGCGATTCATATCCTCGGCCTTGGTATAATCGCCCACCTCTTCATAGACGTTGCCAATGGTGTTGCGCAACTGGGCCTCGACCTCCGGCTGGTTCTTGAGGTCCTTGCCGACGCGCTCGGCGGTTTTGTCCAGGATTTCGTGGAGCATCTTCGTGTCGCGGCCCAGCGCGACCGACGGCCCGACCCCATTGAGCATGTCGGTCAGGAACTTTGCCACCTGCCGGCTCTTGGCGGCCTCGGTCTTGCTGGCCGTTTCCGCTGCCTGGGCCTGTCGCTCTGCTCTGGTCGCGCGCACCGCCAGCCAGGCGCTCACCACTACCCCCGCTACCAATAGCAGCACGAAAGCCGCCGCCACAGCCAGTCCAACGCCATGGCGGCGCACGAATTTCCCTACGCGGTACAAAGTCCCCGGCGCCGCCGCCGTCACCGGCTCATTATTCAAATGGCGCTCGACATCCCGAGCCAGGCCGCTGGCGCTCTCATAGCGCCGTGCCCGGTCCTTTTCCAGGCATTTCATCACGATCCAATCCAGATCGCCCCGCAGCCGGGGAATGAGTTCCCTAACCTGCGACCGCCGGTGAAAGCAGTCGCTCTCGGACTCGGCGCTCCGGGTGGGCAACCGGGAGGCCGAAGCAGCCTTGCCCGCACCCATTGAGGCCAGTTCCTGGGTCAGCCTAGTCGAGGGCTTCGGCGGTTCTGTCTCCCGGATCACGCGGCGCATCTCCTCCGCGCCCGCCCGCAGAAGCTCCTTCTTTTCGAACGGCGTGTGCCCCGTCAGCAACTCGTACAGCAGCACGCCCAGCGCGTAGATGTCGCTCCGCGTGTCCACGTCCGTCTCGCCCAAACCCGCCTGCTCCGGACTCATATAAGCCGGCGTGCCGAGAAAGTGCTGGTATGACGTCCAGACGCTCTCGTCCGTGAGCGGCTCCTGGGTCGCCTTGGCAATGCCGAAATCAATCACTTTGGGCGCCGGTTTCCCATCCTGGAGCGCGACCAGGATGTTCGAGGGCTTGAGGTCACGGTGGATGATGCCCTTCTGGTGGGCGTGCTGGACGGCGCGGCAGACTTCGATAAACATATCGAGCCGAGCCCGCGTGGACAATTCGTGCCGGTCGCAATAATCGGTGATTCTGTCCCCCTCGACCAGTTCCATGACGAAGTAGGGCCGGCCGGCGGCGGTCGCCCCGGCCTCGAACACCTTGGCCACGCCGGGATGGTCCATGCGCGCCAGGGCGTGGCGCTCGGCCTCGAACCGGGCGATGACCTCCCGGGTGTCCATCCCCGGCTTGATGACCTTGAGCGCGACACGGCGGCGAAGCGGTTCAGTTTGTTCGGCCAGATACACGATGCCGTAGCCGCCCTCGCCGAGCTTCTTGACTATCCTGTAAGGGCCGATTAGGTCACCGGGCTGTTCGCTGACGACCGCGGCCGAATCGCCGCCGGACAGCTCCAGAGCGCCCCGGAGGGCGCAGACGGGACAGGGACCCTGGGGCAAATCCTCCAGCAGGAGCGCCCCACACTGTGAGCATGTTCGGCGATTTGGCATTGGCCGCCCTTTTCACGACGGGCTCTTTCACCCGATACAGAGGAAAATCAAAGGGAACGTTTCACGGAGTTTCGCAAAGGCCGAATCACCCGCTAACGACACGAATCAAATACCGGAGTTCTTCATCCACCTCCGCCGGGCTGTTCACGGTTTGCGCCACCTCTTCGCGCACCAGTTCGCGGTAGTGCTGGCGCATCCGGTGCACGGCAGACCGCAGCCCACTCTCGGAAAGCCCGAGCGCCGGCGCCACTTCCGCGTAGGCCGGGGTGTCTTTGTCCCCGGACTCGAAGGGCTGCAATCGCTCATAGAGCTCGGCTTTCCCCGCCGTGCAGTACTCCTCCTTGAGCCGAACCCTGGCCCGTTCCAGCAACGTCAGCGCCCAGCGCCGCTCGTACAGCTTTTCCGCATCCATGGCATCCATTGGCTCGCGCCGGTAGCGATCTTCGCCAGCCGTGTCGTCGAGGGAGATAACGATCTGGCCGCCGCCCCGTTTCAGAGCGCGGGCTTTGTCGCGCTCGTCCGACATGAAGTGCTTGATTGCCACCAGCAGGAACGCGCGGAACTTGCCCTTGTCCCGGCGGACGCCGGCCAGGTATTCCTTCTCGATCAGTTTGGCGAAAAAGCCCTGGGTCAGGTCTTTTGCCGCGGCCTCGTCATAGCCCTGCCGCCGCACGAAGGCGTAGAGGGGATACCAATAAGAGCGGCAGAGCTTTTCCAGGGCTCCGCTGGCCTGGGGCGACGCGGGGTCCTGGGCGTTGAGGACAACGCTCCAGTGAGTGGTGGTGAACCACGTGGCCTGCTCCGCCGTAGTCGTTGCGCTGTCCTGTAGATTCACCATGGACGTCCAGGTTCTTCGATAAACCGTTTCCTGTGCAAGGACTCTGTCCTGGGAACGGGGCGACTTTAGAGGTTCAGCGGTGGTTTGCAAGCTTATTCACGATTCATTCGGAGGAGGAGCGGAAACTCCCGCGCCGTGGCTCGTATGCGAGCGGAGCGAGCCAAAGCCGAGTCCCGTAGGGACGGCATGATAGTAGCCCAGGGCAAGCGGAGCGCCGCCCTCCTATGGGGTAAAGAGCCCAAAACGAATGCCTCCACCCAGGGCGGCGGCCCGCCTGCGCTGCGCTCCGGCGGGCCTTGCCCTACTATCTCGCTGCCCCTTCGGGGCGCCGGAGTTCGGCGGAGTTCTCTTGGTTGGCGCCAGACCCCGAGTCTCCGGAAGAACCGACAATTCACGCTCCTCGGGGAAGCATCCAGTAGGCGCTCACGCCCCGAATTTGTCGAGCATTCTCGCGTTGGCCTGCATCAGGCGGATGAGGTACTTGGCCTCGAAGAGGCCCAGGGAGCCGGAATTGGCGCCGGTCTCCGTGAAGCGTTGGAGCTTGTCCGAGCCGCTGTAAGGGGAGTGGAGCAGGACGGGCTGCGGGTGCCAGGAGTGGCCCTTGATGACGCACGGGGTCGAGTGGTCGCCGGTAATGGCCAGCACGTCCGGCTTTTTGCCGAGCAAAATCGGCAGCGCGGCGTCGAAGTCCTCGATGGCCTTCTTCTTGGCGGCGAAATTGCCGTCCTCGCCGTATTTATCGGTGTATTTGAAGTGGATGAAGAAGAAGTCGAAGTGGTCGTATTCGGCCACGTATCGCTGAAACTGCTCGGCAATGGTCTGCGGCCCCTCGATTTTCTTCATGCCCACGAGCTGGGCCAGGCCCTTGTACATCGGGTAAACCGCCAGGCACGCCGGCCGGAGCTTATAGCGGTCTTCGAAGAGGGGAATGTGGGGCTGATGGGCGATGCCGCGCATGAGGAAACCGTTGGCGGGTTTTTCCCCGGCGAGGACGGGCAAGGCGGCGGTGAAGAAGTCGGCGGCCAGTTTGGCCAGCTTCTTTTGCCCTGCATTCTTGGGGTCGCGCGGCGCCACGATCGGGATGGGAAAGCCTTCGCGGTTGGGGTCGGCATCCGTGACCGGGCCCTCCAAGCCCTTGCCGCGGAAGACGACCACGAAGCGGTGTTCCTTGCCGGGCTTGATGATGACTTGGGTCTGGCCCAGGCGCTGCACCTTGGCGGCGAGCTTGGCGCAGAGCTTCTCACAGACCTCGGTTGGGATGCGGCCGGCGCGGCGGTCGATGACGATGCCCTTGGCGTCGAGGGTGCAGAAGTTGGCGCGCGCCGCCACGTCGCCCGGCTGCAAGTCCAGGCCCAGACCCAGGGCCTCGATGACGCCCCGGCCCACCTGGTACTCGAGCGGGTCGTAGCCGAACAAGGCGAGGTGCCCCGGCCCGCTGCCGGGCGTGATGCCCGGGGCGATGGGGAGCATCCGGCCCTGGGCCGAGTCTTTGCAGAGGGCATCCAGGTTGGGCGTGAGCGCCGCTTCCAGCGGCGTGAAGTAGCCCTGCTGGGCCGTCGCCACGTCGCCCACACCGTCCAGCACCACCAGCGCCAGCTTGGCGGTGGTCTTCAACGTCAATTCCGAATACAAAAGGTCCAAGTTCATGGTCGTCTCCAATCCAATTACGCCGATTCCGCACCCGCCGGCGGCCGTGTCCACCGCGCCAACCGTAACCATTCAGGGGGGCCGTGTAGGGCAGGCTTCCCAGCCTGCCGGTCAGGGCGGCTTCCAGCCGCCCGGTCGAAGGCCCGCGGGGCTGGAAGCCTCGCGAACCGGCAGCCTGGAAGGCTGCCCTACCTGAACAGTCACCGCCAACCGGCAGCCCGATGATGGGAACAACCGCCGGCAGCGTCAACGTTTTCCTTGTGAGCGTTCCGTCCTATGACCTAGATTCTCCCGGATGGACGAAACCATTGCAGCGGTGGCCGCGAGCGGCACGGGTTTGACTCAAGCCCGGGTCGATGAGGTCATTTCCCGCGCCTGTCTGCCGGACAGTTACCGCGGCCGGCGCGTGCTGGTCATCGTGCCGGACGGCACGCGCACCGCGCCGCTGGGCCTGGTCTTCCGCTCTTTGCACCGCCAGATTGGAGGAGTGACCGCGGCGATGGACGTGATCATCGCCCTGGGCACGCATCAGCCGATGAGCGAGGCGGCCATCTGCCGGCGGCTGGAGATTTCGGAGGCCGAGCGGCGCCAGGCCATGGGCCGGGTCCGCTTTTTCAATCACGCCTGGAATGACCCGGCCGCGCTCAAAGAGGTGGGCGCGCTGACTCGCCAGGAAGTGGCCGAGCTCACCGACGGCCGGTTCGCGATGGAGGTGCCGGTCGAGGTCAACCGGCGGCTCTTTGATTACGACCAGATAGTCATCATCGGGCCGGTTTTCCCCCACGAGGTGGTGGGCTTCTCCGGCGGGGACAAGTACCTCTTCCCCGGCGTGGCGGGGCCGCGAGTGTTGAACTTCTTCCACTGGCTTGGCGCCGTGGTGACCAATCCCCGGATCATCGGCCACCAGCACACCCCGGTGCGCCGGGTCATCGAGCGCGCCGCCGCCATGGTCAACGTGGACAAACTCTGCTTCTGCCTGGTCGTGAGCCCGCGCCACGAATTGGCCGGGCTGTTCGCCGGAACGCCTCGCGGCGCCTGGGAGCAAGCCAGCGAACTGTCGCGCCAGGCGCACATCGTGTACAAAGACCGGCCCTTCCACACCATTCTCTCCTGCGCCCCGCCCATGTACGACGAGCTTTGGACCGCGGGCAAGTGCATGTACAAGCTCGAGCCCGTCCTGGCCGACGGCGGGGAACTGATCATCTATGCGCCGCACCTGGCCGAGGTTTGCATCAGCCACGGCGCGCACCTCGAGCAAGTCGGCTACCACTGCCGCGATTATTTCCTTAAGCAGTGGGACAAGTTCCAGCACGTGCCCTGGGCCGTGCTGGCCCACTCGACCCACGTGCGCGGGATCGGCGCCTTCGAGAATGGCGTGGAACAATGCCGCGCCCGCGTCACGCTGGCCAGCGGGCTGTCCGCCGAGAAATGCGCGCGGCTCAACCTGGGCTACCGCGATCCCAAGGGCATCCGCCCCAACGACTATGCCAACCTGGAGGACCAAGGCGTCCTGCTGGTGCCCAAGGCCGGGGAGACGCTCTTTTGCCTCAAGAACCCGCCCTCCTGGGCGAGCTAACTCCAAGCCGAAAGATGACACGAACGCATCACTGCAACGAACTGCGGCCAGCCCATATCGGGCAGACGGTCACCCTGGCCGGGTGGGTCCATTCCCGGCGCGACCTGGGCGGGGTGATCTTCCTGGACGTGCGCGACCGCGAGGGGCGCACCCAGACCGTCTTCGATCCTTCGGACCTGCCAAAGGAGCTGTTCGACCAGGCCGCCGCCCTGCGCAGCGAATGTGTGGTCCGCGTCATGGGCAAGGTCCGCGCCCGGCCTCCCGGCACCAACAATCCCAAAATCGCCACCGGCGAGGTGGAAGTCCTGGCCTCGGGCCTCGAGCTGCTGAACTATGCCGAGGTGCTGCCCTTTCCGGTGGACGACCCCGAGGTGGCGGCCAAAGTCAACGAGGAACTGCGGCTCAAGTATCGTTTCCTGGACCTGCGCCGGCCCGAGATGGCCCGCAACCTCCGCCTGCGCGGCAAGCTGGCCACCGCCACGCGCGCCTTCATGGACCAGGAGGGGTTCCTGGAAGTCGAAACGCCCACCCTCTTCAAGTCCACCCCCGAAGGCGCGCGCGAGTTTCTGGTGCCCAGCCGGCTGAGCCCCGGCCAGTTTTACGCCCTGCCCCAGTCGCCCCAGCAGTTCAAGCAGATCCTCATGGTCGCCGGCATCGAAAAGTACTTCCAGCTCGCCCGCTGCTACCGCGACGAAGACCTCCGGGCGGACCGCCAGCCGGAGTTCACGCAAATCGACATCGAAATGTCCTTCATCGAGCGCGAGGACATCTATCGTCTGGTCGAGGGCCTGCTCCGGCGGCTGTGGAAAACCGCTCTCGGCGTGGACCTCCCGACGCCCTTCCAGCGGATCCCCTTCCCTGAGGCCATCGACCGCTTCGGCATCGATAAGCCCGACACGCGCTTCGGCATGGAACTGGTTGACTTCACCGAGGAATTCCGCGCCAGCAAATTCAAGGTATTCAGCGGCGCCGTGGCCAACCATGGGGTCGTCAAGGCCCTCAATGCCAAAGGCTTGGCCGGCGCCACCCAGGGCCAGCTCGACGCCATGACCGATGCCGCCAAGGGCCTCGGCGCCAAAGGCCTGGCCTACATCAAAGCCGAGGGCGGCCAATGGAAGTCGCCCATCGTGAAGTTCTTCAGCCCCGGCGAAAAGGCCGCCCTGGCCGCCAAACTCGGCATCGAGGAAGGCGATCTCGTCCTCTTCGCCGCCGCGCAATGGGCCACCGCCTGCGAAATCCTGGGCCGCATCCGGCTCTATGCCGCCGAGCTCCTCCGCGCCGAGGGCAAACTCAAGATTCCCACCGACCGCTTCGACTTCCTGTGGGTCGTGGACTTCCCGCTGCTGAGCTTCGACAAGGAGCAGAACCGGTGGTACTCGACTCATCATCCCTTCACCGCGCCGGTGGCCGAGGATATTCCCTTGCTCAAGACCGAGCCCCGGAAAGTCCGCGGCCAGCACTACGACATCGTCGTCAATGGCGTCGAGCTGGGCGGAGGCTCCATCCGCATCCATCAGCCCGAGGTGCAGAAAACCGTGTTCGAGGAGGTCCTCCGCATCCCGCCGCAGGAGACCCAGGAGCGGTTCGGCTACCTGCTCCAAGCCTTCCGCTATGGTGCCCCGCCCCATGGCGGCATCGCCCTGGGCTTCGATCGGCTGGTGGCCATGCTCTGCGGCACCCCCAGTATCCGCGACGTGATCGCGTTCCCCAAAACCGCCAAGGGCGCCTGCCTCATGACCGACTCGCCCTCCTCGGTCTCGGCCCGGCAGTTGCGCGAGCTGCGCCTCGAACTCAAGGCGGCGAAGGTGGAACCGGGGCAGCCGCCCGCGCCGCCCGCGCCTTCCTGACCTGGGCTTCCACGACGGCTCGAACGTAAGGCTTGAGGATGTAATCGTCGGGGTGCGAGGCGGCGGCGCGCGCCATGGTTTGCGCATCCACCACCGCCGAACAGAAACAAACCTTGAGGCCCGCCAGCCGCGCATCTCCCCGGATGCGCTTGAGCAACTCCAGACCGTCCATCCTGGGCATATTGATGTCCACCAGGCACAGGTCCGGCAACAGGCCCCCCTCGAGCATCTCCCAGGCCTTGAGGCCGTCCTCGGCCTCGCGCACCTCAACCCCGCCCGCGCCCTCGACGAGCCGCCGAAGCACGATGCGCGAAGTCCGGTCATCCTCGACAATGAGTATTCGCAAGCTGGCCTGTTCGGGCATATTCGTTACCTTTCGGCTGATTCTGGGCTGAGTTTAGGTTTTTTTCAAGCCTGGGGCAACGACCCTGGGGCAACGACCCTATTTACCCGGCCCGCGGGATCGGATAATGAATAGGGAGGCGTTTTTTATGGAGATTTCGACCACTGTGCTCACGCACTGCCAGGCCCGACCGGACCATCCCTGGCAGGCCGCAACCGGCGAAGTCGAACAACAGGTGCGGGAGCGCACCGCCGAGCTCGAGTCGGCCAATCGCGAACTGGAGGCCTTCAGCTACACGGTTTCCCACGACCTCCAGGCCCCGTTGCGCAGCATCCGGGGCTTCAGCGAGGCCCTGCTCCAGGACTATGGCGGCCGGCTCGATGAGCGGGGCACGAGCTATCTCCACCACATCCACGAGGCCAGCCGGCAACTGAGCCAGCTCATCCAGGACTTGATGGCCTTGGGCCTGATTGACAAGGGGGAGCTTTGTGCCCGGAGAGTGGACCTGAGCGCCCTGGCGGAGGAGGTCATGGCCGAATTACAAGCGGTCGAACCCCAGCGCCAAGTCGAGGTGAGCATTGCCCCGGGCCTCGCGGCCCTGGGCAACGGCGGGCTGCTGCGGATCGCCCTGGTCAACCTGCTGAGCAACGCGTGGAAGTTCACCCGCCACCAGCCCCGGCCCAGGATCGAGCTGGGCGCGGTTCTGGCGGCCGGCGCGCGGCCGTTCTTCGTGCGCGATAACGGGGCCGGTTTCAGCATGGACCAGGTTGACCGCCTCTTCGGCGTCTTTCAGCGCCTGCACTCCGCCGAGGATTACCCCGGCACCGGCATCGGCCTGGCCACGGTGAAACGAATCCTTCGCCGCCATGGCGGCAAGGTCTGGGCCAAAGGCCAGCCCGGCCAGGGCGCCACCTTTTATTTCACCCTGCCCCAACCGTAATCCAGGACTCATTGGCCGAGTGCCTCCGGCGACGGCAGTGTGGGAAACGGGGCGTGCGGCTCAGTTTGGTACCAGTAAACCACGCTGTAGTAGTAATTGCCGCTGCGGAAGGGCGGCTTCCCGTTGCCCTGTTCGATCGCGAAGCGGAGTGATTTCCGGAAGGCCACCGGGTCGGGGATGTGCCAACGGTAGGCCGTGGTGTAAGGTTCCAGCAGGAGGGTGACTCCGAAATACGGGAAACAGCCGGCGCGCAGGCCGTAGGATTCGCAGAAGTAGTCTTCCGAGCCGGTGCCGTGCATGGCCGGCTGGCCGTCGATGTCCACCATCTCATCCCCTTCGCCCCACCATCCGCCGTCATTGTTCTTGACGCTCAGGACGCAGCCCAGGAGGTGTCCGCGGCCAGTGGCTTCCAGCATCGTATAGGGACCCTCCGGCGGCGGCGTGCCCTGGCGGTACTGGGCATGGAAAAAGCCCTGGTCCGGCGCGGCCTTGGCGTAGGCGCGGTAGTTCACCTCGAACCAATGCTGGCTGGGTTGTTTGCCCAGGTTGGTAATCGTCAGCCGCGCCGCTCGCCTGAATGGCATGGGGATGTAACAGTTCCTCGCGGCCCCAAAGGCGGCCGGGTCGCCGGCCTTGCCTGGCCGCTGGTCAATGCACAGCAGCGCCGAGCTGAATTCCTCGGTGAAGCCAAAGCCGACGCCGAAGAAATCCCCGACCGGCGCTTCCACGCTCGGCGCCGCCTCGCCGTCCCAGTAGGCGCGCAGAATGTGAAGCCGCAGGTGGTGCGGCTCGCGGCTGGTGATATTGTCGCGGAAGTGGACGATGCAACCCGGGCCCTTGATGTCGGCCAGCACCAGCGTCTCCCCGGGCCCCAGCACGCGGAAATCGTCATTGCCGCCCGTCGGATCGGCCGAGGTAAGACGGTGGGATTCGTAGTCCTTGAGGGCGGGCAGGCTCTCCGCGAGGAAATCCTGGGCGCAGGAGGGCAGGAGGCTCGCCAGCAAAATCCCGGTCAGGGTCAGGCATTTCATGGCCCCAGTCTGCGAGGCGGCCTGGCGGCTGGCAAGCGCCAAGCCGGGGC
>Ga0326728_10009660_pt1 | contig 23077 bp, 9 predicted proteins | sample MB3enrmetagenome_FD_207602 | JGI IMG/M metagenome (GOLD analysis project Ga0326728, IMG submission 207602) | Lab enriched peat soil microbial communities from McLean, Ithaca, NY, United States - MB31MN | ecosystem: Environmental > Terrestrial > Soil > Wetlands > Peat | place: USA: New York... | reverse complement strand
CCCCCCAACCGCCTGCCCCAGCAAACTGCGCCGACTCACGGAATCCGTCAATTCACTCTCGTTTTTCACTATCATCGCCGCCGGATGGCACGTGGCATTCCGGCTCCCGCTTATGCCTTTGTGGTGATAGCGACGCTGCTCGATTTGAGCCCGGGCGAGGTCGCGGTTAGTTGGATCCGACCCGCCTTGGCCGTCGATTGCACGATGGCCAGGCACAGCCCGTTGAACGCTTTAATGCTCTTGCCCTTGTAATCCTCATGACTCACCGGATTTCCGCCGTCCACCCCTATGAGCTTGCCCTCGCCTTGAATCTCGAAAGCCACCTGATTGTCCGCAGTCGGCACCATCCTGCCCTGCGCGTCGATTATTTTAACCGTGAAATGGGCCACGTCCCGGCGGTCCGCCGCTATGGCGTCCCTGTCCACGGAGAGTCCAACAGCAGCCGGTTCTCCCGTGGTCGTAACCTCAACCTCGGCGACCACCTTCCCGTCCTTGGTGCCCACGGCTTTCAGCGTGCCCGGCTGATACGGCACCGTCCATGTCAGGTGCAGATCCGACGTGGTGCGTGGGACGGTGCTCCGCCCCGTGCTCGGGTAGGGCCAATAGCCCACGCGCGGGAACCAATAGCCTTGCGCCCCGAAGGACACGCCGTTCACAAACAGCTCTACGGTGTCGCAGTTCGTGTAGCAAAGTACCGCTATGACTTGTCCTTCCTTGCCCTTCCAGTTCCAGTGAGGCAACAAGTGGAGCACCGTTCTGTTGGTCCACTGGCTCTGATAAAAATAGTAACCGTCTTTCACGAAGCCGCAGGTATCCAGCATTCCACCGTCGATGTTCTTCTGAGGCCACCCGGACTGCCCCTCGCTCAGGTAGTCGACAGTGTGACCGAAGTGGTCGCCGGTCACCCAGTCGTAGATCTTCACGAACTTCCACGCCTGCTCGGCATCAGTCCCTCGATTCTTGTTCAGCCCCGAGAGGGCGACCCCGGGAACTAGCGGGAAAAGCCCGCGATAGTCGCCCCTCGTGGTGCCCAGTCCCGTGTTCTCCGTGCCGATGAACTTTCTCTGGGGGAAGTCGTGCCGGTCGTCACTGCAGTATGTTTCCGCCCGCTTGTTCCGGCGGTCCCAATAGTTGTAGCCAGCCACGTCCAGGACCGCCAGGAACTCTGGCGGCGTACCGACTTCACGCCCGCTCAAATTGGCAGCAATCCGGTCGCAACCCATAGTCACCGGCCGGGTCGGATCCTCCCTGTGAAAGATATCGACCAGCCTCTTGACCATCTCGACACCGTTGGTGGCGGCTTGCTCGCCGATCTCATTACCCGCGCTCCACAGCAAGACAGAAGGACGGTTCCGGTCGCGGCGGACGAACGCCGTCAGGTCCCGCTCCGACCATTCGTCGAAGTAGTTGCCGTATCCATATGCAGTCTTGTTCTGCTTCCACTCGTCAAACATCTCGTTCATTACCATGAAGCCCAATTTGTCGCACAGGTCCAGGAAGTCCGGCGCGTATGGGTTATGCGCGGTCCGAATGGAGTTGCAGCCCATGGCCTTCAAGAGCTCCAGCCGCCGTTCCCAAACCCGTTTCGGCACCGCGTTTCCCATTGAACCGGCGTCTTCATGCCCCCACAGACCGTACAGTTTCACCTGCTTGCCATTCAGCAGGAATCCCCGGTCCACGTCGAACTCCACTCTTCGAATCCCAAAAACCGTGTCATACGAGTCGCCGCCACGGGCCTCTGTCATCACCGAGGTGCGCAGCGTGTAAAGATAGGGATCTTCGAGCGACCACAAGTTCGGCTGGTCCACCCGTATCTGCTGCACGAACTCGTATTCTCCGTTCGCTGCAATCGTCTTGGCCTCGCTCGGCTGCGCGCCCACGGCCACGTTCCCATCCCGGCCCATGATGGTGCTGGTCAGCCGGCACTCAACCGCGCTCTTGCCCTCATTCTGAACCCTGGTCTTGATTTCGACGGTGGCAAAATCCATCTCCACCTGGGGCGTGGTGACGAACGTGCCCCACTCGGTGACGTGCACCAGGCCTGTGACCAGCAGCCAGGTGTGCCGGTAAATTCCGGACCCCGAGTACCAGCGGCAGTTGGGTTGGTGGGAGTTGTCTACCTTGACCGCAATCACGTTCTCGCCGCCATACTTCAGGTGCGCACTCAGATCGTAAGAAAAACCGATGAAGCCGTTCGGCCGCTTGCCCAGGTACTGACCGTTGATCCACACCTCACTGAGCTGATAAATGCCTTCGAACTCGATGAATACCTTTCTGCCACTGTAAGATTCGGGAATATTGAAGTGCTTCCGGTACCAGCCGATACCCATGGGCAAGGGCGAAGCTATCGGCACAGCCGGCTGAGTGAAGGGCCCCTCGATGCTCCAGTCATGAGGCAGGTCCACGTCTCTCCAGCTCGCGTCCGCGAAATTCGGCTGCTGCGCGCCTGGCGCATCCGCCTTTAAGAACTTCCAGCCGAAGTCGAAGGAATTCCTGACGCGGCCTCCCATGCCGCCGCGCGGCGGCGGCGCTTGCGCGGGTGCCTGCGCGGGCGCTTGCGCGTTCGCCTGGACCGTAGACCCCAATGCCGACACGATGCCGGCCGCCCCAACCGCCTGCTCCAGCAAACTGCGCCGGCTCAGAGATCCCGTGATTGCATTCTCGTCTTTCATGTTCTTCTCCAAAGTGTACGAAGCCACTGCCGTTTCAGCGGGTGCGAGAGGCAGTACCTTGGTTCAGCGCCGTCTCTAAGAGTTCCGCATACCTCCGTGCGCATTCCCAAGCTGGATAGGACTTCCCCTATCGCAGCGCATCAGGCGAGCCTGCGTACCTCGGAAGTAGTGACAGCGACACTGCCTGACGTGAGCCCGGGCGAAGTCGCCGTCAGTTGAATCCGGCCCGCCTTGGCCGTCGATTGCACGATCGCCAGGCACAACCCATTGAACGCCTTCCTGCTCTTGCCCTTGAAATCCTCATGACTCACCGGAATTCCGTTGTCCACCCCTATGATTTTGCCCTCGCCTTGAATCTCGAAGGAGACCTCATTGTCCGCAGTCGGCACTACCCTACCCTGCGCGTCGAGTATCTTAACCGTGAAATGGGCGATGTCGCGGCGGTCCGCCGCTATGACGTCCCTGTCGACGGAGAGCCCAATAGCAGCCGGTTCTCCCGTGGTCGTGACCTCTACCTCGGCGACCATCTTACCGTCCTTGGTGCCCACGGCTTTCAGCGTGCCCGGTTGATAGGGCACCGTCCATGTCAGGTGCAAATCCGAGGTGGTGCGCAGGATGTTGCTCCGCCCCTCCGGGCCCTGGAGGGGCCAATACCCCACGCGCGGGAACCAATAGCCTTGCAGCCCCACCGACTTACCGTTCAGGAACAACTCTACGGTGTCGCAATTCGTGTAACACAGTACCGGGATAAACTCTCCTTCTTTGCCCTTCCAGTTCCAGTGAGGGAATAAGTGGAGCACGGTCTTATTGGTCCACTGACTCAAATAGAAGTAGTAACCGTCTTTCGGGAAGCCGGCGGTGTCCAGTATTCCCGAGGGCGCAGGCCGCCCGGCCGAGCCCAAGAAGTCAACACCGCACTGCGTGTGGTCGCCGGTCACCCAGTCGTTGTTCTTAATCCACTTCCACATCTGCTCGACATCAAGCCCTCGATTCCTGCGCGAGCCATAGGGGAACTTCCACGGGGTTCCGAGATTCAGCGGGATATAGTCGGAATAGTCGCCCCGGATGCCGTCCATGCCCGCGTTCTCCGTGCCGATGAACTTTCTCTGTGGAAAGTCATGCCGGTCGTCGGTGCAGTATGTTTCCGCCCGCTTGGCCCGGCGGTCCCAATAGTTGTATCCAACCACGTCCAGGAGCGCCAGGAACTCGGGCGGCGTACCGGCTTCACGTCCGGTCAAATTGGCGGCGATCTGGTCGCAACCCATGGTGATGGGCCGGGTAGGATCCTCCCTCCGAATGATCCCAACCAGCCTTTTGAGCATTTCTACGCCGTTAGGGGCGCTCTGCTCGCCGATCTCGTTGCCCGCACTCCACAGCAAGACAGAAGGACGGTTCCGGTCGCGCCGGACGAAGTCCGTCAGGTCCCGCTCCGACCACTCGTCGAAGTAGTTGCCATATCCGAATGTAGTCTTGCTTCGCTTCCACTCGTCAAACATCTCATTCATCACCATGAAGCCCAATCTGTCGCACAGGTCCAGGAAATCCGGAGAGTAAGGATTGTGCGCGGTCCGAATCGAGTTGCAACCCATGTCCTTCAGGATCTCCAGCCGCCGTTCCCAAACCCGTGGCGGCACCGCGTTTCCCATACAACCGCCATCTTCATGCCCCCAGAAGCCGTTCAGTTTCACCTGCTTGCCGTTCAGCAGGAATCCCCGGTCCACGTCAAAGTCAACCCGTCGAATCCCAAAAACCGTGTCGTACGAGTCGGAGCCCCCACTTATCACCGAGGTGCGCAGCGTATAAAGATAGGGATTTTCAAGCGACCACAAGTTCGGCTGGTCCACCCGGATCTGCTGCACGAACTCGTATTCTCCGTTCGCTGCGATGGTCTTGATCTCGGTCGGCTGCGCGCCCACGGCCACGTTCCCATCCCGGTCCATGATGGTGCTGGTCAGCCGGCACTCGGCGGCGCTCTTGCCTTCATTCTGAATCCTGGTTTTGACTTGGACGGTGGCAACATCCATGTCCACCTTGGGCGTAGTGACAAACGTGCCCCACTGGGCGACGTGCACCTGGTTCGTCACCAGCAGCCAGGTGTGCCGGTAAATTCCGGACCCCGAGTACCAGCGGCAGTTGGGTTGTTTGGAGTTGTCTGCCTTGACCGCAATCACGTTGTCGCCGCCATACTTCAAGTGCGGACTGAGATCGTAAGAAAAACCGATGAACCCGTACGGCCGTTTGCCGAGGTACTGCCCGTTGATCCACACCTCACTGAGCTGATACACGCCCTCGAACTCGATGAATACCTTTCTGCCACTGTAAGATTGGGGAATGTTGAAGTGTTTCCGGTACCAGCCGATACCCGTGGGCAAATACGCATATGTCGCCTCCCCCGGCTCCTCCCTGAAGGACCCCTCGATGCTCCAGTCATGAGGCAAGTCCACGTCTTGCCAGCTCGCGTCGGCGAAATTCGGCTGCTGCGCGCCGGGCGCATCCGCCTTTAAGAACTTCCAGCCGAAGTCGAAGGAATCCCTCACGCGGCCCCCCATGCGGCCGCCGGCCGGCGGCGGCTCTTGCGCGTTGGCCTGGCCCGTTGCACCCAGTGCCGACAGTATGCCGGCCGCCCCAACCGCCTGCCCCAGCAAGCTGCGCCGGCTCAGGGAATCCGTCAGTTCATTCTCGTTTTTCATAATCGTCTCCTTAGATGTGCGCGCGCGCCGCTCTGTGGCAACGGGCCGGGGCCGGCCTGCCAGGGGGATATGGCACCCCAACCACACTCAGCGGTAGCGGTACAGGGTGAAGCGCTGGATGCCCATGTTCCGCAAGTCGATATGCCGTCCCTGACCGTCGTCATCCCCCGCCAGCTGGCGGCCGGGAACCCAACGGCCATTCACGAATTTGCCTTCCTCCACAGTGGCCAGTCCGGCAAACGGCGGCCCCGGTGTGTTCGGAGAAATGGTGACGGTTACGTCGCTGCCGGCCGCGAAGAATTCGTCGGGCCCCGTGGCAATGAAGATCGCCGCGGCAGGCACGGTTGGCTGCGGTGCCGGGGTCCCAGGCGCAACCCGGCGGGGCTGCGTGTAGGCGCCCTCCAGAGTGTAATTCCCGACGCGGACCTTCTGCGGCGGGTCGTTCGGCTCCAGCAGGACGGCGGACATGGTGCCATTGCCCTGGTGTTCCACAATCAACGGCGCCAATTGCGTAAGCACGTCGTAGCCGCGGATCAGATCGGTGTCGGGCGGCACTACCCTTTCGATCCCGCCTCTCATACGCGAGAAGCCGATGGCATCATGATGTCCGAAGGCGTAGACCGCTTTGGCGGCGCCTTCCGGCCCACCGGTCATCTCGGGTATGAACAGCGGATTTCCGGATTGGGTATACTTGGCGCAAAACTCCGCGAAGTGGGAGCTACAGTCGGGCGAGTACATATCGATTCCCGGCGCCCCGGCTCTCCAGACGTCCCACACGTCGGGCATAGGGCTGCCGCTCTGTCTGGTTCCTGCTACCTTCCCAAATCCGTAGAACCACGTGTTCATGTAAAGCGGTATCGGGTACTCGGCTTTGCCCGCCTGGGCCACCCGGCCGACGTAGCGCGCAAAGTGCCAGGCCATGAAGATCTCATCCGTCGCGGGGCCCTGGCCGAATACCTCTGTCCAAGTCCCGGAGTTTTTGAAGCCGGCCGCCTCCCACACCTGGCGAAATTCCGGAATCAGGGTATCCTTGTGTTTCTGAAGGTAGTCCATCAGATCCTTCGGCACTGGCCCGTCATACGCTTTGTTGGCCATAGGCGAGCGGTCGCGGTACTCTCCCGGCAGTCCGATTTCGTTTTCCACCTGGATCATGACGACCGTGTGCTCGCGGCCGTCCACCTCCTTGAGGTGCCGCATCAAGGCCGCAAAGGCGCGCGCATCGGCGTCCCGGTTGGCGTCGCTGAGGGGGCTGAGCAGTTCGACGGTCCTACCCCATTCGTACTGGACGCGCGGGAACCGCTCGAAATCTTTCTTAAGCCAGTCGGGCGGGTAGCTGGATAGACCGTTCTTCCAGCTTCCGAACCAGAGGAGCACGAGACGCAGGTTGTGACTGCGTGCATCGCGGATGATGCCGTCCAACACACTGAAGTCGAACTTTCCTTCCGCTGGTTCGATCTGGGCCCAGGAAACGCCGGCCAAAACGGCGGTGAGTTTGGCCTCGACCAGCCTGGACCATTTCTCTTTCATGTACTCGATGCTGGTGGCACCGTTGTTGCTCAGTTCTCCCGCCAGCGCCAGGAATGGCTTGCCATCGACGATCAGTTGGGTAGCCGTCCCCTGCTTTTGCAGATGAGGGATGTCAGAAGCCGACCCGCTTTGGCCGCGACCCGCAACCAAGGCGAGAGAGCACAACAGCGTAGCGTAAAACAAGTTTCGAAATCTCATGATGATCTCCTCTTATAGATCCCACCTACCCGCACTCACCGGTAGCGATACAGCGTGAAGTGCTGGACGCCCATGTCCCGCAAGTCGAGATGCTGTCCCTGCCCGTCGTCATCCCCCGCCAGCCGGCGGAGGGGCACCCAGCAGCCGTTCACGAAGTCGCCTTCTTCCACAGTGGCCAGTCCGGCGAGCGGAGGTCCCGGCGTGTTGGGAGAGAAAGTGACAGTTACGCCTCTGCCGGCCGCGAAGTACTCGTCGGGACCGGTGGCAATGAAGATTGCTCCCGAGGGCTCGGTTTGCGGCGGTGGCGGCGCCCCAGGCATGGCTCTCGGCACCAAGCGCGCTCCCGTCAGCGTGTAATTCCCTACCTGGACTTTCTGCGGCGGGTCGTCCGGGTCCAGCAGGACGGCGGACATCGTGCCTTTGCCCTGATGTTCCAGAATCAGCGGCGCCAGTCCCGATAAAAGATCGTAGATATGGAGGTAATCAGGATCCTTGCCCACCGTCGTGTCAATGCCGAACGGCGAGATGCCGATGGCGTCGTGGTGTCCGAAAGCGTATAGTGCTCTGGCTGCGCCTGCCACCCCAGCCCTCGTCTCGGGGATGAACAACGGGTTCCCGGATTGGTTGTATTTCGCGGCAAACTCCGCAAAGCGGGTGCTACAGTCGGGCGAGAATATATCGATTCCCGGCGCCCCGGCTCTCCACACGTCCCACACGTCGGGCATAGGGCTGCCGCTCTGTCTGGTTCCTGCTACCTTCCCAAATCCCCAGAACCACGTGTTCATGTACATCGGTATCGGATATTCGGCTTTGCCCGCCTCGGCCACCCGGCCGACGTAGCGCGCAAAGTGCCAGGCCATGAAGATTTCGTCCGTCGCCGGGCCCTGGCCGAATACCTCGGTCCAGGTTCCGGAGGTTTTGAAGCCGGCCGCCTCCCACACCTGGCGAAGCTCCGGAATCAAGGCATCCTTGTGTTGCTGCAGGTAGTCCATCAGATCCTTCGGCACTGGCGCGTTATACGCCTTGCTGGCCAGGGGCGAGCGGTCGCGGTATTCTCCCGGCAGTCCGATTTCGTTTTCCACCTGGATCATGACGACCGTGTGCTCGCGGCCGTCCACCTCCTTGAGGTGCCGCATCATAGCCGCAAAGGCGCGGGCATCGGCGTCCCGGTTGGCATCGCTGAAAGGGCTGAGCAATTCGACGCTCCTACCCCGTGCGAACTGGGCGCGCGGGAACCGTTCGAAATCCCTCTTGAGCCAGTCGGGCGGGTAGCTGGAATAGCCGTTCTTCCAGCTTCCGAACCAGAGAAGCACGACACGCAGGTTGTGACTGCGCGCACCCTGGACGACAGCGTCCAGGAAGGTGAAATCGAATTTGCCCTCCTGGGGTTCGAGCTGGGCCCAGGAAACGCCCACCAGGACGCTATTGAGTTTGGCCGCGACGAGCTTGGGCCATATGGGCTGTAAGTAGTCGAGGTTGGTGGCGCTGTTGTTGAGCAGTTCTCCCGCCAACGCCATGAAGGGCTTGCCGTCTACGATGAGTTGGGTAGCCGTACCTTGCTTCTGCAAGTGAGGGATATCCGAAGCTGAGGTACTGGATGCCGATCTGCTCTGGCCCTGGCCCGCAACCGGGGCTAGGGAGCACATGACAATGCAGCAAAACAGAATTCGAAGTTTCACGGGTATCTCCTTAAGATTTTCGCCGGACAAGCTGTTGCCATAGTCACTGCCTGCGCGCTCATTGGAAGCGGTACAGCGTGAAGCGCTGGAGGCCCATGTTCCGCAATTCCAGACGCTGCCCCTGCCCGTCGTCATCGCCCGCGAGCCGGCGGCCTGGAACCCAACGGCCGTTGACGTAGTCGCCTGCTTCCACGGTGGCCAGTCCGACGTGCGGGGGCCCCGGTGTGTTTGCAGTAAAGGTGACGCTCACGTCTCTGCCGGCCGCGAGGAACTCGTTAGGTCCGATCGCAATAAAGATCGCCCCCGGAAGTGGTTCGTTCCGCGACGGCGCCGGCGCTGGCGCCCCAGGCGCAACCCGGCGCCTCGAAGCCCTGCCCTCCAGTGTGTAATTGCCCACCTGGACCTTCTGCGACGTGTCCTCCGGGCGCAGCAGAACCGCGGACATCGTCCCTTTACCCTGGTGTTCCAGAATCAGCGGCGACAGTCGCGAAAGAAGATCGTAGATGCCCGCCAGTTCGGGATCGTGACCTGCCATTCCGTCAATGCCGAACGGCGAAATGCCGATGGCGTCGTGGTGTCCGAACGCGTAGAGCGCTCTGGTAGCGGCTACCGCCCCACCGGGTCCCTCGGGTATAAACAGCGGGTTCCCGGATTGGGTGTAGTTGGCGCACATCACCACGAAGTCGAAGCCGTAAATGTCGGGCCCGAGCAAATCGATCTTAGGCGCCCCGGCTCTCCACACGTCCATGACATCGGGCATGGGGCTGCCGCTCTGTGAATTTGGCCGTTGGTCCGATTTGGCAAATCCGTACAGCCATGCGTTCGCGTACATCGGTATGGGGTATTCGGCCTTGCCCGCCTCGGCCACCCGGCCGACGTAACGCCCGAAGTTCCAGGCCATGAAGATCTCATCCGGCGAGGTGCCCTTGCCGAACACCTGTTCCCAGGTCCCCGACGTCTTGAAGCCGGCCTTCTCCCACACCTTGCGAAACTCCGGAATCAAGGTGTCCTTGTGCTGCTGAAGGTAGTCCATCAACTCCTTCGGCACCGGCGCCTCGTAAACCTTATCGGCCATGGGCGAGCGATCGCGGGAATCCCTCTCCATTCCGATTTCGTTCTCCACCTGGATCATGATGACCGTGTGCTCGCGGCCGTCAATTTCCTTTACGTGCCGCATCAGGGCGGCGAAAGCGCGCGCGTCGGCGTCCCGGTTGGTATCGCTCGAGGGGCTGAGTAACTCGATGCTCTCACCACCTGTGATTTGGGCGCGCGGGAACCGCTGGAAATCCGCCTTCACCCAGTCGGGCACGTAGCTGGAATAACCGTTCTTCCAGCTCGCGAACCAAATGAGTATAAGCCTCAGATTGTGGCTCCTGGCCTCCTGGATGACGCCGTCCGGCACACTGAAGTCGAACTTTCCCTCCTGGGGCTCGACCTGGGCCCAGGAAACACCCGCCACGACGCTATTGAGTTTGGTCGCAACCAGCTTGGGCCATATCGGCCTCATATACTCGAGGCTGGTGGCGCTGTTGTTGAGGAGTTCTCCCGAAAGAGCCAGGAACGGCTTACCATCCACGATCAGTTGGGTGGCCGTACCCTGCTTTTGTAAGTGAGGGATTTCCGAAGCAGAAGCGGTTGAGACCGATCTGCTGTTGCACTGGCTCGCAACGACGGCGAGAGCGCATAGGAGAATGTAGTACAAGTAAGTTCGAAGTTTCATGATTGCCTCCTATGATGCTTGGTTAACTCCATATGCTGCCGGCGCGGCTCCGGCTTATGCCTTGGTAGTGACGACCACGGTGCTCGATTTGAGGCCGGGCGAAGTCGCGGTGAGTTGAATTCGACCCGGCTTGGCCGTCGATTGCACGATGGCCAGGCACAACCCGTTGAACGCTTTTATGCTCTTGCCTTTGTAATCCTCATGACTCACCGGATTTCCGCCGTCCACCCCTATGAGCTTGCCCTCGCCTTGAATGTCGAAGGCGACCTCATTGTCCGCGGTCGGCACTACCCTACCTTGCGCATCGAGTATTTTGACCATGAAATGGGCCACGTCCCGGCGGTCCGCCGCTATGGCATCCCTGTCCACGGAAAGTTCAATGGCAGCCGGTTCTCCCGCGGTCGTAACCTCGACCTCGAGAATAACCTTCCCGCCCTTGCGGCCCACGGCTTTCAGCGTGCCCGGTTGATAGGGCACCGTCCATGTCAGGTGCAGATCCGACGTGGTGCGTGGCTCGCTGGCCCGGCCCCCGGGCTGTTCGGGCCAATACCCCACGCGCGGGAACCAATAGCCCTGCACCCCGAAGGACTTGCCGTTCACAAACAGCTCTACGCTGTCGCAGTTCGTGTAGCAGAGTACCGGTATGACGTCTCCCTCCTTGCCCTTCCAGTTCCAGTGAGGGAACACGTGGAGCATGGGCTTATCCGTCCACTGGCTCTGATAAAAATAGTAACCGTCTTTCTCGAAGCCGCAGGTATCCAGCACTCCAGGGGACCCGTTCTTGTAAGGCCACGGCATCTCGCCCAGAGGGTCAATACCTGTCCACATGTGGTCGCCGGACACGTAGTCGTTGATCCTCACGAACTTCCACAACTGCTCGACATCGGTCCCTCGATTGCCGGTCAACCCGAGGTTGGTGACTCCGGGAGTCGTGTGGAAAAGCTCGGAATAGTCGCCCCTGATGGTGCCTATTCCCGTGTTCTCCGTGCCGATGAACTTTCTCTGTGGGAACGCATGCCGGTCGTCGCTGCAGTATTTTTCCGCCCGCTCGCGCCGGCGGTCAAAATAGTTGTAGCCAACCACGTCCAGGAGTGCGAGGAACTCCGGCGGCGTACCGACTTCACGTCCGGTCAGATTTGCGGCAATCCTGTCGCAAGCCATGGTGACGGGCCGGGTAGGATCCTCCCTATGAAAGATTTCGACCAGCCTCCTGAGAGTCTCTACGCCGTCAATGGCGGCTTGCTCGCCGATCTCATTGCCCGCACTCCACAGCAAGACTGAAGGGTGGTTCCGGTCGCGCCGGACGACGCTCGTTATATCCCGCTCCGACCATTCGTCGAAGTAGATGGTAGTTCCGTATTGACGCTTGGGTTGCTTCCACTCGTCGTACAGCTCACTCATCACCATGAAGCCCAATTTGTCACACAGGTCCAGGAAGTGCGATGAGTACGGATTGTGAGAGGTCCGAATGGAGTTGCAGCCCATGGCCTTTAGCTTCTCCAGCCGCCGTTCCCAAACCCGCTCCGGCACCGCCGCCCCTACCGATCCGCCGTCGTCATGCAGACAGACGCCGTTCAGTTTCACATGCTTGCCGTTCAGCAAGAATCCCCTGTCCGCGTCGAACTCAATCCGTCGAATCCCAAAAACCGTGTCGTACTCGTCGACACCCATGTCCGGATTCATCACCTCGGTGCGCACCTTGTAAAGATAGGGATTGTCAATCGACCACAAGTTCGGCTGGTCCACCCTTATCCGCTGCACAAACTCGTATTCTCCGTTCGCTGGAATGCTCTTGGCCTCGCTCGGCTGCGCGCCCTCGGCCGGGTTCCCATTTCGGTCCAGGATGGTACTGGTCACCCTGCACTCGACCGCGCTCTGGCTTTCATTCTGGACCCTGGTCTTAACTTGGACAATGGCGGTATCCAGTCCCACCTCGGGCGTGGTCACGAACGTACCCCAGTAAGCGCCGTGTACCGTGTTCGTAGCCAGCAGCCACGTGTGCCTATAAATTCCGGATCCCGGGTACCAGCGGCAGGTAGGGTGGGAGTTGTCTGCCTTGACCGCAATCACGTTATCGCCGCTATACTTCAGGTGGGGACTGAGATCGTAGCAGAAAGCAACAAAACCGAACGGCCGTCTGCCGAGATACTCACCGTTGATCCATACCTCACTGTTCTGATAAACGCCGTCGAACTCGATGAATACCTTTCTGCCTCTGTAAGACTCGGGAATGTTGAAGTGTTTCCGGTACCAGCCGATGCCCGTGGGCAAGTGCGCAGATTTCTCGCTACCCGGCTCCTCACGGAAAGGACCCTCGATGCTCCAGTCATGAGGCAGGTCCAGGTCTCTCCAACTCCCGTCCGCGAAATTCGGCTGCTGCGCGCCGGGCGCATCGCCCTTGAAGAACTTCCAGCCGAAATCGAAGGAATCTCTGACGCGGCCCCCCATGCGGCCACCCGCCGGCGGCGCTTGCGCGTTCGCCTGGTCCGTGAACCCCAATGCCGACAGCATGCCAGCCGCCCCAACCGCCTGTCCGAGCAAACTGCGCCGGCTCAGGGAACCCGTCAATCCATTCTCGTTTTTCATCATCGTCTCCTTAAATGTGCAGTCTACGGCTTCCGCTGCAGGTATCTGGCGCCGCAAAAGCCGCCACTGCCAATCAACAAACCATAACACTTCGGTTGTCGAGGGAACTTTCACCACCGAGGCGTCGAACATGTCCGGCACCCCAAAAGCCCCCGCCGCCAGGGCGGGGGCCTTTGGAAAGGTCTGGGCATCCGGCTAGAAATTCACCCGGAGAGAGACCTGAGCCGTACGTGAATGCGAAGCCGACGTGATCTGGCCGAAAGTCGAGTCCTGAAGGTTCGTGTCGGGGTTGCCGAGCTGCGTCTTGTTGAACACGTTGAAGCCTTCGAGACGGAATTGCAGGTTGAACCGCTCGGTCATGCGGAAGTTCTTGAACAGCGAGGCGTCGAGCGTGCTGGTGCCGGGACCCCAGATGTTCATCGGACCCGCGTCGCCGCCGGTCAGAGGGGCCGCGGGTACCGCGTCGCTGTTGGTGAACCAGTCCGCGGCGCTCCGTCCTCCGCTGGGAGCGTTATTGATGTTCCCGATTATGTCAGGCCGACACGAATTCCACACACCCTGACATCCGTTCCACCCCAGGGTCGTAGGACGGCCGGTGCGGATGCTGAGAATGCCGTTCAGGGCCCATCCGCCCACCACGTTGTTGAGCACGGGATTCATATTCGTCCCGAACTTCCGGCCTTTTCCGATCGGCACTTCATAGGTGAAGCCGGTTGTGAAACTGTGGCGGATGTCCCACTCCGCATTACTGTAATTCGAACTCTCGTTTAAAGGATTGGCGGCATACGTGTTCCAGGCCAGAGCAGTGTTCGAGTTCGACAGGGCGTGAGTCCAGGAGTAGGCGCTGACAAACTGCAAGCCGCCGGATAGTCGCTTCTCTACCTTCACGGTCAACCCGTTGTAGTTCCCAAATCCGAAGCTGGCATTTTCGAGAACCTCGCTGATGTTCGGAATTAACTCGGTTCCGGTGCAGGTGATGCTGGGGTTGGTGGTCCCCAAGTTGGGACAGGGATTCCCCATAAACTGTATGATTTGGTGACTCTGGTAATTGCCGACATAGGCCACTTCGAACGCCGTGTTCCAACCTAGCTCGCGCTGGACCGCAAGGTTCCACTTCTTCACCATCGGGCTCCGGGAGTCCGGTATAGTGGAACGAAATTCGGCACCGGCGGGCTCAGTAAAAGGGCTCGAAGGGAACCCGCCGGAAAATCCCCCGGGGAAAAACGGATTCGGATCGAACGTGCCGATCGGGGTCAGAGCATTGGTCGCGGTGGTCCGGCCCAGTGAGACAGTGTTGTTGAACGGCACATTGTTGCCGATCTGGCCGCTGCCACCCAGGTTTTCCTCGCCGCCGTAGAAGATTCCGAAGCCCGCGCGAAGGACCATCTTAGAAGCAAAGCGGTAAGCCAGGCCAAACCGCGGGCCAAAATCCAACTTGTCCCACGGGTACATGTACTTGGAGACACCGCGGGTTACCGTCACGTCCGGGAAGGCCAAGGCGAAGTTCGGCGACAGAGGGGTGTTCTGGGCCGGGCCCTGGGCTATATCGAGGGTCGCAGTGCCATTGGGCATCTGCTGCATGACCAGGTTCGACAGCCGGCCGTTCTTCTCAAAGGAGGGCGAGAAGAGCTCGTACCGCAATCCGTAGTTCACGGTCAGTTTCGGGGTAACTTTCCAGTCGTCCTGAGCATAGAATGCGTAAACATCCCTTTCCATAAAGATGGGGCTGCCCGTGCCGATGAAGCCGCTGTTCACAACGCCCAGCAGAAACGAGGCGGCTCCATCGCCGGTATTGCTGTAGAGGGTCTGGCCGGTGCTGGACTGCCCCATAGAAGGATACGCCGTGTCGTTTTGACTGAATTGCATTTGGCCGTGCGCAAATTGGGCCTGAAGGTAAGGGAACTGGGTGGGCCGGACCTCGGCTCCGAACTTGAACGAGTGGGAGCCCTTCATGACAAGCAGGTTCTGGATGAAGTCCCACTCGGTATTGTGCTCGATAGTCGGATCCCATTCGCTCGCGCCGAGCGACGCGTAGCGGGACATACTGATGGTGGGCAACCCGCCGCCGTATGTATCGGCGGTAGTGGTGTCGTATCCTGCGACTCCGAAAGCCGTGTACTCATCCGTAGTCGGCGTGGCGCCGAAGTGAATGAAAGCCATGCGGTTGATAGCGACCCGGGTCTCCGAAACAATGGACGGGCTCCAAACTCGCGTGTACCCAATTTGTGCGCTGCGGCTGTTGTTAATGCCGCCGTTTCCACCGAGCGTACCGAGTGCGGTGGGCCAGATCGCGGCAGTACCTACGTTCTGGTCCGACCAGCTCAGCGACCCGTAGAAGCTGTCCTTATCGTTTAGCCGGAAATCGGAGCGAAGATCGCCTGAGTTCGTTGGCGTGTCAGTCGTCTGGGCGGGGGAATAGTAATCGTTTATCGGGAAGCCGTTCACGGGTTGGTTCGGCGCCGGCAGGAGACTGAGAACCTTGGCCGCGGCGGGGTCGAACCTGCTTTTCGGGATGATGTTTCCGACAAACGGAGTGCGATCCAGTTGGCCATTAACCGTGTAGGTGCTCAACGGATCGTAGATCTGGTACTGACCGACCGAGCTCCCGTCCGGAGCGTTTCCGAGGGACTTCCCAAGCAAGCCCGAGAAATTGCCCTGCACCTCGGCTGGGGTGGGAATGGTTTGGTAGCCTTGTGATTGGGTAATGGCCCGGGTTCCCTGATAGTCGCCGAAGATGAACCAGCGGTTCCTGACGATGGGGCCGCCGGCCGCCGCGCCAAACTGGTTTTGTTTGCTGATCGCACTTGGTGCTCCAACCCTGTTATTGGACCAGGAGTTGGCATTGAGATCGGTGTTCTGCAAGACCTCCCACAAGCCGCCGTGGAGCTGGTTGGTCCCTTGCTTGAGAGTGACATCGATCACGCCCCCGGCCCCCCGTCCATACTCCGCGTTGTAGCCGTTAATCACAACGGTTACCTCGCCGATCGCCTCGGGCGGAGGCCCGACCACGAACGCGGTCCCACTCCCCTGGTCGGGGGTGTTGTTGTTGTTGTCCACGCCGTTGAGCAGGAAGTTGTTCTGCCCGGTGCTGCGGACGCCGTTGGCGGAGAAGTTGCCTCCGGCCGTTCCCTGTTCCCCTGGTAGGACGCCGGCGGAGAGCAGAGCGAGAAAGGCGACATTGCGCGTGCCGCCGAGCGGCAGCGTGCCGACCGCGTTTGATTCCAACGAATTACCGAGCTGTGCAGTTTCGGCTTGCAGCATCGGCGCTTGGCCGGTCACCATAACCGATTCGGTGACCCCCCCGACCGCCAAAACCAGAGGGACGCCTACCCTGCTTCCGGCGGTGACCGCGACCTTCAGCTCGGACACCGGCCGGAAGCCTGTGGCTTGCGCGGTCACGGTGTAAATCCCGGGCGGGAGCGCTGGCCGGGTGTAGTCGCCGGTAGCCGTGGTCTCGACGTTGTACTTCAGCCCAGTCAAGTCCTCGGTAATCGTGATTGTTGCGCCTGGCACGATCGCACCCGACGGGTCCGTTACCGTGCCTGTAATGGTGCCCAAGTCGCGTTGGGCCCAGGCAAGGCTGCCGAACAGCAAAACCAGGGACACCAGCCATATCCGGAATCTCAGGTGTCCCGCGGATCTATAGAGCGAAGCCCTACGAAAACTTCCTGTCGTTGGCATAACTAAACCTCCCTTGCCCTACGTCGTGTTCGCTCACGCCTGAGCCCGCCTCTGGGGAGCCTTCGCAGACCTACGTGCGGCTTCTGGCTGAGCCACCGTATTGGGCGATTGAAACGCTAGCATGAATTCTCGGATTTGTCAAACTTTGTAAAACGACGTTTTTCAGGGGGGTGTTGTGTACAGATAAAACACTTAGATTGTTATAGGTACGGAGGCGTCCCTTTCGGCGCTCACGATGACTGGGTCGTCCTCGAGTGAATCGGTGCCTGTGTCTTGGGCCGACCAGGTTCGAAGGCAAAACTAGCGCTGCCTGAGCCGCAGGTTGTCCGGTCACCAGTTGTGAGCAGCTTGCCAAAGTGGAAATTCCTCGGTACAATTGCTCGGGCAATCTGCCTGGGAGGCAAGTAATGAAAACGCGCAATTCCTGTGGCGTCGTAGCCATATTCTCGCTCGCTACGCTGGCTGCGTGCTCGCGGGCGACTACCAGTACTGCGGGGGCCATTCCCTACCTTCAGAAACAAGGCACCGCCGCCCACATGGTCGTGGACGGCAAACCCTTTCTGATACTGGCGGGAGAACTGCATAACTCCACCACTTCCAGCCTCGATTTCGTGAAGCCGGAATGGTCCCAGCTGGCAGCGATGCATCTCAACACCGTTCTGGCCCCGGTCTATTGGGAGTTCGTTGAACCCAAAGAGGGCCAGTTCGATTTCACTCTGGTGGACGGTCAGATTCAGGCTGCGCAAAGCAACAATCTGCGGCTGGCGTTTCTGTGGTTCGGAAGCTGGAAGAACGGCACGTCCAGCTATGTTCCCGTCTGGGTCAAGACCGCCCCGGACCGGTTCCCCCGGGTTCAGAACAAGGACGGCAGGAGTTTGGAACTCCTGTCCCCAATGAGCGCGGCGAACCGCGATGCCGATAGCCGCGCCTTCGCCGCCCTCATGCGGCACATCAAGGCAGTGGACTCACAGCACCGGGTCATTTTGATCCAGGTGGAGAACGAGGTGGGAATTGTGGGCGACTCGCGGGACCGGAGCGAGGCGGCCAACAAGGCCTTTGCGGAAGCAGTACCCAAAGAGGTGCTGGACTATATGACCAGCCACAAGGAAACTTTGTACCCGCAGTTCCGCCAGGCCTGGGAAGCGGCCGGGGCCAAGACATCGGGGACCTGGGAAGAGGTCTTCGGCAAAGCGCCATACACGGATGAGATGTTTACGGCCTGGAATTATGCGCGCTTCGTGGGCGCAGTAGCGGCCGCGGGCAAAGCCGAATACCCAATACCGATGTACGTGAACGTTTGGTGCTCCTTCTGGGGCAAGTCACCGGGAACGAATTGGAACAGCGGCGGCCCGAATCCTCAAGTGGAGGACCTGTGGAAGCTCGGCGCGCCGGCGATCGACGTCCGCTCGCCGGACATGGGCGGTACCCTGGATATCCGCGACGTGGTCAACTGGTACCACACTCCTGGCAATCCCCTGTTCATCCCCGAGGCGAGTGGCAGCGCGGGCAACAACAACGTCTTCTATGCCGTGGGGCAGCACGATGCCATGGGGTTCAGTCCCTTTGGAATCGACAGCTTACTTTTCACTCTCGAACCCGACGGAACGCGGCGGGCGCCGGCGGACCTGCCGCTGGCACGGAGTTACGCCATCATTGAGCAACTCGCCCCCCTGATTCTCGAGAACCAAGGCCAGGGCAAGATGGCTGGCGTACTGGTGATCGCGGACGATCCGCCGCAGAAGATCCCGTTAGGCAACTACGTTCTGGAGGTGAGTTACACTCGTCCCCGGAGACCCCCAGCGCCGCCCCCGGCCAAGCCCGCTGCCGGGGCGCCTGCCGTACCCGCGTCAGCGCCAGCGCCATCCCGACTCCCGGATCGTGCCGGCGCCCTCTTCATCGCCGTGGGACCGGACGAGTACATCGTGGCCGGCAGCGGACCAGTGGACGTCGCATTCTCCCCGAACACGCCGGGAGATCCTATCGCCGGGATTGTCTCCATCGACGAGGGCACCTTCGTAGAGGGCCGCTGGGTTCCTGGGCGAAGGCTGAACGGCGACGAGAACGGCCAGGGTAGATACGTTCGACTCCGCGGCGGCGTGCTCCCCAACGGCAGTATTCAGCGAGTGAAGCTCTACCGCTACCGCTAGCGAGGTCTTCGACCCAGCTTGGGCCTTCTGTGCCGCAAACCGCGGCTTTTGGGCGGGCTTTGGCTCTCGGCTGCTCGGGGCCAGGGCACCGGCCTCGGTATTGGCGGTTTCTGCTGGAATGCCGTGAGGATGGGCCTGATCGGATCGGCCTATGCCCTCGTAATGACAGCGGCGCTGCCTGATTTGAGCCCGGGCGAAGTCGCGGTCAGTTGAATCCGGCCCGGTTTGGCCGTCGATTGCACGATCGCCAGGCACAGCCCATGAAACGCCTTCCTGCGGCTGGCCTTGTAATTCTCGTGACTCAGCGGGTTTCCGCTGTCCAGTCCGACGAGCTTGCCCTCGCCTTGAATCTCGAAAGCGATCTCATTGTCCGCACCCGGCACTACCCTGCCCGGCGCGTCGAGTATCTTAGCCGTGAAATGAGCGACGTCCCGGCGGTCCGCCGCAATGACTTCCCGATCCGCGGAGAGTTCAATCGAAGCCGCTTCTCCCGTAGTCGTGACCTCGACCTCGGCGACCACCTTCCCGCCCTTGGTGCCCACGGCTTTCAGCGTGCCCGGCTGATAAGGCAGCGGCCATGTCAGGTGCAGATCCGAGGTGGTGCGTACGGCGTCGTTCCGCCCCCCTTCCCCGCGCCGTTCGGGCCAAGTCGACACGCGCGGGAACCAATAACCCTGCACCCCGTAAGACTTGCCATTCAGGAACAACTCTACGGTGTCGCAGTTGGTGTAGCAGATTACCGGGATGATTTCCCCTTCTTTGCCCTTCCAGTTCCAGTGCGGGAAGATGTGGAGCACGGTCTTGTTGGTCCACTGGCTCTGATAAAAATAGTAAGCGTCTTTGATGAAGCCGGCGGTATCCAGCGATCCAACGGGCGGGCAGATCCTGGGCCACTGGGTCTCGGCCAGGTAGTCGATGCCGCTACCCGAGTGGTCGCCGGTCACGTAGTCGTTCAGCCTTATCCACTTCCACAGCGATTCGACATCAGTGCCTCGATTGGCGTCAATCCCCCAGGCCTGGACCCCGGGCTGCGGCGGGAACAGCCCGAAATACTCGCCCCTGGTGCCGGCCAGTCCAATGTTTTCCGTGCCGATGAACTTCCTCTTTGGGAACGCGTGCCGGTCGTCAGTGGCGTATGTTTCCGCCCGCTTGTTCCGGCGGTCGAAATAGTTGTAGCCGACCACGTCCAGGACCTCGCAGAACTCCGGCGGCGTACCGACCTCACGCCCGGTCAGATTGGCGGCGATCCGGTCGCATCCCATGGTCACGGGCCGCGTAGGGTCCTCTTTGTGAAAGATCCCGACCAGCCGCTTGACCATCTCGACGCCGTTAATGGAGGCTTGCTCGCCGATTTCATTGCCCGCGCTCCACAGCAGGACTGAAGGGTGATTCCGGTCGCGCCGGACGAAGGCCGTTACGTCCCGCTCCGACCATTCGTCGAAGTATTGGCCGTATCCGTATCGCATCTTGGATTGCTTCCACTCGTCGAACATCTCATTCATCACCATGAAGCCCAATTCGTCGCACACGTCCAGGATGTCCGGCGCCCAAGGGTTGTGACCGGTCCGAACCGAGTTGCAGCCCATTTCCTTCAAGATCTCCAGGCGCCGCTGCCAAACCCGTTTCGGCACCGCGTTCCCCATACAACCGCCGTCCTCATGTCCATAGAAGCCGTTCAGCTTCACGTGCCTGCCGTTCAGCAGGAATCCCCGGTCCACGTCGAACTCTATTTTTCGAATCCCAAAACGCGTATCGTAGGAGTCGCCGCCACGGGCCTCTGTCATCATCGAGGTGCGCAGCGTATAAAGATAGGGATTCTCAAGCGACCATAAGTTCGGCTGGTCCACGCGAATCTGCTGGGTGAACTCGTATTCTCCGTTGGCTGCGATGGTCCTGGCCTCACTCGGCTGCGCACCCTCGGCTACGTTCCCATCCCGGTCCATGATGGTGCTCGTCACCCTGCACTCGACGGGGCTCGCGCCCTCATTCTGGACCCTGGTCTGGACTTGGACGGTGGCAACATCCATCTCCACCTTGGGCGTGGTGATGAACGTGCCGCAGTAGGCGACGTGCACCGGGCCCGTAACCACCAGCCAGGTGTGCCGATAAATTCCGGACCCCGTGTACCAGCGGCAGTTGGGTTGGTGGGAGTTGTCCGCCTTGACGGCAACCACGTTATCGCCGCCGTATTTCAGGTGGGGAGTGAGATCGTAAGAGAAACCGATGAACCCGTTGGGCCTTTGGCCGAGGTGCTGACCGTTGATCCATACGTCACTGAGCTGATAGACGCCCTCGAACTCGATGGATACCTTCTGGTCTCTGTAAGATTCGGGAACGTTGAAATGTTTCCTGTACCAGCCGATCCCCATGGGCAAATGCTGCGCGCCTCCGACCGGCCTACTCGGCTCCTCACTGTAGGGCCCCTCGATGCTCCAGTCGTGCGGCAGGTCTACGTCTCGCCAGCTCGCGTCCGCGAAATTCGGCTGCTGCGCGCCTTGCGCATCCCCCTTGAAGAACTTCCAGCCGAAGTCGAAGGTATTTCTAACGCGGCCTCCAAAGCCGCCGGCCGCCGCTGGACGATGGCAAAAATGAGATAAACGGCTCCAATGGGTGTGGTCTGGACGTATAATGGCTACTGTCCAGGATGTCAAAACGGAGATTCTGGATTGCCTTCGCGGCACCGAATTAGTCCCGGCCCGCTTGGCGATAGAACCTCAACGGACGTATCCATGATGAGAAGATATGGCGCTATTGCTGTGATCCTATCATTCGGCCTGTTGGTGGGTGCGCTTCGCAGCCAGCAGTCCCCCGCCTCTGAAGACCTCTGGGCCACGGTAAACACGCAGGCCGAAGCGCGGCCATTTCCGCATTTTTGGGAGCAGATGTTCGGCAGCGGCCGGGCGGTCCTGTCGTTGCGCGACGATTACCGGCGCGACCTCCGCATGGTGCGTGAGATTACCGGCTTTCGTTACATCCGCTTCCACGGAATCTTCGATGACGACGTGGGTGTTTACCAAAAGGATCCACAGGGCCGGCCGGTCTACAACTTCTCGTACGTGGATCAGATTTACGATGGTCTCCTGAAAGACGGTGCGCGTCCGTTCGTCGAGTTGAGCTTCATGCCGAAGGCGCTGGCCAATTCGCAGACGCCTCACGGGTTCTGGTACAAGCCCTTGCCGAACCCGCCGGTCTCTTACGACGCATGGGGCGATCTGGTATACAACTTCGCTCGGCACTTGGTGGAGCGGTATGGAATCGAAGAGGTCTCGCAATGGTATTTCGAGGTGTGGAACGAGCCCAATATCGATTTCTGGACCGGACAGCCGAGCCAGGCCACCTACTTTGAGCTGTACGATGCGGCAGCAAAGGCGGTGAAACGGGCCAGTCCCCGATTGCGGGTAGGCGGACCGGCCACGGCGCAGGCGGCCTGGGTGGGCGCCATGATTGCCCGTGCCGCGCAGAAGCAGATTCCGCTGGATTTTGTTTCCACCCACGTCTATGGCAACGACGACCCGAAAAACGTTTTTGGAACGCCAGGCCCCATCGATCGGTTCGAGATGGTGGCGCGCTCGGTGAAGACAGTCTACGAGCAGGTGAAGCATTCGGCGCGTCCGGACGTGCCCATCATCTGGTCGGAATTCAATGCGAGCTACTCGAGCGAGTTTGCGGTCACGGATTCGGCATTTATGGGTCCGTGGCTTGCTAATAACATCCGGCTCTGCGACGGCATGCAGACCCTCATGTCCTACTGGACGTTCTCCGACGTTTTCGAGGAGCAGGGAGTGGTGAAGACGCCGTTCTACGGTGGCTTCGGCCTGATAGCGGAGCGCGGCATTCCTAAGCCCGCATTCCATGCCTTCGAACTGCTGCACCAACTCGGTACCGAGCGCCTGCTTGTGGATGCCCCCTGGATCCTGGCGACAAAGCGCGGCGATGGCGCCCTGGTGATCGCGGCCTGGAACTATGCGGCTCCGGAGGACGCAGGCCGGGCGGTGAATGGGCGGATCGCGCTGGTGGGCGTACACGGACGCCACGCGCGCGTTCAGATTGTGGATGGCGAGCACGGTTCGCCGTTGCCGGCGTGGGAAGCGATGGGACGGCCGGCATTTCCCACGCGCGATCAGATCCGGCAGTTGCAGGATGCCGCCAAAATGCCTCCTCCGGAAGCCCGACCAAT
>Ga0326728_10009657_pt1 | contig 23083 bp, 18 predicted proteins | sample MB3enrmetagenome_FD_207602 | JGI IMG/M metagenome (GOLD analysis project Ga0326728, IMG submission 207602) | Lab enriched peat soil microbial communities from McLean, Ithaca, NY, United States - MB31MN | ecosystem: Environmental > Terrestrial > Soil > Wetlands > Peat | place: USA: New York... | reverse complement strand
GTCGTACTATATGAATGCCGTCGAGAGGCCGCAGGATCGCTACGAAGACTACATCGTGAACGATCTTATTGCCGATGTTGAGAGTGAGTTTCCAGTGGCAGTCGGACGAGCGGGTCGCGCAATCGTCGGAGTTTCGATGGGTGGTTTCGGTGCGGTTAAAATTGCGCTGAGTCATCCCGATCTGTTTATTTTTGCCGGAGGAATCAGCCCAGCCATCGATGTCCCCAGCCGTCCGTTTTCCATCAAGCGGATTCCACAATGGCGGCACCACAGGGCAATTTTTGGAGCGTGGGGGACTGTAACACGACGCAATGGCGATCCTTTTATGCTCGCCCGATCCGTCGATCCTGCAAAGGCACCGTACTTGTTTCTAACCTGTGGCGAACAAGAGGGCTTGCTGCCTGCGAACCGTAATTTCGCTGCGTTGCTGGAGCAACGCCATTTTCGATACGAATTTCATGTGGTCACGGGCGGCCACGACTGGAATCAGTGGGACGCGCGGCTGCCCAGTGTGTTTCAGAGCTTGATCGCCCACATCGGTTCAAACTGATGGCTGAGAGCTGACGGCTGAAAGCTGTTTTTCCACATTCACATCCGGCGCATTCTCTGCCATAATTGATCGTGCACCCCAGCCCGCACAATTTTTCAAACAAAATCAGAGCGAGGAAGCGATGTCGGCCAAGTACATTTTTGTAACCGGCGGTGTGGTCTCTTCATTGGGCAAAGGTTTGGCGGCGGCTTCCATTGGATGCCTGCTGGAAAGCCGCGGCCTCAAAGTCAACCTGATGAAGTTCGACCCGTACTTGAACGTGGATCCGGGGACGATGTCGCCGTTTCAGCACGGCGAAGTTTTCGTCACCGACGACGGCGCCGAAACCGATCTTGACCTCGGCCACTACGAGCGTTTCACCCACGCCAAACTTTCACGCGACAACAATTGGACCACTGGACGCCTCTACGAGCAGATCATCGCCAAGGAGCGGCGCGGCGATTACCTGGGCAAGACGGTGCAGGTGATTCCGCACGTCACCAACGAAATCAAGGCGGCGGCGAAAAAAGTGGCGCAGGACGTGGACGTGATGATCGCCGAAATCGGCGGCACGGTGGGCGACATCGAATCGCTGCCCTTCATCGAAGCGATCCGCCAGATGCGGCAGGAACTGGGCCGCGACAACGTGCTGTTTGTGCACGTGACGCTGGTGCCGTTTATCGCCGCGGCGCAGGAATTGAAGACCAAGCCGACGCAGCACTCCGTCAAAGAGCTGCTCAGCGCCGGAATTCAGCCCGATATTCTGCTGTGCCGCACCGACCGCTTCCTTTCGAAAGAAATCAAGTCGAAGATTGCGCTGTTTTGCAACGTCGAAGAAGAAGCGGTGATCACGGCGAAGGATGTCGCATCCATATACGAAGTGCCGGTGGTTTTCGCGCATGAAGAAGTGGACACGCTGGCGCTGCGCCGTCTGAAGATCGAGGCGAAAGACCGCGATCTTTCGAAGTGGAGCGAGCTGGTGCATCGCGTCTACAATCCGAAGGATGTGGTCAGGATCGGCATTGTCGGAAAGTATGTCGAGTATGAAGACAGTTATAAGTCGCTGAAAGAGGCGCTGGTGCACGGCGCGCTCGCCCATAACCTGAAGCTGCAAGTAAGTTGGATCGAAGCCGAGGGCCTGGAGACCACCGGCGACGCCGACAAGAGTTATGAAGCGCAGCTGGAAGATTACGACGGTTTGCTTGTACCCGGCGGATTCGGCAAGCGCGGCATCGAAGGCATGTTGAAGGCGATCCAGTACGCGCGCGAGAAGCATGTGCCGTACTTCGGAATCTGCCTAGGCATGCAGACGGCGTGCATTGAGTATGCGCGCAACGTCTGCGGATTGGCGGACGCCAACTCGAGCGAGTTCGATCCGGCGACTCCGCATCGCGTGATCTATAAGCTGCGCGAGTTGCGCGGCGTGGAAGAACTCGGCGGCACGATGCGGCTGGGCGCATGGCCGTGCAAGATCGAGCCGGGAACGCTGGCGTACAGAGTTTACGTACAGACGGAGATCAGCGAGCGCCACCGCCATCGCTACGAGTTCAACCGCGAGTATGAAGAACCCATGGTGGCCGCCGGGTTACGCATTTCCGGTGCGACTCCAGACAGCACTTATGTCGAGATGATCGAGATACCCGGCCATCCGTTCTTCATCGGTTGCCAGTTTCATCCCGAATTCAAATCGAAGCCGCTGGAGCCGCATCCGCTGTTTAAGGCGTTCACGGGCGCGGCCTACGAATACGGCCAGAAAAAGAAAGAGCGGAAAGACGCGGCCGAGGTGGAGATGTTTTTGCGTCCGGAAAAAGTGGGGAGAAGATAGGCTCACCGCCGAGACGCGGAGAGCGCCTAGAAGATATTTCCCAAGTTTTTTGTTTTGTCATTTATTTGATATTGTCATCCCGAGCGAAGCGAGGGATCTGCAGTTCTCGGCGTCCTCGGCGTCTCGGCGGTAAAAGACCTTGACTCTATCATTCCAAATCGATAACGTTCGCGTCGGCTCGGGCGATCTGTTTCTCATCGCCGGGCCTTGCGTGATCGAGAGCGAAGAGCATGCGCTGCGCATGGCGGAGATCGTCAAGGGCGTGGCGCGTTCGCTGAATTTTCCGTTCATCTTCAAGGCGTCGTACGACAAGGCGAACCGCACGTCGATCCGCAGCTATCGCGGGCCGGGGTTGAAGGAAGGCTTGCGTATTCTGAAAAAAGTCAAAGATGAAGTGCACATTCCGGTGCTGACCGATGTGCATCAGGCCGCCGACGTCGCTGCCGTCGCCGAGGTGGTGGACGTATTGCAGATTCCCGCGTTTCTCTGCCGGCAGACCGATCTGATCGTCGCAGCCGCGCTCAGCGGGCGTCCGGTGAACATCAAGAAGGGGCAGTTCGTTTCACCCTGGGACATGAAACACGCTGTCGACAAGTGCCGCGACGCCGGCAATAGCCAAGTGTTTGTGACCGAGCGTGGCTCGAGTTTCGGCTACAACAATCTGGTAGTGGACATGCGCTCGCTCGCCATCATACGCAAATTCGCGCCGGTGGTGTTTGACGCGACACATTCGGTGCAGTTGCCGTCGGCTGCGTCTTCGATTACGACCGGCGATGGAGATCGGCCCGCGGTGAGCGGAGGCCAGCCGGAGTTTATCCCCGTTTTGTCGCGAGCGGCGGTGGCGGCAGGCGTGGATGGCGTGTTCATGGAAGTCCACGACAATCCGAAAGAAGCGAAAAGCGACGGCGCCAACGCGCTCGACACGCGCAACCTGCGCGGTTTGCTGAAAGAATTGCAAGCGATCAAGAAGGCGCTGGACGCGGTGCGCGCGACACCGGAGCGTCATTTCTGAATCTGCCGCCATTCTCGCGTCATTGATCACCTCCGTGTGTGAAATGTATGAAATTGGGGAGAAGTGGGAGATTGGGGCGATTTGTTTACTACTTAATACCCCCTACCCCCCTCCTCCACGGTCTTTAAGAATCATGTGGTTAGCGGGTTTTTTACTTTGGTCTTTGAATCTAAAGGACTTATATTAAAGTATTCTGGAATAAGGACTTAGGAGAAGTGGTCAGTGGAAAGTGGGAAGTTGGCAGAAAAACCGCTTGGCACCCTAATGAAAAGGGGTGCGGGAAGTGATTCCGCACCCGTTTATCTTGATTCCTACTTCTATTTTATCAACTGGGAGGGGGTACACCGACAGAATAGGCGAGTATATTTTCCGTGTCGAATCATCGAGTTAGACGGGAAATCGCGAAAATGGGGGGTTGACAAATATTCTGAAAATCGAAAGCTGGATAGGAAGGAGGGACATCGAGTCCCGGAGAGACGGCCCAACTATCCCAGGACATTTACCGGATCGTAGGCAATGCCATATCGTTTGAGCAACTCTAAAAATTCCTCTCCGTAATTATGCTTTTTATGGTGCTCCGGTTGGTTCTTGATGTATTCGACAACTTCTTGCGTCTGCGACGCGCTCACGCTGAATGCGCCGTAACATTCCTGCCATGCAAAATTGTTTCCAGCCACGCCGGTATCGTTGAGCCATATCGAAGAGCAGCCTTTTAGAATTTGAATTGCCTTTGATAACGGCATAGTTGGCGGCAAAAGGATCAAAGCGTGGCAATGATCTTCCACGCCGCCGATATCGAGGGCTTTGAATGCGTGATGGCGGGCGATGCCGGCGATGTAGGCCCAGAGCTTGGGTTGGATTTCTTCGCGCAGGCGTTTTTGCCGCTCTTTAGTGCTGAAGATCGCATGGATACGGATGCTCGAATATGTATGCGACATGGGCCGTCCCTCCGGGACTTGATCCCATATTGGACAACTACCCAGCGCTGAAGCGCTGGGCTAAGCTGTGTCGTCCTGCGGACTCGGTTGCCTTCACGGTGATCGGGTGATCTTACCATCGGGTGATCGGGGCATCTAGGGTTATTGGTGTAAAGGCGGTTTATCGCCAAGCATCGAGCACACAGCGCAAGCACTTTAGTACTCTTCAATCAATCAAGTCCATAACCAATAATGAGCATAGAGGCATGTTTTCGATGATCCGATTGTTCAGTTCGATTGTAATCTTGGCCCTTGTCCTCCCAATCAGCGCTCAAGTGCCTGCATCTTCATCGGAGGAAATACCTAGGGACGCTACCCCTCAGAATGCCCCTTGTATCGACCAGCCGAAGTCGCTTGCGGAACTGGCAGCGTCTTTTCGGAAAGGGCGGTTTCCTTCTGCCGCACAGATTACTGGGACTTGGGTGGAAATCGGAGTTGTATCAGAATATCCCTCAAATCAGTATCAGACCATCCCTCATCCCACTATCTATAGGAGTCTGAACTGTTCAGGCGAAAAGCGGGGCAGCAAATTCGAGTTTGTACTGGTGGCAAACGGCTACTCTGTCGAGCTGCACGCAATCGGTATGACTTACCCCCAGAAAATCACCACGGAACCCGATCACAAGGGGAGTATCATACTTCCCGTGGATTTCGCAGCCGATGAAGGGCCGACACGTACCGCTGCCGCTTAACGCAACGTGACACCCTTGCTTGTTTTGGCGATCCATTTAGCGGTGTGGAGTTCAAGAAGATGACCGTCAAACCAGAGCAGATATATAACGTGTCTGAGGAGCGGTGAGGCAGTTCGCATCTCCCACTCGCATTCCACGAAGCCTTTCTGGAAGATAACTGACGAAAACAGGCGATTTTCAGCTGTCAGGCATTATCAGTGGATCATCGGCAGCGATGGGTTGCTATCACCCGATGAGCCGATCTCACGGTCACCCGATGATTCGCTGCTTCTGCTAACATTTCTCCTTCATGAAACACATTGGCGAAAACGTGGTGCGGATTGAGGCGGAGGCTTTGCGGGCGCTGGCGAACCGGCTGGCTGGGCCGATGGCTGCGGATTTCAACCGGGCGATCGAACTGATGTTCAACTGCCGGGGGCGAGTGGTCGTAACTGGGATGGGGAAGAGCGGGCTGATCGCGCGCAAGATCGCGGCCACGCTGAGTTCGACGGGATCGCCCGCGCTCTACCTGCATCCGGTGGAGGCGCTGCACGGCGACCTGGGAATGATCATGCGCGGCGATCTGGTGCTGGCGCTTTCGGCCAGCGGCGAGACGGAAGAAATTCTGCAATTGCTGGCGACGATCAAGCGGCTGCAAGTGCCGCTGATTGCTATGACGTGCGATGCGACAGCAGGCGCACTTGAGGAGAAGTTATCTCCCGAGCAGGAAGTGCACCCTCAGCGGCTGAAGCCGGATTCAGAACAACGCAGTAACCGCAGCGCTAAAGCGCTGCGCCACCCAAAAACAGGCGCAGCGTCGAATTTTTCTATGAACGCTTGCGACGACATTGCAGAAAACCACGCGGGCGAGGGCGCCCGCGCCACACTTGCTTCCACACGGGCTTCTACTCTTGCGTCTTCTTCCGACGTGGCTTTGGACTGTTCGATTTCTCAGGAAGCTTGCTCGTTGGGGCTTGCTCCTACCGCTTCCACCACGACCATGCTCGCTCTGGGCGACGCGTTGGCGGTGGCGCTTTCGGAAAAGCGCGGATTCAAGGAAGAAGACTTCGCCAACCTGCATCCGGGCGGCAAGCTGGGCAAACGGCTGGCGCGGGTGGAATCGTTGATGCACACGGGCGACGCGGTCCCGCGGGTGACGGCCGAGACGAAGATGCCGGACGTGATCTACGAAATGTCGCGCAAGAAGCTGGGGATGACGGCGGTGGTCGAAGGCGAGCGTTTGCTGGGAGTGATCAGCGACGGCGATCTGCGGCGGCTGCTGGAGCAGCGCGGGAAAGATGCGCTTGACCTGACGGCGGGCGATTGCATGACGCGGAATCCGAAAACGATCGGAGCGCAGGAATTCGCAGCCACGGCGCTGGCGCGCATGGAAGAGATGAAAATCACATCGCTCGTCGTTGTAGATAAAGACGTCGAAGGCGATGTTGAAGGCGAGGGGCGATTGCGAGGAATCGTACACCTGCACGATTTGTGGGGCACGGAGATGGTGTAGTAACACCCAGCCATTGAGATACTGAGGAATCTCCGCAGAGACGCGGCTTACCGCGTCTCCCGCCGCGAGTAGAGCGAATCCTAGAGGTTATGGCCTCCGGCTACTGCCGAGCTACGCTCGGCTTGGACGGGCGAGGGCGCCCGTCCCCACATATGCCGAGATCGTTTTCTTCTACTTGTACCGCTCGCGCATGAAGTCGCCAATGGCCGAATAGGCGGTGGTCAGCGTTTTTTCGTCGGGCAGAAAAACGATGCGGAAGTGTTTCGTCCCAGGGCGCTGGCCAAAGCCGGAGCCGTGCACAACCATCACATACTTCTGGCGAATGAGTTCGGTGACAAAGACGTTGTCGTCTTCCGGAATGTCGATGCGCGGGTAGGCGTAGAAAGCGCCGCGCGGCTCGACGCAACTTACGCGCGGAGTTTCGGCGCTCCACTTCATGGTCAGATCGCGGCGGCTGCGCAGCTTGCGCTTCACCTCGATGAGGTGGTCCTGCGGGCCTTCGAGCGCGGGCTTGATGGCGTATTGCTCGGGATGGTTGGCGCAGAGGCGCGCGCGCAACAGCTTGTTCACGCCTTCGAGATAGGGCTTGATGACGGACGCTTCGCCGCTGGCAATGCCCCATCCGATGCGCCATCCGGGGGCAAGATAATTTTTCGATAGTCCGCCGAAAGTGACGACCGGCACATCGGGCGCGACCGCGGCCATGGCGACGTGCGGGGAGTCGTCGATAATCAGCTTGTCGTAAATCTCATCGGCAAAAATAATCAGGTTGTGTTGGCGCGCGAGTTCCGCGATCTGCTCGAGCATCTTGCGCGTACACAGCGAGCCGGTCGGATTGTTGGGATTGATCAGCACAATGCCGCGCGTGCGGGGCGTGATCTTCTTCTTGATATCGTCGAGATCGGGCTGCCAGCCGTCTTCTTCGTTCAGGTAATACGTGTTCAGTCCGATATCGATTTTCGCCAGGACGGCGGAGTAGAGGGGATAATCGGGGCACGGCGTCAGCACGTTGTCGCCGGGATTGAGCAGCGAGGTCAGGCAGATATCGACCGTCTCGCTGACGCCCGAAGTGACGAAGACATCTTGAATATTGGCGATGCCCTTGCGCGCCGCCTCGCCGCGAATGGCTTGGAGCGCTTCTTTGATTCCCGAAGAAGGAGAATATCCATTCTTGCCGTCGCGCATGGCTTTATAGACGGCCTCGATCATGTGGGCGGGCGTTTGGAAATCGAAATTGAGCGGGTCGCCGATGTTGAGCGGCAGAATTTTGTGTCCCTGGCGCGCGACCTCGTCGGCAATGCAGGCCAGGTCGCGGATGGCGTAACGGACATTTTCTAAGCGGGAGGCGGGGATGATTTCACGGGCTTGAGTTATGGGCATAAGGATAGCTCGCTTTCCGTTTAAATTGTACAAGAGCGGACGCGGCAGAGACGGCTACGGCGAACCCAGAATTGCTATGCCCACAGGCAACCATCGAACAGCGTGCGTTTGGATGGGAGCCGGACGAGGACGCCCGGCGCTCCACCGCTTCTTCCCAGTTCGGGACGGTGTTTACTGGTTAGTACCCCCCCCCCGGTCTTTAGGAATCATGGGGTTAGCGGTGATTTTTTGGTTCGGTCTTTGAATCTAAAGGACTTATATTAAAGTATTCTGGAATAAGGAGTTAGGGGCTAGCGGTCGCTATCAGCTATCAGCCGTCAGTAAAACTTGGCTACTTTCCGGCTGAGACAAGACCTGCGAGGCAATAAAGGAAAAGGGTGCGGGAGTGGTCCACACCCTTTTCGATCTCTATATCTATTTTTATCAAATTGGAGGGGGTACACCGACTGATTTGGCGGATTTATTTTCCATGGCGATGCAATGGGTTACGGGGAAAAACGGGGAAATTGGGGGTTGACAGGATTGAAGGACGCTGTTCGATTTTGGCTATTCGCTATTCGCTATTCACTGTACGCTATTCGCTTTTGGCTTTTCCAGCATTTTCGGGAGTCGTGGAAAGCAGAGCCGATTCGAGTTTATTTAGGGGGAAGTGAAAAGCGCTAACCACAGAAGACCCTTCGACGCGCTCAGGGCATGCTCTGGGGCCCCTTCCACCTTCACCTTGCTGAAGCACCTAGCGGCACGACTGAAGTTGTGCCCTTGCCAAAACCCACTCTCAACTTACAGTAACAATGAAACTGCTCGAACGAAGCACTTGACAATACAGAACAGCAAAATTCCGGAGCGCGGATCCCCGATCCGCGCCCCTGCGCCATCAGCCAGGAGACCAGCTCACGGCGATGCTGTTGTTTCGCGAAAGCTCTCCCTCACTTAACTACCGTGAGTTTTACCGCGCTCTTCAGCGTGCCCGAAGGCGTGGAGACGGTAACGTATCCGGTTTTTGCGCCAGTGGGTATGGTCGCCGTCAGGTAGGTATTGGATTCCACGGTGAAGTTCCCATCGACGCCATCGAAAGATACGGCGGTGGTTCCGGTGAGTCCCACGCCGAAGATGCCAATCGACGTTCCGATCGTTCCGCGCGGGAACTGGAGGATAATATACGGCTTCAACCCGGTGCTGAAGCTGTAGAAGACGCCGCGACCGACCGGCTGGCCGTTGTCGCCGCCCTGCAAGGTCGTGCCGTAGAACGTTCCATTGGGATGGAGCGCCATCGGCGAACTCAAACCGCATCCGGTCACCGACCAATCGGGGCACGCGCCGTCTGGGTTGGTGAAGCCGTTGTATAGATTCGTAAAAACCGCTTTGGTCGTGACCTTGTACAGGCTTTCCGTCCCGCAGCCCCAACTGAAGCAGTTGGCTGGACCGTAAAGACTGCCGTCCGTTCCCAGCGTCAATGGATTGACTGGGCCGGCTACGTCGTCCACTGCGTAGTTGAAGCTGTGCAGGAACGCAATCTTACCGGCAGCCGTCAACTGGAAGATCGTCCCATCTCCGTAAGAGCCGCCATTGCTTGTCGTACCGTAGAATTTGCCGTCCGCTCCCTGGGTAACGCCGGCTTCAGGGTAATAGCCCACCGAATTGTCAAAACTATGGATCAAGGTGAGCTTGCCCTTGGGCGTGATCTTGAATACCGTGCCTGCGTTGTATGCGCTGGTGCCTCCCTCCTGGGTAGTGCCGTAGAAGTTGCCGTTGGCACCGAGGGTTAGCGGACCCATGGGAGCATTGCCGTCGCCGGTCCCATTACCCTTGAAAACGTGCAGCGTGGTGAACGTTCCCGTCGGCGTGACCTTGAAGACCGTTCCGTAGGGATTGGGGCAGAAGCTGTTGCCTAAGGTTGTGCCGTAGAAATTCCCGTCGGTTCCCAGGGTCAAGGCGCTGGGATAGAGAGAGCCGTCGCTGTTGCATTCCGGGAAGGAATACAGAATGGTGAAGCCATTCTGCCCCTGGTTGGGATCGTACTTGAAAACGATGCCGCTGCCGCCGCTGGCCCAGGCGTTGCCTCCCCACGTGTTGCACGTGCCGTAGAGAAGCCCGTCGCTGCCCAGCGTTAAGCCGGTCGAGCAGACGGTCTCATAGGACGTGGCGGCCGACCAAAGCAGCGTCTCCGCGCCTGCGGGCGTCATTTTGTAGATTTCCGAGTAGTTTTCGTTCATGGTGCCGTAGTAGTTGCCGTCGCGGCCGAGCGCCAGTTGGCCATTGGGGCCCCATTGCGTTGCATCCACGGCGCCAAAGTCGTAGAGCGGGGTATAGGTTTGGGCCTGCGCCGGACGAGCTGCCCAGGTAAATAATAGTGCGAGCATGGTGAACGCGATTGCGGCCATGCGGAAGGTCTTCGCTTGAAGGCGAATGTTATTCATAGAGCGTCTCCTGAGTAGTTGAAAACATGAAGCCTTTTGTATTTCGGGGGATTGCGCCGGAGCCGGCTAGAATGGCCAGCCCCGGCGGTATTGAGTTTGAGGTGCGTCGGATTTCAGAGAGTTGAAAAATGTGTACGGGCCCTATGGGATGGTGCCGAGCACCTCGCCAGCGGGTAGGCCATCATCGACGGTTGCCGCAAACCAACCCGCATCGCTCTCGTCAAATGACATGGGAAAGGTTATGTAAACCAAATCCCACATGGCCCCGAAGTCGCTGCCGGTTCCGCTGAGAGGTCCATCCGCAACCAGCCAGTACTGGGTCCCAGCAGTGACAGCAACGGTAGGAGTAAAGTTGGCGATTGCAAGGGTGCAGCAGGTCCCCCAATTGGGCAAATTCGTGATCGTTACCGGTCCCGTCAACAACGTTCCCGGAGTGCCGCTCGCATCCGAATAGATGCTGAGGTTGATCTGGTTCGAGTTCGTTCCACCGTTGTTTTCCTGCAAGGCAGCCTGCGCCTGCATGACCGTGGAGTTGGATTTCGGGGTAAATGGTATGGCGGCGAAAGAGGAAGATCCCGCAGAACCCCAGCCGGAGTTTGGTCCCCAAAGGCCATAAGCGGTGCAGCAGTTGTAAAGATCGGTCTTCGACTTGCCCAGGTTGCTGTAGATCTTCTTCAAAGCTACCTTCGAAGCCACATCGGGTTCCTGCGGTGGCACATGGACCGCGGACTTTGGAGTGGTGTGCATGATTCGATGACTTTTTACGGTCTGAGCGAACAGGGTCAAGTTGCAAAGTGCCAAGAGGCACGCAAACAGCAATGTCTTTTTCACGAATTTTCCTCCATAAAGTTTGGGTTTTCGATTTGGTTGCGATGTTGGGAGTCCAAGCAACGGGTTTCCTCACCACCGATAGCTGCTGGCGATTGGATCCACTCGACCGTTTTCGCAGCAGGGCAACAAGACGTTCCAACGAGCACAATTTCTCGAGAACGTCTCTTCGAACACGGCGATCACTCTCTACGAAATGCTGGGTGCCGTCAATTCCCTGCGGGTCACGCTTCAGGTAAACTCTGGTAACGCAGTAAGTGTTGTATTTCCAATGCGATAGGAGGAACGGTCACGCCATTTTTGGGCCTGACAATGGATCCAGCCGAGACGAAAATCAGGGAGCGCCCAACCGGCGCTGCTGTGCTAGAATGATTTTGCCCCCCGATAATTGCCCAATCCATGCCAGCAGGTGTTTCTTCAAATTCCGTAGTTCGCTTTGGAGTATTCGAGGCCGACCTGCGCTCGGGCGAAGTGCACAAGTGTGGAGTCAAGATCAAAATTCAGGAGTTGCCGTTTCAGGCCCTGAAGCTGTTGCTCAGCCGTCCCAACGAAGTTCTCAGCCGCGAAGACCTTCGTCAGGCGCTGTGGCCCGACGACGTGTATGTGGATTTCGACCGTGGCGTGATCAGCGCCATTAACCGTCTGCGCGATTCGCTGGGCGATTCCGCCGAGAATCCCGTGTTCATTGAGACCGTCGGACGACGCGGCTATCGCTGGATCGCACCCATATATGTCTCGGAACCGCAGCCCGAGCCGGCGGTCAATCCAGTGCCCGAGCCCGAAGAGGTGGCTGCGGCCGTTTCCACACCGGCGCGGCATTGGAAATATCTTTTTGTCTTGCCGGTGCTGGCATTGCTGTTCGCGGTCTGGATCTTCTGGGCAAGACATGATTCGTCGAGTCGTTCAGCCAAGGCCGGCGGCGGATACGCCTCTTCGCCGCCGGGATTGGGACCGGCCTTCGCTTCTTCCCATGCACCCGCCAATCGCGAAGCCGAGGAGTTCTACCTCAAGGGGCGTTACTACTGGGAGAAGCGAACTCCCGAGAGTCTGAACAAAGCGGTGGACTCATTCACGCAAGCCATTGTGCACGACCCGAGCTACTCGCCCGCCTATGTCGGACTGGCGGATTGCTATAACCTGCTGCGCGAATACACGGCGATGCCAGCCTCCGAGGCGTATCCGCGCGCCCTGGCCGCCGCGAAAAAAGCGGTCGAACTCGACGACCATTCTTCCGAAGCCCACGCCTCGCTCGCCTTTGTTTCATTCTGGGGCATGTGGGATATCGCCACCGCCGACCGCGAATTTCGGCGCGCGATCGAACTCAATCCGAACAACGCCATTGCTCATCACTGGTATGCCACCTACCTCGAATGTCTCCGCCGTTATCCCGAATCGCTGGCGGAAATCGAACGCGCCCAGGCGCTCGATCCCGCTTCCAAATCCGTTCTGGCGGATAAGGGCGTACTTCTTTTCGGCGCGGGCCGTCGCCAGGAGGGCATCGCCCTGCTGCAGCAGATGGAAGAAAACGAGCCCAACTTCATTTCTCCCCACCGCTATCTGAAAAGAATCTACTTGCTCACCGCCGACTATCCCCATTACCTGGCGGAAGCAAAAAAAGGAGCGGCCCTGATGAACGACAGCTCCGCCCTCGCCACCGCCGAAGCCACAACAAAAGGTTTCGCCAGCGGAGGCGGGAAGGGATTGATCGAGGCCCTTCTCCAGCAACAAACCAAGCTCTATGCGCGCGGCCAGAGTTCACCCTACGATCTGGCGGAGACATACTCACTCCTGGGAAATAAGGCAGAGGCCTTGCGCTATCTAAAACTCGCCTACGATCAGCACGTTGAAAACGTGACGGGCATGGCCTGTAATCACGCCTTCGACACCCTGCACAACGAAGCAGCCTTCCGAAAGATGCTGGCCGACGTGGGCCTGCCGCCGGTTTCGTAGCGGGGACTGCGAATTGCTCCGCTTGGAGCCGCGTTATTGTGACCTGAAGAAGCGCACCGGACAGGAGTGGGAGCGTGAATTGCGATGGCGCCCGACAGCGGTTGAGCGCGGGTCATGCAGCAGGCACCGGTCACTTTCGTAACCCCAACCCGCATGACCCAAGATTAATACCCCTTGCAACAGGGATATGATGGTCACAGCGTGAGAGATATCTCGTATTCTCAGAGTTTGCGGTGAGATTGGCGCGAGACCGTGGCGAATCGAAATAAGCCGGGAGTATACGTCGCGTGGAAGACGGTGACGTACCGCAGCGTGATTATGATGCTGCTGGGTGCGGCGCTGATCTTTGGCTTCGGCATGCACCTGGCATTTCCGAAATTCACGGACTCGACAGCGAAGGCGGCGGTAGATCTTTCCAGCGGCTTGCTGGAAAAAATTGCGGGACTGACGCCTCCGCTCAAGGGATCGTCAGCCGGGGTGGCGCAGCAGGCGCACTTCACGGCGCTCGATGGCACCATCCGGGTAAGAAAAAGCAACGGCAATAGCTGGATCGCCGCCGACTACAACGTGCCGCTGGAAAAAGGCGACGTAGTGCAGACCGGGGCCGAAGGCATGGCGAAAATAGTTTTCAACGACGGCACCAATTACACGGTGAAACAGGATTCGCTGATCGTTATAGAGGAGAACTCGGCCAACGAACGGCAACAAACCAACGTGTCGGTGGCGGTGACGACGGGCACGGTGGATCTGAGCACGGCGACGTATGTGCAGGGGTCGAAGTCGCAGGTGATTGTCGCCGGCGCGAAGGCATCGCTGGCGCCGGATTCGTCGGCCATGGTGCACAACGATCCCAAGGACGATCAGCATGAAATCCTGGTAAAGAAAGGCAGCGGCGAGGTCGAGCGCAATGGAGAAGTGGACCACCTGGCACCCTGGGAAGCGGTGAGCTATCAGAGCACATCGAAAACCATGGCACGGGTCACGGAGATCGGACCGCCAACGCCGATAACGCCGGGCAACATGATGCCGGTTTTCATCAACGCCGGGGAGAAGTCGAAGGAAGTGGAGTTTGCCTGGACGCCGATGGCGAACGCCGCCGGATACCGGCTGCGCATTTCGCACAATCCGTATTTTTCGTCCTTGTTGGTGGATAAGAAAGTGGAAGCGCCGGGTGCGGTGGTGACCGGTCTGCCCGTGGGACCTTACTATTGGTCGATCCAGTCTTACAATGCGGCGGGCAAGGAATCGGTGGAAAGCGAAAAGAATCGCTTTACGATCGTTGTGAAGGCCAAGGAGAAGATAGAGTTGTCGCTAGAGATCGACCCTTTGATCCAGCACGGACACGTCATCGAGGTCACGGGCAAAACCGAGGCGGGAGCGCGCGTGATGGTGAATGGCAAGGAAGTGCCGATCATCGGCGACGATGGTACGTTCCACTACTTCACGCCGCCCTTGGTGGACGGGGAAAACCTGATCACGATTACGGCGCAGAATTCGAAAGGCGGCGTGAATACGCACCAGGAAAAAGTGGTGATCCAGTAAAGAGTTCGATGTTCAGAACGATGTTTAGGGCAAGCCCGGGAAAAAAGGTGCCCAAGTGACAAACTGTTGTGCTGAACATCCAAGTAGAATAGAAGACACCAGAGGAGAACGACTCGAGCGGAGACCGGCGAAGGCGCGGGTTCCAAGGGCGAGACGAATTCCCGGAAGAGAGAAGTACTGCCATGTCCAACAACGGGTTCCATAACGGATCGTCGCGATCGCACAATCTGCGATCATTGTTCAGCATGTTTTCGAGCGACCTCGCCATCGATCTGGGGACGGCGAACACACTGGTGTACGCGCGCGGCAAGGGGATTGTGGTGAACGAGCCGTCGATCGTGGCCATCAACAAGAACACGGGCGAAGTGGAGGCGGTGGGCAAGGAAGCGAAAGAGATGCTGGGACGGACGCCCGGCAACATCGTGGCCATCAAGCCGATGAAGGACGGCGTAATCGCGGATTTCAAAGTCACGGAGAAGATGCTGAACTACTTCATCCAGAAGGCGCACAACCGCAAGATGCTGGTGCATCCGCGGATCGTGATCGGCGTGCCGTCGGAAATCACGCAGGTGGAAAAGCGCGCGGTCATGGATTCCGCCTATCGCGCCAAGGCCAGCGAAGTGCATCTGGTGGAGCAGGCGATGGTGGCCGCGATTGGCGCGGGTCTGCCGATTACCGAGCCCAGCGGCAATATGGTGGTCGATATCGGCGGCGGCACCACCGACATCGCGGTGATTTCGCTCAGCGGCATCGTGTATTCGCGTTCCGTGCGCATGGCCGGCAACCAGATGGATGAAGCCATCATGAATTACCTCAAGCGCAAATATAACTTGCTGGTGGGCGAGCGCACGGCCGAGCAAATCAAGATGGAAATCGGCTCCGCCTATCCGCTGGACAAGCCGCTGACCATGGAAATCAAAGGCCGCAATCTGATTGAAGGCGTGCCAAAAACTATTACGGTGGACGACAGCGAAATCCGCGAATCGCTAAGTGAATGCGTTTCGACCATCATGAACGCGATCCGCGTCGCGCTCGAACGTACGCCGCCAGAACTCTCCGCCGATATCAGCGACCGCGGGATCGTGTTGACCGGCGGCGGCGCACTGATTAAGAACCTCGACAAGCGCATCCGCGAAGAAACGGGATTGCCGGTCTCGATCGCCGACGATCCGTTGTGCAGCGTGGTGCTCGGCACCGGCAAGATGCTCTCGGATTTTAAGCTGCTGCGGAAGATTTCGATCGAGTAATAGCCGCGCGTTGCGGGCGAGCAAGATGCAGATCCCTCCCCTACGGCTTCGCTCAGGGTCGGGATGACAATTTAACTCCTGAGACCTGACAACTGAGACCTGAGAGCTGCCGTTATGGACGTACTCGGACGCTACCGCAACCTGATCGTGCTGGTGGGAGTGTTGTTCGCGCAGGTGCTGGGGTTGGCCGTACAGGTCAAGCGGACGACCGACAGCGAACCGACACGCCTGATCCGAATCTGGGCGGTGGGAGCAGTGACGCCTCTGGAAAAAGCGTTGGTGTGGACTGAAACCTCTACCGGCAACGCCTGGCACAACTACTTCTACCTGCGCGGCGTGCGCGCCGAGAACCGCGACCTCAAACAGCAAATTGAGCGGATGAGCCTGGAGCGGGTGCGGATGAGCCAGGACGCCGATCAGGCACGGCGTTTGCAGGCGTTGCTCGCCTTCAAGGAACAGTTCATATCAGAGACCATGGCGGCGCAGGTAATCGGCGGAAGTGGCAGCGAGTTGTCGCGCTCGGTCTACATCGACAAGGGTGAACACGACGGCATCAAACCCGACATGGCGGTCATCACCGCAGACGGCGTCGTGGGCAAGGTGCTGCGCGTGTACCGCTCGACCGCGCTGGTGCTCTTGATCGACGATCAGACCAGTGGCGTGGGCGCGCTCCTCGACAAAACGCGCCTGCAAGGCATACTGCGCGGCACGCCATCGGGCGAAGTGGTGCTCGAAAAGGTGATGAGCGACGAAACCGTGCCCGCAGGAGAAATGGTCCTTACCAGCGGCGGAGACGGCATTTTCCCCAAAGGTTTGTTGGTGGGCAAGGTCACCAAGGTCGCACTGGGCAGTGAACTCTTCCTCAACATTCATGTGCGTCCGGCCGCCGATCTGAGCAAGCTGGAAGAAGTGCTGGTGGTGACGAAGATCGATGAAAGGCAGGCCGAGCCCGATCAGACGGGTGCGGAGCGTGCCGTCGATATTCTAGCCGAGCGACTGCCGGGCGTTCCCTCTAAGCCCCCAGAGGCCAAATCGGATGCCCAATCCGAAGACGGCGTGAAAGCCGGCGCGCCGGGAGCGGCCGCACCAGTGAGTGTCATGCCATCGAGCCACGGCGCGGACGCTAAGCCAAAACCCGCGCCCCCACAAGCCGCCGTCAGCGGCGCGAGCACTAAAGTTTTGCCCAAGCCGGTGAAGACCCCGCCCGAGCCCAAACCGCAATCCGCCGCGGAGGATGCTCCGCACTGACATGGCCATTACTTACACATCGGGCGAGCAAGTCGAGGTTTACCGATTCAGCATTCCGGCAACGGTGCTGATTCCGCTGATTGCGGTTTTTCTACAGGCGTTTCTGCCGCTGCGTTTTCCTTTTTTCTCGGTCTTCGATCTGCCGCTGCTGGTCACGATCGGTTTCGCGACGGCGCGGCGCAATCCGCTGGCGGGCCTGTTCACGGGTGGCTTGATCGGCATTCTACAAGACGCGCTGACGGGTAATCCCATCGGGCTCTACGGAATTTCAAAAACGGTGGTGGGATTCGGCGCGTCCTCGCTGGGAATCAAGCTGGATGTGGAAAACGCCGGCGCCCGCTTTCTGCTAACGATTTTTTTCTATGTGGTGCACGAGATCGTGTACTTCCTGATTGCCCGCGGACTGGTCGGCATGCACATGGCGTGGAGTTGGCCGCACGAATTCCTGTCGGGCGTGGCGAATGCCGTGCTCGGCGTCCTCATCTTCATGCTGCTCGACCGCGTCAAGCAGCGCACGTAAGACGACAGCGGATTGCCGAGCTGCGCTCGGCTGGACAGCCGAGGGCGGCTGTCCCTACGCGAGCGCGGAGAACGTCCGGAAGCATGTTCCGCGTTCGATAACGCTAAATCCGGTGTATGGCGGCAGCCGACCGCTCCATGTGGGGCTTAACTATTGGGTTCTTTTCGGAATCTGGCGGCTCCAGCGAGAAGCTACTGTGACACTTTTCAGGGCCGCGATCCTCTTCCAAACTTCGATTGTGACTCATGCAAAACTGGTTGCGCTCGCCGTGCAGTGGTTGCGGCGTTATCGCTGCGGAGTGGTGCTCAGCGAGCAGGCCTGCGCCAGCGGCGAGATGCCGGACGCCATCGGCTGGAAGAAGGCGTGCCATTCGGTGCTGGTCGAGTGCAAGGTATCGCGCGCGGATTTTCTTGCGGACCGCGAAAAGCCGTTCCGCAAAAAACCGGAGATGGGCGTTGGCAGTGAACGGTATTATTTGGCGCCGCACGGCCTGATACGCACCGAGGAGCTTCCCGCGGGATGGGGGCTGCTGGAGTTGCGTGGGCGCGAGATCGAGCGGGTGAAGCCGTCGGCAAAGGACCTGCGCTCAGAGATCGGCTTTCAGTACGAGATGAATTTGCTGCTGGCGAGTTTGCGGCGGGTGGAAATCCGCATTGAGCCCGAGAGCATCACCGATTTTCTCAAGTGGAAAAATCGCATGGCCGAGTACAACCGCGGCAGCTTGCCGGAGGGACTGGTTGCTCGGGAAGAGGAAGCCAACGAATTCCTGCTGTAAAACGAAGGGAGCAAGGCGGACAACTGCCGAACCGATCAGGCTTTATAACGAAACGGGGACGGCCGCTTGGCGGCCATCCCCGCAAAATTTAGGCGCACCCGCTCGTCAGCCGGCCGCTACGACGACGGTCCACACAACCCATCGGGGTTGTTCTCGTTGGCGGGGTCGATGTCGTCCCACGGATAATACTGATCGCCAGCTGACGACGCAACCGGAATGTACACCGGCTGGGACGTAATCCCGCCGTACGTAGCTGTCACCATGTAATCGCCCACGTAGAACCAAGCGGGTGTTGGTGCTGTGCCGATGGTGACGACGGGCGCGATATCCACCCACGTGCAATCGGCGGGTTCCACTGCGGTGATCAAGCCTGTGGGGCCATATTCAACGGTCCCCTGGCCCGCGACCTTGCACGGAGTCGCGCACGGAGGAGGCAGCGTGTTGCCGTATGCATCCACGTTGTAGTGCGGATCGACGATCACGGTATAAGTGGCCACGGTCGTGAGATCTTTGATATCACCGCTGCTATAGTTGCCCAACGGCTGCAACTGCATCGTGCCCCCGTTACCCTGCAAGGTGAAGTAACCAGCCTGAGTGGTAACGGCCACGCCGTTGATCGAGCTTACGTCAAGCGTGATGGACCGAAGATGGTTGGTCGATCCGCAGCCCAGCATACTGAAAACCAGTAGCGCGCAAGCCAGCGCGGGAAAGAGAGTTTTACGATTCACCGCCATGTACCTCCAAAAGGAATCTTCCGCATCGTCGCAGCATCCGTCACCCGAGGCAAGGTAACCAAAGTCACGGCACCGCACGGTCGGGAGCCTCTGTCCGATTGCGTACGGAGAGCAGGCGGTGGCGAAATTATGAGGCCCACGGGAGTTTTGTTACCCCAAGATCTGTAGTTCGCGGCAAAATACAAATCCCTCGCTGCGCTCGGGATGACAATCGATAATTTGGATGACGATTCATCGATGGGATGACAATTCACAAAAGATATCGCCCCATGCGGCAACGCGCGTCTACAATCACCCCATGCCCGATCCAACTTCCGATCCAGCGTCAGAACCAATGTCAGATCCAGTATCCGCTAGACCCGTGCCGCCGCAACCGCCATCGCCGCTCGGATCGATTACCGAGTTTCACATCGGCGAGGAGTTTGGTACCGCCAAGCGTAAGCTTCCGCCGTTAGGCATTGTGTTGATCTGCCTTGGCGCTGTCGCTCTGATCGTGGGAATTTTCGCTTTCACGGAACGGCAGAAACCGCAGGGCGCGGGTTCGATCGATTTCGTTACCGCTGCCGAAGTGCCCGGCCAGAACATGGTCTTGGCCGCCATCACCGTGACCCTCCGCAACACGGCGGACAAACCGCTGTGGATCCACACGGTCAAAGCGCGGCTCACTACCGCCGACGGCAATACGTTCGACGATAGCGCCGCTTCGGCGGTGGATCTCGACCGCTATTTTCAGGCGTTCCCGGCGTTGAAAGAAAGTTCCGAGCCGCCGCTTTCGCCCGAAACCAAGCTGCTGGCTGGGGCCGCACAACGAGGGACCATCATCGTCGGATTCAAGGTCACGAAGGAAGCCTTCGACCGGCGCGCGTCCCTGACTGTCTCCATTCAACCTTACGACCAGGTCTTGCCTGTTGTGTTGAAGTGAGGCGGCCGCTCGTACGGTTCGGCCGGGCGGGGACGCCCGACGCTCCACTGGATGACTTGATTTTGCGGCACGACAATCGAGCGAATCCAGATTTGCAGTAGCCACAAACGATAGCCGAGCTGCGCTCGGCTGGACAGCCGAGGGCGGCTGTCCCTACGCTACTCATTTTCGATGAGAGTGCGTGCTTCGGCCAGCGCAGCCCGTTCCGCGCCGCTCACTTTGGGATACTTCAAATTCATTGCCTGCAACGCATCCGCCACGGCGGCGGCGACCACCAGCCGGGTGAACCACTTGTTGTCCGCCGGCACAACATACCATGGAGCGCGCGCACTGGCTGTATGCCGGATCATGTCTTCGTACGCTTCCTGATATGCGTCCCAACACTGGCGTTCCTTCACGTCGGCGGAAGAAAACTTCCAGTTCTTGTCGGGCGTGTCGAGACGTTCCATGAAGCGGCGCTTCTGCTCTTTCTTCGAAAGATGCAGGAAGAATTTCACCACCGCAATGCCGTTGCGGGTCATGTAGCGCTCAAAGTTATTGATATCTTCAAAGCGCTCTTGCCAGATATGTTTCGTGACCAACTCCTTCGGCAGTTTCTGGCTTTCCAGAATCTCGGGGTGGACGCGCACCACCAGCACCTCTTCGTAATACGAACGGTTGAAGATGCCGATGCGGCCTCGTCCGGGCGCGCACCTCATGCAGCGCCACAGATAGCCGTGGTGCAATTCTTCCGGCGAAGGCGCTTTGAACGACCACACATCCACGCCCTGTGGATTGACGCCGGACATGACGTGCTTGATGGTACCATCTTTGCCGGCGGCGTCCATGGCCTGAAAAATCAAGAGCAGGCCCCAACGGTCTTGCGCGGCGAGAACGCCTTGGAGATGGCTCAATTCCTTGACACCGTTGGCCAGCAGATCCTTGGCCCGCGGCTTCAGTTCCGACTCCAGCCCGTGCGTGTCCGCGGGATCGTGGTCTTGGAGGCGGAAGTGTTTCCCGTGTTCAATGCGGTAGCGGTCGAGCAGTTTGTCGATTTTCATAGCGTCACTGTATCCGATTCGCCGTTGAATTTACACACTGGGAATTTACCACGGAGGCACGGAGACACGGAGAAAAACAAGTTCTCTGTTCTCGGTTCTCGGTCATCTTTGCTGCAACTGGGTATTACGTCTTGGCGCCTGTGTGAGATTGGCAGCTCGGCAATGGGGGGACAGCCGAGGGCGGCTGTCGCTACGTGAACCTCCCACACGAGCGGCAAGTTTATATTGCAAATAAAGGGCTTAGGATGGGAACTTCGGCGGCAGTCACGGAGTCTAAGTAAGTAAGCGGGAAAGATCGATGGGGACCGTGGCAGCAAGGATGAAGATTCCCGCCGCTGGGGCTCGAGTGTCTCTATAATGGAGGGCAACGCCGTTATGGCGGGAGCTACTACATTGGGCGATCTAGCCAGCGTGATCGGTGTGCGAGCCGAGGAGTCCGCGGTCATTGCCGAATTGAAGGCGGGTTCGGAAGAGGCCTACAGGTGGTTGATCGGCGAGTTTCATCAGCCGATTTACGGCCTCATCTACCGCATGGTGAACAACCCGTCGGACGCGGCGGACACGACGCAAGAAGTGTTTTTGAAAGTGTTCCGTGGAATGAAGCATTTCCACGGGGAGTCGAGCCTGAAGACGTGGATATACCGCATCGCATTGCACGAGGCGGCCAATCGGAAGCGCTGGTGGTTCCGGCATAAGGCGCAGGAAACGCCGATGGATCCCGTCGCTGCGGATGAGAACGAATTCCCCGGAGAAACCCGGCTGGCCGACCCCGGCGAATCGCCGTTTGACCAGTTCGCGCATACGGAAGTGAGCGCGGCGGTAGAGCAGGCGCTGCAACAGGTGCCCGAGCCCTATCGGACGGCGCTGGTGCTGCGCGACCTGGAAGAAATGCCGTACGAGGAGATCGCGGAAGTTTTGACGATTTCGCTGGGCACGGTGAAGTCGCGTATCACGAGAGGGCGCGACGCGCTGCGCAAGAAATTGACCGAGTATGTCCGGGAAGTGGGTCCGGAGTTGGGGCTGCTGGCTCCTGCCGTCGTTCCTACAAACATTCCTGCCAACGTTCCTGGTGGCGCACGGAGGAAGAGCGCAACCACGGGATCGAGTAAGGGTCGAGAGCTTGAGGTGACGCCATGAAATGCGCTGAGATCGGGAAGTTGTTTTCGCCGTATCTCGACGGCCGGGTAAGCGGGCCGGAGATGCGCGCTCTCACACAGCATTTGGAACAGTGCTCGGATTGTGCGCGGAATTTTGCCGCGACCGAACGCACGCAACAGTTGCTGGCCAGCCTGGGAACGAAGAAGGCCCCGGCGGACCTGGCGCTGAAGTTGCGGGTCGCGATCTCGCGCGAGGCGGCACAGGCGCGGCGTCCGCGCTTTGAAGGTGTGCTGGCGCGGTTGGAAAATGCGCTTAACGCTTTCATGGTACCGGCCACGGCGGGCCTGGTCAGCGCCGTATTGTGTTTCGGACTGCTGCTGGGCTTCTTTGCCTTGCCCGCCGAACTGCGGGCCAGCAGCGCGGACGTTCCGCTGATGCTCTATACCGGGCCGCAACTGGAACGGTCGGCGTTTGGCACATCGCTGGGCAATATGGGCGACGATGCGTTGGTAGTGGAAGCCTACGTCGATGCCAACGGGCGCGTGGAAGATTACCGCATTCTGTCGCAACCCGACGACGCCCAGGCGGTGCTGCCGCAGTTGAAGAACCTGCTGATTTTTACGACGTTCCACCCAGCGCTTTCGATGGGACGGCCGACGACGGGGACGGCGGTGCTATCGTTTTCAAAGATTGTCGTAAAGGGATAGCGGGCGAGCTGCGCTCGCCGTGTTTTTGGCTCAAAATACATTCAGAATGTGCCACTCGGTACTGAAAACGCGGTGACAGCAATCACTGCCCGGATGTGAGATTATCCGCGGATTGGCCTCACTTACGGCGTAGGCGACCGGGATGACT
>Ga0326728_10009656_pt1 | contig 23084 bp, 20 predicted proteins | sample MB3enrmetagenome_FD_207602 | JGI IMG/M metagenome (GOLD analysis project Ga0326728, IMG submission 207602) | Lab enriched peat soil microbial communities from McLean, Ithaca, NY, United States - MB31MN | ecosystem: Environmental > Terrestrial > Soil > Wetlands > Peat | place: USA: New York... | reverse complement strand
TCCACTGTTCATCGGTCAGACTGCTGGGATAAGATTGTTTGGTTTGCATCCCCAGCTCGAACCACATTCTGGGAAGTTCCGGTAGGACAAAATGTCGCATCCACCACTTTCAAAACACGGTCTAAGGACCGCGTCACCCGAACGCCATGCACATCTTCAGGCGGCGTTGCGCGGCGTGGACCTCGTTTTAGTCGCGGCTTCTAAGCGCAAACTGGGCGGTGTAATGTCATCTGCATGTGCGGGCGATTCACATTGACGGCAGAGGCGAAGGAGTTGGCGAAGCGATTGGGCGTGGAGGTTTCGGCCAGCTTCTACAAGAACGTCGCGCCACGTTACAACATCGCACCGACGCAACCTGTGGTCTTGGAGCGGCAGGAAAGGCTTGATGGCGCAGTCAGAGACGATACTGTGTTGGTCAATGAAACCGAATCGCCCGGATGGTCACGGGGCGTAGATCATATGGTAAATGTCGGATGAGATGGCTGTGAGAGCGGACGGTCGAACAATGAGTGAGGGGAAACCGCACTTTTGTTGGGAACGGGTCGGCGGTAGCTTTGGAGAGTTGGTGATCGTTCTGGCGGGGATCATTTTGGGGCAGTTTATCCTATATGGGCCGTCTCTGATTGGACAAAAAGTCCTTCTTCCACTCGATCTCCTGGCTTTGCCCAACATGTACCTCCCGAGGACGCCAGAGGTCGCCAAGATCATCCCGCATGATCGCAATCTGTCGGACTTGGTCTTGCAGCTTGAAATATACCGGCGATTTGCGGTCTCGGAGATTCACGCCGGCCGGTTTCCACTCTGGGCGAATTATCAGTATGCCGGAGCTCCGTTCATTGAGCCGAAGTATTCGCCCCTTCTGATCCTGCAATACTTCACCGCGTCGCCCGTCATTGTTGCCTGGGCCCAACTGATCGCTGCGATTATCGGAGGCGCGGGATTTTACCTGTTTTGCAGGCGAGTGCTCGACATTGGGTTCTGGGCGGCAACGATTACTGCTTGGTGTTACCCAATGACAGGCCTCTTCGTGTTCTGGCAAGGATACCCTACGAGTGCCACCGCCCTTTGGCTTCCCTGGCTTCTGCTGGCGGTCGACAAGACTGCCCGATTGGTGAGTCCCACCGCACCAGTTTGGCTGGGTGTGGCAACGTGTCTCGTACTGACGAGCGGTCACATCGATGTCGCCGGTCAGGTACTTCTGGCGTCGGGTGTCTATGCGGTGTGGTGCTTGCTGACCGTATACCGCAAGCAGTGGTTTCAGCCGCGGGTGCGGAGGGCCGCCTTGGCTTTAACAGTGGGATGGAGTCTCGGATTTCTCCTGGCGGCTCCACATTTACTACCGCTGTTGGAATACGCGCACACCGGTTCCCGCATGATGCTGCGCAGCCAAGGAGGGGAAGAGCGACCACCGATCGGTTGGGCGGCTCTGCCGCAGGTCGTCTTGCCCGACATGTACGGCGCGACGCGAACAGGCAGTCTCCGTATCGTGCGCGGAAATCAGAACGAGAGTTCAGCCGCAACGTATGCAGGTGTAATTGCGACACTCTTCGTGGCGCCTCTGGCGTGGTGCAGTCGGCGTCACCGGATGGCCAATACGCTCTGGTGCGTCCTGGGATTCTTGGGACTGAGTTGGTGTCTGTACATTCCCGGCCTAGTTGAGCTGCTACGTCTGCCGGGACTCAACATGATGTCGCACAATCGCTTCGTGTTCGTGACTTCATTCGCGATTCTCGCCATGACAGCGACCGGGTTGGATGTGCTTGGGCAGGGCATTCCCCAGCGGCGACGGTGGTTCTGGCTCCCGACGGCACTCTTGGCCGGGCTTTGCGCTTGGTGTATCTGGCGCGCCGTCGCTCTGCCTGAGCCGATTGCTACCCAACTCGAGTCCGCCATCCGCCACGGCAAGGTCGTTGGTTGGGTAATTGATTTGGACGGCGTGCGAACGGTCCGGCAGTGGTTTGTTCGCTCTTACCTTGGTGCGGCAGTTGTGTGCGGCCTAGGGGTTGCGGGATGGTTGTTGCTCTGGTTCCGACGGACACAGCGACCGTGGCTAATGCCGGTGCTCGGGGTCGTCTTAGTGGGCGATCTGTTATGCTTTGCTTATGGCCGGAGCGAGCAATGCGATCCCGCTCTTTATTATCCGAGAATCCCTGTCTTAGAACAATTGGCCAAGGCCGATCCCGGTCGCATCGTCGGCTTTGGTTGTTTGCCCGCCCAGTTGGGACAAACACATGGCTTGCGGGATATCCGCGGATACGATGGCATCGACCCGGCACGTTTGATGGATCTTATGGCGATTGCTGCCGACCCACGCTCTCTCCGCTTACCTTACGCATTGGCCCAGTGGTTTGTACCCCAAGCGGCCGCGTCCCCGCCGGATGGCATCCGTCTTTCGCCGGTGCTGGACATGCTCGGCGTGCGGTATGTCATTTTTCGGGGTTCTCCCCCTGCGCCAATTCGCCCAATCTTTCAAGGATTTGACTATTGGGTTCTTGTGAACCGCGCGGCTTTGCCTCGTGCGTTCGTTCCACGGCGGGTGGAAACAGTGGCAAACGACCGCGAGCAGCTCGAAAAACTGGCAGCGCCGCAGTTCGATCCGCGGGGAATGGCTTATGTCGAGACACCTGTTAGCTTGCCGGAATTCTGTCGCGGCTCTGCCGAGATTGCCTCTGAGATTCCCACACGGGTTACGGTCACCGTCCACATGGAGACAACTGGCCTAATAGTGCTCGCCGACCTATGGGACAAGGGATGGCGCGCTTACTTGGACGACCAACCTGTACCGATTCTCCGGGCCAACCATGCCATGCGGGGCGTTGTCGTCCCCGCAGGGACTGCGACACTTGAATTTCGTTACGAGCCTTCAAGCCTCATCTTGGGGTTGCGGTTATGTGGGCTTGCTGCAGCGATTCTCATCGGCTGGCTTGCAACCATCGCGTGGCGCCGTTTTCGTCCGGGCGCTTTGTCGCTCAGAGTTCTCGCCGCTCGCCAGCTTGACCCACCGCGTCCTTACAAGTGGCCACAATAGTCCAGCAGGAACAACACGTATCACACGGGGATGCACCCCTATGAGCAGGCTGCGTTTCAATGGAGTTGCCACACTATGCCAGCGCAGGACGCACCGCTGGAACACCAAGAATGGCTGAATGCGGAGGATGCCTTTCCGCATTTCGAGTTTGCTCGGACATTGAGGGACCGAATTGGTGACGATGGCACGGTGTATATCTGGTCGCCCTACGAACGAACCGTTCTCCGAGAGATTCGCCAGCAGATGGATCGCTACCGGGAAAAGGATGACGGCCTCGCCACATGGCTTGACAGCGTTACTCAGGAAGGAAGCCCCAGAGTCGTTGACCATATGACCCACAGACTCGAAGAGGCACTCGCCGAATGGAAGGGTGCGACCGGAGGCGGTAGCCAAGACATGAGGTTTGGGGCCTATGGTTACCGGAGTCCGTTTGAACGTGCGAAAAAACTGGCGGGGTTGGGGGAGGATGTGGTATGTCACACACTCAGGCACACGTACATTGCACGATTGACAATGGGGGGAGTTGACTTGCGGACGGTACAGGATTTAGCGGGACACAAGACGATCACAATGACCATGCGCTACGCGCATTTGGCACCCGAGCACAAGCGACGGGCGGTCGCCGTTTTAAACCGTAAAGTCTCCACAAATTCCACCACATCGCCGCTGGTGGTTGAACATAAGTTCTTGGTGGCGAGGTAGCTCAGTTGGTAGAGCACTGCACTGAAAATGCAGGTGTCGTCAGTTCGATTCTGACCCTCGCCACCGGTTTTCTTTCAACACCGTGAGCGAACGACAGGAGCGAATGGCCAGTGCTCAATTACTTTAACTTCCTCGCAGGAATTGCCGTGCTGTTGCTGGGCATTCACAGCTTGCGGCGCGGATCAGAGCGATTCTTTGGTGCGCGGCTGCGGCGAATGCTCCAGTCGGCGACCAAGAACGAATGGCGCTCGTTGTTGGCCGGCCTGTTTGTGTCGATCCTCATCCCGAGCAGCACGGCAGTGACACTGTTGTCGGTGGAAGCAATCAGCACCGGCTACATGACGTTTGAGCACGTGCTGGCGCTGATGCTCGGCGCGAACATCGGATTCACCGTCACGGTCCAACTCTTGGCGTTCAAGTTTTACATCTACAACACGATCTTTATTGTCTTGGGTGTGCCGCTCTATCTGTTCAGCAAGCGACTCGACGTGCGTGGAGCCGGTCAGGCAGTGCTGGGGTTGGGGTTTCTGCTGTTATCACTTCAAATGTTGTCAGCAGGGGTGGCCCCGCTGAAAGGGAACGCGGATGTCGGCGAGGTGATGCGGGTGCTGGCCCGTCATCCGGTTTGGCTGGTGCTGTTCGCGATGATGCTGGACATCGTCCTGCAAAGCCCGACAGCTACCATTGGCATCGGCTTGGCGTTGTGCGCGCAGGGAATTCTGCCGGTCAGCGGCGCCGTGGCGGTGGTATTGGGCGCCAACCTTGGTCTTGGCCTGACGGCGCTGATCGCAGGGTTCGCAAAGACGGGCACGCGCCGGATGGCGGTGGGAAATCTCATCTTTCAGTTCGTGGGGGTGATCGCGTGTGTTCCGCTATTACCGGTGTTAATACCCCTGCTGCGCGCGGTAAGCCCGAGCGGTGATTCGCAGGTGGTCGCAAACGCACACACGCTGTTCAACATCGCGCTCGCGGCGGTTTTCCTGCCGGTCGTGCCGGTGTTCGCGCGGTTGTTGGAGCGATTGATCCCATCAGTTCCGCCGGGCGAAGGTGGGGCAGGGGTGCGCTATCTTGATTCTGCCGCGTTGGAAAGCCCCGCGCTCGCGTTGGGGCAGGCAACCAGGGAGATCCTGCACATGGCCGACCATGTACAGATGATGTTGCGCGACGCGTATCGCGGCTTCAAGGAAAGCGACCTGGATTTGTGCGCGAAGGTGCAACGACACGATGACATCGTGGACACATTGGATGCCGAGATCAAAGCGTTCATCACCAAGATTTCCGAACAGGCGCTGAATCGCGAGGAATCAAGACGCGAGGTGGCACTGCTGGGGTTCGGTAGTGCCTTGGAAAGCGTCGGCGACATCATCGACAAGAATCTGGTCGAACTGGCGAAGAAAAAGATCTCTCTGCGTGTGGATTTCTCAAAGGACGGGTGGATGGAGCTGGACGGGTTTTTCCACGAGGTGCTGGAGAACCTTGAGATTGTGGTGGCGGCTTTTGCCAGTCAGGACCGGGAGTTGGCCGAGAAACTGTTGCAACACAGCCGTCGCATCAGCGAACAGGAGATCGATCTGCGCCAACGCCATTTTCATCGGTTGCACGCCGGCTTGGTGGAGTCGATTGAGACAAGTGCAATTCATCTCGATGTGCTTACGAATCTCAAGCAAATCAATTCACTTCTCACAGCGGTGGCGTACCCGATTCTGCAATTGCAGCCGTGACGATTCGCTCGCCTGCTCGGCGTAGTTGCAGAAACGCGCATTCGATTCTGCAAGTCTTGCAGGAGTCATCCTGCCACAGTACAAGGATTATGCGACGCACACATGGCACAAGTGACTTCAGCGATTTACTCGCCGCCAAACTGGCTCGATCCCTTGGATTGGAGGCAGGTATTCCCGACGGCCGGTCCGATCGAAGTGGACGTCGGCTGTGGCAAGGGCGGTTTTCTGCTTTGGGCCGCCCAGGCGCGATGCGGGTCAAACTTTGTGGGGATTGAGCGTCGGCTTGTTCAGCTCCGCAAGGTGGAGAAGAAGGCACAGCGTTTGGGTCTCACAAACGTTCGCCTGATTCGCATCGAGGCAAGCTACTGCATTGGTAAACTCGTGCCGAACGATTCGATCTCCGCATATTACATTAATTTTCCTGATCCCTGGCCGAAACGCCGGCATCACGCGCGTAGGCTGTTTACACCTGAGCTCGCTGCGGATTTGCACAGGACCCTTCGGAAGGGTGGGGCCGTCAACGTGACCACTGACGATGAAGATTATTTCACTCACATCGAATGGGTGATGGCGCAGGGAGGGCAATTCACCCGGACTGCGGCGGAACATTTGCCCGAAGAGGCAATGACGGAGTTCGAGCGGATATTTTGCGCGAAGGGAAAACCAATTTGTCGCGGGCGGTACGTGCGGCGCGATTAACGGCCGAAGATGTTCTGAGTTGACTGTACGTCCTGTGCGGAGAACACCGGCACTATGCGCTGATTGGTGCGGCTTTCCTGTAACGCCGCCGCGATTCGTTTGACTGTGCGAACCGAGTAAAACCTCACCAAGCCAAGCGTCGTTTGCGGACCAAAGATCGTCACGAGGACAGTGTCATTGTCCACGCCGCAGATGAAGATTTGCGAGTGCTCGCCTTCCTGGTGAAGTGCGCTGAATTCGGCTTCGCCGATTCGCAGCGCCAATTCCTTCGTGGCAGCAAAACTTCCCGCTGCCAACGCCGCGATAATCGACGGGTCCGCGGCTTCCGCAATACTGCCTTGCTGACAAAGGACAGCGCCACCGCGATCGATGATCATCGCGAAGCCGGCTTCCGATTTGTCGAGAAAATCTTCCAGCCCCTCGAGAAGCTGGTTGACTGCGTGAATCGTCAGAATCGGCATCGTGTGCGTGGTGGTTAATTTCGCTGAGGTCATATTGCTTGTTTCAACGCCGCGATGACACCGCAGCGATTCCCGAAAGCGAGGTCGATGCAGGCGGATGGCCGGCATGTTGGTGTCGGGAGACGGCTTGTTCGTTCTCCCAGGCGAATTTTTGCAAAAGCAGGCGCGAGACGGCGTTGAGTGTCGCGAACACTCCCTGACCTGTGGTGGCCACGGCCACGAAGCTCGGCACCCGCACCTTGCGATTGTTCAGGATGTACTCAAGATAATGAACGGGTGCCGGGTTGGGCATGTCGCGCTTGTTGTATTGGAGAACGTAGGGGATATTGTCCAAGCTTTGACCTTGGCGGGCGATGTTGTCCTGAAGATTTTTGAAGCTCTCGATATTCTCTTCCATTTTCTCCCACTGCGAATCGGCAACAAAGACGATCCCGTCCACGCTGCGCAACACAAGCTGGCGCGTGGCATTGTAGATGACTTGGCCCGGTACGGTGTAAAGTTGGAATTTGGTCTTGAATCCTTTGATGACAACCGCATTCAGCGGCAGGAAATCGAAGAACAGCGTGCGATCGGCGGCTGTGGCAAGCGAGACCAATTCGCCCTTGTTGTTATCGTTGACTTGGCCGTGTATGTAGGCCAAGTTGGTCGTCTTGCCGCACAGCGCCGGCCCGTAATAGACGACTTTGAACTGCACTTCCTTATTTGCGTAATTGATGATTGCCATGGTAATTCTCTCTCCTCACACAACGGCCCGCTGACGACAGAGGCGGGCGATCTCTTGGCTAATGCGTTCGCACCGTCGGAGCAGCGCTTTACTGAAATGGCGGGTGTCATGGATCACAATCAGGTACACCTCGCCCGCGCGAAAGATGCTCAACGGTTGCTGATCGGTGAAAATCGTGAACCGGCGGATTTGACCGACTCTTAGTTCGCGCGCGTAGCGACCGACTTTCTTGAACAACTGCGGCGCAAACACGCTGATCGTGTTCTGATCGAACTGCTGAGGTAGTTGGCCAGTCAGAAACAGTCCATCCGACATCGCCAGCATGCAACCGTCCACGCCTGGCAGTGCGCTGGTCAGCCGCACGATTTCTTGTAGTGACAGTTCGCAGTCGTGTTCGACACCCAGCAGCCGGTTCAACGCGCGCGGCTCGGCGCCCGCGAGAGCGCGGAAGGTCTTGCGGCCGATGCCCGGGATTTTCCGGAGCTCTTCAAGAGATGTGAATTTTCCTCGTGCATCGCGGAACTCGATGATGCGTTTGGCCAGCGCCGGCCCGACGCCTTGGATGGTTTGCAGGTCTTCAACCGTGCAACGGTTCAAATCCACTAGGAATTTTTTCTCTGCAATGCGGTCTATCTCCGCCACGGGTTCTGGCAAGGACTCAGCAGGGGCGGCGGAAACAACTGGCGTCTCGGTTTGTTTCGCGGCCGGTTCGATGGACGGCGATGTCTGTGCCGTCGCCGGTGCTGCTTCAATTCCATCGAGTGGTGCGATTTTCGGCAACTCAACGGCGGCGGGCTTCTCAGCGAAGATGTCAAGAGTTTCGTCTTCCAACGCTGGCGGCTCGATCTCGCTCTCAGGTGGCATGACCTCTTCGACGACCGGTTTTTCTGGAACAATCACGTCGCTCGTGCCGGGTTCAAATGCTTCCGCGCCTCGTTCTTGGAACGGTGCGGGGATGTCCACGTCGGCCAGTTCAAACTCTTGCGGCTCGGAGTCGCGGGGTTGCAGCATGAACAGACTCTGCGGCAGTTGCGGCACGATTTCCTCCAGTGGCACAGGGACGGTTTCGTCTTGGATCCGGGGGAGCGGCTTGGCCAACAGCGAGGAAGGAACCAGTTCAACTGCTTTGGACAACGGCAGTGTGACCCGTGCGGTTTTCAGTTGGGGCAGGATTGGTTTGATCGGAAGTTGGACGTGCAAATCAAAATCCGCTTTGCCCCATAAATCCGCCCGGGGGCACGCAAACACGTGGTCGGGCATTGCGGAGACGAGACCTCGCAAACTGACCAGGATGTGTTCGGGCACGCCGGAACCGGGCGCATCCGCAGTCGACGCGGGATGGATTGGACTTGGTGACGCAACATGCGGTTCTTCCGCTGAAATGATAGTCGGAACAGAATCTGTGATCGCCGGAGTTGTCTCCGCGCCCGGCTCCGAGGGGGCGCCGCTCGCATGCAGAAGCGAATCATCGAACAATTTAGGGAGCGCGTTGAATTCAGGTGTGTCGGTTGTGATGTCAGACTCATGTTGGACAGCCAGCGCATCGGGCGGAATTGAGGCGATCACCTCGGCCAAGGGCAACACGACGCTTTGCTGCTCGGACGAGATCTGCAGCGGTTGCTGAAGCAGGCTTGCCGGGAGCAGAGGGATCAGATCAGCCAGGCTCACACTGATCTTGCCCGAAGCCAACTGTGGCACCACCAAGTCCCCCGGAATGGCGATGCTGACCGAGCACAATTCCGCCTGGTCCTTTAGACGGAACAACTGGGACGGTAATTGGGAAAGGATTGATCCAAGACGCAACGAAACTGAGGGCACGACATCGGCTGCGATGGAGCATGAGGATGCCATCGGCTTCTCCTTGGTTTGTGTCGGAGGTTGCGCTTTGGTCACGGCCACACGGGGCGGTGCGACCAAAGTCTTGGTGGGTTGTGGGTGCTTCGTGTCAGAAGTTTTTAGAAACGGGAATCTCATATGTGTGGCACTCGCTCAATAATGCATTTGATTTAGCAGCCGCTGTGCCAGTAGAAATCAGGCGTCCAAGGCTGAGGGGATAGCCAATTCCAAGGGAGGGAAATCTCATCTTTGCGATCTGCCAAGAGCAAAGTTGGTTGGCTAACCGTTACTTCCGGTCACGCGGAGCACTTCATCAAGGGAGGTTAGCCCCGCCTTGGCCTTGTTCAATCCGGCCATCGTGAGGGTTTTCATGCCCTCCCGCGACGCCAAGTCTCTAATGGCTTTCGCACCTGTGTTGTGCAGGATTTCCTCCCGCAGGGTTTCGGTAATCAACAGCACCTCCAAAATCGGCATGCGACCGAGAAAACCTGTGTCCTTGCAGCGGGAGCAACCCCGGCCGCGATAGAACGTGTTCGAGGCGATGTCCTCTTTGCTCATTCCCAAGCGTTTAACCACTTCTGGAGGGATTTGTAATGCTTCCTTGCAGTGCGGACATATCTTGCGCACCAACCGCTGCGCGCAAGCGATCAGCAGGGAGGAACTGACTAGAAACGGTTCGATCCCCATGTCGATCAGGCGTGTAATTGCCCCCGGCGCGTCGTTCGTATGCAACGTCGAAAGCACTAAGTGTCCCGTCAAAGCGGCCTTCACAGCAATGTCGGCGGTTTCTGAGTCGCGGATTTCGCCGACCATCACGATGTCCGGGTCTTGACGCAGAATGGAGCGCAGACCGCTCGCAAACGTCATTCCGATCTCAGGTTTTACCTGCACCTGATTAACGCCCAGCAACTGGTATTCGACGGGATCTTCCACGGTGACGATGTTGACGTCCGGTGTGTTCAACTGAGTGAGCACGGCGTAAAGCGTCGAGGTTTTGCCTGAGCCTGTCGGACCGGTCATCAACATCATCCCGTGCGGCGCATCGATGGCGCGCTTGAACTTCTCCATGTCGTCCGCATCCAGTCCCAGGTTCTCTAGATTCAAGTTGAGCGATCCCTTGTCGAGCACGCGCATGACGATTTTTTCACCGTGGATCGTCGGCAATACCGAGACGCGCAAATCCACTTCACGTCCCGCCAACTTGATGCGGAAGCGTCCGTCCTGCGGCAGTCGCCGCTCAGCGATGTCAAGATTGGCCATGATTTTGATCCGCGATACGATTGCCGACTGCAGTGATTTCGGGGGCGCGGCGGAATCGTACAGGACACCGTCGATGCGGTAGCGCAGCCGCAACTGCTTTTCGAACGGCTCAATGTGAATGTCGCTCGCCCGGTCTTTGATGGCCTGGACGAGCATCAAGTTGGCAAGTTTGATGACGGGACCTTCCTCGCTGCTTTCGACGAGACGGTCGAGGTTGATTTCTTCCTGCTTGTCCTTGGTCAGCTCAACATCGCTGACATCGACATCTTTCAGTATCTCGTCGATGCCTCCGCTAACCTGTGTTTGCGCGTTATTCAGGAAATCTGTGACCGCCTTGTCGGTGCTGATCAGGGGGATAATCTCAGTGTTGGGTCTGACGCGCCGCAGATCGTCCAGCGCCAACACGTTCAGCGGATCGGCCATGGCGATGTAAAGTTTTTTGCCTAGGCGGGCAACGGCCACCATCTTGTAGCTCTGCGCCATGTCTTTCGGGATCAGGTCGATCACATCCTGCGGGATGTGTATCTTGGTGAGCGTCACCGGCGGCGTGCTCAGGCAACGCGCCATGCTGACCATCATGTCCTGATCGGTGACAAACTGGCGTTCGAGCAAAAGCTTCAGCAGGCGGCCACCCTGTTTTTTCTGCAACTCCAGAACCTCGTCGAGTTGCTTCTGGGTCAGCAACCTGTCTTCAATCAACACATCTGCGATTCGTTCGCCGAAAGATTTCATGATTTCGCCAACTGGGTGCGGCCAGCACCCAATCCGTACGCCCGCTGGAGTGCGACGGCAATTTCTGCGGGTGCAGTGACATACCAGAAAATGTTGTAATCAAGCATGACCGCGATGCGTTGGTGGGTTTCCTGATCGAAGGGATTCGCCGTGGCGATCAAAACCGAACGGCTGATCAAATCGAAGGGGACGACGCACAATTTCCAACACAACTCCTGCGGCAACAAACAGGCAATGTCTCGGTCCACATCGTAAATCGCCAGGGGCAAATAGGGCAGCCCCGATTTGTCGCAAAGGATGGCGAGAACATCCTCCATCTTGATGATCTGTTCGCTGGCCAGCAACTGGCACAACGATGGCAGTTGGCTTTTATCCGTCGCGCTCGATCGCAAGGTCTTTAGCTTTTGCAGAAGCGGTTCGGCGGCTTGTGGCGTGATGAGTTTTTCGGAGATCAACACGTCAGCCAGCACCCGATCTCCCCGGGACGCGATCTCATCGAGATCCGCAGAAGCGGGCGCCCCCGCTGGCACACCAGCAGGTGGTGTTGGCTTGGAGTCCTCAGCCAACGAGGGCGCCGCAGAAGGATGGGCAACGTTGATCTTCGAAGTCTTTGCTTCCAGCTCCGCCAGCGCGGCGGCGGCATTGGCGTCGTCGGGACATTCTTGAAGAATGCCTTCGTACTCCAAGATGGCCTGTGAAATCTGTCCCTGAGTCACGTAAACGCTGGCCAGTTTTCTGGAGATGCGAACACTGTCTACTTGCCGTCCGAGTTTATTGTACGCCTCCTTGAGAATCTCAAGCGACTGGTAATCTTCGGGCTGCGATTGGGTAATCGCCTCGAACATTTCAACCGTTCGAAGCAATTGTTGGATCTCTTCTTCGGAGATGTTGCTGGCCATAATGTTGAGCACTCCAAGCTCGCAATCACAATAAAAGCAGGCCACGTGCCACCGAGGGATAGCAGAGCAACCGCTTGGGTGCAAAAAAGGCACCCACGCCTTGGTCCGTTCGTCACGGTGGTTTGTATCACAGCATCTGCGACTGCGGGTTGCTGGTCGGCGGGGTGCAGCTGATTCTCGGTGTGGCGCTGGGGTTCACGCAGTATCTAGTGGACGCATAAGTGCCGGAGCAAGCGGTGGCGTGGGCGACGGGCGCGATCAAATCCAGGTGGCTATTCCTGCTGGGATTGAACGTGGTGTTGCTGCTCGTGGGTGGGCTGGTCGAAATCTACGCCGCCATTGTCGTGGTCGTGCCGTTGCTATTGCCGCCGGGCTTGGCGTTCGGCATCGACCCAATTTATCTCGGCATCATTTCCTTGGCGAACATGGAGCTCGGTTTTCTCGCGCCGCCGGCCGGGCTGAACCTGTTATTGGCGTCGTACCGGTTCAGCAAACCGATGGTCGAAGTCATGCGCCGTGTTGCCAATGCTCGGTGTGCAGTTCATCGGCGTGCTGCTCATCACGTATGTCCCGCCGTTGACCACGCTCCTGCCGCGGTTGTTTGGGAGGTAGGGAAACGACCTGATTTCACGACAGGAACCGAGTCGGACGAGACGCCGCTGTCGGCTGCGGCAAACACAGAGAACACGAACGTGCCACACCGGTAGGGCGCGGTGGCTCGGCGGTAGTTTGTTGTTGTCGGTCCTAGAATACTACCCTGTGATTCCCGAGACGCCCTTGTCGTCAAAGTGGACACGCTTCGATTCGAAGTGCCGCCATACGGGCTTCTCCTTGTTGCCGACAACAAACACCAGTTTGCTCTCGTCGGCTAGGAAGCGCTTCTCAATGTATTCGTTGATGCGCTCGTCTCCAAACCTATATCCGATCACGATCAGCGCCTTTGATCGAGCTAAGTTGGTTTCAAAGTGACGCAGAATGGACACCGATTTTATTCTGAAGGATATGCCTTAGCGCACGATCATCAAAAGAGTTGCCGCTGCCGCCTGAATTTGCGATATAACCGCTGCGAACGAGGAGTGTGACTGTGCTGAATCTGCGCTACGATTTTAACAATCTGATGGCTGACCGCGTGGGCGTCCACGGGATCAGCGAGGCGGAACTGAAGTCCCTCGGGCCGAAGATCGAAGAGGCGGCGGACGCCATCGAGAAAATGCCGCTCGGTTTCCGGAAGCTTCCGTACAACACCCGACTGGCCGACGAAATCACCGTCATGGCCAGCGAGATTCAGGAACGGTGCGACAATTTCGTGGTCGTCGGCATCGGCGGTTCGGCGTTGGGCAACGTCGCGTTGCACTCGGCGCTGAATCATCCCGAGTACGATCATCTGGTGCGACCGCCCCGGCGCGGGCCGCGATTGTTCGTCCCCGACAACGTCGATCCCGACCGGATCAACGCGTTGCTCGACGCGGTGGATCTCGACGATACGGTTTTCAACGTCATCACCAAATCGGGCGGCACGGCGGAAACGATGAGCGAGTTTCTGGTGTTTCGCGAGGCGCTGATCAAGAAATTCGGCAAGGAACGGCACGTCGAGCACATCGTGATCACCACCGATCCGGAGAAAGGTGAGCTTCGCGAGATCGTGGGCAAGTTTGGCTATAGCTCGTTGCCGATTCCGCCGGATGTCGGCGGACGGTTTTCCGTGCTGAGCGCGGTCGGTTTGCTGAGCGCGGCGGTGACAGGGATCAACATTCACGCGCTATTGAAGGGCGCGGCGGAGATGGACGCGGTCTGCAAGAAACCGAAGAGGCTGTGGGAGAACCCTGCGTTGGCGGGTGCGGCGTTGCATTATCTGATGGAGAAGGCGAAGGGCAAGAACGTGCAGGTGATGATGCCGTACTCGCACGCGTTGCGCGAAGTGGCGGACTGGTTCCGCCAACTTTGGGCGGAAAGCCTCGGCAAACGCGTGGACCGGAAAGGCAAGGTGGTACACACGGGCCAGACGCCGGAGAAGGCGCTCGGCGCGACCGATCAGCATTCCGTGATGCAGCTTTACATTGAGGGGCCGTTTGACAAGGTAATTACGTTTCTGACGCTGGACGAATTTGAGACGAGCGTGGAGATACCGCACGCATTTGAGGAATACGAGGCGGTCAAGTATCTCGGCGGTCATACGATGAACGAGTTGATCAACGCCGAGCAACGCGCGACGGAACTGGCCTTGACGCAGAGCGGCAAACCGAACTGCGCAATTCGATTGAAGAACGTGGATGAGCACAGCGTCGGGGCGTTGCTCTATCTGCTGGAAATGCAGACGGCGTATGCGGGCGAGCTGTACGGGATCAACGCATTCGATCAGCCCGGCGTCGAGCTTGGCAAGAATTTCATCTACGGTCTGATGGGACGAAAGGGTTACGACGCCAAGCGCCGCGAAGTGGAGCAAGCGAGCGAACCGAATCCCAAATGGGTGGTGAGCGTGTGAAGCAATGGTCGCAAAGAGGCTCAAAAACACGCAGGATTATTTCGAGCCTTTTGGGGTGCGTTCTTGCGGCTGAATCGCTATGAATGACATCGGCGTTCTTAAAATCTTCCGCGAGACGAATGCCCTCTTGGATGGGCATTTTCTGTTGCGGTCGGGATTGCACAGCCGGCAGTATTTTCAGTGCGCACTGGTGCTACAGTACCCGGACATTGCGGAGCGATTGTGTGGCGCTTTGGCTGCGAGACTGAAGCAGGCGGGTGCGCGAACGGTGATCTCGTCAGCGCTCGGTGGGTTGTTCATCGGCCACGAGGTGGCGCGCGCGTTGGGACGACGTCACATTTTTGTGGAAAAGAACGCTGTGGGAAAGCTGGAACTGCGTCGAAGTTTCACCGTAGCACCACGCGAGAAGTTCTTGGTTGTCGAGGACGTGGTCACCAAGGGTGGCCGCGTGCAGGAGACGATCGAGATCGTGTATCAGCGCGGCGGTGAGGTGGTCGGCGTCGGCACGCTCGTGGACCGGTCGGACGGCAAAGTGGATTTTGGCGTGCGCCTGGAAAGTTTGCTAAAATTGCATATCGAAACGTTTGAGCCAGTGGTTTGTCCACTTTGTCAACAGGGTTTGCCGGTGGTGAAACCGGGAAGTTGACGTGAAGCGAAGGATTCATGGTTAATTGGATTTTAAAAAAGATTCTGGGCTCGAGGAATCAGCGCGAGCTGAAGCGGCTGTGGCCGACTGTTCATCGCGTCAACGAGGTCGAGGCCGAGTACCAGAAGCTCAGCGACGAGCAGTTGCGCGCGAAGACGGACGAATTTCGCAAGCGGCTCGCCGCTGGCGCGACGCTCGACGACCTGTTGCCCGAGGCATTCGCGGCGGTGAAGAACACGTGCCGTCGGTTGATAGGCAAGGAATGGCCGGTGCGCGGGCATCCGTACAGGTGGGACATGATTCCGTTCGACGTGCAGGTACTCGGTGGAATCGTGTTGCATCAGGGCAAGATCGCGGAGATGGCCACGGGCGAAGGAAAGACCCTAGTCGCGACGATGCCGCTTTATCTGAATGCGCTCTCGGGTGAAAACGTCCATCTCGTCACCGTGAACGATTTCCTCGCGGCGCGCGACGCCGAATGGATGGGGGAGATTTACAAGTTCCTTGGGTTGACTGTCGGCATCATCCAGCACGACCAACCGCCGCAAATCCGTCGCGAGCAATACGCGTGCGACATCAGCTATGGCACGAATGCTGAGTTTGGGTTCGATTACCTGCGCGACAACGGCATGGCGACCAGCGCTGAAACCCAGGTCCAGCGTGGACATTTTTTCGCGATCGTGGACGAGGTGGACTCGATTTTGATCGACGAGGCGCGCACGCCATTGATCATCAGCGGGCCGTCCACGGTTTCGACGCACGCGTACGACAAGTACAAACCGCAGGTGGCCGAGTTGGTGCGCGCCCAAACGATGTTGTGCAGCCGCTTCGTCACGGAGGCGAAGCAGCTCCTGGAAAGCCGCAACGGCGAGAAGAACGTCGATAAGGAACTCGATCAGGAAGCGCAAGCGGGTCGGTTGCTGTATCAGGCCAAGGTGGGCATGCCGAAGAACAAACAGTTGTTGAAGATGATGGAAGATCCCCAGGTCCGAAAGATTCTCGACGAGGCGGAGTTGTCGGTGCTGGCGGATTCGAGCAAGAAGGAACTGCTGGAGATGAAGGAGGAGTTGTTCTTCACTATTGACGAGAAACAACACGATGCCGACTTGACCGAGAAAGGCCGCAAGTTCTTGAACCCAAACGATCCCGATGCGTTTGTCATTCCGGACCTTGTGACCGCGTTGCAGGAAATCGACAGCCAGTCGGGCGGAGACGGCGAAAAGGAAAAGAAGAAACAGCAGGTTCAGCAGGCGTTCGACGAACGGAGCGAAAAGATTCACAATATCGCGCAACTTCTGCGCGCGTACTGCCTTTTCGAGAAGGACGTGGAGTACGTCGTACAGGAGAACAAGGTCCTCATTGTGGACGAATTCACAGGCCGCCTGATGCCGGGCCGGCGTTGGAGCGACGGACTGCACCAGGCCGTTGAAGCCAAGGAAGGCGTGGCCATCGAACGGGAGACGCAGACCTTGGCGACGATCACGATCCAGAATTATTTCCGTCTCTACAAAAAGCTCGCGGGCATGACAGGCACGGCGGAAACGGAAGCGGCCGAGTTCGAAAACATCTACAAGCTCGGCGTCATCGTCATCCCGACCAACAAGCCGTGCATTCGGGCCGACCAAAACGATGTCGTTTACAAGACGCGTCGCGAGAAATACAACGCAATCATCAACGAAATCGTCGAGCGGCATCGCAAAGGCCAGCCAATGCTCGTGGGCACGGCGAGCGTTGAGGCGAGCGAGGTTCTTTCCCGGATGCTCAAGCGCCAGGGAATCACGCACAATGTATTGAACGCGAAGTATCACCAACAAGAGGCCGAGATAGTCTCCCGCGCCGGCCAGCACGGCTCCGTCACCATCGCCACCAACATGGCCGGACGCGGCACGGACATCAAACTCGGTGCGGGCGTCACCGACGTCGGCGGCCTGCACGTGATCGGCAGCGAACGCCACGAGGCGCGGCGCATTGACCGGCAGCTTCGCGGGCGTTGCGCGCGCCAGGGAGATCCCGGCAGCAGCGGCTTTTACGTCTCGCTGGAGGACGATTTGATGCGCTTGTTCGGCAGTGGCCGCATCGCCAACATCATGGAAAAGCTCGGGATGAAAGAGGGTGAGGAACTCCAGCATCCGCTGTTGAATCGCTCCATTGAGACCGCCCAGCGGCGTGTTGAGGAACACAATTTCTCCATCCGCAAACGCACGCTTGAGTACGACGACGTGATGAACAAGCAACGCGAAGTGCTTTACGGGTTCCGCAACGAAATCATTCGGGGGGAGAACCCTCGTGAGGCAATTTTCGACATTATCGAGGAGGTCGTCGAAGACCGCGTGGCCGAATACCTGCCCGAGGACAAGCCGCCCGACGAATGGGACACGCAGGGTCTATTGCGCTGGGTGAACCACGCGTTCCCCGTCGGGTTGCGCGAGGATCAAGTTGCATCCAGGAACGCCGAAGAGATTCGCCAACTGATCCTGGAGAAAGTTACTCGTGCCTACGAAGCCAAAGCCGCAAACGAAAATTCCGACGCGCTCAAGGCCATCGAGCGGCTCATCGTGTTGAATGCCCTCGACCGGCTATGGCAGGAGCATCTCTACAACATGGATCAGTTGCGTGAAGGAATTAGTCTGCGCGCGTACGGCCAACGCGACCCGTTGGTGGAATACAAAGCCGAGGCGTTCGCCATGTTCGACGAGATGATGAGCAACGTGAAGAATGAGATCGCCAGCAACGTCTTCCGCTCCGCGAGCAGTCTGGTCGCATTCGAGAATTTTCTCAGGGCGTTGCCCACGCAACTCAGTGCGCCTGACCTTTCTACTGGCACATCGTTCGGTCAGATAGCGGGGCGGCGCGCGTCGCAACCGGCGGCCGCTCGCGCGCCAGCGGGTGGAGATGTCGTGGAGGAGGCCATCGCACAAGCTACGGCGCCCGTTCGCCGCGACGTGCCGAAGGTCGGTCGCAACGAGCGATGCCCGTGCGGCAGCGGCAAGAAATACAAGAACTGCTGCGGCCGCAACGCGTGAGCGGACATGACGTCCGCCCGCTCGATCTACTCGTGTTGGCTACTACCCGTTGGCGCTGGCGTGTTGCTGGCACTGGCGTATCCGCCCTTCGATATTGGTCAACTCGCGTGGCTGGCGCTCGTGCCGCTGCTGTTTAGCACGGAAGGTTGTCGCCCAGGCGAAGCGTTTCGGCGCGGCTACGTTGCGGGCCTGACGTTTTTCGGCTTGACGTTGTGGTGGACAATCTACACGACGGAGGGGGGCGCACCATTGTCGGCGGCACTGTTGGGGACGGTGTCACTCGTGGCGTTTCTGGCGCTCTATTTTGGTGCGGCGGCTTTGTGGTTCGCCATTGTAGGCACGCGGTTGGCACGTACTCGCTCCGACGTTGCTGCCGATGCAGTTGCGGGAAACCTTGCGCGCACCATCGCCTGCACTGCGGGGTGGGTGACACTGGAATGGATGAGAGGCTGGTTTCTCTTCGGCGGATTTGGATGGAACGGTCTCGGTGTGAGCCAACATCGAGTTGTGCCGCTGATTCAATTTTCGAGTGTGACCGGAGTGTACGGCGTTTCGGCGCTCGTTTGCTTTGTGAACGTCGCGCTTTATCTTGCGTGTCGTCGTATGGCACGCCAGGCGCGCGATCCGGCGATCCAGTGCAGGCTGAGTTGGGAACTGTATGCGGCAACGGCGCTGGTCTGCAGCGCATTGGCATTTGGGATTTTGGAAATCCAGAAGCGCCCGCCTGCGCAAGGCACGCGAACACTGCGTTTGGCGCTGGTGCAGGGAAACATCCCCCAAACCTTGAAGTTTGATTCCAAAGAGAAGCCGATGATTTTGGAGCGTTACCGGACGTTGACGGAACGCGTGATGATCATGCAACCCGAGATGATCATCTGGCCGGAGAGCGCCACGCCGGAACCGCTCCGGTACGACCCCGATTCATTTGCCTTGGTCACCAATCTGGCCGAACGCGCCAGCGCCTATCTGCTAACGGGAACGCTGGATGCCACTCCGCATTCGTCGCCAATTGAGGCATTCAACGCTGCCATGCTCGTGCGTCCTGACGGTACGCTAGGTGCAATCTATCGAAAGATTCACCTCGTACCGTTTGGAGAGTACGTGCCGCTCCGCAGGGTGTTTCCTTTTATCAAACGACTGACGCCAATTGAGGACAGCTTCGAACGGGGCCGGGAATTCACGACATTCGATCTGCCTGAAGCGAGGTTCGCGACCGTAATCTGTTTTGAAGACACGGTGCCGGGTTTGTACCGCCGGTTCGTGCGACGCGGGGTGGATTTCATGGTGAACCTCACCAACGATGCGTGGTTCAAGAAATCGCCCGCCGCTGAGATGCATCTGGCCAACGCCGTGTTTCGTGCGGTTGAGAGTCACTGTCCGCTCGTGCGCTGCACCAACAACGGGGTCACCTGCATCGTGAACGAATTTGGTTTCGTTCGCACGCACCTCCAACCGTTCACGGATGGCAGCGTGAACTGTGAACTGGTGTTGCCCGCGTCGCACGCAATCACATTTTATGCAGAACACGGAGACATTTTTGTTGGCGTCTGTGCCATGTTCTCCGGCGCGATGATTTTGTGGTTTGCGGTCTCACAGCGGTTTTCGCTAAAGTCGGACGCATGACAGCGGCGATCCTTGTCGGGTGCGCAATAACTTCGTATCTTCTCGGCTCGATTCCGACCGGCTACCTTCTGGCCAAAGTGATCCGCATAGACATTCGCACGGTCGGCAGTGGCAACATTGGAGCGACAAACGTGATGCGAACGGTTGGTGTACGCATGGGAATCGCCGTGCTGCTGATCGACGCCGCCAAAGGATTCCTCCCCGTGTTTTTCGCCCCGTTGATCTTTCCTAGTGTGGAGCGCGACACGCTGCAAATCGTTTGCTGCTTGTTCGTCATCGCGGGCCACAACTGGACTTGTTGGCTGAAGTTCAAAGGCGGCAAGGGCGTTGCCACCAGCGCCGGTGCGCTACTTGCGTTCCTGCGGTATCCGCTGTTGAGCGCGGCCGGCGTGTGGCTGGTCGTGTTCGGAATCAGTCGGTATGTTTCTCTGGCATCGATTTGCGCGGCCATCGCGCTGCCGCTCGTCACGTGGTTGGTTGTGAAGAACACGAGGTTGCTGGCGTTCACGATGCTTGTAGCCGCTGTCGCGATTTACAAACATAAATCCAACATTCGGCGATTGCTCGCAGGCGCGGAGAATCGGGTCGGAAAGAAGAAAGCGGAGAGCGGGGAACGGAAGGTGTCAGGCGCATGAACGTCACGGTGATCGGCACGGGAGGTTGGGGAACGGCTCTGGCGGTGTTGTTGTGCGGCAACGGCCACAAGCTGACGTTGTGGGGACGACTGAAGGAGGAAGTCGAACCGATCATCGCGGCGGGTGAGAGCGAAGCGTTTCTTCCCGGCATCAAGATCCCGCGCGAGATTGGCGTCACCTTGGAGGCGCAAGCAGCTCTGCGCAACGCCGAATTGATCGTGCTCGCTGTGCCATCGCACGGGATGCGGTCGATCTGCAAGCAACTGCGGGAGTTTATTCCTCCGGACGTCCCGCTGGTCCACGTCGCTAAGGGCATCGAAAATGAGACCGGCGCGCGCATGAGCGAAGTCGTTGCCGAAGTTCTCAACACTGATCGTCTCGTCGTGCTTTCTGGTCCGAGCCACGCGGGAGAGGTGGCTCGCGGCGTCCCCACGGCGGTCGTGGTCGCGTCGAAACAGGCGGAGTTGGCTGTGCTCACGCAGCGAGTTTTCGCGAACGAGCGGTTTCGCATTTACACGCACGACGATGTCGTCGGCGTCGAACTGGGCGGCGCGCTGAAGAACGTCATCGCGATTGCAGCGGGCGCGTGCGACGGCATCGGCTTCGGCGACAACACCAAGGCGGCGCTATGCACGCGCGGTCTGGCCGAGATGGCGCGACTGGGAGTTGCGCTGGGCGCGAAACGGGAGACGTTTTTTGGTTTGAGCGGTGTCGGCGATCTCATCGTGACAGCGTTCAGTCGGCACAGCCGCAACCGCGCTTTCGGGGAGGGATTGGGCAGAGGCGAAACTCCCGATCAGATCACTGCCAAGACGGCCATGGTTGCCGAAGGCGTCAGGACGGCGAAGTCCGCGTGGCAACTCGCGCAACGGCATCAGGTGGTTGTGCCGATCACGCGTGAAGTATACGCGATCATTTACGAAGGCAAATCACCAAGGCAGGCGGTACGCGATTTGATGATGCGGGAGGCGAAGCCGGAGTTTCGAAGTCAGTGACAAGGCGATGTGGGACAACAGGGGTGAACGATGCGAGAAATGTTGGGGTTTTACGGGCCGAATCAGGATGTAGAAGCGAGCGCCCTTGCGGGCGACGTTGCAGGAATGCCCCACGCCGTGCGTAGGATAGCTCCTCTCGTTGCCGCGCATCCTACCTGTGCCTGCGGTTTGTAGTCAAAACACGGTACCCGTCTGACGGAGTACGTCTCTTGAGGCTGATTCTTGCGCGGACGGCTTGAACGAGGATGGCAATGCTGGGTCGCTCGCTACCGTACCTTTACTGTCAAAGCGCCCCACTGTCACTCTTTTGGCGTGAGCGGTGTGTAATAGTAGATGACGGTGTAGGTGGCCGGCCCCGTCCCGGCATTGCGGAGGCGGGTGACGGCGTTGGCGGCAAAGAAGATGACCGAACCCGGTCCAATGGTCTGTGTTCGACCGTCCACGGTCGCTTCGACCACGCCTTCCTTGATGATGATGAGTTCTTCCTGCAAATGACGACTCGGTGCTCCACTGTTTTGACCAGGATTGAGCGTTGTGATGTGGCAATGAATCTTGTCCAGCGTCGTAGTAGGCGCGTCGAACAACGCGCGCTGCACGCCGTTCGAGGTTGTCGTCGGCTGCATTTTCTCCCAATCAAAAATGGTGGAAGCCAGCTTCGTTGTATTGGATGACATGGTTGGCGAGATCTCCTGGGTTTGAGCTGATAGGCTTGAGCCGAGGGCAGCGAAGAAAATGGAACAAAGAATCATCTTCATAATGTCCTTGAGATTGTGTGGCAGCATTTCGTGTCCCGGACTAGCGGGGTTACACGGTTCGTTCGTGGATAGCCAATTGCGCAGCGCCACCAGTGTCGCCGAAGGGATTCGTCGGCTCTTGGTCCACGGTTGAGACTGAAGTGCAATGCGACCCACTGGCGAACAAGCCGTCGCTGGGGCGGTGTCGCTCCCCGAGAACGATCGCTCCATCTGAGCTATGTGCATGCGGACAACCGCATTGTTGAGCATGGAGGGCTGGAAGTCGAGGCAATTTCAGCAGGACGTGGGAAAGGAAAGGTAGATCCTGAGCCCCTTGTGGTGAAATTGAAAGTGATGAGTGGAGGGAGGATGAAGGCACTCCAGGGGCACCTCCGGAGGCGCCCTTGGAGCGCGGCCGCGGCTATAACCCCGCTCCGTGAACCTTCCGTATTACCAACTGTATCGCATGCACGCTGAGATCGTTACCTGCTCCGACAAAAGATCGTCGCCCATGCTCGCCAGCATAACGTCAAGGCCACCGCGTGCGCTTTCGGTTACGCCGACGAACGTAGCAAGACCTACGCGGTGCTGCTGGCCGAGCGGGTGCTCCCAGTGGCGGGAACGGCGCCTAGGTCGAACGGACGCTTTTCTTGGTGCTTGCTTGTTCATCCGGTTGCGGGCAGGCTGTTGCGAGAACTCGAGGATGCAAACCACTATGAGAATCACACCAAGATTATTCTCCTTTCTCTATTCGCAGCTCACTTGAGGGGAACACCTATGTCGGCTGCTCCGGGTGCCTCCGCGCAGGAACACGGTGTGCGCTTTGTGCAAAACGAAGCCGCTCGGCGGGTGGATGTTTTGGTCGATGGCCAGCCTTTCACTGC
>Ga0326728_10009652_pt1 | contig 23091 bp, 20 predicted proteins | sample MB3enrmetagenome_FD_207602 | JGI IMG/M metagenome (GOLD analysis project Ga0326728, IMG submission 207602) | Lab enriched peat soil microbial communities from McLean, Ithaca, NY, United States - MB31MN | ecosystem: Environmental > Terrestrial > Soil > Wetlands > Peat | place: USA: New York... | reverse complement strand
GTCTTCTCGATCGTCAAGCGCAAGCTCTCGGCGCGCGCCCCCGGTCAAACCTTGCCGACACAGACTCGGCAAGCCCTGCTCCTCGGACTCAGTTTCAACCTCTATCGGCTGAGGCATCGCCCCGCTCTCCCAGGATGTCAACAAAGCCATTTCAGATTTGAGAAGGGAGAAGAACCCCAGACGCAAAATCGGCGTCTTGTGCACTCAGCGCTACGAAGGCTGGCGAAGAAGAGCGGGCCGAGAGAGAAGGGCGCGCCGACACCCGCCGCCGGAGAGGAAATGGCGACCTCCCGACTGGGTCGGGACAGGTTCCGGTCGCCGCTACGAAATTCTGCGGGAGAGGATTCAATCTCCTGACTTTTTGGCTCTGGGATGTGCGGCGCAGAGGTGGGCTGCAAAATCTTTATCGCGCTGCTGCTCGTAGTTTCGCTTCATTTCATCGAGCGATTTGCCGGTGGGCGATCCCGCGGGATTAAACACCCATGCGCAGTCGGAGCAACCCCAGCCCCTAAAATGCGGTTCATTGATCCAGATCAGTTCGCGGCGCACGATTTTCCTCACACCCCCCGCGGTCTTGCGCGTCCATGACCTCGCGAAAGACGGCCTAATACTTTATTTCGGGCGCACGCCTAGCGACGGAGCCACTTCATTCATCATCCTGGGCGAGTTTCTGTACAAGCCGCCGCTTGTCGAACACAACGCAAGACCGACTTAAGCGTGAACGGCCGGAAGATTACCGATAGCCGAGGGTTGTTGTCTGTTGGGTATCCAACACTGGCAAGAATTGTTATCTCAATCCGAGGTCATCTTCGAGCTGGTGGATGACACCGTAGCACTCACAAGCGGTTTCTTCGAGTTTCCTGCGGTTCACAATCTTCACGGCGCCGCGCACGTATTCTATGATTTCCTCTTTTTGCAGTATGGACGCGGCGACGCTCACAGTGGACCGGTCGGTACCCATCATGGTCGCGATGAAATCGTGGGTGATCGGAAGCTCTCCGGAACCCACTCGATCCTGGGTCATCAGCAGCCACCGCGAGAGGCGCTGCTGAATATCGTGCAGGCGGTTGCACGCCGCGGTCTGGGCGACTTGCATTCCTTGCAGCGCCGAATGCCTGTTCAAGATCATCTGCAACTGCGGGGCCGAGCGCAGAATGCGTTCGAGCGCGCTGCCCACCATGCGGAAGCCGTCGCCGGCGATTTGCATAATTTCACGCACGGAACTTCTGCTCATGCCGACGGCCAATCCGGCCCCAACGAAGCCCTCGTCACCCACGACGCCCACTTCGACGGTCCGGCCGTCTTTGGTCACTACAACCTGGGAAACCATTCCCCGGTTCGGGAAATAGACGAACTCGATATTTTGCGACGGCTCGTGAAGGCTGAGATGATGCGGCAAATCGACGTAAGTCAAGTCAGGACGCATCAACTCGTACTCATTGTCGGGCATCGCCAACAGTACTTTGTTCTTTACCGATTTTCCTTCGACGTTGCTTCGCTCGCTTGTCTGTGCGGTTCGAAAGTTTTTCCCGCTCATGTCACTCCTGAAGTGCAGTGGAATGCCTTGCATTCATCGCGTAAGACTCCCCGGGCGTTGGGATGGAATTTGCAACTCGCTGCCAAGATGAGATTCCACGTCCATTGAATCAAAAGAGGGACTAAGAATCTGTGCAGAAGGAGACAACTCTCCATATGAAGCAGGTTGCACTAGAGAGGCCGGCCAGAGGAGGGAAATCGCGTCGGCACTCACGAAGAAAAAAGCGAAGGCGGGCGGACGTGAACTCCCTTCGACTTCGCTCCCCGGCAGGGCCGGGGCAGGCAGGAGAGGCCCTCCGGCTGCGCTCATTTGTGTCGCCCCTCCGGGACTTGGCAGAAGCGAGGGGCGTGGAGGAGCTGAAATCAAGACCCGCACCCTTGAAAACGAAGGGTGCGGCACCCGCGGACCGCGAAGAGACCGCGCAAGAAGCGATGAAAGATTGTCGTTGTGGAGTGCGCAGAGCAGAGAGATTCCTCGTCGCCCGCCGGGGTGGGCTCCTCGGAATGACAATCGCAGGGTTAGGCGTTCGGATTGTACTTCTATATAATTGGCGGCTGTGGAACTGGCGCGCGAGGTCGAGCAGGCGCTTGCGGAGCTGTCGAAATCCGGCGCTGTGGAAGTGCAGGAGAGCGGCCGGCGTCTGGCCGGTCAGGAATTGCAGTTTGAGGTGCGGGCGGAAAATTCCGCGCTCTTGATTCATCTGTGGTCGGACGCGGAGAGCCTGGTGCGTCGCGTGGTGGGGATCGCGGATCAATCCGCCGAACACGTCGTGTTGGAGGTCCGGCGATTCGGGTACACGCGGCCGGCGCGGCTGGAATTCAAGATTGCGGAGCGCGAGCGTTCCGCGGAACAACGCATGGCTCGCGCGCGGCGCGCGGAATTCACATCGCGATTCGGCCAACTCCTGCGCGAAACGTTTCCCGACGAGACGCTGGACTCTCTTTCCGCCCGCGACGATCTCGAGCATTCGCTTTCCGATTGCTACGCGCGCGGCCTGATGTCTCGCGGCTCGGAAGCCTGGGCGGTGGTGGGCGTCTCCGCGGCGGAAAGCGCGGCGACGATTGACGCGACGCTGACGGCGGGGCTCCTGTGGCTGGACGGAGCGCACGACCGCAGCACGGCCCGGACGCGCACGATCGCGGGCTTGCGATTATTTCTGCCGAAGGGCGCGGCGCACGTGACGGCCCACCGCATGGCCGCGCTCGTTTCCAGCCTGCGCGTGGAACTGTACGAGGTGGACGAGCTGCGAGGCGAGGCGCGGCGCCGGGAGCCGGGCGATGCGAGCAACGTCGCTACGCGCTTGCTCCCACGCCGCGAAGCGGAAGCGCTGCTGGCCGCCGCGGCGGCCTGCGTGGAACCGATTGTGCGGTTGGCACCGCAGGTGATTCGGCTGAGCGTGGCGGCGGACGGCAGGTCGGTCGCGCTGCGGTTTCGCGGGCTGGAGTTTGCCCGCTGGGATGCGGGGGGAATCACGTTTGGTCTCGGGGATCGCACGCAACCCCTCACGGCGGCGAGCCGGCCGCGGCTCGAGAAACTGGTTCGCGAGTTGGAGGCGCATCGGAATCCGCTTGCGACCGACGTGAAACACCGGCTGTATCGCGCGCAGGCGGAGCGCTGGCTGGAGACGCTGGTGCAGGAAGACCCGGGGCGTGTGGACCCGCGCCTCGATCCGGGGCACATCTACAGCCAGGTTCCGGCGGTGAGCGGAGGGGAGCGCGGGATCCTGGATCTGCTGGGAGTGACGCGAGACGGCCGATTGGCGATACTGGAGCTGAAAGCGGACGAGGAGCTGCACCTGGTCCTGCAGGCCGCCGACTATTGGTTGCGGGTGCGCAGCCACCAGGAGCGGGACGATTTCCGGCGTTGCGGCTACTTTCAGGGGATAGAGTTGCAGGAGCTCCCCCCTCGCGTTTACCTGGTCGCGCCGGCCCTGCGCTTTCACCCGGCGAATGCCCGGCTGCTGCGGTACCTGACTCGGGAAATGGAAGTGATCCGAGTCGGCGTGCAAGAGAACTGGCGGAGGGGGTTGCGCGTCAGCCTGCGGCAATGAGGCAAGAAAGTCGGCCCTAAAAGAAGAGAAGCAGCCTTGGCAGAGCCAACGCTGCTTCCCGGGGTGTGTCCTAGAAGTGGTCTTGCCTATTAGACGAGGTCACCCTCCTCAAGGTTGCACGAATCGCAAAGAAATGTGGATCCTTCCAGAATCAGCGTATCTGATTAAAATGGTGTGAGTTAGGCGCGATGCAACGCACAGGCAGGGCTCAGTAGAAGAGGTACTTGCGCCACTTTTCGTCCTTGTTGCCGATGAGCCGCATCAATTGCCGCGAAGTGTGCAGGGTGAACGGCCGGGGCCGCCGGACCAGCCGCAGACCGGCCTCTTCCGGGGTGCGGTCGCCTTTGCTGTTGTTGCAGCGGTAGCAGCAAGCCACGAGATTCTCCCAGGAGGAGTGGCCGCCGCGAGACCGCGGGATGAGATGGTCGAGGGTGAGTTCGGAAGCCGGAAATGTCCCACCGCAAAACTGGCAAGTGTTGCGATCGCGCAGGAGGATATTCTTCCGGGAAAGCGCTCGCGTCTGCTGGGGAATGTGCCGGTAGGCGAGCAGCCGTATGACCGAAGGCACCTTGATGGTGCGCGCGGCGGAATGAACCTCCGCATGATTCAACTCTTCGGCTTGCGCGACGCCTTTCAGCATCAAGACCATCGCGCGGCGCACCGCGGTCACGTTGATGGGTTCGAAGGTAGCGTTTAGGACGAGCACCGGCTCTTGCATAATCGCGGGCTTGTACCCGGCGTGGGGTCGCCGGACGGACATGGGTCTGACAGCTGCCTCGGCGGCTTCTTTCGACCGAGGTACTGTGTCGCCTTGGTCGGTGGCTATCATTCCCTGGTATCCAATCGACTGGCGGCGGGCGGCTCCCAGTTGGCGATGACCCTGGCCACCGTCAGCCCGACCACTCGGGCGGCTCCGGCCCTTCTGAGGGCACGGGAACACGCATCCAGCGTCGCGCCGGTGGTCATTACATCATCTACCAGCAAGACGCGTATTTTGTCAACCTGAGCCCCGCCGCGGGTGGCATATGCGCCACGGACACTCCGCCAACGCTCGCGAATCGTTAGCTTTAGCTTGTCGGGCCGGGGTTTCGTTCGCACCAGGAGATAGGAGCGGAAAGGAATGCCCAAGATGCGTGCCAGCGGCCTGGCGATCAGCTCCGCCTGATTGTAGCCACGCTCACGAAGCCGGGCGGCGTGGAGTGGTACCGGTACTACGGCGTCGGCAGCGAAGGGCGCGGGACTCGCACGGACGAGCGCGGCCAGCCGCTCGGCGAACCAGGCGCCGAGAGGCGTCACCTCGTCGTACTTCAGGGCAGTGACGGCACGAACCAGAGGGCCGTCGTACTTGGCATAGCTGCGGGCGAAATCGAAATCGTAGAGTTCGCGCCGGCACATGTGGCAGAGGAGCAATTGCGAAGTTTGAGCGGCCACCGCTGAGAGGATCGGTTTCCCGCAACGCTCGCATTGCGGGCCGGTGATTGGCTCGATTGCCGCAAGGCAGGAGGAACAGAGCGGAATGCGCCCGCCCGAATCGAGGATCGCTCCGCAGGCGCGGCACGGCGCAGGAAAGAGAATCGACGCAACGGCTCCCCCCAATTCTCGGAAGCGCGCGCGCGCGGAATGGAGCAGTGCGGACACGGCGGGTCGAGACTACTCCCCGCGGGGCAGTTATGAAAGAGGAAAGATACTTACAGGATAGAGGCCGGGCGTGCGGACTCAGAGTTGTCCGCGCTCCATTTTTTCCTGGCACGCGAAACAATGCCGCGCCCAGGGCACCGCTTCGAGGCGTTTCTGCTGCAGTTCGGTCTGGCAGTTGACGCAGGCCCCGAACGTATTGCCCTTGATGCGCGCGAGGGCGCCGTCGATCAATTGCAGGAGCGAGCGATCCTGATTGGTCTGGCCGAAAAGGAACTCCTTGGTGTAAGAGTTTGCCGCTTTATCGGCCAAGTCCACGGTCGGATCGTCGTCGGCCGTGCGGCCCTCTTCTTCGGTGCGTGCAATGGACTTCACGAGTTCATCGCGCCGCGCCATCAACTTCTTTTTGTAATATTCCAGCCGCTTCTTATCCATGGCGATGGTCCTACAGCGAACCTTAGATGCCGCATGACAAATAACGGATTCTAGGCAAGCACGGATTGGCTGTCAAGGAAGGCGGCGGATTGGGATTCGAGAAACGAAAGTTTCCTCACTCCTTCGCGCGCGCTTTGCGGCAAGGAGAGTTGCGGGGCCCGCATGCGGCTGCTAAAATTCGGTGTTTGTCAGCACACCGAGGGCGGCGCTGTGGGGCGGGCGCTGCCGGGTGACCCTTCGCAGTTCCGTCCCCAGGACAGGCGGCCGTCCGCCAGCCATTTCTGATTTTCGCGCGGGCCGGCCGGGCCGCGTCGTGGAGGAATCTCTTGCCTAAATACGATCTCGCGATCATTGGAAGCGGACCCGGGGGCTACCAAACCGCGATTCGCGCCTCGCAGTGGGGTTTGAAGACGCTGGTGGTGGAGAAGGATGGCTTTCTGGGCGGCACGTGCCTGCACATCGGCTGCATCCCGACGAAGGTTCTTTTGCATCACGCCGAGGTTTACGACACGTTCAAGAACGCGAAAGAGTTCGGCATAGACGTAAAGGAATTCAAGCTCGATTGGGACGCGGTTCTGGCGCGCAAGGACAGGATCATCAAGAAACACGCGAAGGGCATCGAGCTGCTATTTCGGAAGAACAAAGTGGAAACGATGCAAGGCTGGGGCCGCTGGGCCGGGCCGGGAAAAGTATCGGTCGAGAAGGACGGCAAAGTAACCGAGATCGAGGCGACGCACATTATTTTGGGAACGGGCTCGAAGGCGCGCTCGCTGCCGGGCATCGAGATCGACGGCAAGGTGGTCCTGAGCAATCGCGAAATTCTTTCGCTGCCGGCGATTCCGAAGTCGCTGGTGATCGTGGGCGCGGGCGCGGTCGGCGTGGAATTCGCCTCGATCTACAATTCGTTCGGAGCCGAGGTCACGATTCTCGAAATGCTGCCTCGCGCGGTGCCGCTGGAGGACGAGGAGATTTCGGCCGAACTGGAGAAGGCGTTCCGGAAGAAAGGGATTCAAATCTTCACGGAAGCGAAAGTGGAATCGGTGAAAAAGGACGCGAAGGGCGCGACCGTGACGTTCAAGGACAAAACGGACGCGGCAAAGACCATTGCCGCCGAGCGCGTGCTGATGGCCGTCGGGCGGCAGCCGTACACCGAGAATTTGGGACTCGAAAAGTCCAAGGCGAAGATCGAGCGGGGATTCGTTCACGTGGGCCCCTACATGGAGACGGCGGAGCCGCTGCTCTACGCCATCGGCGACATCGTCGCCGGAATGCCGCAACTGGCGCACGCCGCTTCGATGGAGGGAATCATCGCCGTCGGTAGAATTACGGGCAAACAAGTGCCGGTGCTGGAGCGCACGCGGATTCCCGCGGCGACATACTGCGAACCGCAGATCGGCTCGGTTGGACTGACGGAGCGGGCGGCGCGCGAAGCGGGTTACAAAGTCAAGACGGGGAAATTCCCGTTCGCAGGCAACAGCAAGGCGACGATCCTGGGACAGCACGAGGGCTTCATCAAAGTCGTCTCGGACGAGCAATACGGCGAGGTGCTGGGGGTCCACGCGATTGGGCCACTGGCGACGGAAATCCTGGCCGAACCGGTGGCGGCGCTGCAGCTCGAAGCGACGATTGACGACATGATGTTCACGGTGCACGCGCACCCGACGGTGTGGGAAGCGATGGGGGACGCGTTCGCGGCGGTGCGGGGTCTTTCGATCAATTTCTAGCAGTGGCGGCCGAGAGAAATTCAAGATCCATGAAAGCGTGTCTAGTCACGGACCTCGGCCTTGCGGAATACGGCTCCGCGCGGGCGCTCGAAGAGCGTCTGGTGGCGGCGCGCAAGGCGGGGGCGATTCCGGACGTTTTGCTGCTCTGCGAGCATACGCACGTGATCACGCAGGGGCGGAACGGCCGGCCGGAGCACTTGCTGGCTTCGCGGCGGCTGCTCGAGCAGATGGGCGTCGCTTACTTCGAGACGAATCGCGGCGGAGACATTACCTATCACGGCCCCGGCCAATTGGTCGGGTATCCGATCTTGAATCTGAGTGAAATTCGGCGCGACGTCGGATGGTACGTGCGGAGCCTCGAAGAGGCCATGATCGCCGCGACGCGGGAATACGGCATCTCCGCGCGGCGCGTGGAAGGGAAAACAGGCGTGTGGGTGGCCGGCGCGGACGCGCCCGAGGAGAAACTCGCCGCGATCGGCGTGCATTTGAGCCGCTGGGTGACTTCGCACGGATTCGCGTATAACGTCGCGACCGACCTGCGCAAGTTCGATTTGATCGTGCCGTGCGGAATTGCCGGTAGAAAAGCGACCTCGCTGGAGAAACTGCTCGGCAGGCAGGTGAGCGTGCGCGAGGTTTCGCGGCGCATCACGGAGCGGCTCGGCGAGGCGCTGGGGCTGGAAATGTTGTCCGCGTCTCCGGAAGAGCTTGCGGAGCGGCTGCGCGAGTTCGAAAGCGGCGCGGCGAACCGGGGCGCGCGCGAAATCGCGGCGATGGCCTGAACGGTGACGGAAACGAGCGAGATCGCACTCAAGCGGGAGCAGCAGCTCGAGCTGTACTACTACCTGCGGCTGAACCGTTCGCTCGAAGAACAACTCGCACGGCTGTTCCGGCAGAACCAGGTCGTCGGCGGACTCTTCTTGAGCCTGGGGCAGGAAGCGATTTCCGTCGGCACGGCGTATGCGCTCGGGCCGGGCGACTGGATCGCGCCGATGATCCGCAACATCGGCGCGTTGCTGGTGCGGGGTTACAAGCCGCGCGACATCCTGACGCAGTACATGGCGCGCTACACGTCGCCCACGCAGGGCAAGGACACGACGAGCCACTTTGGAGATTTGCACGTGCGGCACGTCGTCTCGCCGATTTCGATGCTGGGGGATCTGATTCCCGTGATGGTGGGCGTGGCGATGGGAGCCCGGTACCTCGGCCAGCGCAACGTGGCGATGACCTGGATTGGCGACGGAGGAACTTCCACCGGCGCGTTTCACGAAGGGTTGAATCTGGCCGCGGCGCAGAAGGCGCCGTTCGTCCTGGTGGTGGAGAACAACCAGTGGGCCTATTCGACGCCGGTTGCGCGCCAGGTGCCGCTGGTGGATTTGGCCGATCGCGCGCGGGCGTACGGGATTGCGAGTTCCGTGGTGGACGGCAACGACGTGCTCGCCGTTTACCACGCGGCGAAAGAAGCGGTGGAACACGCGCGCCGAGGGGATGGCCCGTTCCTGATCGAGGCCAAGACCATGCGGATGAGCGGCCACGCGCAGCACGACGCGGCCGAATACGTTCCGAAAGAGATGCTGGAGCTTTGGAAGGCGCGCGACCCGCTCACGCGCTTCGAGCAGCACCTGACCGGGGGCGGCTTGTGGGATGCGCGCACGAAAAAAGCGCTCGATGCGCGGGTGGAACGCGAGATTGCGGAGGACCTGGCGTTCGCGGAAAGTTCGCCGTTCCCGCAGCCGGAGGTGGCCGAGCAGGGAATCTATTGCGAGGGATGCCACGAGATTGCGCCGGTGTGGCAGCGGCCGACGGAGGAACTGCTGCCGCCGAAATCGGGCGTCCGCGCGGAGTGGGCCGCTTTCGCTGGCAAGCCTGCTGCGGGCGGAAACGGGGCGCTGCCGGGCCGCAGAGAATCCGCGCCGAAGCGGAAGAGTGCCGGGCGCGCGGCACGGACGAAGCCGCGGCCGAAGGCGGGGCGGTAATCGTGGCGGAAGTCACCTATCTGGAAGCGATTCGCCAGGCGCTCGATGAAGAGATGGCGCGCGACCCGTCGGTGGTTCTCATTGGCGAGGACATCGGCGTGTACGGCGGCGCGTTCAAGGCGACCGAGGGATTGCTCGCGCGCTACGGATGGGAGCGCGTGATCGACACGCCGATCAGCGAGACGGCGATCATCGGCGCGGCCGTGGGGATGAGTTACCTGGGCTTGCGCCCGGTGGCCGAGATGCAGTTCATGGATTTCATCGCGTGCTGCTTCAACCAGATAACGAATATCGCCGCCAAGTCGCACTATCGCTGGGGTGCGCCGGCGCCGATCGTGGTGCGCGGGCCTTCGGGCGGCGGCGTGCACGGCGGGCCGTTTCATTCGGCCAATCCGGAGATGTATTTCGTGCACACGCCGGGATTGAAGGTGGTCTGCCCGGCGACGGCGCACGACGCCAAGGGATTGTTGAAATCGGCGATACGAGACAACAACCCGGTGTTATTCTTCGAGCATAAGTTTCTGTACCGGCGCGCAAAAGAGGAGCTGCCCGCCGGGGAGTACAGTGTCCCGATCGGCAGGGCCGCCGTGCGGCGCGAAGGCCGCGACCTGACGATCGTGAGTTACGCCGCGATGATGCATCCGTCGCTCGACGCGGCGGGCGAGCTGGCGAAGGAAGGCATCGAGTGCGAAGTGATCGATCTGCGGACGCTCTTGCCGCTCGATCGCGAGACGATTCTCGCTTCGGTGCGAAAGACGAACAAGCTCCTCGTCGTCCATGAGGACACGCGCACGGGCGGGATCGCCGGAGAGATCGCGGCCGTGGTTTGCGAGGAGGCGTTCGGGGATCTCGACGGGCCGATCGTGCGGGTGACCTCGCCCGATACGCCCGTGCCGTACTCGCCGCCGCTCGAAGAACATTATTTGCCGAACGCCGCGGGCATCGCCGAGGCCGCGCGCCGTCTGGCGCACTATTAAGAAGCACAGGAGAAGACCATGGCCGTAGAAGTCATCATGCCCCAGATGGGAGAGAGTATTTTCGAGGGAACGGTCACCAAGTGGCTGAAGAAGCCCGGCGACAAAATCGAACGGGACGAACCGCTGTTTGAAATTTCCACGGACAAAGTGGACGCGGAGATCCCCTCGCCCGCGGCGGGCGTGCTCAAGGAGATCAAGGTCACGGAAGGGCAGACCGTGCCCATTCAAACCGTCGTCGCCGTGATCGACGCGGCGGGCACGCCGGCAGCGGGGGTCTCACCGGCCGCGGCGGCGCCTCCCGCTCCCGGCCGGGCGAAAACGGAGACGCCCGCAACGCCGCCGGCCAAGGCCGAAGCAAAACCCGCGGCGTCACCCGCACCCGCGCCTGCCGCGCCGCGTCCCTCTGCGCCGCCGGCGGCAGCTCCCGCTGCGGCGCGCGGAGACGGCCAACGCATTCACAGCTCGCCGCTCGTGCGGCGCCTGGCGAAGGAGAACAGCATCGATCTCGCGACGCTCACCGGCACGGGCGCGGGCGGACGGATCAGCAAGAAGGATATTCTCGCCGCGATCGCGGGCGGCGGCGCCGGCGCGGCAAGGGCTGCGGCTCCCCCCGCGGGAGCGCAGACGGGAGGCCCGCTCGAAAACGCCGTACCGCGCGAGAGAATTTACTTCGGCTCGTACCAGGTGCAGCCGATGACCACGATGCGGCAGAAGATCGCCGAGCACATGGTCGTTTCCAAGCGCGTTTCGCCACACGTCTATTCCATCGAAGAGGCGGACATGACGCGCATCGCGCTGCTCCGCGGGCGCGTGAAAGACGAATTCGAGAAGCGCAACGAGGTCAAGCTCACGTTCATGCCGTTTTTCCTGCGCGCGTGCGTGCAGGCCCTGCGCGCGTTTCCCACGGTGAACGCTTCGGCGGACGGCGCGAACGTCGTGCTGCACCCCGAGATCAATATCGGAATCGCGGTCGCTCTCGATTGGGGGCTCATCGTGCCCGTGGTGAAAAACGCGGACGAGAAGAATTTCCTCGGCCTGCAACGCGCCATCAACGATCTCGCCGAACGCGCCCGCACGAAGAAGCTGAAGCCGGAAGAGGTGCAGGAATCCACCTTCTCGGTCACCAACCCCGGCACGTACGGCGGCCTGATGGGCTTGCCCGTGATCAACCAGCCGAACGTGGCGATTCTGGGCGTCGGTGCGATTCAGAAGCGGCCCGTCGTGATCGACGACGCGATCGCCATCCGTTCGATGGTGTACCTTACGCTTTCCTACGACCACCGCGTCGTGGACGGCGCGATCGCGCACCAGTTCATGGGCAAGGTCAAGGCCTCGCTCGAAGATTGGAGCGAAGAAGTTCTCTAGCGCGGGTTTCTCACCATCCGCAGGAACGGATGTGGTCGTTCCTGTATTTCTCTGCGTGCCTCAGCGCTCTCGGCGCCTCTGCGTTATCTTTTGGCAGGGGTACACACCGTCTCAGCGCTGAGGGAGAACAAGGACAACGCAGAGACGCGGAGTACGCAGAGATACGCAGAGAAATCACCATCAGGCGGATCGGATTGCCCAGCCCGGTGAGAAATCCGGGTTGGCGCGCGGCGGAGCGAGCCTGGTTTCTCAGCTTGCGCGCAGCGTGGGCGCAAGATCGTGCGCCCAACCGCGCAGGGCCCGCAGCGGCACGATCGAGATTTCCTTTTCCCCCAGTAGCCCGGCCAGGAAGCGGTGTCGCGCGTTGTCCCGTTCGGGGTCGATCTCGGTGATGGCGGTAAACTCCGTGTGGTCGACGCGCGCGCGAATGGCGTCGGCGGTGAAGGCCAGCAGCTTGGCTTGGCTCGGGTCGCGGCCCAGCGCCAGGGACTGAATGAAGCCGCGCGTTCCATTGCGCCGGTAGGCAAAATCGAGCCGCATCGGATCGCCCGGATACGTGAACGAGTCCACACGGACGCCGGCCTGCATGCGATTCAGGATTCCTTCCAGGCGAAAATAGTCTCTCGCGCGGGCGCGAATTTCGCTGCGCGTGCGCAGGTCGCGCGCGCCGGCTCGAGAGGGCTGGGGCGGCTCGACCTGCTCGTGGTAAATCCGGTCGAGTTCGGCGTCGAAATTTTCCGCCAGCAGTCCCTTGCGGGGGCTGAGCTGCACGGCGTTGGAGAGCGTGTCTTCGAGTTTCGCGAGCCAGGCCACGCCGTCGGGCCGGGTTCCGTTGGGGGGCGCGTCGAACAGCGTGCCGAGATTGCGGAGCAGGTTCTCATCGGCCTCGGGGTGCAGCCTTCGGATGCGCGCGAATTCCGCCGCTTCCTGCACCAGCCGCGCGCGGACGTTTCCGGAAGAGGGCTCGAAGAGGACGACGCCGACATTGATCCATTCGTCGCGAATCAAATTCGGCGCGTAGCGAACGACGTGATAGGCGCAATTGCGCAGTTCCGTTTCAGGCATGGTTCACTTCCAATTGGGAAAAGGTTGCCGGCTCGAATCCCGAGCCGAAACGATCAATTCCCGGATGCGCCCGCGGCGCTGGTAAAGCTTCTCGAGCAATTCTTCCAGGGCGTCGATGTCGGAATGGTACCATTCGGGCGGAATTTGCTCCGCGGCCTCGCCCAGGACCTCCCGCGTCATGCGTTTTTCCGTGCGTTCCAGGAACGGCTCGAATGAGTCGAGTCCCCGCACCTGCGCGTAGACTCTTTGCCGCACGTACAAGCCGCGGAGAGGCGCGTCCGGGAAATTCCAGTCGCCGGCGTTGAAACAGAACCCCTGGTCGATCATCATGGCGCGAAAGTGCGATTGGCCGGGCTCCCGGAGAAAAACGGCCTGTCTTCCGTTCGTGTTGCAAGTCCACTTGTCGAAGACCAGCATTCCCGCGAACGCGTCGAGATTCTCGACCTCGGCCAGTTGCTCGTCCGGCAGAAAATCGTAGGCGGTCACCTCCGCCGGATGCGCGGGAAACTGCGAGCCAAACTGCCGGCCGGGCTTGCAGGGAATTCGGCCGGCACCCAGTTGGATGACCAGGTCCGCCGTATTGGCCACGAGTTCCGCGGACACCTCCACAACGCTGGTTTTCGGCGCGGGCAAGCCCAGCCTGCGAGCCAGTAAGCTTCCGAGCATTTCATTCGCCAAAACCCGGAGATGCTGGGGGTTGTTCTGAAACTTGACGACGTAGTACGCGCCGTCATCGCAGCGAAACAGGTGCGATTGCGCGCCGCCTCGCATCCTGCGGACATATTCGACGGCTCGGACCATCGGCGCGTATGCTAGCCAGCGGATTCGAGGTCAGCAAGTGGATTGTTCGCCAATGTTGATCGCCGCCGGGTTTCCCCAATGGGGATTCGCAAAGCCCAAGCTGGGCACGGGGCGGGGAGGGGCGCGCGGCCCGCTTGACTTGCGGCGAAGGCGCAATTGCATCGTTTAGCTGTTCGTTATATGCTTCGCGCGTGGGGTTCTCCGCACTTTCGGAAGCGCTGCGCCGCGAAGTGTCGCGCCGGATCGAAGCGGGCGAGTTGACCGGAACCGAGCTCGCCCGCCGCGTGGGTTTCACACAGGCGCACATCTCCAACTTCCTCAATCGCAAGCGCGGGCTGAAACTTTCCGCGCTCGATCGCACGCTCCGCGCCCTCGATCTCACGATTTACGATCTGCTCGATCCCGTCGAGGCCGCGCGCCACGCCGCCGTGCCGGAAGCGCAGGAGGGCGAATGGGTGGAGGTACCGCTGGTGGGGGCGGAGGCCGCGGCGGTCAGTCCGGCCATCGTCGAGGGGCAGGCCCGGGATCGCGTGAAGTATCGCCGCGTGCTGATCGAACGAATTCGCGCGGACGCGTCTCCCGCGAGAAAGACGTGGACGCGCTTCGTTGTCGTGCAGGCCGGCGCCGCCGACGCCGCGGCCATGTGGCCGCACGTCACGGCAGGGGCGCTGCTGCTCACGGATCGCCACTGGACCTCCTTGCGCCCGTACCAGAAGGAGCAGCGGAATCTCTACGTCGTGTACAGGAAGGAAGCGACCGCGGTGCGCTACGTGGAAGCGGCGGGCGACCGTCTGATTCTGCGGCCTCATAACCCGGAGGCCCCGGCGGAGCTTGCGCCCGCAGGCGACGCGAACTCACGCGAAACCATCGTCGGCCGCGTGGCCCACATCTCTCTCGAGCCCTGAGCGGGATTTTCCTTCAATGCGAAAAAGGCCCGGACGGTGTCCGGGCCTTGAGGATCTTTCCTTAGCGCTTCTTGCGCCGCTTCGAGGATTTCGCGGCGCGCTTTTTTGGCCGCCGGGCAACTTTCTTCTTCGGGCGCGCTTTCTTTTTTGCGGCGCGCTTCGGCTTGGCTTGTTTTTTCGCTTTCGCTTTGCGCGACGCGGCCTCGGGAGCCGGTGGAGCCGGCGGAACCGGGAGAGTCGTCGTCTCCTCGACTACCAATTCTTCCTCGGCCTCTTCCTCAAGGATGTCGTCGCGATCGCCCCCCACCTCTTCCTCTTCCTCGAACTGGGAGAATTCGTTCTCGTCGCCGTTGCCGTTTCGTTCGTAAGTCATCCCTTGCCTCCCGCAATTCCGCGCGTGGCGGAGTGTCGCAGCCTTGGCCCACGCGGGGCTTATAAACGGAGTCCCGCAGCTTTGTCAAGGCTGGTGAATCAAGATGCGCCTCTATGAAAAAATGGAAGGTGGGAGCCGCCCGCATCTCGCCGGCTCGCTTCTCCCCTAAAGCCTTATCTTACAGTAAGTTACGGACCGGGCCTTGACTATCGGGCCGGCAGGATCGTCAGCTCGTCCCCGGCTTCGAGCGGCCGCGTGAGCAGGAAACGATTGCCTTGCCGGATCGCCTCCACGGTCGTTTGGTATCCCCGCGCGATGGACCAGAGTGTCTCGCCCGGCTTTACGCGATAGTGGATCGGACCGGGTGAAGCTGCCGGGGCCGCTGCGGAATTGCCGGCCGTTGTTGCGGGAGTGCGGCGTCGCGCGGCCGCGGGAGGCGGGGCAGTCATGCCGCCGGGATAAACTCGCAAGCGCATCCCGCGCACGACGCGATCGCCGCGCATGTGGTTCCAGTGGCGCAACTCGGCCGTGGAGACGTCGAATTCATCCGCGATCGATGCGAGCGTATCGCCGCGGCGCACGCGGTAGCTCAGCAACTTCCCCATCGCGGGATCGGACCGCCCTTCGACGGGGATAATCAATCGCGTTCCGGCTTCGAGCGGAGCGTGCGCGTCCAGGCTGTTGGCTTCCGCGATGGTTGCCACGCCGATGCGGTACTGTTGCGCGATGCTCGAAAGCGTCTCGCCTTCTTCCACGCGATGCTGCCGCCAACTCACCCATTTGTCCGGCGGGATGGCTGCGATTTCCGCGTAGAAACGCTCGGCCGTGCCCGACGGAAGGTGCAAGACGAATTCCGGATCGCTCGGCGTGACCAGGCGAAGCAATTCGGGGTTGAGCGCACGCAGCGCGTCGAGGTCGCAGTCGATCGTTTCCGCCACCAGCCGGAGATCGATCGGATGGCCGGGCTTGACGTCGTCGGCCACGTCGGCCGATTCCGGATCGACTTCGACGCCGTAGCGCGCCGGGTCCTTCGAGATCAGCGTCAGCGCGAGGATGATGGGCACGTAGTTCCGCGTTTCCTTCGGGAGGACATTCCGTTTGTACAGTTCCCAGAAATCGGCGTAGCCCGTGCGTTCCACGGCGCGCTGGATGGTCAGCGGCCCGGCATCGTACGCGGCCATCGCGAGATACCAGTCGCCGAACATCTGGTAGAGATCGCGTAACTGGCGCGCGGCGGCGCGTGTGGCCTTTTCGGGATCCTCGCGGTCATCCACCCACCAGGTCTTTTCCAAGCCGTAGATCCGGCCGCTCGAGGGAATGAATTGCCACAAGCCCCGCGCGCCGGCCCTCGAGAGGGCCTGCGGCTGGAACGCGCTTTCCGCCTGCGCCAGGTAAATCAAGTCTTGCGGGAGTCCCTCTTCGCGAAGGACGCGCGAGATCATGGGGCGGTAGCGGCCCGCGCGGCGCAGTCCGTTCTCGACGATGGCGCGCCCGTGCGGCGTTTGAAAATAGTTCAGATAGGTCAGGACGTAGTCGTTCACGGTCAGAGGCAGGTCGTGTTCGACCGATCGGATCTCGCCCTCCGCGCTCCCCCGAAGGCGAGGATCCAGCGGCAGGTCCGTGGGGAGATTCAGCTCCGGCAATTGATCGAGCGGCGAAGGTTGACTGGGTTGTTCCGTGAAGCCGTCGCCCTGCTGGAAGGCCGCCATTTCGTCGGTGTGCACGGTCTCCACGATGTGATCGTAAAGTTCGTGGAGCCGCGGCTCCGCGGTGAGATCGAAACCGCTCGATAACAGCACGTCGAGCGACGCGTCGAATTCCCTTCGCGCTTCGCTCAGGTGACCCGCGCTGTAGTCCCGCTGGCCCGCCTCGAAAAGCGCCTCCGATTGCGCGCGCAGCCGCTCGATCCCGTCGGGGGGCTGCAACGACAACGCGATCATGTGCGGCCGCGGCGTCAGCGGCAGAGGAGTGAACAGAGCCTGCGCGGGCGGCGCTATCGCTTTCGGATGCGCTGCGGCCACGTGCTGCGCCGAGTCTTCACACCCGGCGAGAGCCAGACACACGGCCAGACTCGCCACAGCAATCGTCCACTTTGAAACTGTTTGTCCGCGTAAATCTTTCATCTTTGAGGTGTCCAGACCATTTCACCAGGGACAAGCAAAGGCTGCGGCCCCATGTGCTTAGACGCAGATTTCCCGGGCCGGTGAGGCGCAAGACGAATGCTAACGAGGCCGCCGGGGCGGGTCAATCTCAATCGGCGCGCCGGTTGGCCTACTTTGCACGCACCGGATTCAATACGAACACGGAATCAATTCGTCCCTTTGGCCTTTTCTGGTTCGCCGGCAAAAGGTTTCCTCGCCGGAGAATCCGGCGGTGCGGCGCGCAGGTACTGCACGGGCCAACTAACGGGCTGTTTCAGTTCGCGGGCGGCCCGCAGCGGCCAATACGGCTCGCGCAAAAATTCCCGCGCCATGAACACCAGATCGGCCTGGCCCTTGGCGAGGATTTCCGCGACCTGTTCCTTGGTCTCGATCAATCCGACGGCGCTGGTCATCACCCCCGCATCGCGGCGAATCCGCTCGGCAAAGGGAACCTGAAATCCGGGGCCCGCGACGATCTCTTGGTCATGGACGAGGCCCGCGGAGGAGCAATCCACCAGATCCACGCCCAGCGGCGCGAGCTGCCTTGCGAGTTCCACGGCTTGCTCCACGTCCCAGCCGCCCTCCTTCCAATCCGTGGCGGAGATGCGAACGAAGAGCGGCAGATTTTCCGACATTTGCTTGCGGACGGCGCTCACGATTTCGCGCGCGATTCGCGTCCGGTTTTCGAACGGGCCGCCGTACTCGTCATCCCGAAAGTTGCTGAGCGGGGAAAAGAACTCGTGCAGCAGATAGCCGTGCGCGGCATGAATCTCAAGCACGAGAAAGCCGGCCTCCAGCGCGCGCCGCGCCGCCTGCGCAAACGCCTCAACGACGCCCCGAATGCCCTGCTTCGTCAGCGCCTGGGGCATGGCGTACTCTTCGGAGTACGCAACGGCGCTCGGCGCCGCCGGGGCCCAGCCGCCGTCCTTCGGCGCGACTCCGCCGTAACCCGACCACGGCCTGTACGTGCTGCCCTTGCGTCCCGCGTGCGCCAGTTGCATTCCGGGCACGGTTCCCTGGCTCTTGAGGAATCGCACGATTCGCGCCAGAAACTCGATGTGCGCATCGCTCCAGATGCCCAGATCTTCGGGGGTGATGCGTCCCTCGGGCGTTACGGCGGTGGCCTCCGTAAGTACGAGGCCGGCCCCTCCCACAGCGCGGCTCCCTAAATGGACGAGGTGCCAGTCGTTGGCAAAGCCGTCCACGCTCGAGTATTCGCACATCGGCGAAACGCCGATACGATTTGGCAACGTGACACCGCGAATCGGTAGTGGATCGAATATGTGCGCCATAATTTCCTTTTGGGACTTACGGCAGACTTACGGCACCGTACGCCTCGGTGTGACTCTAGCTCAGCACGCTCTGAATCGCCAGAGCGGAGCACACCATCAGGACGGCGCAGGCGGGGCTGTGGTCAGGGCCGTTCTCGGCTGACTCAGTTGGCGGGCGGCACAGTCTCAAGCCAACGCCTGCTTCAAATCCGCGATGAGGTCGGCAGAGTCCTCGAGGCCGGTCGAGAGGCGAATCGTGCCGGGCGTGACGCCGACCGCGGCCAATTCCTTCGCGCTCATCCCGTAGTGCGAACTGTAGAGCGGCAGCATGATCAGCGATTCCGCGCCGCCCAGACTCACGGCCAATTGGAAAATTCGGGTGCGGTCGCAGACGCGCCGCGCCGCGGCCAATCCGCCCTTCACGTCGAACGCCAGCATCCCGCCGAAGCCATCCATCTGGCTCTTGGCGAGGCGATGATTCGGATGCGAGGGAATACCGGGATAGTGGACGCTCGCGACCCGGGGATGCTTCGAGAGAAAACGCGCCAGCTTGAGCGCCGTCTCGCTCTGACGCCGGACGCGCAATTCCAGCGTTTTCAAACCGCGATTCAGCAGATACGCGGCGGCCGGGTCCATGTTGCCGCCAAGACGCATCATCAACTCGCGGATGCGGCCGATCATCTCCCGCGATCCGATCACCGCGCCTGCGACCAGGTCGGAATGCCCGCCGAGATATTTCGACGCGCTGTGCAGCGAGAGATCGAAGCCGAATTCCAGCGGGCGTTGCAGAACCGGCGAGGCGAACGTGTTATCTACCATCGAAAGCAGCTTGTAGCGCCGCGCCAGCGCTGCCGCGCGCCGCAGGTCTACGATTTCGAGCGTGGGATTCGTCGGCGTCTCCACATACAAAACGCGCGTGCGACCGTTCACGAGCCTTTCCAAGCCGGAGAGGTCCGCTTCCACGTAGCGTGTGCGGATGCCCAAACCCGGCAGGACATCGCGCATCAGCCGGTAGGAGCCGCCATAGAGATTCCGCGTCGCGATCAGCTCGTCGCCCGCGCGCAGCGCGGAGAGCAGCGACGTCGAGATCGCCGCCATCCCCGACGCCAGCACCAGCGCCGCTTCGCCGCCTTCGAGTGCCGCGAGTTTCGCTTCGGCCACGGCGAGCGTGGGATTGCCGTAGCGGGTGTACATGTACGCCTTGGATTTTCCCTCGGCGTAGCGCTTCAACTCTTTCGAGCTTGCTAACGTGAATGTCGAGCTGCGAACGATCGGCGGCGACACCGGCGTATTCCGGCCGTGATTGTCCTCGCCCGCGTGTATCGCGAGAGTCGCACTGCGCGGACGCTTGGATGCTTTGGGCATCGTAGAACCGATTCTCCGCGCCTACGCGCGGAGCGCAACAGCCAATATGGCTCCGGCCGTAACGCCGGAATCACATCGCCCGGACAATATGGTCTGGGCCCGGGTGCTCAGGCCTCTTCTTCGACAGGTTCGCCTTCGCGGGCGGCCTTGGCCGCGGCGATTACTTTTTCCGCGAGCTCGTTGGGCAGGTAATCGTAATGGGAAAACTCCATCGAGTAACTGGCGCGCCCCTGCGTCATGGAGGTGAGATCGGTGGCGTAACTCAGCATTTCCGAAAACGGCACCTGCGCCTTCACCACGACGTTCGAGCCGCGCGCCTCGCTCCCGCTGATGCGCCCGCGGCGCGAGCTCATGTCGCCCATGATGTCGCCCGAATATTGATCCGGGGCGTACACCTCGACGTTCATGATCGGCTCGAGGATCGCGGGCCGCGCCTGGCGCATCGCTTCCTTGAACGCAAGCGAGCCGGCGATCTTGAACGCCATGTCCGACGAATCCACGTCGTGATATTTGCCGTCGTAGAGCACGGCGCGGAAATCCACGACCGGGAAGCCGGCGAGATAGCCGCGCTCGGCCGCGGCGCGAATGCCTTTCTCCACCGACGGAATGTAATTCTTCGGAATCGCGCCGCCGAAGATGTCGTCCACAAACTCGATGCCCGTGCCTCGGGGGAGCGGCTCCATCCGCACGCGGCACACGCCGAACTGGCCGTGCCCGCCCGTCTGCTTCTTGTGTTTGCCCTCGGCGTCGGCTTTGGCGCGGATCGTTTCGCGGTAGGCCACCTTCGGGGGCTTGAGCGTCAGCTCGACGTGATAGCGCTTCCGCAATTTCGCCACAACGACTTCGACGTGCTGCTGCCCCGAGCCGGACAGCAGGAACTCCTTCGTCTGGGCGTCGCGGGAAAAACGCAGCGACAAATCCTCTTCGAGGATGCGGTGAATCGCCTGGCCGATGCGATCTTCGTCCGCGCGCGTCTTCGGCTCGATCGCGAAGGTGATGGACGGCTCGGACTGGTGCGCGAGCGGAAAATAAATCGGCGCGGACTTATCGCCCAGCGTGTCGCCCGTGACCGTCTCTTTGAGTTTTGCGATCGCACCGAGATCTCCGGCGTGCAATTCGGGCACCGCCGTGGCCGTCTTGCCCTGCATCACCTGGATATGCTGAAAACGCTCCGCCGAGTCGCGCGTGAAATTCTGGAGCGTCGCATCGTTCTTCAGGACGCCGGACATCACCTTGAAATAGCTGATGCGCCCGGCGAATGGATCGGCCAGCGTCTTGAAAACGAACAGCGACACCGGCGCCGAATCGCTCACCTTGCGTTTCACGGGTTCTCCGGCGCCTCCCGGCGCGCTGCGCCCTTCGATCTCGACCCGCGCCGACGGGTCGGGGAACATGTCCACGAGCAGGTCGAGCAGCGATTGGCTGCCGATGTTGTGCAGCGCAGAGGCGACCACCACGGGATAAATGCGCTTCGCGGCAAACGCCGCCCGCAATCCCTTGGTCAAGTTCTCGATCGGCAGGGTTCCCTTCTCAAAAAACTCCTCCATAAGTTTGTCGTCGCCCTCGGCGACCATCTCGACGAGAGCTTCATGGGCGGCTTTCGCGGCCTCGGCCATGTCGGCCGGAATCTCCTCGATCTTCGCCTTGCCGTCGCCGTCCGGCTGGTAGAGGTGCGCCTTCATCGAAACCAGATCGATCGCGCCGCGAAATGTCTTCTCCGCGCCGATGGGAAGTTGCAGCGGCACCGCGCCCCGACCGAAAACCAGCTGCACGGACTTCAACGCGCGCTCGAAGTCCGCCAACTCGCGGTCCATCCAGTTGATCACAAAGGCGCGCGGCAGTTCGTACTCGGTGCAATAGTCCCAGACTTTTTCGGTCACCACCTGCACGCCGGCGACGGCGTCCACCACGATCAGCGCCGCGTCCACCGCGATGAGGGACGATCGCGTTTCGTTGATAAACGTGCTGTAGCCCGGCGTGTCCAGGAAATTGATCTTTGTTTTTTCGCTCTGGCCCGGCGCGGACCATTCCGCATAGGCCGGGGTGCTGTTGATCGATATTTTCCGCGCGATTTCTTCCTCGTCCCAGTCGGTGACCGTGTTCCCTTCGGCCACTTTTCCGAGTCGCGTCGTCATCCCGGCCGTGAAGAGCAACGACGACACGAGTTGCGTCTTGCCCGCGTCGCCGTGGCCGACAATGCCGACGTTGCGCAGAAATGCAGTGCTATAGGATTTCACTTTCGTCCTCGATCCCGGCCCGGAGAATGGCCCCAAGGAGAGATACTGCGGGGTGGGTCCTCCCAAGCCTCGTGGCTTGATGCCCCGAAAACTCGCATGCTAGCACGGTCACCGCAACCTCAGCAATCGGCTTAGAGTTGAAACAAGCGCCAGCGGGGAAACGAAGTGACCAGCATGGACCCGGTCTAAACGAAGACCTGCGGGTCGCCGCTGCTGAGTTGAAATCCGAAGGCCATGCGGCGAGTGTTGAAGTCGAAGCCCGGCCGGCCGTCGCGGCCCAGAAGGATCAGACCGCCGGTGCCGTGGCCGCGCTTGGCGAGTTGCGTGACGGCTTCGCGAGCGGCGTCCGCGGGCGCAGTTTCCGGATGCACGGGATGACGCAGGCACTCGATGGCCGTCTTCGCCATCACTACACGCATGATGGCTTCGCCCCAGCCGGTGCAGGAGACGCCGCCGGCCTCGTTGTCGGCGTAACAGCCGCAGCCGATCAGAGGCGAGTCGCCTACGCGTCCCGGAAACTTGCAGCAGGTCCCTCCCGTCGATGTGCCCGCGGCGATTTCTCCCGCCGCATCCAGCGCCACGGCACCGACCGTCCCGAGACCGTGCCCGAGGTGGTGGTCCACTTGATGTTTGTCTTCACGGCAACGGAGCCACGCGGCGCGCTCGGCCTCCGTAATCAATTCCTCCGGGTTGCAAAGCGTCATTCCTTCTTCTTTTGCAAATTGTTCCGCGCCCGCGCCCACCAGAAACATATGCTCGCTGCGCTCAAGCACGCGCCGCGCCAGCCGGATGGGGTTGCGCACTCTGCTGACCGCGGCAATCGCGCCGGCTTTGAGCGTCGAGCCCTCCATCAGGATCGCGTCGAGTTCCGGGACGCCGTCGCGATTCAGGTGAGAGCCGATTCCCGCGTCGAATACGGGATTGTCCTCGAGGGCCGCGATGGCCGCTTCCACCGCTTCGACTGCCGTCCCGCCGCGCGACAAAATTCTCCACCCTGCCGCGAGCGCGATGAGACACCCTTCGCGACAATCGGCCAGGGCCTCGTCGGGGATGTCCCAGGCGCCGCCGTGCACGATCAAAGACGGGCGCGATGCGGTCACAGGATTAGGCAAGGAAATCTAAATGGACGCCCTCGCAGAAGGCGCCGATTCATTCGTGAATCGTCTGAATCCGTACGACTTCAAACTCTCTGGTCCCCGCCGGCGTTTGCACTTTGACTTCCTCGCCCACTTTCCGG
>Ga0326728_10009651_pt1 | contig 23093 bp, 17 predicted proteins | sample MB3enrmetagenome_FD_207602 | JGI IMG/M metagenome (GOLD analysis project Ga0326728, IMG submission 207602) | Lab enriched peat soil microbial communities from McLean, Ithaca, NY, United States - MB31MN | ecosystem: Environmental > Terrestrial > Soil > Wetlands > Peat | place: USA: New York... | reverse complement strand
AATTTATGATGGGAGCCATAATCGGTCGCAGGGAATCGGTACCCGAATAGAGCACGGCAAAACGCAAACCAGCATCTCCGAGCCCGGAAACTTTCACATCATCAAGCCTGCGTTGAAACTTCGACTGAATGTTCAGACATTTCTCCTCAAATTCTGTCAGGGATGTTATTTCGGGCACCACGAATGCCCAATTATCTCTGGTTGATTTCTTCGATTTCGCGCCAGCCTTTTTCGACTTCATCTCCGGGAGATTTACGTAAAAGCAAGCGACAGGCGCGAATAGGAGGAGTAACGCCTGATCCGCTCCGCCGGTCCAATTTTCTTCTACGTCTCCAAATCTCTTTGAAGCTCCTGGACATGCCCATCCAGGAAGAGATATGGTACGGATAACCCCATCCTCATCACGGAATGGGCATATCTTCTCGTTACTTAGAGTTCCCAATTGCCTTATCTTTTGCCCAGCTTCTACAGGCCTATATTTAATTGATACCGTTTGCATCGGGTTGTCTGCATCAATTTGGACAGGTACGTATGTATATTCTGAAAGTTTAGGCTTAAGTCGTCCACTAAATTGGAGAAATGTCCCAACCAAACCTTCATGGGTCTGCACCCGCGTGAACCAATTGTCTCTTGTGTCCCTGCTCCTGTGTATGCCTGGAAGATAGTATACTCCGTCACGTATTTGCCATGCCCATTCCATAAGCCTGCTCATGACGCTCAAATCATCCCCGTTGTCCCATTCAAGCTGGACGGACGTATCAGCGATCTCCCACCTAAGAACTTGGGCCAACTGCTCTGCGTTCTCGTCTCCCTCGGCGCGCCTCTGATCTGCCGCGGTCAATGAAAGGCATAGCCCCGCAAGCCCTGCACGTTCCAGGTATCCCATTCCCTGATCCGTAAGGGACCACTGAATGCTGGTCTTCAGAGTATCTGCCATGGCTGTTTCCTCCATCGAGCACCCGTCTGATATTTCAAAATTTTCCCCCTAGCCGTAACAATTTCTTTCTCCACGTACTCAATCTGGGAGTCAGACACTACTGGGTAACCGCCTAGACGCCGGTCAAAACTCATTCCGCTGGCATAGGGCATCGGAATTGTCCATGCGGCAACATTCCGGCTATTTGGCTTCATCCCTTTTGCCTTAAGCTTATTCAATATTTCTGGTAAGTCCGTCTCCATGACGATCGTCACCGACGCGCTTGGTTCCCGTAGGGGCCGTTGGTAGCTTTGCCATTTCCCGTCCAACCACGCGCAGCTCGTCTTGATGTCCTGACTAAGCTGCAAATCGCCAAGGACTCCCGCCAGATCGCTTTGGCTGCACCGCACTTCCCATAGCGGCCCCAAAGCCGTGCGTGCTGCTGCAAGCTCTTCACTTGAATACGGCTGATTATTACGACACTCAAAGTTGTAGATGAGGCAGTCACACACAGGAGATCGTTTTCCGGGTTCACGCTTGCTGTATCGATTGAGTCTGCCAAGCCGCTGAATGATGGAAGGGAAAGGTGCCAAAGCGGAGACCATGAGGTCGGAACTGATGTTGAGAGACATCTCGCAGACCTGTGTAGCGATTGCCAATGCGGGTCGTTGCCGCTCTGGTTTGAAGCATTTTATCACGCTCGCTTGACGCTCAACCCTGTCAGCATACCGAAATCGGCTGTGATAGATCATCGGTTCTACGGGCAGGTCCTTCGCTAATGCCTCATCCCAAAGTGACATTGCACCCGCCACTGTATTGGAGACCCATAAAACCTTAAGCTTATTGTGCAAAGCGCGCTTCACTTGCGTCCAGCAGTCTGACGTACCCTCTCGCCACTTCAGGACATAACGCTTAGGATCCTCTATGTCAGGATCACCTCCGATAGGCTCGCTAAGTCGCTCGCCGAGTTTTTGCCTAAGTTCAGACAAACGGCTGTCTGGAATCGACGCGCTCATCAGCAGGACAGGTGCGTCAGGATAGGCGGACAAAAAAGTCAGGAGGGCCCCGAAAAGTTTACCGTCATAATTGTGAATTTCATCAAAAACGAAAGCAGATCTCAGAAGGGCAGGAAAGCTGAACAGCGCACGCCGCTGATTCTGGATCAAACCCAGGACGATATCTACCGTACAGGCAACAACTTTCTGCGGCCAAGCCTTGAGCGATTCAAGACGTTGGTTCTCTTCGAGCAGATCGTCATCGCCCCCTCGCAGGATTTCCTCCATCCTCTCCATATCAACCAGTGAGCGCCCGTGGACCAATGCGCGCTCAAGATCGCTTTGAGCCAGCAAATAATCCTCGAACCCGGCGGATGCCGTCCCTGTTGTAGGGTAGCAGAAAAACAGCTTTCTTCCAGTCGCGTTCCTCTTTGCCCAGCAATAGGCGGCCAAGGTCTTCCCGTTGCCGCACCCGGCTATCGTCAAAGTTACCGGGTGGGTGGAGGCAGCCACGGCTTTTTGAAAGGAGCGCAACTCAGCGCCGTTCACGCCGGCATCAATGACGCGCTGAATCTCCTGAGGGTCTAGCACGTTTGACAAGGCCTGTGCGATCCAGTCGCAGGGCTGAGAGACTTCTTGCCACAGGGCTGAACCTGCCACGTCGGAGGCGATCAAAACAGCCTTAGCATGAGCCAGGATGGCCGATTCCTCTTCAGAGAGCTTTAATGATACAGCTTCAGACCGCAGGATATATTCATCCACGATTGAACTCAGAGAGGAATCTTCGTCACCGAACTCATCCAGTGAAATGCTGAGATCTTGAAGTACTGGAAGACTCCCTTCAATTGGTGCCGAATTGGCTGTCAGACGAAGCACCTCATTGAGGTCGGGGTGACTTCCCCAAAAGACGAACTCACTCGGGACTCCCTGCAACCTGACAAGCCTGTCTGTGTCCTTTTTGAGGTAGTCTTGGTCCTTGTGCAACTTAAGATGATGTCCACCGGTCACCCAACTGACTTGCCAGCGAAATTCATCTCCCACAACAGCCAATACCTTTTCCAGCCAATTCTTAAGGGGGTTCTCCAGTTGACAGATCAGCAGTGCGCTCAATACCTCATGACGGACCGGGTGAGTTTTCTTCCCAAGTATCTTGTCGCCAGCCAACATAGCTTGAAACAAGTTTGTGGCCTTTCCTATGTCATGGAGGCCCGCCGCCAGAGTCACCAAATACCTGAACCGGACCCAATTCTTCTCGATTATCCCTGGTGGGCCGGATTGCCTCAACAAGTTCAGTATTACTTCCGCTGCCCTTAGAACCTGTTGCGTGTGGCCTATTAGCGTTTCTTCGGGTCTGGCATCTATTCCTCTCTTGGTCTTTGCCAACAGCGGCTCATTGTTTCTCATATGTTTTCCTATCGGTCCTCTGTCGCCTCAAAAAACCCGCACCCCATCTTGCGCCGTCCGCCGAGGCCCCGTTCTTGAACCAAAATGGATTCCTCCGCCGTAAGTTCCGACACCAGCAGCGAGTACCCAACCACCTGCTTTCCGTGGACTGAAAAGGTGCGGCGCTGGCCGACGGAAACGCGGCCGTGGGCGCCCATCTGTCCCATCTGATTCTGCATTTCGGCCTCGAAACGTGCCTGGTCGTGCCCGTTCTTGGTGCTTACAAGGTGAGAATGGAGGACCGGCGACGGAACCAGTGCCCGAGTGGCAGGGATTCCCACAACCAGCCTGCAGCCAAGGACGTCCAGGGTTTTTCCGGCTAAGGCAAGAAAAGAGCCGATGCAATCCGCCAGGATACGCAACACCAGTTCAGAATGAGGGGAAATGTCGAGCATTCCGTCACCGATGTAGCGTCCGCGGATCAGTTTGAGACCCAGGTCGTTCTCTCCGTGTATAAACGGCAGCACACGGCTCAAGGTCCCATACAGCGCAAACCCGTGGTCAACGGGGATCCGTGTTCCCACGGCTTTAAAACACAGGTCCACTTTGACATCCGGTATCATTCCAGGTCCCCTCCCTTAATTTTCACTTCATCAACACGATAACGACGCGCGGCCCTCTGGTGTTCCTCGGCCACGCGGTCGCGTAATTCCGCCGGCCCCACCACTTCAACTCTGGAACCGTAGTAAAGGACCCAACTCACGAAATCGGGCGTGATCGGGAGGTGCAGCAGGAATCGAACGGAGCCGTCCGGTAGGAACTCGGCCCTCTGGCTCTTGTGCCATTGCTCCTCGCTGACCCAGCGGCCGGCCTCTGGCTCGAAAAGGAGTTCGACCTCAGTCGCCTCAGCTGCCTGGCCGCTCATGACGCCCCATGCGTCTCCGATATGCTCATCCAGAGAGAAATCATATGGGATCTCGAACTGCTCATTCAGCAGTTCGGCTTTTCTTATGCGATCGACTTTGAATGTGAGGGCCTTGTCGCGGCTTTCACAATGCGCAACGAGATGCCAGGAGCGAACGAAGGGAAGGATGTGATAGGGGTGGACTACACGTGTGCTTTCTGCCCCGCCCCGTGAACTGGTGCTGTAACGAATGCGGACCTTACGGCTCTCCAGGATTGCCAGCTGAAGAAGAGCGAGCATTTGGGGACGATGCTCATATGAAACGGCTTTTCCCATCGCAGCGGGGCTGGTCAGTCCACGCACGCGCCGAGCGAACTCGGGGGGGAACAAGCCGCGCAAACGCCCGAGGGCGGCATCGAGATCCGCAGTCCCGATTCCGGTGTTCCTTCGCCCGGCCTCAACAGCCAGGAGCAGAGAGACGCCTTCCGCAAAACTGAATCCAACGGTGGGAAGGCGCGGCAGCTCATCAAAGCGATAGCCTTCCACCGACCGGCTCAGCGCAAGCTTCAATCCGTTGCGAATGATGTCCAGGTCCTTTTGGATCATTCGTTCGCTTATTTCGAATCGTTCGGCCAGATCGCGCCTGCGGTATTTGCCGGGTCGGCCCGTGATGATCTGTATGAGCTCAAGGATACGCGATATGCGCTTGGTTTCTTCGTAAATACGACCGAGTCTCGGAAGCACGTTGGATCCGCTCATGATCCTCTCCCGCCCCTTCGATTTAGGGAAACGCGGCCATTCTATTCGATGTGTGAGAACAAAGCTGTTCTCGTCAAAAAACTCTGAGTTGGAACTGATGCATTCTTACGAGTTTACAATACATGCATCTTGATGAAAATGAACAATTTGAGAAGTACTAAAAGGGTCAGGCCGGCACGAAAAATGAGAAGGTTGGCTATGTTGCCGGAGTCATCAGCCTATCTCCGACTGCCAGGCCATGAAACAGGGCTTTTGAAATTTCATTTAAAAGCAGCAAAGAGTCAGCCCGATCCGAGCTAACCCCTTGAATTTACAAATAGGCGGGAGAGGATTTGAACCTCCGACTTCCACCGTGTGAGGATGGCACTCTCACCGCTGAGTTACCCGCCCCCTGAATGCTGCAACCCAGTTGCACGGAATATCTTCTCTTGCCGCTCTTTATAGCCGATGCCTCCACCAAACGCAACAATCAATGAAAAGGGCAACCGGCGGGTTATCATATGTGACGTTCATAAGTAATTGCGAAATGATGTGAGTCTCGTCATCCACCCGAAAGAGGTTGTTACGAAAAGTTCGTCGGGGCTGGAAGCCCCTCCTACAAAAAATTATGAACTTTTCATGGTTTTCAGGGTGTCCCAAAGGGACGTAAGGAGCTGTGTCGAAAAGTTCGTCGGGGCTGGAAGCCCCTCCTACAAAAAATTACTAACTTTTCATGGTTTTCAGGGTGTCCCAATAGGGACGTGAGTTACTCTCTTCGAAAAGTTCGTCGGGGCTGGAAGCCCCTCCTACAAAAAATTACTAACTTTTCATGGTTTTCAGGGTGTCCCGATAGGGACATGAGTTACTGTGTATAGTTAGCGGTGTTAAGTCTTGAGTTCACCCGTTCGTTTGTTTTTCCCGTCAGCCCGCTCAAAGAGGCTCTTCCCCGTTCGCCTGGCTCTTCTCGGGCCGGCGTCCCGCCGCGGATGCCTTTTTTAGTTGCTCGACTTTTAGCCGTTCGTAATCTTCCTTGGCTTTCTGGTCCTTGAAATCGAGTTTGATAATAGCTTCGAGTTTTTTGGACGCCTCGGCATAATTTCCCGTTTCTTCATAAAGGTATGCGGCGAGCCTGTAATACTTTTTCTCTTTGGGCTGGAGCCGGATCAACTGTTCGAGTTCACGCAGGGCGGCCTTTTTGTCTCCGAGTTTGGTGGCGGCCTCAAGAAGATATTTGTGGGCGCTGCTGAAATCCGGGTTTTGCTCGACGACTCCGCGGAAGTAGGCCTGCATGCCTTTGTAATCCTTCTTGTCCTCGTAGTATTTATAGACGGAGTCAAGGTTGGCGGGATTTTTCGGATCGAGGGCCGCGAGTTCCTGGCGGACCTGGATTTCGCCTCTGTCGTTTCTTAGCCTTTGATAGACAATTAGAAGCTGTTTTCTGGACTCGACGTCTTTGGGATCCGTGGAGACAAGCGTCTGCAAGTGGGCCTGCGCTTTGTCATACCTTTTTTGGTCGATATAGAGCATCGCAACATTGAACAAATATTTGCGGTTATTGGGCTCCATCTGGATGAGTCTTTCATAATAGGGAATTTGCCCGGCCTTGTCGTTCATCTTCTCCAGAATCGGAATAAGGCACAGGAGGGCCTCCTTGTTGCGGGAATTCTTTTGGATCTCCGATTCATAAATTTCCTTGGCCTGAGCGTGACTTCCTTTCTTTTCGTAGAGGTCGGCCAGAAGCATCGAAGTCTTGGAGTCGTTCGAGTTCTTGTGGAGATACTTTTCGAATTCCGCTATAGCTTCATCCGTTCTGCCGTTGCGCAGATAGGAGACCGCCAGATTATACTGGACGTTGGAATCCATGACCCCAGCTTTTTCGGCCCTTTGCCAGGCTGAGGCCGCTCTTTGCCAGTCCTTGTTTTCGCCTGCCAATTGAGCCATTTCCACGAGCACCTGCGAATGGAAGGAATGCGGGATTTCCGGTTCGTATTTTTCGAGAAATTTTTCCGCCTGATCGCCGGTCTTCTTTTTCTTCAGGTAGGCAAGGAACTCCCTGAAGGTCTCCTGCTCTTCGGTGAGTTTCAGAAGGTCGATATAGACCTGGAGGGCTTCATCGGTTTTGTTCATTACCTGATAAACCAGGAGAAGTTTTTCTGAAATAGTCCGCGATTTTCCCGACTGGTCTATCTCCTTGTAAAGCTGCGCCGCATCCTGATAACGCTTGCTGTCAAAATAGAGCCCGGCGAGCTGGGTTTTCAGGAGTATGTTGGAACCGTTGTCTTTGAGCGCATTTTCCAGGTATGAGATTCTTTTATCGATATCGGGGCTGGTGTTGGCTTTGCGGAGCCAGTCTTTGTAGTCGAGTTCGATAAGGAGTGAGACCCTGCCCATCGGGCGGTTCCAGAGGAGCACCTGCAGCTCGACGGGTTTTGGAGTTTCAAAGGATTCATTCGGGAAGAGGTCCTTTATTATGATGCCGGGTTTTCTGCCTATCTGTCTCAAATCGACGTCTGTCGAGACCACTCTCGTTCCAAGGGAGAGCCACCCGTCGGTCTTTACGCCTACCAGCAGTAAAGAGTCCCTGGGATTTAGAATAACCTGGGAGTCCGGGAGCAAAATGAGTTCCTGGCCGTTGTGCTGGAAATCCACGGCGACGAGTTTCGTTGGAAAGATCGCCAACGACGGAATGCCGCCCCTGGTTATTAAAAACACCAGAGCTGCTCCCAAGGCCAAGATGAGAATCAAGAGGACGAACTTCAGGAGACGGGGCGAGGATCGCGGTTTCTTATCTTTTGCCCTTCCACCTCCACCACCTCGATTGAAAGGGTCGGCAGATCCATATGGATAACTCCGCCTTGAATTCATATCCAGCATCACTCCCTGTAGAGATTGGCTTCCTTGTATATTCTCCGGATTTCATCGGGTCTCAGCATCCGATGCCGGCCCGTCGCCAACCGGCCAAGATGCACAGGTCCGTAAGCAATGCGCCTGATCTTCAGGACCTGGTGTCCGACCGCAAGGCCCATACGCTTGATCTGGCGGTTCCAACCCTGGTGGAGGGTGATCCTTAACCATGCGGCGCCCGGAAGTTCCCTGATGATTTCCACCCCGGCGGGGGAAGTCAAGCCCTCTTCGATCCGGACACCCGTCCGGAGTTGTTCTATCGCTTTTTTGTCAGGATGTCCCTTAATTTTTACATCGTAAACTTTTGATATTCCGTACCCGGGATGAAGAAGGCGGTTGGCGAGTTCTCCGTCATTGGTGAGCAGAAGCAGGCCTTCGGCGTCAAAATCGAGTCTGCCGACGGGAAAAATCCGCACTCCGAAATCGGGCAGAAGATCGAGCACCGTCAAGCGTCCCTGAGGATCCGACGCCGTGGTGACACACCCGCCGGGTTTATTCAGGGCGACGAGAATCTTCCGCCTCGCGAGACTGACCGGCCTGCCGTCGAGGCAAACGCGGTCTTCGCCGGGATCGACGCCGCGGCCAAGTTCGGCCTTCTCGCCGTTCACTTCCACCCGGCCCTGCCTGATCAGTTCTTCGGCGGCGCGCCTGGAACCAATCCCGGCCTGCGCGAGAAACTTTTGAAGCCGCACCATACCCTGAAACCCCACCGCGGCAATCAATGTCCGTGCGGGACACCCCGGACCATGGAGCCGAGAACTCTTCGTAACAAATCCAAAAGGCGCGCAGAGAGCCTCCCGGTTCCAAACTGAAAACTGAAAACTCTTAAATGCCGATGGCCCTTCGGACCAGTTCCATGGTGACGACCGATTCCCGCCTTGCCTTTGCGTTTCCCTCAGCTATGAGGTCCTTCACTTTCTCGATTTCGCCTTCCAGCTTCAGACGCCTTTCCCGAATCGGAGCAAGCCTCGCAACGACATTGCGAATGAGGATCTTCTTGCATTCAACGCAGCCGATGCCGGCTGTTCGGCATCCCTCAGCAACCTGCCCGATCTCTTCCGGCGAAGAATAGAGCTTGTGATAAGCGAAAACAGGAGAAACTTCCGGGTCGCCGGGGTCATTGCGCCTGATCCTCTGGGGATCGGTCATCATCTTCGATATTTTTTCCGTGATGTCCTTTTCCGACTCCGTGATGAAAATGCAATTCCCGTAACTTTTGCTCATCTTTCTGCCGTCGAGGCCGGGGAGCACCGGGGATTCGGTCAGCAGCCCGTCGGGAACCGGGAATATCTCGGATTTGTACATGAAATTAAACCTGCGCGCGATTTCCCTCGTGAGTTCTACATGAGGAAGCTGGTCTCTTCCAACGGGAACACCGTTTGCGCGATATATGATAATGTCTGCGGCCTGAAGCACCGGATAGCCCAGAAATCCGTAGGTGGCAAGGTCCTTCTGGTCGAGTTGCTGCTGCTGTTCTTTATAGGTGGGATTGCGTTCGAGCCAGGCCAGGGGTGTGATCATCCCGAGCAGAAGATAGAGTTCCGCGTGTTCCTTTATCTCGGATTGGATGAATATCGTGGAGAGCCCGGGGTCCAGCCCTACGCTCAGCCAGTCCAGGATCATGTCCCATGTATTGTCTCGGATCGCTTCCGGAGAGGCATAGTCCGTAGTAAGAGCGTGCCAGTCGGCGACAAAAAAATAACATTCATACTGATTCTGAAGCTGAACCCAGTTTTCCAGCGCGCCGTGAAGGTTTCCCAAATGCAGGCGCCCGGTGGGGCGCATGCCGCTCAATATTCTCTTCCTTTCAGCCATAACGGGTTATGTCTCCTTTGATCCGAAGCAAAAAGCCTGGAGCGGGGAGAAAACGGGTTTACCTGATTTCTGCCGCTCGCTAAATCTTTCCTCATTCACATCAAGATTTTCCAGAATACGTTTATAACCGGATTCACCACATAACCCCATATTCCGGAGGCAATCAACAGCAGGACTATCAGCATTCCGTATCTTTCCATTCGCGCCATTGCAAATGCGATATGCTCAGGGGCCAGTCCGACTACGATCCTGCCGCCGTCCAGGGGAACAATCGGAAGAAGATTTATTACCATCAGCACCAGATTTATCCGTGCCGAAAGGTGCGCCATTATGTGGAGCGGCGCCGCTATTTTGCTCCACACGCCGGCTGGACCGGAAGCTCCTACGAATGTCAGATGAAAAATAATGGCGCTCAGGATGGCGAGCAGGAAATTGCACAAGGGACCGGAAAGGGCTACCAGCGCCATGTCCCTGCGCCCTCCCCGCAAGTTTCCAAAATTGACGGGCACGGGTTTGGCCCAGCCGAAAAGAAAGGGAGAACCCGTCAGCAGCAGGACTGCCGGAAGAATGATCGTCCCTATGGGATCGATGTGCGAAATCGGATTGAGGGTAATTCGTCCCAGCATCCTTGCAGTGGGATCGCCGCATTTTTCGGCAACCCAGCCATGGGAAACCTCGTGCAAAATGATGGCGAACAGCAGCGGCACTACCAGTAGGGCGATTTCCAAAACGTTGGTCATATCAGCACTCGCATAGATTCTTGAGATCAGCCGATTGCGCCCGTTCCCTGAAAAGTTCCGGCCGGCTGGACATCAGAAAAGAAAGCTCCTCGGAGCGATTGCCGGCAACCTTGTTGATCCGGGCGTCCAGGAGTTCATCCAGCAACTGCCGGTAAATCGGGCCGGGAGGAATCCCCATGGCTTTGAGGTCTCTTCCCTTGATTTCGGTCTGCACGCTTCTGTACCGGTTAAAATAGTGGCTGACGGCCTTCCGTGTCGATTCCCTGTCTGCCTTGCCCATCAGGTAAAGCAGTTCCTCGGCCTTGAAGGGCAGGAGCGCCCGATAAATCTCGCTGGGTTTTCGGCCGGACACATCCGGGAAAAAGGATTTTAGAAGCCTGCCGGCGTTTTCAAGAGTCCACAGTAATCGATCTTGCTGGTTGAAGGTAAGCAAGAGCCTTTCGCAGGCGTCCTGGACGTCCTTTACGGACAGGTTTGAGAGGAGTCCGAGAAGGTAGACCCACCAGAGTTCAAGCGGTTCGTCCAAAAAACTCAGCCGGTACCATGAAATGACTTCCCGCAGTCTGCCGAAAAGGTCCTCCATCTTTTTGTCGAACTTTATTTGTTCCGACAAAACAGGCATCACTCCGAATTCAGCCATTCTTCGAAGCGCCGGGACCGGGTCCTCCTCTTCAAGAATGAGCTTGATCTCGTGGAGCAGACGGCGCCCCCCCAATTTTTGGATCAGCCCCATACGGACGGCGTTTCTAATCAGTGAGGCAGTTTGTTTTCCGATCTTGAAACCGAAGCGCTGCTCGAAACGAATTGCCCGCAGGACTCGCGTGGGGTCCTCGATAAAACTGAGGTTGTGGAGGACTCTTATAATCTTTTCCTTAATATCGCGCTGCCCGCTGAAAAAATCGATCAGTTGCCCGAATTCTTCCGGGTTAAGATCGAGAGCCAGAGTGTTTATCGTAAAATCCCTGCGGTAGAGGTCCAGCTTGAGCGAGCTGAATTCGACAATCGGTAGGGCGGCCGGGTGCTGATAATATTCGAACCTGGCCGAAGCCACATCCACCGTATGCCCGTCGGGCAAGACAAGCATGGCGGTGTTGAACTTCTTGTGCAGCTTGGATTTGATCTTATGCTGCTCCGAAAAGGCCCTCGCAAATTCTATGGCGTTTCCCTCCAAAACGACATCTATGTCGAAATTGGCGCTGTGCAGCATCAGATCGCGGACAAAGCCGCCCACCGCATACGCGCGGAATCCCATGCGCTCAGCCAGGATGCCGAACTCCCTGAGCATTTGGATTTTTTCTTTAGGCAGCTTCTCCGCCAGGAGCGACTGGACGTTTTTTCGCTTTGACCAGTGAGCTAGAGCGGTCTCATCGGAGAGCACGCTTTCGTTCTTATGTTCGTCGAACATAAAATCCAGCAGGTCGCGGCGCGTGATCACCCCCAGCACTTTGCCGTTGTCGACCACAGGCAGAATACGCTGGTGCCGCTCGACCAGGTGAGTTTGTATCTCAACCAACCCGGCTTTAGGTCCAACGTACGCGAAATCCGTATGCATGAAGTCCCCGACGGTTTGTTGCGTAAGGCCGTGAAAAAGGGCTTTTTCAAGCACCTGGCGCGTCACCAGCCCGATAAGCGTCCCGTCCTCCAATACTGGCATCGCGTTTATGTTGTAGTGGACCATCGCCAGTTCGGCTTCTTTCACGTCTACCCAGGGTTCGGTATAGACGGGCGGGCTCGTCATGAGGTTTTCCGCTGTGGGATAGGGGTGAATGTGTTCGCGAAGCACCTCCAGCATCTTTGCTTCGGCCTGGACCAGCGTGAGGTCCTTTATGCTTGCGGAAGCGGCCGTTGCATGTCCGCCGCCTCCGAACAGCGAAGCAATTGCGCCGACATTTACCACCGGAATACGGCTTCTGGCCACGAGGTATACGCGGTCGTCCATGCGGGCGAGAGCGAATACGACGTCCAGGTTCCGGATATCACGCAGCTTGTGGACCAGCATGGCGAAATCGCCGACGTATCTGTCAACCGAAACCGTGGCGATACACACCTCAACCCCGTGGAAATTATAATTCTTGGCTGAAAGTATGAGTTCATTCAGAAGACTGATTTGTTCAGCCGTAAGTTCCTGAGTGACAATGTCGGACACGACGTTCAAATCGGCCCCGGACCTTAGAAGATAGGCGGCTGCTTCGAAGTCTTCCGGCGTAGTGCTTGCGAAGGTAAACGACCCTGTGTCCTCGAACACGCCCAGACTCATAATGGTCGCTTCTTCAGAAGTAACCTCGATGCCTCGTTCGATGAACAACCGGGTGAAGAGCGTCACAGTGGAACCATAGTGTTTTACAACGGACAAATTCGCCCTGACATCGTCCTCGGCGTCCGGATGATGGTCATAGACATGAATCTCCAATCCGGGTTTATTCAAAATATCCACAAATTTGCCGATGCGCGAAGACTGCCGCGTATCCACGAGAATGAGCCTGCTGACTTTCTTTACGTCGATATCGCGAAGTCGTTTGAAACCGTAAATATAGACGGTCGATTTTATGAAAAACTCACGCAGCGTGCGCTCCTGCGAACCCGGGAAGACCAGGAGAGCGTCGGGATAGAGCTTCCTGGCCGCGATCATCGATCCCATCGCGTCAAAGTCTGCGTTTATGTGGGTGGTAATGACTTCCATGGCCCTCTCAGGAAGAAGGAAAACAGAGGCTGGAAGAAAACCGCGTAGTGTAACTTCTATCCTCCGTTCCCCGTCTTATGGTCTTGGATGATATCTTCTGTGTATCTCTTTTAATCTCTCCCTCGCAACGTGAGTATATATCTGTGTGGTAGATATATCGGAATGTCCCAGCATAACCTGGAGCGAGCGCAAATCGGCCCCGTTTTCAAGAAGGTGCGTCGCAAATGAATGCCTGAGCATGTGAGGCGTAATGTCGGCGGCAACGCCCGCTTTGCGCGCACCGCTCTTGATTATCTTCCAAATGCCTTGCCTCGATATGCTGCGGCCGCGGCCGTTGACGAAAACTTCCGGAATATCACCTTTCTTCAATAATCTAATACGCCCGTCGCCCAGGTAGGTCCTGAGGCATTCGCAGGCGAACTCGCCCATGGGCACCAGGCGCTCTTTTTCGCCCTTTCCTCTCACTATGAGATAGCCGGGTTCGAGGACAAGCCGGCGCAATTGCAACTCAGCCAGCTCGCTTACCCTGAGTCCGCAACCGTAGAGCAGCTCATACATGGCTTTATCCCGCTGTCCAAGCGGTTTAGACGAATCCGGTTGAGAAAGCAAAGCTTCGACCTGGGCGGCACTGAGCGCCTTTGGCAACTGCGGACCCAGTTTCGGGAATTGAACGGACAAAGCGGGATTGTTTTCGATCAGACCCTCTTTGCGTAAAAACCTGAAGAATGTCCGCAGCGCGGCCAGCCTGCGCGCGCGGGAGCGCGGCGACAATGAAGGCCCCGACTGTTGAATATAACCGCTTATGTTGCCGTTGGTAACTTCTCGCCACATGGAAACGCCCGACTCTCTTAAATAACCCTGGAAACTTCTGAGGTCATTTGAATATGCGGCAATGGTGTTCGCGCTTAATCCGCGTTCGACCGTCAGATTGCCCATAAAGAGATCGATTTCGCTATCCATTGGCGGTCCTTGTTTCAATCCGCTGCTCAAGTCCATTTTCGCAAATGGAAATACTTTCAACTCACTTGCAAGTAAAGAGAAAACTTGCCTTGAAGTAGTGACCGGCGCAGACTAGATTGTCGGTGTGAAAGGGGCGGCAGATGCCGAAATGATGCAGGGTCTCGGATACATTTAGGGATTTAATGTGGAGGAGCATGTTGATGAACGGACTGTCACAAAGCAATATTCCACGAAAAAAGATCGGAACCAGGCTTATCTTCACGCTGCTGTTTGTGGTTATTCTCAGCGTGATGCACTTCACAATCCAAATGATAGCGCTGGTTCAGTATGTGATACTACTCATAACCAGAAGTTACAGCGAACCGCTCCGCTCGCTTTCAAACAGGGCCGCGGTCTATGTATACAGGCTCATCCAATACATCACCCTCAATGACAACGTCCGCCCGTTTCCCTTCACGGACTTTCCTCCGGCCATGGAAATTCCGGAGGAGTCGGCCAGGTTCGATTAATGGGTTTCCGGTTTTGAGTCTTAAGTCGTTTTTTGACGCTTCCGGTGTGTTCGTTTTTCACTCTTCTTTTTGACAAGGCGCCTCAACCCGGAGTGTGTCAAGCACTTCCGCCCATTTCGCCATTCTGCGGCGGTTCTTCGGGCCGCGTCCGCGGATAAGGATCGCCCGATTTTCATCATCGATGATCGAGAGTTCTATGTCCCACCTGCCGCCGGGCAGGAGCCGTCCAAGCCGGTCAGGCCATTCGATTGCCGCTGCGCCGCTCCCGAAAAGAGCTTCCCGCCAGGGCAGGGTGTCCAGTTCATCGATGCCTGCAATCCGGTAAAGGTCCAGGTGAAACAGACATAGCCGCCCCTGATACTCATTTATTATAGTAAACGTCGGGCTCGTGACCCTTACTTCGGGAGAAACGCCAAGACCTCTCGCAATTCCCCGCGTCAGCAGCGTTTTGCCCGATGCGAGCTCTCCCCGGAGCGCGAGAATATCGCCGGCTTCCAGCAACGTGCCGATTTTCTCGCCAAGAAGCAAAGAATATTCTTCGCAGGGGGAATTGAGAAGGAATCCCTTAACTTTTTTAGAAGAGTTTTCTTTCAAGTTCGCCCAATATCCCCGGCACTTCGTCGAGCATGTCCGATGCCAGAAGCCCTCTGCTGGATACCCCGCCGAATACACGGTCGCATGCGGCGCCGTGGACATAGACCCCCAAAGACGCCGCCCGGAAAGCATCAAATCCCTGGGCCAAAAGGCCGGCGATAATCCCCGTGAGAGTATCTCCCATTCCTCCACTGGCCATTGCGGGGTTCCCGGTGCTGTTGATTGCGAGTTTCCCGTCCGGTCCGGCAATAATGGTCCGATGGCCTTTGAGCACCAGCACGGCCCCGTAATCTCTGCTGAATTTCGATGCCGATTCGAGCCGGTCACGTTGGACATCGGAGACTGTGCTGTGGCAGATGCGAGCCATCTCGCCCGGATGAGGCGTGAGCACGAGTGGGGCCGCTGCCTTTCGCAGGATGCCCGGGTCTTCGGATACCGCTGTAATTGCGTCTGCATCCAAGACCATGGGGCAAGACACCTTTGGCAGCAGTCCTTTGACCAGGGTCGCGGTATCCGCGTTTGTCGAAATTCCAGGCCCGATCGCCAGGGCCTGCTTTCCTTGAAGGAAATGGAGGACTTGATCGAGGGCGGCGGAAGAAGGGGTTTGTTGGGAGGTCTCGGCGATAGGCAAGGTCATGGCTTCGGTCAGCTTCACTTCCAAAATCGCATTGAGGCTTTGGGGAATGAAAAGCGTCACAAGGCCGGCCCCGGTGCGTGCAGCGCCGGAACACAACAGCGTGGCCGCCCCGGTTTTGCCCAGCGAGCCTGCCAGCACACAGACATGTCCAGCCTGTCCCTTATGAGTTGCCGGATCTCGCGGCTCGATCCATGAAGATACGAGTTGCCCGGTGAGCCAATAGCGTTGGATTCCCGCGGATTCGGCAAGGCCCGGGGGAATTCCTATCTCGATGACTTCGACCTCTCCGGCCAGTTCGGGCCCTCGTTCAATCAAATGACCGATTTTTAAAAAGCCGAAGGTGGCCGTGGCTGTAGCCTTGACGGCGACGCCAAGAGGCCTGCCGGTTGTCGCGTCAAGTCCCGATGGAATATCGACAGCCAGCAGCGGAACATTCAGGCCGTTTAATCTCTCGATTATGTCCCGGTAAAGACCTTGCACTTCGCTGCTAAGCCCGGTTCCCAGAATTGCGTCTATGACGGCGCCGCTCTCGAGGACCTGTCTCCACTGCTCCTCGAAGTCTTTCGCCTCGTCCCACACCGATACGGGAATTCCAATCTTTTCGACAATTTTGAAGTTTGTCAACGCATCTCCACTCAGTTTCTGAGGAGAGCGAAGGCATATCACGCACACTTGCGCCCCCTTTGAATGAAAGATCCTAGCCAGCGCGAAACCGTCGCCTGCATTGTTTCCGGTTCCGGCCACCACGACTATCGACCTGTCGATGAGGTCCGGGACTACGCGGAGAAAGAAAGAGGCGGCGCCCTGTGCTGCGTTTTCCATAAGAACGATCCCCGGGATGCCTATTTCGCGAATGGTCTGCTGATCCAGTCCGGCCATTTCCTTGGCGCTCAATGCCAGCGACATTTCCAACCTCCTGACCAAAAATCACCGCAAAGATCTTCCACATCGAGGTAGTGAAGGATCTGAAAATACCATATGGAAATTGAAATAATCATTTAAAAATTCGGGTGCGGAAATCGGACAACATTTGTTATCCGTCGCCATGATTTTTTTAGTCTGAGGAAGGTTGGCTTCAGCTTATCCTTGGAAATAAGCTGACTTATGAGATATAGGAGAATTGTTCGTGTTTTCTGGAATATCGTCGAGATCGCTGCAGATATGTTTTCTTGCCGCTTATGGCATTGACTGGCTAAGCCTTGCGAATTCTACAGGAGGCGATCCGCCGTTAACGGCCTATTGGCCAACTGCCGCTCACCAAGTCTTTCGTACCTTAACCCCATTTTCAGAAAGAAAATTCTTTATCCCTTCGATGCTATAGGTCCCATAGTGAACCATAGAAGCAATCAGCGCCGCGTCGGCGCGTCCCTGATTCAGGACGTCGAGCAGGTGTCGGGGTTCCCCGGCGCCCCCTGAAGCGATCACCGGGATGCGGACGTTTTCGGAGATCAGCCGGGTCAGTTCGAGTTCATATCCGGTTTGAGTGCCGTCGGCGTCTATGGAGTTAAGACAAATCTCGCCCGCGCCGAGCCTTTCGGCTTCTTTCGCCCACCAGAAAGCATCTATCCCCATGTAGGTCCTGCCGCCGTTTATGACCATTTCATAACCGGAGGGAATTTTCTCAGATACCTGGACCTTTTTCACGTCCATACCGAGGACGACGCACTGGCTGCCGAAGGCTTCAGCCCCCTGGCGGATGATGTCGGGGTTCAGGACGGCAGCGGAGTTTACGCTCACCTTTTCGGCGCCGGCGAGCAGCACGTCGCGCATATCTTCCAGAGTTCGGATACCGCCTCCCACCGAAAAGGGAATAAAAATAGTCTCCGCCACCCGCCGTACAACATCGAGCATAATGGGGCGCTGCTCACTCGATGCAGTGATGTCGTAAAATACGATCTCATCGGCCCCCTGCTCGTAATAGTACCGGCCCATTTCGACCGGGTCGCCTATGTCGATGTTGCCCTTGAATTTGATCCCTTTGGTCGTCTTGCCGTCACGAACGTCGAGGCAAGGTATGATGCGTTTGCTGAGCATGGCGTCCTCTCGTTGGGCGGAGTTATCGCCGCCCAAGGTTTCTTCGGCGAACCCGGCCGTCTGACCCGCCGCTATAAAACGCCGTTCCAACGGCAAAAATTGTCAAGTAGCCGCAGCCCCGGTTTCCCGCTTTTTTCCGGGTGGAACTGGACGGCGGCAAGATTTCGCAGGGCAACGGCGGATGTGAATGTTATGCCGTAATCGGTCGTTCCCGCGGATATTTTGCGGTCGGCAGGTTGAGGGTAGTAGCTGTGAACAAAGTAAAACTCGCTTCCTGCCGGGATGCCCTGAAAAACAGGGTGATCATTTTGAAAGCTGACCGCATTCCAGCCCATATGAGGAATTTTTAGAAGCTCTCCGGTCCTGGAGTGCATTTCTTCCGGAAACCTGCGCACTTCACCCGGCAGAATTCCGAGGCATCGAGTTTGGTTTTCCTCGCTTGCATCAAAAAGCACCTGGAGCCCGACACAGATGCCCAGTATGGGCACCCCGGCCAGCAAAAGTTCCGGGAGCAGCCTGTCGAGCCCGAGTTCTGCCAGGCTTTCCATTGACTTCCCTGCCGCGCCGACCCCCGGGAACACCACCTTGTCCGCCTTCCGGATTTCATTATGCGAGTTGGTGATCCTGCATGGGAACCCGAGATGGTCCAAGGCCCGCTTCACACTGGTCAGGTTCCCGGCTTTATAGTCCAATATGGCGATCACTCTTCGAGGCTCCTCTGAAATGGATTGGATTCCACAACTTGCTAGAATATCGTAAACTCGTTCACCGGGTCAAGGCCGGCATCGGTGCGTTTCCATTTTGACCAGGTTCGGGTAAGATTGAGATAGCGACCAAGGATAACAGAGGGGTGGATGGAGAAGGATGGAAGCCAGCGGAAAAATAGTCAAAGGGGCAGAGATAGAACTGCAAGTTGAGAAACTGGCGTTCGGGGGTAAAGCGGTAGCCAGGGTCGACGGGTTGGTGGTCTTCTTGGAACATGCGGTTCCAGGGCAGACGGTGAGGGCGCTAATAACGCGCAAGAAGAAGAATTACGCCGAGGCAAGGGCGATGGAGACCTTGTCTCAATCGCCTGATTACAGGCCCCCAGTCTGTCCGCATTTCCTCGTCTGCGGTGGATGTCATTGGCAGGATATCGCTTATGAAGCCCAGTTGTTCTGGAAAAGAGCACACGTCGTAGAGTGCCTCGACCACATTGCTGGAGCAGGGGAGGCGGAAGTCGCACCGATTGTCGCCTCCCCCGAGACTATCCACTATAGAAACAAGATGGAGTTCACCTTCTCTGAGAGGCGCTGGCTGTTATCCGAAGAACTCGGTCTGCAATTAGGGGCTGAATCTCTTTTTGCCCTCGGCCTCCATGTCAGGGGGCTTTTCGACAAGGTATGCAACATCGATAGTTGCATTCTCCAGTCAAAGGAGGCTTCCGCCATCATGCGGGAAGTCCGCGAGTGGGCGGCAAAAAGCGGCCTCCCCGCATACAGCATCCGTACTCATCAGGGGTTTTGGCGCTTTCTGGTCATAAGGGAAGCAAAAACCACGGGCCAAATCCTTGTCCATCTCATAACTTCCTCAAGCCCTGGATCGGACCGGACAGTAGAACAACTCTCGGAATACCTGCGATCCAAATTCCCTCGAACTACGACCTTTGTCCATTCCGTCAATGACAAAAAGTCTCAGGTTGCCGTGGGAGATTCGAGCCGTAATTTGTTCGGTCCCGGTTTCATCGAGGAAAGGCTCAATGAAAAACTTCTTTTCCGGATATCCGCTCACTCTTTTTTTCAGACCAATACACTCGGAGCGCAGAACCTCTACGATGCGGTGAGCCGCATGGCGGCGTTCGACGGGACCGAAAAAGTCTGGGACCTCTATTGCGGAACCGGAAGCATAGGACTATATATCGCCTCTGGCGTCCAAAGCGTTATCGGGGTCGAACTGGTCGAAGACGCCGTTCGCGATGCGCGCGAGAATTGCCGGATCAATGGCATCGGCAACTGCTTCTTTTTGGCCGGCGATTTGAAAGATATGATCGAAAAAGCTTGGCAGATGGGGCAACCGGACGTAGTAATAGTGGATCCACCCAGGGCGGGTATGCACCCAAAGGTGGTCAAGACCTTGTTGAAGGTCATGCCGAAGCGAATCATAGCGGTCTCGTGCAATCCGGCAAGCCTGGCCAGAGACGCTGCCCATCTTATCGAGGCATACGATATAAAAGAGGTACAGCCCATCGATCTATTTCCACATACGCCTCACGTTGAATGCATCATCAGGTTCGATAGAAAAGAAATATGAAGCTTTTCTACAGAAAACCGAAGCAGCGCAGATACATACTGTGGTTCATATCGCTTTTTTTGCTGGGTTCCGTTCTGCTCGCTGCCGGCTTTTCGCTGTATCTTTACAAGGAAATCAAGGGACGCTTTTCTTCAAGACGGTGGAGCGTTCCCGCGCGGGTTTTTTCCTCCACCGTTCCTCTCTATCGGGGCCAGCCGATTTCGCTGAGTCTGCTCAGGCACATGCTTGAGAAGCGCCGTTACAAAGAGGCCTCGAGAGATCCCGTACTGGCAGGGGAGTTCAAATCCTACGGCTCCTCTCTGGTTGTGCACCTCAGGGATTTTGAGTTTCCGGGTCTCTTTTTGCCCTCTAAACACGTAGAGTTCAGTTTTGAGGAAGACAGAATAGCTTCGATGCGCAGTGATGACGGGGAGATCCAGTTTCTGGAACTGGAACCGGTTGAAACAGCCCGACTTTATGGGGCCGAACGCGAAAACAGGATGCTCATAAATATCCGGCAGGCGCCGCAACACTTGATCGATGCCGTAGTTTCAATCGAAGATCATCGTTTTTACGAACACAGCGGTTTCGATCTTTTGGGAATACTCAGGGCGATGGTCGCCGATTTTAGAGCGGGCCGGGTCGTTCAGGGCGGCTCCACGATTACCCAACAACTCGTAAAAAACTATTTCCTGGAATCCGAACGGACCTTTCACAGAAAATTCGTTGAATTCTCCATGTCTCTTATCCTGGAAGCCCTCTACAAAAAAGACGAGATAATGGAGATGTACTTCAATGAAATCTACATGGGGAAAAGAGGCGGCGTCGCTATTCACGGAATCGGCGAAGCCGCGGAATATTACCTTGGACGCAACGTCGAAGACCTTACTCTTTCGGAGGCCGCTGCCCTTGCCGGCATGATAAGAGGGCCCAACGAATATTCACCTCTCGTGAACCGCCAGGCGGCCCTGGAACGCAGAAACGTGGTACTGAAGCGGATGCTTGCGCTGCGCAAGATCTCTCAATCCGAATACGATTCAGCGCTGCTGGAAGTGTTGAAAGTGACTGACGCGTCAAGTTCCGGCCGCATTGCCCCTTATTTTGTTGATTATGTGCGCATGCAGGCCCAGCAGTTGTATGCCGGTCAAACACTGGCTTCGGAGGGACTGAGCATCTATACGACTCTTCAGCCTGAAATGGCCGCCGCCGCTGAGACGGCTGTAAGCGACGGCCTTGCTGAAATCGAGAGTGAGAGCGGTGCAGGATCGAAATCCGATCAAGGAGGACCTACCGGGCGGCTTCAGGCCGTTTTGATAGCTTTACAGCCCAAAACGGGAGAACTCTTTGCCCTGGTCGGTGGAAGGGACTATAGTGAGAGCAGCTTTAACAGGGCCCTGAACGGACGTTGCGAACCTGGCTCCGCTGTGGAACCCTTTATATATCTGGCCGCCCTCAATCGGTTTAAGCTTTCCGACAATGTTTTCGATCTGCCCGTCCCGTACGAACTCAATGGGGCCTCATGGACTCCCAGGAACTCGGACGGCAAATATCGGGGGAAAGTCACCTTCCGTGAAGCAATGGAGCAGTCACTCAATGCCGCGACGTTAAACATCGCCGTCCAAACCGGGCTGAATGAAGTATTCGCTACATTGGGTAGTTTCGGGATACACCCTCAGCAGAAAGATCTCCCGTCGCTTGCGATGGGTTTGTTCGACCTGTCGCCCATCGAGCTTGCAAAGGCATATGCGATTCTCGCAAATGACGGACAAGAGCCGTTTCTTTTGAGCCTCAAGGAAATAGTATCCGAGAATGGCGACGTTTTGGATCGCAAGCATATAGACTTTTCTTCGGTGACCTCTCCTGCAAAAGCCTTTCTTATAACGAGTCTTCTCGAAGGTGTGATGGAAAGGGGCGCGGGCAGGGGCCTTAAACGGCTCGGCATAGACTTTCGGTGCGCAGCGGAAGCGGGATCGTCAAGTGAGCTCCGCGATTCCTGGTTCGCAGGATATACTACGGACCTTCTGACCCTGGTCTGGGTCGGTTACGACGATAAGGGTCCGACCGGTCTTGCGGGAGCTCATGGCGCGGCGATTATCTGGGGTAGATTCATGAACATCGTGCGTCCGTGGATTCATCCTCAGGATTTCGATCCGCCGCCGGGAATCGTCAAGGAAATTATATGTTCCGACTCCGGTCAATTAGCGACCGGTCGCTGTAAAACGCAAAAGCCGGAATATTTTTTATCCGAAGGAAAACCTAATGGTTGTTGCACTATTCATAGCAGATAATAAAATGCAGCTACCATTTTCCAAACGAGGAGGCGCTTTTCGGTGGTTGCTTACTTGCTGCTTTTCATGATGCTTGGCGTCATGCTTCCGGGATGCGAGCGAAAGCAAGTCTATATCCCCCCTGAATACTGTTCGCCAGCCGTTTCCCCGTCTTATTCAGCACCCCGGCAGGCAGAACCGTCCGTGGATCTTGTACGGCCGGCAGCAATTCAAGCGCAGGGAAGCGGCCAGATGCTTTCACCAGGCACGCCCGGATCTGCTTTAAGTCAAGAACGGGTCGTGGCGCAATCGGAGACGACCTCTCAGCAGAACCCGCCCAAGAGACAAAAAAAGGAGGAAGCTGCAGGATCGCCGCAACGTCTGGCATCCATGCAACAAGTCGAACAGGCGAGGGGACAATTGGAAAGGGGAAGAACTGATGCGGCGATCCGTACGCTCGAGAAGGCCGTAAGGATAGACGCCGGAAATGGTGACGCTTTCATCCTGCTTGCCAGAGCATGGAGGCAAAAGGGAGAAACACGCAAGGCTCTTGAATTCGCAAAGAAAGCCGAACTTCTCTGCCAGAAACAGCGTTCGAAGCTCAGAGAAGTCTATTCCCTTGAATCGGATCTCTATCGCGAACTGGAGGAAAGTACGAAAGCCCGACCTAAGTCGAAACAATGACCCGTTCATGGAGCCGATTTGAATGGCGGATTCCAGTCTAGATCAACTCAGAGAAAGACGGATAA
>Ga0326728_10009650_pt1 | contig 23095 bp, 17 predicted proteins | sample MB3enrmetagenome_FD_207602 | JGI IMG/M metagenome (GOLD analysis project Ga0326728, IMG submission 207602) | Lab enriched peat soil microbial communities from McLean, Ithaca, NY, United States - MB31MN | ecosystem: Environmental > Terrestrial > Soil > Wetlands > Peat | place: USA: New York... | reverse complement strand
CAGAGGTCCCGTGTGGGTCCTCGGTGGTCACCGTACGGGGTCCTCGCGACCGGTCCCCAGCCGCGCGCCGGAGCACACCAGAGCTGGTCTCGGACCCGCTTTCGCGCCGAAGGTGGTAAGCTCCGTTCGCTCGGACCCTAGTCCCTTCAACCCAGGGTCGAGCAGGTCTGGTTCAAGGGACCTAGCTCGCCGGGAAGGAGGGCACCGGAAGTATCGTTGACCAATGCCCCGAGGTACGTCCCGTTGTAGGTCGTAGTTCCGGATTCGAATATCTGCGCAAACGGTGCGCACGTGGAGAACTCGACGTTCCACATCCATCCCACGATAGGGCCGGAACCCTCGTACGACGGACCAAATGTGGCGTTGAGCCTCGGGTGGGCGGTCATGTACGACGAATTCTCCGTTACGGCCAAGGCCATCACGGCCGGGCTATCCATCGTGGGTTGTCCGGAGACTGTTACCACCGCGATGCTGCGAGACGCCACCGTCGCCACCGCGGTCGCGGTTCCATTGGTGACGACAACCATGAGCACGACCGTGCCATCAAGGGTGGTCGTCCCGTTCCAGTACTGGAAGAGCCACCAAGGGGAGAGACCCGAAGCCAGCGAACCGTCAAACGCGGAGACATTGGGACGCGCGGAGGTCAGGTAGTGGAGCGACGAGATGCTGCCGGAGGTCAGAAACAGCACGGTCGAGAGGGGCATGACCCCGGTCAGGTCTACGGCGGTTGCGTGTGCCCATGTCCAGGGCCCACCGGCCGCTCCTGCTGCGGCAGCGTCGGCGAGGGCGCGGGCCGCGGAGTAGGGAAGGTCCGCCCCGGGATTCTTCGTGGAGCTGGAGCTTGAGCCGGGGAGCACTCCGGTCGCGAACAGAGCCAAGACCACCACCGCGACGACCACGATGGCCGCGATGGCCATCAGCAGGCCTTTCTTCGCGCGCCGGCCGGGAGGACTGGGGACGGGCGTCGTGGGCGGTGCTGGCACCGGAGCGCCCGAGGTCGATTCTGGAGCGACGGGGGGAGACGAAGCCTCGCCTGCCATGAACCGCTGCAAGGTCCTACTCAAGATATTCCTTCGTGCCAGGGATCCTGACGCCGGGACCATGGGATCCGCCGCTCTCTCGGCTCCGGCGGTTCTTCGGCTGCAGGTCCGGGACCCCCGAAGTCGGCCTAAGGGCCGTGCCGCGCGGGAAAGGGTGAGACTGCGACCGGCCGACGTGACCGCGCGTTGGTTCAAAAGAGAAAGAGGCCCGCGCGGGCCGGATAGCGGGGCATGGAATCCTCCTTTGGTTCAACTCTATTCCGAGCGGGGCCAGGACGTGTCCCGCATTGCTTTCGGGCAAGTGATGTGATGCCAGGTGACCACCCCATCCGAAAGCGACCGAGATACCACGGCCAGTCCGTGCTTCCTCGCCTCGGCCACTGTAGAATCGAGTGCCGCCATCGTAAGAAAACTGGTAACGGGCCAGATGCCGGAACCGAATTCGATGTACTGAACCTTCGCTCCCGAGGGAGTCACCTTTGCCTCGAACGCGTTCAGCACCAACCTCGGGTCGTTCCACCGCAACTGCAGAACCCGGCCACTTTGGTACCGGAATGTCAGCCCATCGTCCAAGACGCGCAGCTGCGTTGCACCCAAGCCGGTCATAACGAAGATCCAAGCCAGGAGTCCCACTCCAACCACTACCATGCCTACCACCACGGCGCTTTCGACGGTCCAACCGACCCGTTCTTGTGTTTGGGCCGCAAGGTAGCCGACTGCCGCCACGCCCGCTCCGAGTGCGAGCCGTATGGACCAGTGTAAACGTGCGGTTCTCTTGGCCGCGGGGGACCGAAGGGCCTCGTGCAGGTCGAACTCAACCACGGACTTCCTTCCACAAGACGGTGAGGGCGTGGAATCGCGAGCAAGTACTGTACGTTCCGTCGGACTTGAGAGACTTGGCCCATGCATTTCTCTTCCCCCGGTTGGGGCTGCTACTTAGACTCGAACTCCGTCACGACCGGCGCGATTCCAACCGCCAACGAGAGACGGGCCCAACCCGGGTGCGATGGCCCAGTCCCCAGAAAGGTAGCGGGGCATGGACTTGGCTGGTCTGAGAGTCCAAGTCCTAAGCGGATTCACGGTTCGGCCGGCCCGTTCGCCTCGGAATCGCCCCGATGGACAGGGGCTAGCTATAGACCGTGTGAATCATCCGGACGTCGACCGCACTTTCGACTGCCCCGCTCAGTCCGTTCAGAGTGACCTCGAAGAGATACTGGCCCGAGCTGTTGAGCCACCCCGACACCCCTCCGCCCGACATTTCTGCCAGGGCATCCACCTCGAAGAAGTACCAGGCCGGCTGGCTGCCATTCCACGATCGGCTCTGGTTTCCTAGGTCCGTGCGCACCCATGCCGACCCGTTATCGACACCGAACTGGTCATGGGAGCTCTGAAGGTCCGGCTCCGGTGACGATACGTTGGTCCCCGCCGACCAACCGATCCACAAGATCCCCGGTGCGTATCCTGAGACATTGGTCGCGGTCACCGCTATGGTCACCGCGGTCGGAGCGATCTCCGGAGCCACCTTGCCACTAGCAATTGCCCAGAAGATGATCCCCGGCCCGCCCGGCGCGTTGAACACAAGGCCGGTGAGATTGAGTTCCAACGTGGAATTCGTACGGTTGCCCAGCGCCGCGAAGTGTGCGACCACCGGAGGGAACGCAACGTGCTCCGCCCAATTGCTGCTGTTGTCGACCGTGGTGTCGGGAGGGCCGGAAGACCAAACCAGGGGTTCAGTTCCTTCCCCGTTGGCGATCCACAACGTAACACCCTGATGCCCCGGACCCATGGGAAGCGAGGCGAAGACCAGGACGAAGGCAACCACGATGCCGCCTAACGCCGGCGCGATGCGCCGCACGGCTACGCGACGTCCGGTCCCGGCCGGCATAAACGAGATGTCCCCCTTCAGCGCTCGACGACTATTTCTAGACCATCCGAGGGCCTTCCGCGAGAACACTACACATTTCTCGGGGAGCATAGCGGGGCATGGATTTGAACCATGGATCTACGGGTTATGAGCCCGTCGGGATTTCAGGACGGTCGGCGACGCCGGCCGCTTTCCTGACTACCCTACCCCGCTGCGGCGAGGTCGAGGAGGATTGCCTATTTAGGCCCTCGTAGCGGGCGGCTTAGTGGGAGCCTCCGCCGGCGTTGGGGCGATGAGCGACTCGCGCTCGTACTGGAGGAGCCGCTCCCAGCTGGCCCGGACCTGGGCCTCCACCGCGGCGATGTTCGCCGGGGTCAGGTGGCGGAAACGACCCTGCGCGTGGAGGTACTCCTCGACCGGCTTCAGCGTCCCGGTCTTCCTCGTGATGTGGAAACGACCCTCCTCCACTTCGTACAGGGGGAAGACGCCCGTGTCGGTCGCGATGCGGCCTACGGCGATCGTCTTCTGGGCGTCGAACCGCCAGCCCGTCGAGCAGGGGGCGAAGATGTGGAAGAACCTCGGACCGGTCATCGCCTTCGCCTTCTCGACCTTCCGCTCGAAATCCTCGGGGAAGCTCGGGTTCAGCGTCGCCGCGTAGACGGGGTGATGCGCGAGCACGATCGCCATCATGTCCTTCTTGGCCTCGATCTTCCCGTGCTCGTGACCCTCGACCGGGGTGGTGGTCGTCCAGGCCCCGAGCGGGGTCTCCCCGCTCCGCTGGACGCCGGTGTTCATGTACGCCTCGTTGTCGTACATGACGTAGATCGCGTTGGTCCGGCGCTCGAGCATGCCGCTCAGCGCCTGGATCCCGATGTCGGCGGTGCCACCGTCGCCCGCGAAGCCGACAACGGTGACGTCCTTCTGTCCCATGGCGTCCAGCGCCGCCCGGATCCCCGAGATCGACGCGCCGGTCGCCTCGATCGGGTTGTCCATCATGGCGACCCCGAGCGCCGTGGTGGGGTACGGGGTGGCGATGACCGTCCAGCAGCAGGCCGGCACCGAGACGACGGTGCGCGGGCCGAGGCCCTTCAGGAGGAGGCGCATCGCGAGCGCCGCTCCGCAGCCGGGGCACGCCGAGTGTCCGGAGAACATCAGCTCCTGGGCGGGTAAGGTCAGTTTAGCCATCGACCGAAACCTCCTCTTCGATGTCTTCCCAGTGGACTTCGGGGGCTGCTCCGGACAGAAGCGATTCGTACATCCGTCGGACCACGTGGGGTGTCACATCGCGCCCGCCAATCCCTGCGTAGAACCCGGTGACGGCGGGACGGTGCGAGGACGGGTAGAGGGCGGCGCTGACCTCTGTGGCGGCCGCGCCCATCGGGCCGAACGTGTACGACCGGTCGGCGACGCCGAGCCGGTCGACCGTCGCTCCGAGGGCTCGGATCTCCTCGTTGGGGAACGGACGGAAGAGACGGAGCTTCGCAAGCCCGACCTTCTTGCCCGCCGCCCGCATCTCGTCAACGACCGTCCGGGCGGTCGTGGTCGAGGTGCCCATCGTGATGAGGACCGCGTCCGCATCGTCGACGCGGTACGTGGGAACCGGGCCGCCGTGGTGGCGCCCGGTGGCCTTCTGGTACTCCTCCTCCACGAACCGCAGGGTCGCGGGCACCCGCTCCATCGCTTTTGCGACTTCGAAGCGGAAATCGACGTACCGGTCCGGCCCCGTGAACGACCCGAGGCGGGCGGCCGTGCCCGGGACGAGGATCGCGTGGGGCTCGCGCGGGGGCAGGAACTTGTCCACGACCTCTTGGTCGGGGACGTCCACCGGTTCGAGGGTGTGCGACAGGTAGAACGCGTCCTCGGTCACCATGACCGGTAGCCGCACGTCCGGGTGCTCCGCGAGGCGGAACGCCTGAAGGACTGTGTCCATGACCTCCTGGTTGCTCTCCGCGTAGAACTGGATCCAGCCGGTGTCCCGCTGGCTCATCGTGTCGGTGTGGTCCGAGCCGATGTTCCAGGGCGGACCGACGGCGCGGTTGACGACGCCCATCACAATCGGGTCGCGAGCGCCCGACGCCCAGTGCACGAGCTCGTGCATGAGGAGGAGGCCGTGGCTCGACGTGGCCGTGTAGGTCCGCGCGCCCATCCCCGAGGCGCTGACGACGACCTGGAGGGCGCTGTGCTCGCTCTCGACCTGGACGTACTCCGCCTTGAGCTGACCGGTCGCGACCAGGTCAGCGATCTTCTCCACGATGGAGGTCTGCGGGGTGATCGGGTACGCCGAGATCACCTGCACCCGCGCGAGACGCGCAGCGTGCGCCTGGGCCGAGTTCCCCGAAAGGACCATCCTCGTCATCGTGACCCTCCTTCAGTCCTCCGAGACCATCTCGATCGTCTTCGGTGGGCACTCTTCCGCGCAAATCCCGCATCCCTTGCAGTAGTCGAGGCGGATGACCGGGAAGCCCTCGGCGTCGAAGCCGATCGCATCGTCGGGGCAGAACTTCCAGCAGAAGTTGCACTTCGTGCAGTGTGCGAGGTGGATCACCGGGGTCAATGTGCGCCACGACGAAGTGTGGATCGTGCTAGTCGGCAGTGAGGCGATCGGACCCTCAGGGAGAGGAGGCAGCGGGCGGGGCACCTTCGGAACCGGAGGTGTCGGAGCGCTCGTCGGGTCGATCGAGCGGACGGAGCCGTACCCCTCGATCGCCGCGTCCCGGTTCTGGGCCGGCTTCGCGGGAGCGTACTTCTCGATCGCGGCGGAAAGCGCATCCAGGGACACGACCCCGCTCGCGCGCGCGAGGGCGCCGAGCATCACTGTGTTCACCACGGGCATGGTCTTCGCCCCGAGGCCGTGCGCGAGCGCGATCCGATAGGCGTCGACGGTCGCACGGCGCGCCCCTGGGGGCGCGGCGATCTCCGACGGAGGCCGGCGAGAGTTCACGAGCACGAGGCCGCCGGGCCGGAGCCCGTCCGCGACGGGGATGACCTTGAGGAGGCCGGGGTCGAGGACGACCACGATGTCGGGCTGCGTGATCGAGGTGCGGATCTGCATCAGGTGATCGTCGATCCGAGAGTAGGCGGTGACCGGAGCACCACGGCGCTCGACCCCAAAGAACGGAAAGCTCTGGGGGATCTTGCCGTCGATGAAGGCGGCCTGAGAGAGCATCTCGGAGGCTAGGACGGCGCCCTGGCCACCCCGACCATGGAACCGAATTTCGATCATGAGCCCTCGCAAATAATTCAGTCGATAGATAGTTCTTGAGGGGCAGGTGAGCCCGGGTTGACGCTCAGTTAATTCGGGGTGGTCGTGTCGACGTTTCCATGGTCGGGATCCGCCCGCTGAAGAAGATCTGGCTTGACGGTCGCCTCGTGGACTGGGACGACGCCCGGGTCCACGTTCTCACGCACGGCCTGCACTACGGGTACTCGATCTTCGAGGGTATCCGATGCCATGACACATCGAAGGGACCCGCCATCTTCCGTCTGGGGGAGCACATGGACCGGTTCCTCAACAGCGCGAAGGTCTACCGGATGAAGCTCCCCTACAGCCGTGCGGAGCTCGACCAGGCGTGCATCGACGTTGTGCGCGCGAACGGGATCCCTGAGACGTACCTCCGGCCGATCGCCTTCTCGGGATACGGCGAGATGGGGCTCGACCCGACGAAGAGCTCTGTGCAGGTAGCGGTCGCGAACTGGGTCTGGGGCGCGTATCTCGGCGATGCCACCGATACGGGGATCCGCGCGACCGTCTCGAGCTGGATGCGGATGGACTCGCGCTCCCTTCCGCCGCAGGCGAAGTGCGCGGCCAACTACGCGAACTCCGCGCTCGCGAAGATGCAGGCGGTCTCGAGCGGATACGACGAGGCGATCCTCCTCAACAGCGTGGGCATGGTCGCCGAGGGACCTGGCGAGAACATCTTCCGCGTGATGAAGGACGTCGTGAGCACGCCGCCCGCGAGCTCAGGGATCCTGCGGGGGATCACGCGCGACACCGTCATCCGGTTCCTCCACGACGAGCACTTGACCTTCCAGCGGACGGACTTCACCCGGGAGGAGCTCTTCACCTCGGACGAACTGTTCTTCACGGGCACGGCGGCCGGTGTGATGCCGATCCGGGAGGTCGACGGGCGTCCGATCGGGACGGGAAACTACCCCATCTCGAAGCGCTTGCGTCTCCGCTACGAGGCCGCGATCCACGGCAAGGCTCCCGAGTACGAGCCCTGGCTCACCTACACTCGTTGAGCTGGCCCACCCACCGTCGCTACGCTGACGAACGAGCGGTCGTCCGCCCCCGAGCGGGGCGTGCCTAGCAGATCCGCGGTAGCTGTTCCCCGCTCGGCAGGTCCAGAATGCGAGCGGTGCCGAGCGCCGTTCGGACCCGTACGAAGGGTGGCTGGTCCCCGGGCGGCTCGACCGAGCCGATGACCGACGCATCCGAGCCTAGAAGGGCGCGGGCGGTCTCGGCTTCCTTCGCCGGAACGAAGGCGATGAACCGACCCTCGTTCGCGACGGAGAACGGCTCCAGGCCGAGGATCTCGCACGCCCCTCGGACCCCGTCCTGAACGTGGACCGCCTCCTCGTCCACCCGCATCGGAAGGTTCGCCGACTCGCTGATCTCGACCAGCGCGCTCGTGAGACCGCCGCGGGTGAGGTCGCGCAGGCAGTGGACCTCGACCCCGCCCTCGAGCAGCGCGTGGACTGCGCCTGAGAGGGGGGCGCAGTCGCTCGCGATGTCGGATTCGAACTCGAGCCCTTCCCGTTCTGCCATTACGGCGATCCCGTGACGGCCGATGTCTCCGTTCAGCAGGATGACGTCCCCGGGCCGAACGCTCATCGGCCCGATGGTGAGGGGGGTCTCAATGACGCCGACTCCGGCGGTGTTGATGAAGATCCCATCGCCGTGACCCTTGTCCACGACCTTCGTGTCGCCGGTCACGACCCGGACCCCGGCGGCGAGCGCGGCGTCCGCCATCGAGCGGACGACCCGCCAGAGGTCCTTGATGGGGAGCCCTTCCTCTAGGATAAAGCCGGCACTGAGATAGAGGGGGCGGGCCCCGCACATCGCGAGGTCGTTCACCGTGCCGTTGATGGCCAGCGTTCCCAGGTCACCGCCTCGGAAGAACAACGGCCGCACCACGAACGAATCGGTGGTGAACGCCAGCCTTCCTCCGACCGGAGGCAGGATCGCCCCGTCATGGAGGGGAGCAAGCAGGTCGTTCGAGAAGGCGGGAAGGAAGATCCGCTCCACGAGGTCGCGGGTCATGCGTCCCCCGCCCCCGTGGCCCATCTGGACGGTGGGGTTGTCGTCGAGCGGGATGGGGCATTGGAGAACGAATTCCTCGGTCATGGCGTGGCGCCCCCAGTAGTGGCAGGCGCGGACGGTGGCGCCGTCTCGTGGCGGCGGTACTTGTAGTAGGCAGCGCACGCCCCCTCAGCAGAGACCATGGTCGCTCCCAGGGGGTGCATCGGCGTGCACTTCGTCCCGAACGCCGGGCACTCCTGCGGCTTCTTGATCCCCTGGAGCACGAGCCCTGAGATGCACTCCGGGTTCTCCTCCGCGTGCTGGGAATCGACCTGGAACCGTCGAGCGGCATCGAACACCGAGTAGGCGGGGGCCAGGCCGAGCCCGCTCGCCGGGATCTCCCCGATCCCGCGCCACTTCCGTGGAACGACGGTGAAGACTTTCCGGATCAGTTCTTGGGCCGGTTGGTTCCCTTCCCGCTGCACGGAGCGGGAGTACTGGTTCTCGACCTCCGCCCGCCCCTCCTCGAGCTGGCGGACGCACAGGTAGATCCCCTGGAGGATGTCGAGCGGTTCGAACCCGGTCACGACGATCGGGACATGGTAGCGGCGGGCGAGCGGTTCGTACTCCGTGTAGCCCATCACCGTGCAGACATGGCCCGCGGCGAGGAATCCTTGCACCCGGTTGTGGCGGGAACTCAGAATCGCCTCCATCGCGGGCGGAACGAGGACGTGCGACACGAGGACCGAGAAGTTCGAGAGCCCCTCCTCCTTGGCGCGGTGGACCGCCATGGCGTTCGCGGGGGCGGTCGTTTCGAACCCCACGGCCAGGAAAACGACCTCCTTCTCCGGGTTCTCCCGGGCGATCTGGACGGCGTCGACCGGGGAGTAGACGATCCGAACGTCGCCTCCGTCAGACTTGACCTGGAAGAGGTCCCGCTGAGAGCCGGGAACGCGCAACATGTCCCCGAAGGAGCAGAAGATCACGCCGGGCCGCGAGGCGATCGACACTGCCTGGTCGAGCACCTCGAGGGGCGTGACGCAGACCGGGCAGCCCGGACCGTGCAAGAGCGAGATCTGCGGCGGAAGCAGCGTGTCGATACCGAACCGGACGATCGCATGGGTCTGGCCTCCGCAGACCTCCATGATTGTCCAAGGCCGGGTCGTGATCCGGGCGATCGCCTCGGCGTACGTCCGCGCGGTCGCCGCGTCGCGGTACTCGTCGAGGTATTTCATCGGACGGGAGCGCTCCCGGCCGACGAGCCGTCCTTGAGCTGCTCGAGCTCGCCGATCTGCCGGGCGTACTCGAAGACCCGCTGCGCCTCCTCCTCGTTGAGGCGGCTGATGGCGAACCCGACGTGGACAATGACGTAGTCCCCGACGCCGGCCTCGGGCGTGTACGCGAGGCAGACCTGCTTCACGATCCCTCCGAACCGGACCCGTGCCATCCGCATGTCCGGATTGGTGGGGTCGATGCTCTCAACGCGTCCGGGGATTGCTAGGCACATCGTTCCCTCCGGCCTAATCTTGCCTCGAGGACGGGGTAGCGATGCGGGCGGGGGTCTTAACTCGCGCGGCCGCCCAGACCTGACCTACGGAGATTCCCCCGTCGTTCGGGGGAATGCGCGAGTGCACGATCGGCTCCAGTCCGGCCTCCGACAGCCGGTCCAACGTGAGCTCGGTCAGGAGACGGTTCTGGAAGCAGCCACCCGTCAGCACGACCCGCGGCTCCCCAACCCTTCGAGCGATGTCGGCGATGCCGGTGGCGAGCGTCACATGGAACCGAGCGGCCGCATGCTGAGTGTTCTCGCGCTCCGCGACGAGCGCCTCGACCATCGGGCCCCAATCGAAGACGAACGCACCGTCCTCTCGGGCCACTCGGTAGGGGTAAGGGTCCGTCTCGGGAGATCCGGGTCGGACCCGTCCGGCCGCGAACTCGAGCGCCATCGCCGCCTCCCCCTCGAAGTCGCTCCGCTGGGCCAGGCCGAGAAGCGAGGCGACGCCGTCGAAGAGGCGTCCCGCGCTGCTCGTTCGGACGACGTGAAGCGACCGGCGGAGCATTGCCGCGACGACCGGTCCCTCAACGTGGTCGAACGGTGCGAGGGCAGCTCCCCCGGCCTCGAGCGCCCGCTCTCCCAGCAGCTCGAAGAGGATGCCCGCGGCTGAGCGGCGGGGTTCCCGGACGGCGGCGTCCCCTCCAACCAAGGCGAAGGTCCGAAGATGGCCTACACGGTCGAAATCCTTCGAGTCGACCCGGAGGAACTCGCCGCCCCAGATGGTGCCGTCCGTACCGTATCCGGTCCCGTCCCAGGCGACGCCGAGGACCGGCGGCTCGATCTCGGAATCCGCGAGGCAAGAGAGGACGTGCGCGTAGTGGTGCTGGACCGCCACGGTGGGCAAGCCGAGCTCGCTGGCGTAGCGAGTCGAAAGGTATTCCGGGTGCATGTCATGAGCCACGAGCTCAGGGGACCACTCATAGAAGCGGCGGAGGTCCTCGACTGCCCTTCGGAATGCCGCGTACGTCTCGGCGTTGTCGAGGTCGCCGAGGTGCTGGCTCACGACGACCCGATCTCCCAGCGAAACGGCGATGGTGCTCTTGAGCTGGGGACCGACACCGAGCGTCGCCGGCAGAGGTCGGCCGGCAGCAACAGCCAGGGGAGCATAGCCCCTCGCGCGACGGAGGACCTGCAACCGCCCTCGCAGGACCTGGGTCACCGAATCGTCGACCGGTCGAACGATGGGCCGGTCGTGTACCACGAACGCATCAGCCAATGTCTTCAGCCGTTCCCGGGCCTCGTCGTTGTCGATGCATATCGGCTCGTCCGAGAGGTTGCCACTGGTCGCCACGACTGGTCGAGCAACCTCGCGGAGCAGGAGGTGGTGGAGCGGAGAGTACGGGAGCATCACGCCCACCCTCGGGTTCTGCGGGGCCACGGAGGGGGCCAGTGTCGTGGACTCCGGTCGCCCATTCAGAAGAACGATCGGGCTCGCCGGTGACTCGAGGATGCTCTTCGCGAGCGGGTCCACCTCTGCGGCCGATTCCGCCGCGGCGATATTCGGGAACATCACGGCGAACGGCTTCCGCCCGCGTTGCTTGCGAACCCGAAGCCGTTGGACGGCCTCGTCGTTCGTGGCGTCGGCCAAGAGCTGGAACCCTCCGATCCCCTTCAGAGCGAGAATCCTCCCTTCCTTCAACCACCGGGTCGCTTTCTCGACCGCTCGCCCCTTCGAGGCGAGGGCCGCGCCGTCGGCGTCTTCGAACGTAAGGGAAGGTCCGCACGTCGGGCAGGCAATCGGCTGCGCGTGAAAGCGTCGGTTGCCCGGGTCGCGATACTCCGCGGCGCACGCCGGACACATCTCGAACCGCTTCATCGAGGTTCGAGGACGGTCGTACGGAAGGCTCTCGATGATCGAGTAGCGGGGACCGCAGTTCGTGCAGTTCAGGAACGGGTAGAGGTAACGGCGGTCGCGGGGGTCCCACATCTCGCTGAGGCAATCCACGCACGCCCCCACGTCAGGGGGCACGACCGTCTGACGCGAACCCGTGGGGGGGCTGGCCAGCACGCGGAAACTCCCGTCGCCGATGCACGAGACGGGCCTCGACTCCACCGCGTCGATCGAGGAGAGGGGGGGCGCCTCGGCGGTCAGTCGACGCAGGAGCTCCTCGAGCATCGATCGGGACCCCTCTGCCTGGATCAGGACGCCCTGACTGTCGTTCAGCACCCAGCCGACGGACCCGAGCTCCAGTGCGAGTCGGTAAACGAACGGTCGAAATCCGACGCCCTGCACGGTGCCGCGGACTCGGATCTCGATCCGCTCCCGCTTGGACTCCCTCCGGCAGTCTGGTAGGGGGGTTTCGAACGTCATTTCGGGCAGCCCCACACGAGCTTGGACACTCTCGCCGAATGCTGAACGCAGGAACACGCGAGACGGCGTCGCACGCGCATGGAATGAGGGGCCACTAAAAGGTCTCGTCGATAAGAGCGAACGCTCGGCCGTCTCGCGAACTTACCTCAAGATAAGTCGGTTGGCTGGCGCGAGGCCTGCGAACCCATGACTTCGCCCCGGAATGCCGGCTCTCTCGAAGCTCGGACTCTCCGAGATCTCACTCCGCCCTCAGCTTGGTGCACGCCTAATCACGGAGGATTGGTGCAGTTGGCGTGTCAGGCAATGCAGCCTGCGAGGGTGGCGCCCGGAAGGAATTCGAGGATTGTGACGTCCCCCATCGCCTCCAGACCCTCGAAATCCGGGGACGAGGTCATAGTCCCGAGTTGAAACGGAGGAAAGCTCACGCTGTTCTGCCCCGACACGAAGACTTCCGTTACCCCGAGCTGCAACAGGAGCACACGAGTCGAGTTCGTGTAGTTCCCTAAGTCAAGGTCCTGAACCACCAAAGAATACGAGAGATTCTCCGGGTTCGGAAACGACGGATATACCAATCCCACGTCCGCAAACTCAGGCAAGTACTGACCCACGGATCCCGGGGCGACCAGGACGCGGGAACAAGTTGGGAGGTGAGACCCAGCCCACTCGAGAACCGCGATATCCGATGTTGAGACGTTCGCCAGCTCATGGATGTGATTCGAGATGTAACCCGGAATGACTACGGCGGTGGCTCCGATTCCTGACGCCAGGGGAACGAACAGCAACAACATGACAAGGACAACCTTCAGGGAGGGGAGGCGGCGAGGGCGATGGGCGTCAGGTGGTCGAAGGGTCGGCTCTCGGTTCGGTGAGACTAGAGTCCTGCGTCGACTCAGGTGTGACGAGACGAAGGCCGTCGCGGCGAAGAGCGGAAGGATCGCGATCAATTCGAAGAATAGGAAGAGGACTGCCGATGCTTCCTCGACATACGTTATGGAACTCACCCCGGAGGTCGTGGGCGTGGCCGCATCGGCGACTAGAATCGCCGCAGTCTCCACAAACGCCACTGCGGTACCCACGGCGATCGGGAGGACCAACTGGCGAGGAAGGTACTCTCTGACCCGATTGGTGGGGAAGATCAGCAGGAGTCCAATGAGAACGAGGCCGGTCGCCAACAAAGCCGTGATTTCCACACTAAGCACCGGAATCGGGGACACCTTGGGCTTGAACAGAACGAATGGATTGAGCTCGCCGTTGAGGTCACCAAGTGTCAGCGGTCTACTCAGTCCAGAAGAGGGCAGCGGCGGGCTGCCGACGGGAGCCAGCACATGCGTGGGGTAGCCGAACCAGACGACAAACCCAACTAGGCTGCGAACAAGAAACCCCGCACAGATCCCAACAATCGTCAGCCATCGGAAGACCCAGCTGCGGAGCTCGTGTCCGGAACGCGCTCGGAAGGCCAGAATGTAGCCGGCCAGGAGCAAGAGTGCGGTAATCCCCAGCATCAGGCTCAGGCTGCATTCCACTCCCACCACGATGCCAAGGGCAAGGGGCCACTTCCAGCCACTATTCGACGCTCGGACCACCGGGACGAGCCACCCAATTAAGAGAACGAAGAGTGGAAGCCCGAACGCAAAGTCGAAGGAACCACCGACCCAGAGGCGGGGCCAGGTGAACACCAACCCGAAGAAGGCCGCGAACAGGAGACCAACCCAGCTCTCCGGAGTCTTGGACGATCCCGTTGTCAGACGCTGCCCGAGACAAAAAGCGGCTACGGTCGACAGGGCGAGAAACAGAGGGGGAAGGTCCAGCGGGGCACTGACGATTGGCCACCCGAACAGCAGAACGGGGATGCTCATCCACACGGGGGCGCCCTGCGGGTATGTGACACCCACCGTGGCGTACGACCCGTAGGTCCACGGCAGTGTGTGGCCACTGATGAGCAGGTTAACGAAGAGAGAGTGAAAACTGCCGTCCATCATGTTTGTCAGCGGTAGGGAAGCCACTCCATCGACCTCCACTGCAAGCATGCCGATTGTCAAGGCCCCGAGTAACCCGCCCGGAGCCGTGCATATGAACGAGAAGGCCTTTCGGATACCCAGTCCCCTTTCGCTGTACGCGATCACCGCATACGCCACCGCGCCTCCCACCAGGATCGTAATTAGGAGAGGGTATCCGTAGAACGCAATGGGAATCGAGGCGAGGATGAACAGTACAGCCCCGCTTGCGTAGAAGGCCAGCAGGAGGCGCTCGGGTGTCGAAAGAATTACCCTCGACCGAAGCAACCGTTCCCCCAGCCTGAGAATCGATAATCCGAGGGGGACCACTGCCACGAATATCAGGACGAGATCGAGGAACACCTCAGCGGCGGGTAGGGGCAACACGCACCTTCAGTGTGTTGGTTTCGATAAGCCTTGGTGTTTGACGACGAGTTCGGGCCGACCGGATAGGTTGGGGTATTCAGGTTGTTCCAATTCGATTGCACATCATAAAGGGTTCCCGAACACCCGAGGCTTCACGACTGCCCATTCCGGGCCCAAGCCCCTTGGGGGAGATAGGCGACCGATTGCCGGCCGCGCTCGCTTTCTGCCCCCGGTCCCAGACATACGGTTCCGCGTGTTGAGCCAAGATTGTATCCCGCACGGAGTCCCCGGTCCGCCTCGCTGAATGTGCTCGCGCGAATCCCTCGGGAAACGTCTCCAACCCTCAGCCACTTGTGGGGGGCGAAACGCCGCAAGGCTTCTGTGGCGGGGCGAGTGACCCGGACTGCCCGACCAGACTTCGCCGAATCGTCTCGAGGGTCGGGTATAAAAGGGGGTTATCAGAGTCTATATAAGGCAGGGCGATAGCCGAGACCTCGGGTCGCACGACGCCTCATCACCGAAATGATGCTCCGCTTGAGACGCGCCACCGGCCAGAATCCACGAGAGGTGATATTCGATGAGGGCCACCTCCGTTGAACCGGACGTTTGTGAGTCACCGTCGCCGCTCCAACCCTCCGAACGACTAATCTCTACAGACCAAAGCCGGGCGGCGGCGGACGGCCAAGAGGGCGTCGGTTCGGATCTAACCGTCTGCCTCGCGACGATCAATGAGAGAGAGAACCTTCCGCCACTCTTCTCGGAAATCGAGCGGTTCTGCGGAAGTGGGCTCGACATAATCGTGGTGGACGACGGGAGTTCCGATGGAACAAGGGAGTTCCTCGAGCGGACGGCTCAATCAAACTCTCACATCCGGTATGTCTTCAACGAAGCACCTCAGACTATCGTGGGGGCTCACGTCCAGGGAATCACGATGGCGAGAACCCCCTACATCATCATGATGGATTCCGACCTGCAGCATCCTCCAGACGCAATTCCAAGGATGCTAGCAAGCTTGCGAGAGGGGCACGACGTGGTTGTCGCCACGCGACATGGGAAGGGCGGTAGCACCGGGCCCCGATCCGCGTTTAGAGGATTGGTCTCTCGTGTCGCAGCGGTACTCATTCAGACCTTCATCAGGAATACGCGACGCCTTTCGGATCCCACCTCAGGCTTCTTTGGAGTTCGGCGTGAAGCGCTCAAACCTTTTGCCACTGACCTGCGTGGGTACGAGACCCTCATCTTCGTCCTTGCGATGATGGAGCGTCCTCGAGTCTCCGAGGTCCCCTATGTCTTTCGAGCACGAGGAAACGGCCAAAGCAAGGTCCTACGTGGCTGGTCCTTCTTTCAAGTATTCTTCGTTCAGCTGGTCGCTGCAAAAAGAACCGAACTTAAGGCTCGGAAGAAGCATTCGGGGATCCTGCAGTCGACACCGTCAGCCATCCGGTAACGTGCTCGATTCCAGCCGCGGCTAATGGGGAGGTCTAAAGGACCGGGGAGTTTCTGGCTACTCCCATCTCTTTGTGTGTCTCGATGAAGGCTGCGGACGCTTTTCGACGACGCTTGCTAACGTCAGCCAAACTCGTTCAGGCCCGCTTTGTCAGGCTAATCGGATCGAACACTCTTCTTGTGATTGCGAGCTTGGCAAACCTCGTTTTCTTGTTCTTGCCATTCTATGACTCCAACAATATCCCACTCTCGCTGGCTGTGGCCACTCACTTCGATAGCAATGTCCCTGCGTTCAGCGTGACTGGCTGGGCCGCTGGCCCTTTCATTAATGCGGCCTATGTCCCAATGTATCTTTCGTACGTCTTTAGCGGCTTCTCGCTCTACTGGTCGTACACGACCCTGAAACTGATCTACTTTGTTGTCACGTGCTCGATGGCGTGGTGCTTCTACACTGTCCTTCGCAGGGCGGGCAGGGTACTGGCTCAATTTGCTGCCTTGGCCTGCCTCGCGAATCCGTTGTGGTTTTACCTCAATTACGTCTGGGTGGAGTTTGACATCATACCGGTCGCATTCCTAGCGATCTCCTATGTCCTGCTTCGGTACGGCAAGGATCGCATGGATGACGTCTCTCGAGTTACGATGGCGACGGCCTGCCTGTTTGTGTCAATATTCTTCTACTGGTTCGCGTTGGCTGCCCTGCCTGCGTTGCTCTTCTACTCGAAGACACGCCGCGAACGAGGACTGCTGCTCGTTTGCTCGCTTCTCATGGGGGCAGCCCTGGCAATCACGACGGTGTGGTTACTTGCAGGCAGTCCTTCCCTATACCTGAATACTCTCCTGGGCCACAACTCCGCGCTCAACCGGTCAGCGTTCTTTGGGTTACAATACTACGTGACCCTCGGATCGCTCCCGTACCTGGGTTTGCTGATCGCGATAGTCTTCGTGCTCCCGTTCCTTCTCTACGTCGCAGGATCCGCGGAGGAACTCACGATATTCGTTGTCCTAAGCATCCTAGTCTACAGCTCCTCGGTTTCGACCCCGGACAACTACATGGCGATCTTTCCCTTTGCTCTCCTACTAGCTGGTTCTGTCCGCCCCGGCCGCAGGACGCTTGTTCTTGCGGGCCTTCTTCTGCTCCCAGCTACCGGCCTCGTACTGATCAGCTTCTTCATCGGAGCCGCCCAGCCCTCGGGGATTGGAGTCTTCTACTGGGGTTACGACATCTTCCACGCGAATGTAGTATTCCTTCCAACCGCTTCCTCACAACAAGCATTCCTTGTTTGGTACAACAGAGCAATCCTTTTCGCCGTGATTGCTGCGATATCTGTCGCCGTAGTCGTTGCAGTCAATTATTCCTATCAGGGAAAGAGGAAGAGGTACGAGACCGCCTCGCGGATTCCCACCGCCACGCCTGCCGGTCAACAGTCATTCGGCTATAAACGGCGCATTGGAAGCCGATCGAGCCGTCGGTGGATTCCGCTGGTGGCGGTCCTCATTCTCGCCTCGCTAGTCTTCAACTTGGCCTACCCGAATATTGTTCAATACTCTGGTGCCGGCTCTCTCCCGCTCTATGCAATCACGCCATCATTCTGGCCCGACAATGGAAATGTTCCGCGACCTATCGAAGGGAAGACATTCACCCAGCAAGGATCCGAGTTTACCATCGCGACAGCAGCTCCGCCAATTGTTGTTGGCCGCTGGTTTCACGCGCAGACGATGTCCCTGACCGGGACCGAGGGGCTCGCCGGCGCGATTCCGTCACATGTCCAGGTAATCTATGGAAATCCTTTCAACGTATCCCTCTGGAACACCACTCAGCCGGACAGTTCAAAGGCAAGACTACTGTCACCAACATTCCTGGGGGACGTTACTAACCAGACCCTCCCAATCAAACTGCTAAACCAATCGAACAACGCGAGCTACTTCGACGGGTATTCCACTGCGATTTACAATGTCACAGAATCTCAGTTTGTAGGCAGCTACCTGGCGTTTGCATTCAACATCACTCATCCTGGCCCTCTTCAGACCGATGTATTCAATGTTCTAACCGGGAAGAACTCATTCACCCTCGTCGCGGATCCGCATCAGACGCTGGTTACGTACGGCGGAAACGCAGCGGGGGGGACCGTCACAATCCGAAACTTCACCAAGACCGTCGAACAGAATACTTGGTACTATGTTGTGATACACCCGACTCAATCGAGTGTCGCGGTCAATCTTTCCGGAGAGACCCAGGTGATTGATGCCGCGTTGTTTGATAACGCGACCGATCAGCTGAGACTGGGTGTGCCCTTCCCCGGTGGAGGAACGAACTACTCCTTTGGCGGCCTGTATTCCAACGTACTTGTCTCGAACCAACCTCCCCACGCGGTGGACGAGCTGAGTCTAGAGGTTACCGGCGAAGGCGTCGATCAGCACCTATCTATCCCAAACGCGAGCTTCGCGGTTTCCATCTCGGGCTCCTCTCAAGCCTCCGTATGGTCAATCGGAAGCGACCGGTTCACCTCAACAGAGCCGATTGGCAAGTTCTACACCGGCAAATTCCAAGTCGGCGCGTACAGTTTCGCCCTGGACTTGAGCTCCTTTTCTGTCACCCAAGTCCTAGCCGACCATTTCTATCTTCTTCCCGTGTTCTGGACGGCTATTGTCCCCTATCTTCTCCTAGGATTGGCCGTGCGTACGCTTCTCAGGCCGGGACTCAATCATAGCAATTTGACTGTTCCACAGGATCCGCCACAATCATCGGTTGAAACCGTCCAAGTCAACTAGCCGTGAGTAAGGCCGCGCCGCAGCTCTCCATCACTCAACCCCTGAAGTTCTGCGGCGACTTCCTTCAGTGCGGACCCCCTCAGCTGAGGATTCTACACGACGAATAGGAATGCCACCCTTCGATGACCTTAATGCTCCACGAGCCAAGTTGGTAGGGTGAAGATCGCCGCGTGCGGGGAATCACGAGAAACGATGCTCGCGCGACGCAATCCCCAACCTGTCCGGATGGCCCGGGAGGATTATTCAGCGCTCGATTCCACCCACCACTGGCCGATTCAGACTGGTATTTCACCTGAGTTCGTGCCGTCCTTGGTAGCGGCCTTACTTCGGAGCTGGGTATCCACTCGACCGAGAGAAGGGTGGGGACCGTACTATGAAGCCCTCCTCCTGTCGCCGATGCTGTCTCTACTGAAGCGGAGGCTTGTCTTGCCCAATGAGCTTCTCGCCCACGACGTCACGCTTCGATTCGATGATGCGTGCTGGCTCCTCAATCGAACGACTCTCTTTGCGTACTATCTCCTCCCGTTCGAACCGGTTACGCGTCGGTTCTTGCTCTCGTTAAGAGGCAATGTGTGCATCGACGGGGGAGCGAATGTAGGGCAGTACACGGTTCCCCTATCTAAGAGGTTCAAACAGGTGGTTGCCGTAGAACCGAATCCCGTCGCGGCCGCAATACTGCGAAAGAACTTGCTTCTTAATCAAGTCACCAATGTCAAAGTCGTCGAAAAGGCCATTACAGTTTCCGGAGGGAAGACCCGTCTCTATAAGGGAGACTTTCTCTCGACTTGGAGCACTGTAAGGACTTCTCCGGAGTTTACTCTGGTGGACTCGATAACTCTCTCGGACTTAATCGGAGAATACCCGGAGGTGGACCTCATCAAGCTCGACGTTGAGGGAATTGAGCACGAATTGCTCTACTCCGCGAGGATGGCGTTACCTAAGGTTCACCGCATAGTAGTAGAGACGGTTCACCGAGAGACTCTCAGGACACTCTGGGATGCAGGGTACGAGGTCTCCGTCTTGGGGGGTCTTCTGCACAGATGGGAGAACGTCGAGGCCTCGCGTCCGCCGTCTTCTCGCAGTGAAAACGATTCTTGAAATCGGAGGGTCTTCTCAAGGGAGCTGGATCCGGGGTTCCCGGGGAGGCTTGCTTCGCGCAGACAGAGAAGGTACCGGGGTTCGGGATTGTGTAAGCACTCAACGCAGCGCTAGTCCCCCCCTCGCCGAGAGGTTTCTCACCTCGAACTCTCACCCCTCTATGCAGCCTGGCAGCGTCGTTTCCCCTGTCTTACGCGACAGCATTGTTTATTCATCTCGCGACCATCATGGACCCGGGCACCTACCAGGAGTCGATGCTCAGTTGTCCGGCGATCGACCGTGCTGACGTGTGAAATGCTTCGTGAAAGCTCAGAGTGCGTCGCCCGAGTTGGCCCGACACCACCGGCGAGCACTCATTGGAGGTCACTTCAGTCGTCCCCTTCCAATCGATCGGTTCAGGGCGCAGTAGCCAACTAGAACGCAATGAAGCAGCGATGTGAAGATCGGACCCCAAGCAGTTCTTCGTTTGCGTCTGCCTCCTTGAACGGCTTTCGCGAGAACCAAGTCGGGGGTCTTCCCGCCACGGCGGTCGGCAGCGGAACACAAGACAAAACAGTCTGCGCAGTGATCGTGACCTTTCGTCCGACCCCCGAGGAGCTCAAGGAGGTGCTGCCGAGAACCGTCTCGGAAACAGAATACGTTCTGGTTGTTGACAATACGCCCGAGATTGAGGGGCAAGAACGCGTACGAGGCGCAATCACGGAGATTCTTAGGCCTGGCTTGGATAACCAAAGGCCGGAAAAGATTGTCCTGGAACAAGTTGGTCGAAACATAGGTCTATCGCGAGCTTACAACACGGCCATACGGAAGGCTAAGGAGCTCCGTGCCGGATTTCTCCTCTTGCTCGACCAGGACTCAAAGTTGGTCCCGGGTACCGTTCGGACTCTACTTGAGCGGTACGATGAAGCCTGCAGACTTGGCCGAGTTGGCTCAATCTCATGCTCAAACGTAGAGTCTGTTAGGGTCAACGTTGGTTTTGAACGCGCGATATCGCGACTTCGAGAGAGGCGCTACACACGACTGTACGAAACACACCGCCTTGTTCGTTCGGGACACGTACGTGAGATCCTCACGTTCACGAACTCGGGGACGTTGATTCCAATGAATCGATTTGACGATTCCGGTCAATTTGACGAATCACTGTTTCTCGATGCCATCGATTACGACTATTCCTTGCAGTTGCGGGCGCAAGGCTTCCGGTTGTTTGTCGCCGACGACGCATTCGTCCTACATAGTCAGGGAACCGCCTTGCAGCGAAAGATGCTAGGCCGTTCAGTCCAACTGCGGACCTATCCCCCCCAACGGAGCTATCACATTACCCACGACACCTGGAGTTTTGCCCGTCGATGGTTTCGACGATATCCTGGGATTGTCGCGGGGATAATGATGAGTCAAGTTCAGGGAACGATGGGAGCGCTGATGTTGCTGCCGGAGCGAGCGATCCGGATGCGCTTTGTTCTTAGGGCTCTAAGGGAGCTCCACAAGGGATCGACCGAGTCGGGACCGTAGCCTGGCGCACCCGGGCGCATCACCTGGAAGCCGTTGGCAGTTCACTGCCGACAGTCGGTTTGCAGGTCATCGCAGGACGAATATGTCGTCACGCGGATGATAGTGGCCGGGCAATCTCGAAAATGGTTGAGCGACCTCGCCAGTGTACGTACGGTGGAAACGACTCAGGAGAGCCCCTCTTCACGGATCAGCGGACCGGCGACCGGAGTGTCCGACGCGAGCCAGCAAGTCCGCTTCCTTCAGTCCTGGATAACCTGGCGACCCACAAAGAGGAACTGTAAGGCAAGGCGTCGCGAGAAGAGGCCAGCGACCAGAATGGGTGTGGCAAGTGCGACAAAGATGGGTCTTAGCGTCAGGGATGAGGACAGGAATTCAGAGTATCGGCGAACCAACTCCCTCCGTGACCGAGGATGGAGATTCACGGCGAGGAACTGAAACTCTGTAAACATACTCCTCGCGACCCGCCGCGCTCCGACAGACTCGGGCAGACGCAATCCCATGGAGTGGACGTGGATTTGGTCACGGGATAAGCGATCAAACAACCGAATCGCCTCCTGGTCGATCTGTTTGGGGCGCAGGGCGCTCGCATGGATGTAGTAGGTCGTCAGCTGCTCGGAGGTGAACCTCAGACGCATGCCTGAGGAGAGCGCCTGATAGAAGCAGAAAAAGTCGGTGGATCCGGTAATCTCTCGGAGTGCGCCAAGCTGGTTCAGCAGTAACGATCGACGTACGCTTACGCTGCTAAGGTTGATGGGAAGACTGAGTGAGAGAGCGCGGTCGACCGCAGCACTGGGGTGATTTCGAGGGTCGATCACGAGGTCTCTCCCAGTCCTCTGATGGAAAAGTCCCCGCGCTCGCTGCTGGCTGTCGTATCGAAGGTTCATTCCGTTGTGGAAGTAGACTGTCCCGGGGTCCTCAGCAAATGCCCGGCGAACTCTAGAGATCTTCGAAGGTTCGAATGCGTCGTCGTCATCGAGAAAACTGATCACATCGCCGTGGGCGGCGGAGACTCCGCGCGCAAGATAGTCACCCACGGGCCCTCCCGCGAGATCAATGGTTACGACTTTCCCCGCGTTCGCAAGGCCGTCGACAAATTCGTCGGCAAAGTCTTTGACCACCACAACTTCGAGGGGCCCACCCTCGCCGGTCTGAGCGAGGACCGAGCGGACGGACCGTTCGAGGTACTGGCGGCGACGCGAGGCAACTATGATGACCGAGATCTGTGGCATCTTCATAGATTCCTCTTCTCCGCGCGCTCCTACGACGCCCTGTTCAACGGCCGACTAAACATCATGGGAATCAAAACAAGCACCTTCGGGGAAGTCATGCGGAGAAACAGAATTGTTGGTGGCGTAGAAGGGCGAGCCGTTGTCCAACGCCAGCGCCCTCACGCTCATTGAAACGGTTCGTCGGAGGGACCGACCTCGGATCTTCGGCCAACCAGGACCCTCAAGTGTCCACGAGAAGTGCGTGGAGCCAGGGTAGTTTGCCGTCCCTCCAACCATCAAATCGACGTCCCCCTTCCCATCACATAGTAGGGGTGAGGACGAATTACTCAGCTCCACAGGGACCCCGCGATTGTGATTGGCCTCGTCGAGCGGTAACGGATGCCGATCCCAGGCGAGATAAGGTTCCTACCTCCCAGAGATGGGTATCTCGAATGAGTCGGGCCGCCTGCGTAGGAGCACCCACTTCTCGGCCGCTCTCGCTCGGGGTGGTTATAGTCAATCGTCGGTGGTCCTTAGAGGACGAGGATGAAACTTGGCCGGCCTCGAAACCCCTCATGAATCCTGACCCCGAAAACGCCAACCTATTCGAATGAATCCATCTCGAGCATCCCCCCGTGGGCTAATATCCACGCCTTGTTAATCACGGCCGTGGCGACTCGGCGGGCCTTGGTA
>Ga0326728_10009649_pt1 | contig 23095 bp, 22 predicted proteins | sample MB3enrmetagenome_FD_207602 | JGI IMG/M metagenome (GOLD analysis project Ga0326728, IMG submission 207602) | Lab enriched peat soil microbial communities from McLean, Ithaca, NY, United States - MB31MN | ecosystem: Environmental > Terrestrial > Soil > Wetlands > Peat | place: USA: New York... | reverse complement strand
CCAGGGCCAGGGCCAGGATTTCGGAAAAATGGAACACCGGCAGCTTCTTTTCCAGAGTACAACGATTCTCCAGATTGAGCTGACAGGTGGCGCAGGCGGTAATGATGCAATCCGCCCCCACCGCCTGTGCCCCTTCAATGATCGTATTGACCATGGGAGTGGAGATATCCGGCCGGCTGGCCGCCAGGAAAGAGCCACAGCAGCGGTTGGTGTAAGTCCTGGTCAGGGGCTCGGCCCCCAAGGCGCTCAGGATTCGTTCCATTTCGCCCTCAATGAATTGCCCCTCCCGGTAATGTGGTGGCCGAAAGGAGGTGCACCCGTAATTAGGCACAAACTTCAAGCCATTGAGGTTCCTTTTGGCGGCATCTTTCAGACGCTGGACATCCCTCACCAGGACTTCCAGGGGCCCACATCCATTCCGGTACACCACCGGCACCGGGGGCTCCGGCTGGGCCACGACCACCCCTTCCTTCAGGGCCATGTGGCGCAGGGTATCCATCACCGCCGCCATGTCAATGTTCATGGGGCACTCGTTGGAACAGGTATGGCAGCCCACGCACATCCAGATCGTCCTACTGCTCAGGGCCTCCTGGCGCAAACCGTACTGCAACAGCATTAAGACCCGGAAAGGAGCATAATCCATCGCCCGGATGAAGGGGCACCCACTGGCGCACGTGCCGCAGCGAAAACATTGATTCAGGTCGGTGCCGCTCCGCCCAATAACCTCAGAAGCCAGGGAGCGGTCCCGCTTTATAGAAGAAATTTCTTTGGATTTTGGCGGAATGTCGGGTTGGGCCATGGTCCTTTCTCCGTTTATCTATTCGGACTAAATTACCCCAAAAACTTAGGGCTCCTTAGGCCAATCCCAGTCTCTGGAGCATCGGTCGCGGATCTAAAAGGTGGTGTTGCGGCCACCCCTCGTACTCTTCCCCCAGGGCCAGGGCCAGGATTTCTGAAAAATGGAACACCGGCAGCTTGTTTTCCAGAGTACAGCGATTCTCCAGATTGAGCTGACAGGTGGCGCAGGCGGTAATGATGCAATCCGCCCCCACCGCCTGCGCCCCCTCAATGATCGTATTGACCATGGGGGTGGAGATATCCGGCCGGCTGGCCGCCAGAAAAGAGCCACAGCAGCGATTGGTGTAAGTCCTGGTCAGCGGCTGGGCCCCCAAGGCGCTCAGGATTCGTTCCATTTCGCCCTCAACAAATCTTACCTGCTTATGGTATTGGGGCGGCCGAAAGGAGGTGCACCCGTAATTGGGCACAAACTTCAAACCATTGAGTTTTCTTTTAGCAATATCTTTCAGACCGCCGTTCCTCACCAAGACTTCCAGGGGCCCACACCCATGCCGGTGCACCGTCGGCACCAGGGGCTCATCCGGCTGCGCCACGACCACCCCTTCCTCCAGGGCCATGTGGCGCAGGGTACTCATCACCGCCGCCATGTCAATGATCATGGGACACTGGCTGGAGCAGGTATTGCAGCCGGTGCACATCCAGATCGTCGCACAGCTCAAGGCCTCCTGGCGCATATTGTACTTCAATAGCGCTAAGACCCCGAAAGGAGGATAATCCATCGCCTGGATGAACGGGCATCCACTGGCGCAGGTGCCGCAACGATAACATTTATTCAAGTCCGTGCCGCTCCGCAAAATAACCTCAGAAGCCAGGGAGCGGTCCCGCTTCATGGAAAACATCTCGGTGCTGCTGATCGTCGGTTTGGCTAACATCTCGGGGCTCATGGTCTTTTTTCCGTTAAATTGGCAAATTATTTTAGGATTAGGCCAAGATGGACCAATCCCGGAAACAGGGCCGCCCCCCTAGGCGGAGGGCAGGGTCACCCAGGCTAACCTTCCTGGACCGGCTTTCTTTCGAAAGCCTTTTGGAGCTTGTCCAACAGCTCGTCCAGCTCCACCGGCTTCATCACGTAAGCGAAGGCCCCCTGCTTCATGCCCTGGATGCCCGAGGCCACCGTGGCATGGCCGGTAAGCATGATCACCGGCAACTGGGGTTTCTTTTTTTTCATTTCCACCAGGGTTTCGACACCATCCATCCCCGGCATCTTGACGTCCAGGATGACCACGTCAAAGTCCTCTTTATCGAGCAATGCCAGGGCCTTGGGGCCGCTGTCCACCCCGCTGGCCTTGATATCCCGGACCTCCAGGCGTTTGACAATGGTCTCCAGAAAATCAAGTTCATCATCTACCACCAAAACCCGTTTCACTGTGGCCATTCGCCCTCAGCCTCCTATGTCTTAGTTGAACAATAATGGTCGGTAAAAGGGAGGTTACCCCCTGCTTCGGGGAGCTCGGAAATAACCCCCGGATGGGACCCGGGGCGAAAAAGGCCGACCCCTTGTGCATTTTGGTACAACCGCAATTATTTATACTCGTGGTAAAAATTATAGTCAAGGGGTTTATTACTGGAGACGCTAAAAATATTTTGAGGCTGTTAGGTGGGGGGCAACTCCCCGGACCCGGCTGCCCTCTTCGGCCGCAAAACCCCAAAGCAGGGGTTTTACGGGTCGGGCAGATTTCAAGCAGTACCAAGCCCTTAGATGGGGCTGGCAATGCCTCCCCTAGGGAGAAGGAAACTGGGGCTCAATCAGGGGCTTTATTGATCGCGCCGTTTTCGATCAGCCACGATTTGCTGGTTTCAATAATTTTCTGGAGCAGGGCCATTTGGTCGGGGCCTACGCCCATATGAGCGCCCTCAAAAGTGATGACGGTTTTCGGCTCCGGCACCGCCTCTCGCAAGAGGTTGCGGGCAGCTTCCGGGATCTGCCCGTCGTTTTGCCCTTCCAGCACCAGAAATTTGCCGGAAAGGCGCGGCAGATGGACGGTGGGTTCCAGGGAATGGAACAGAAGATCAACCAGGGGAGCCAGGGCTTGGCGCAGCCAGGTCGGTTTCAGATGCGGGTTGCCGGCGAGGAGCGCGCCCAGAGGCGCACCGCCATAGGCGATGATAGTCCAGCCGATGCGGATGCCATCATGCGCGGCAAGGTCCTGCACACAAGGGACGGCCAAGGCTCCCTGGGAAAAGCCAAGCAGGCTGAGACGTTCCGCCTCGGCCCAGGGCTGTTCCATCAGCCAATGCAGGGCCGTTACTATCTGTCCTGGGATCGTCATCACCCGGTGGTAGAGATTAGGCGCCTGCCACATAAAGTCGCGAACGCCGTGAAGGCGGACCGGCAACGGCCAGGCATAGCCCACGATGGCATTATCCCCGGCATCTTTGATGTAGCGTATGCTGTCTGCCCCTGTGACAAGGCCGCCCAGGATCAGGACCACGGGTAGCTGTTTTAAGGGAAGCGGATCGGGCAGGCTCAGCGTGAAGGCGATGTCACCAAGCGCGTGCCCATGCAGCACGAGGTGTTCCACCAGACGGTTACCCGGCGCCGGAAGACGCGTTCGCTCTGCCGGCAATCCGTGTTCTGGCGAGGGGAGGAAAACGAGCGGCTGGCGCCCGGAGGTCCAATAGACCAGCAGGATGGCTCCGACGAGTAACAGAACCAGGACCCCAAAAACTATCAGGCCTTTGCGCCCCCACATGTCTAACCTTTCCTAAGGCTCATGCCGCTGGCCAAAAGACCTGGGACAAATTGGTCAGCAGGCCCGGGCCTGCCAAGAAGCCCGGGCCAGTTTAGGGGTTTAGGTTAACAGACAGGGGAGCCCTACCAGGAGAAATTATGGCGCAAAGGTTAAATCCCCCAATCATCGAGGCCGCCGGGCTCCATGGCCATTACCGGCTCTTCATTCCCGCCTTCATTTTCCTGGCTGACTGCGCCTTTATGAGCCTCGCATTTTGGAAGGATTTTCTTTACTTCTAGCCGAAAGGGCACGAACTTTTCCTGCAGCTTAGCCTTGACCGCATCAATCTCTTTGAGCTTGGCCAGGATTTGTTTTTCATCCGGATTTTCGGCCCGCCAGAGAGCCCGCAACTCCGCCCGCTTTACCACCTTTTCCTTCCGCAGGCTGGCGGTGTCATCCAGAAATTTCTGCCGCAGATCGAAGAGTTTCCCTGCTTGCTCCGGGGTGAGCTGGGCAAATTTCCCATGGTGACCGCAGTGGCCCCAATGATGCCCTGGGGGTCCACTCATTCCAAAAGGGCCCGCCCAAGAAGTAAAGCCTAAACTCAGAATTAACCCCAGGGCTAACAATACGCCCGCTGCCAAAGTCCATCTTTTCATCTTCCTTTTCTCCCTTTGTTTGGGTTCGGTCCAGGATTTTCCTGCCTTTGGTTATAAAAACACTGAAGAACCGCGAGATCGGCGGTCGGCCCTGGGTAAAATATTTTAAAGGATTCAGGCGAGATATCGAGACTATTGCAAATAATCTTTGGGAGAAGGGGCCAAAGGTTGCCACCGGCGGGGCGCCTGTGCCACTGCCCCCTCTTCCAAACCATCTCATCCAAGCCTTAATATATTAAGGAAATCGAAATGTTAGGCCTAGATTTCCCTGGAACTTAAGGGGGGTTGGGAGGGAAGTTTGAGGGGATGGTTGGGAGCCTGCGGTCCCCCGGCCCTCTCCTCAAAAGACTTTTACAACAGATGCTAATGAGCCTTTGGCTCACCCATAAATCATGCAAATTTATTCTCAGGGCAGTCTCAAATTAGGGAAGGAAGAAGAGAGAAAAAACTCCGGGGGCGGGAATCCGCCCCCGGAGAGAGGTTGGCTCGCCAGCGAGGCGCCGGCGCTACTTTACCTTCGGAGCGAATTTTTTAGTCATTTCCGGATAATTCTTCCGCAGGTCCTTTTTGATGATCTTGCCGGTGGCGGTCCGGGGGATGATGTCCATGAAGACCACTTCCCGGGGCAGCTTATAGGTGGCCAGCACGTCCGTGGTGGACTTGATAATCTCGTTGGCCAGTTCCTGGGACGGCGTGTGGCCGGGCTCCAACTCCACCATGGCCACCACTTTCTGGCCTATGACCTCGTCGGGGATGCCCACCACCGCATCACCCCGCACCGCGGGGTGGCGGAGCATGGCGTCTTCAATCTCGGTGGGCGCCAGCCGGAAGCCGGAGGATTTGATCATGTCGTCTTCCCGGGCCTGGAAGAACATGAAGCCGTCTTTGTCCATTATGACCGCGTCGCCCAGCATGTTCCAGCCGTCCCTGATGCCCTTCTTCATGGTGCTCAGGAGCCTGTTGTCCTGAATGTAGGGCTTCCAATACAGGGTGGCGGTGGGGCCCTTAATCAGCATGCTGCCCGCTTCGCCGGGGCCGGCGGTGGTGCCGTCTTCCCGCACCACCTTGATCTCATAGCCGGGCAGGGCCCTACCGATGGAATCGGGCATGGGGATGTCGCTCATGGTGTTGCTGGTCACCAGGTGCATCATCTCGGTGCCGCCCAGGCCTTCCCAGATGGGCTTGCCGGTCTTGGCCTGCCACAGGGCCAGGGTCTTGCCGGTCAGGGCGTCGCCGCCGGTGGTGTACATGCGGACGGTGGAGATGTCGTAGTCGTTGAAGTTGGGCATTTCCAGGAGCTTCCGGTAGGCGGTGGGCAGACCGGTGACCACCGTGACCTTGTGCTTCTGGATGGTGCCCAACATATCATCCGCGGTGAACTTGGGCAGCAGGGAAATGGTGCCGCCGCCGGCAAAGGGGATCATGCAGAAGGTGCCGTAGCCGGCGGCGAAAGACACCGGCGCCGAGCCGCCCAGGACCTCGCCGGGAGCAATCTTCCACACGTATTTGTTCACCAGGTGGGACTCAACCAGCACCTCTTTGACAAAATGGACGCAGCCCTTGGGCTGGCCGGTGGTGCCGGAGGTGTAAAGAATGACGCCGATGTCGTCGGCGCTCAATATGGCGTTGCTGAACTGGTCGGAGGCCGTCGCCATTTCTTTGGCAAAGGAGACAAAACCCTTGGCTTCGACCTCTTCTGGCTTACCGCCCACTACGACGACCTTGGTGGGGAACTGGAATTCGTGCTGGGCCTCCTCCACCGCTTTCATCAGGGGGAGGCTCACCGCAAAGGCCTTGAATTCGGCGTTGTTCAGGACGAAGGCCACTTCTTCCTTGGCCCACAGGGGGGAGACGGGCACAGGGATGGCGCCGCACTTCTGGATGCCGAAGTTGATGGCAATGGCCTCCGGCATGTTGGTCAGGCGGAGGCCTACCCGGTCCTGGGCCTCCACTCCCAGCTTGGTGAGGACGTTGGCGAACTTGTTGGCCTGGGCCATCAGCTCTTTGTAAGTGACCTTCAGGTCGCCGAACAAGATGGCCGCCTGGTCGCCCCGCCCTTCCTTTACGTGCCTGTCCAGAAATTCTTCTGCGATATTCCACTTCCCTGTGGCAAACTTTTTGAACTCCTCGGGCACGGCATATTCGGCCCAGAGTTCTTTAGGCGGCAAGTAATCGGCAGGAATTTTACCCATAAACTGCTTCCTCCTTAAGATAGTTTGATTCTAAAGTGGTGACTTTGCTTCCTTAGGGCTAAACTATGTGAAGTATATTACAAAGTCTGGCCCAGGTGTCAAGAAATTTATAAGTTTTCGGTTTTTGATTTTCGGCTTTCGCCAGGGGTTGGCAGCCAGAAAGCCCTCACGGAAGAGGAAAACCTTTTTTTAGGGCCATATTTAATATCATGGTCTCTTCTTGGGATTCCCTTGCCTTGATTCTGCTATACTTAAACTTCGAAAGCAGCTCTCCATCTCTAGCGAAAAATTGAAAATCCGCCAAAGGCATCATGGTTCCCCGCGAAAACCGTAAATCGCAAACCGCAAACCCTCTTGTGGCCCTGATCGGCCCCGAACTTTTTCCCATTCCCCCCATCCGGGGCGGCGCTGCCGAGCTATTTATCGAAAAGACCGCGGCTCGCCTGCAGCACTGGCAGCCGGTGGTTATCGGGGTCTCGGACCCGGAACTGCCCAACCACGAAGGCCGCCGGGGAGTGGAGTACTTTCGCATCCCCTTAGCGGGTTGGCGCCGCTGGCTCTATCGCCGCTACCGCCAGCATTTCCCCTATTATGACCGGGAAGTGGCCGGCCTCGTGGCCCGCTTGCAGCCCGATTTAATCCAGGTGCACAACCGCCCGCTCCTGGCCAGGTTCCTGAACGCGGAATTTCCTGGGATCCCCCTCATCCTCCACATGCACAACCTTAACGAATCCCTGGGCAAACGGGAAAAACCCGAGCCTGGGAAGATAATCCCCCTGGACGGCTTCATCGGTTGCAGCCGCTTCGTAGTGGAGCGGGAAACCGCCAGGTTGGGGGCCGGGGCCAGGATTCGCCGGGTGGTCTATAATGGGGTGGAGGTTGAGGCCTTCGTCTCCCGGTGGGAGAATGAGGCGCGGGTGAGCCGGGTGCGGGAGTCCAACTTTCTCACCGATGAACCCACGGTGCTGTTCGCCGGCAAACTTCGGGAGAGCAAGGGGGTGCATATCCTGCTGGCGGCCATGGAGTGGGTCTGGCAGTCCCTGCCCCGGGCAGGGCTGATTCTGGTGGGAGGCACGGAATACGGTCGAGGCCGCACTAAGCGGGAAACCCCGTTTTTCAAGGAATTGCAGCAGCAAATCAGCCGGGCTCGGGGGCGAGTGGTGCTTACCGGATTTATCCCGCCTTCCCGGATGCCCGACGCCTATCTTTTGGGGGACATCTTCGTGGGGCCGGCGCAGATCGAGGAGGGCCTGGGCCTGGTCTTCCTGGAGGCGGCTGCCGCGGGGCTGCCGGTCATCGCCACGGCCATGGGCGGCATTCCCGAAGTGGTGCGGGACGGGGAAACCGGCCTGTTGCTAAAGCAAAAAGATGATGTCAGGGAACTGGCCGAGAAGATTCTCGACCTGCTCCGACAACAAGCGCTGAGAAAAAGACTGGGCCAGCAAGGCCGGGAATGGGTGCTGAATAATTTCTCGTGGGAGAGGATCGCGGGCGACCTGGAAAAAGTATATGATGAAGTCAGGGGTTAGGGGGTAGAATATTTTATTGCCCGTTTGCCTTGCTTTATGTGGCATAAAATACTCTTAAGTGTTGCCCAGATGTACCTGCGCCGGCAGGTGCGCCGACGGTTGCCCCGGCGGCTGGCGGATCTGGACCCGGCCCAGGTCCGGCGGGTGCTGCTCATCAGCGCCACCGCCCTGGGGGACACCCTGTTTTCTACGCCCGCCATCCGAGCCCTGAAGGAGCGCTATCCGGATTGGCAGTTGGAGGTGCTGGGCCACCGTGTCTTCAGCAGCATTTTGGCCCACAACCCTCACGTGGCGCGGCTCTGGGCCTATCCCGGCCGCAACCGCTGGCTCCTATGGTTGCTTCGAGATTTACGGGGTCGGCGCTATGACCTGGTCATCATTCTGCACGGCAACGACCCCGAGGCCACCATGCTGGCCTATTTTACCGGAGCGCCCTTTATCCTCGGTTCAGCCGGCAGCCCCCTGGCCTTCGCCTATGCCGCCGCGGTCAAGCCGCCCGCCGATCCCCTGACCCATGCCATCGAGCGGCGCCTCGATTATGTGCGGCTCTTAGGCGCAGATACCGCAGATAAGCGCATGGACCTCGGTTTGGAGCCGGAAGAAATTGCTGAGGCTGAGGCCATCATTGCGGCGCATTTTGGCGAGATGCCGCGGTTACTGCTGGCCTTTCATCCCACCGGCTCTGACCCTTATAAATGGTGGCCGGCGGATTCGTTTGCCGAACTGGGGAATTTCCTTTCGAAAACCTACCAGGCGCGGTTGTTGCTCATTAGTGGGGCCAAAGACCGGCAGGTCGCGGCGGCCGTTGCCGCCCACCTCAAGGCCCCCAGCCTGGTGACCGGAGGGCGTTTTTCCTTGCGGACGGTGGCCGCCCTGCTCAGTCATTGCCGCCTGCTGGTGGCCAACGACAGCGGCCCCCTGCATCTGGGCCTGGCCCTTGGAGTGCCCACCATCGCTCTCATCGGCGCCGACCACCCGGCCCGCATCGGCCCCTATGGTGTTGATTGGGGGGTTGCGCTGCATAAACGGGAAGAGGTCTGCGCTTTGGAACCCTGTCTGCTGAAAAAGTGTCCGGAGAACCGTTGCCTGACGGCCATCGAGGTCTCCGAGGTGGTGAAGCTCATCAAGGAGTGGTGGGAGCCAAAGTTCTTAAGTTCCGAGTCTCAAGTCTCAAGTTTCGAGAAAAAGTCTTAATAGCCGGTGGGGTGGGCCCTGGTGGGACGGGCGTCCCTGCCCGCCAACTCCAAGAGCCAGGCAATACCGAAATTCCCAAGGAAAAAGAGGGGGCGCAGGACGGCCCCTACCTCAATAGTAGGCCGCCGCTGCGGCATAGGTTGAAAACCTGTGCTACCATTAATTTTCTCGCCACAACCCCGCCTCATGACGGAGACCGAGTTTTTTTATTAAATTAAGGAAATCGAGGCCTTAAGCCTCGATTTCCCTGAAATTTAAGGGGGGTTGGGAGGGGAGTTTGAGGGGAGCGCGGGGGCCTGTGGTTCCCCGGTCCTTCCCTCAAGAAACTATCGCTACCTTTATAATTTAAAGCCTTGGCTGCCGCCCGCCCAGGGTTAATTTGTTAGCTTCTCGGTGATACTCTGAGTAACCGGAGGCAATGGTTATTTGAACCAGGTCGGCAAATAGGCCGGCTGGGGATAGGGCAGAGCCATCAAGTGGCTCAGGGTATCTTCCCCATCATCGCCGAAGAGCAGACGCCACCAGGAGAAGCCCTCTTTTGGGGGATAAACGGCTTCCACCTTGCCCTTGATGCCGCCCAGGCGCCCGGCCTTTTCGATGGCATCCTGCACATTGCCGAATTCATCCACCAAACCCACCTGTTTGGCCTCCTCGCCGGTGTAGACCTTGCCTTCGGCCAGGGTCTTCATCTTCTCCAAAGGAATCTTGCGATTGCGGGACACGTCGCTGAGGAACTGCTGGTAGATGTTATCCAGCAGATGTTGCAGGTACTCCTTTTCCTCCGGCGTCATGGGCCGGAAGGGTGATCCCACGTCCTTGTAGCGCCCGGACTTCAAGGTAAAGAAATCGAGCCCGACCTTTTTGGTCAGGGTTTGGAAATTGGTGAACTGCATGACCACCCCGATACTGCCGGTGGCCGTGCCTTTATTGCACATGATGAGGTCAGCGCCACAGGCGATATAGTAGCCCCCTGAGGCGGCCACCGTCCCCAGGGAGGCCACGATCTTTTTCTTGCCCTTGATCTTTTCAATCTCCCGCAGGATCTCCTGGGCAGGACCCACCATCCCCCCGGGGGAGTCGATGCGTACCACGATGGCTTTAATGTTGGCTTCGTCCTGAAAGCGATCCAGTTGCTTAAGGATGGTCTTGGAGTCGGTAAGAACGCCCTTGATTTCTACTACCCCCACTTTGTCGCGGCCCGCCACCAGCTTGTCTTTGCCCAGAAAACTAAGGGCGATGAGGGTTACGCCCAAAAAGAGAAGGACCACGATGACGGTGATCAGGCAACCACTCAACAAAGGGTGTGATTTCATCGCCATGGCAGTTATCCGCTGTTTTTATTTTGCTTTTCTTCCAGGGTTTCCCGGATTAGCTCGCCGATGTTGGTAGTCGCCTCGGTGCGGGAATGCAGATAATCCCGGTAATGGGACTGTTCCTCGTCAGTCTCCAGCTTACGGATGGACAGGCCGATACGCCGTTCGGTGGACGAGGCGTGGATCACCTTGGCCCGGATGACGTCGCCCACTTTGAGGCCGGCCATCTTTTGCTTGTCCCGGCCCAGCTCGGAGATATGGATCAGGCCCTCAATTCCTTCTTCCACTTCCACGAAGAGACCGAAGTCCGTGATGTTGGTGATGGGCCCGGAGACCACGGAGCCCACCGGGAAACGCTGGTCAATGGTCTGCCAGGGGTTGGGGGTCAGGTCCTTGATGCTCAGGGAGAAACGCTCGTTTTCCTTGTCGATGTATAACACCTTGGCCTGCACCACCTGGCCCTTCTTGAAGAGCTCCGAGGGGTGCTTGAAGCGCTTGGTCCAGGAGATGTCGGAGATGTGCACCAGCCCGTCAATGCCCTCATCGATGCCAATGAAGATGCCGAAGTCAGTGATATTCTTGATTTTGCCTTCGATAACCGAGCCCACCGGGTACTTTTCGCCGATGACTTCCCAGGGGTTGGGCTCCACCTGTTTCAGGCTCAGCGAGATGCGTTTGCGGTTGGGCTCCAGTTCCAGGACGGTGGACTCCACCACGTCGCCCACAGCAAGGACCTGGGAAGGATGCCTAACCTTGCGGGTCCAGGACATCTCGGAGATGTGAATCAGGCCTTCCACCCCCGGCTCCAGTTCCACAAAAGAGCCGTAGTCGGTAAGGCTCACCACCTTGCCGGTGACTCGGGTGCCGATAGGGTATTTTTCCTCCACCAGGCTCCAGGGATCGGGGGTCAACTGTTTCAGGCCCAGGGAGATGCGTTCCTTTTCCTGGTCGAAGCTCAAGACCTTGGCGGTAATGGTGTCCCCCACCTTGAAGAGGTCGGCGGGATGGCGCACCCGACCGTAAGACAGATCGGTGATATGCAACAGGCCATCCAGGCCGCCCAGGTCCACGAAGACGCCGTAGTCGGTGATGTTCTTGACCACGCCTTCCAGCACCTTGCCTTCTTCCAGGGTGGCCAAGAGGGTGGCCTTGGCCTCGTTTTTGGCCTTCTCCAGCAAGGCCCGGCGGGAGAGCACCACGTTGCGCCGCTTGCGGTTGAACTTCAAGACCTTGAAAGCGAATCTCTCCCCGATTAGATGGTCGGTATGGCGGATGGGGGCCAGGTCCACCTGGGAGCCGGGCAGAAAGGCGATGATGCCCCCCAGATCCACGGACAGACCGCCCTTGACCTTGGCCACGACGGTGCCCATCACCTCGCTGTCGTGGTGGTAGCCGAAACTGACCTCTTCCCACACCTTGATCTTCGAGGCCTTGTTTTTGGAAAGCATGAGCGCGCCTTCTTCGTCTTCGCGGCTCTCCATCAGGGCTTCCACTTCATCCCCCACCTTGGCGGTGATTTCGCCTTCCGGAGTGGTGAATTCATGGATGGGAATCTGGCCCTCGGATTTATAGCCAATGTCCACCATGACGAAGTCCTTGGTGATGGAGACGATGCGGCCTCTGACCACCTCGCCTTCCTGAACCCTTCTCAGGCTCTCCTCGTAGAGTTCGCTCATGGATTCCAGGTCCGCCATCTCCGGCGCCGCTTCGGCCGGTGGAGCTTCCCCGGGGGAAGTTTCAGCCGGAGCGGCCGCCTCCGGAGCGGCCGCCTCTGAAGCGACCGCCTCTGGAGCGACCGCCTCCGGAGAGGTCGGTTCCGGGGCGGCGGTTTCGGCCTCGGGTTCTGGCCGGGCCTCGACTTCCTCCGGCTCGGTGGGTTTAGTCAGTTCGTTGTTTTCCATACCGTCCATGTTAGGTTGACCCCCTGTTCGTTTATACCAGTTATTGGTTTATTTTTTCCGGCACCCCGGCCGGCTATCTTAATAATTTTTTACCAAGCAAACCAGAAATATGCGATATTCTTTTTTTTGGTTGTAAGCCCCCATATCACCATGGAAGTTTCTGAAGGTGCTGTTGGGTCATCACCCAATTTTACGCCACCATAAATAGTAAATTTCCAGATGCTAAATTGACGGTGGATATCAACACCGAGAACACCTTCATATTTAATAGTGCCATCTCCAAGATCAACTTCCACACGTTGTTTTACGTTTCCGTGAAAAAATTTATCAAATTTTTGTTCAAATTCATTTTTTAGGCAGCCAGCGCGAGTAAAAGTGTCTGAGTTAAGTAATACTTTCCAGTGATGCCAAATAAGACCTTTGACAATTAAACAAAAAAGTTTATCAAGTTTACATGAATCAAAAGGTATCTTCATGCTGAGCCGAAAGATACTATTTTCCTCTGCCCATATATATTCTCTTTTTCCTGAAATTTGGTGAAGTAATTTTTTATTTTTTTCTAAACGAGGAGGCGTCATTTTTTCTAAATTTGTAAAAGCGTCTGCGTGTCGTCCTCCAAAAGGCAAAATACCTGTTAGATAATGTTCCAAGCCGGATTTCTCATTATTGCACTTCTCGCAAGCCGGTACTTGAGGAAGATTGTTCCTCCGGTCGGGAAGAAAAAATTCTCTGGCAAAAATGTGATCCCCCGTCTGGGAGGATTTTGGTATGCCGCAATAAACGCAAGTTTTGCCTTTGAACTTTTTGCCCATAGTTTAGTGAGCTCTATAACGTGGAAGAGCTTTTTATGCTTTTCCCCTTTTCCCCCAAGCCCTTAATCTCATTCAGGCAACGCTCCACCACTTTATCCACGGTCATGTCCGTGGTGTCGATTACAATCGCCCCCGTCGGCACCCGCAGCGGCGCCGCCGCCCGGTTTTCATCCTGGCGGTCCCGGGCGGCCAGGTCCTTGATGACCTCTTCCAAAGAAGGTGGATCATCGTCTTTCTGCCAATCCTTCAGCCGTCGCTCAGCCCTGGTGCGCAGGGCCGCGTCCAGATAAAACTTGTGCTCCGCCTCCGGGAAGACCACGGTGCCCTGGTCCCGGCCGTCGGCCACCACCCCGCCGTCTTTGGCCAGCCGGCGCAGGTGCTTCTTGACCCACTGGCGCACCACCGGCAGCCTGGCCACCTTCGAGGCATCCCGGCTCACCGCGGCTGTCCGGAGCTCCTCCCGCACTTCCCGGCCGTCAATGAGCAGGTGAAATTCCGCCTCTCCGGCTCGGATTTCCGGCTGGAAGCCCGGCAAAAAGGCGGCCAGGGCCTCAGGGTTGCCCGGTTCGAGCCCCAGGCGTTCGGCCTGCCAGGCCGCCGCCCGGTAAAGGGAGCCGCTATCCAGATATAAATAGTGCAGGGTTTGAGCCAGCCGCCGACCCACCGTGCTTTTGCCGGCGCCGGCCGGACCGTCGATGGTGATAATGGCCCGTTTCCCCACTCAGCCGTTCATCCCCAGTACCTGTGATAATGCTTCCAGGAAGCGCCGGTTCTCCCGGGGCAAGCCCACGTTGACCCGGATGTGCTGCGGGAAGCCGTAGGCGTCCATGGCCCGGATGATTACCCCCAGGCGCAGCATGGCCTCAAAGACTTCTCGCCCCGGTTGGGACACCCGGATCAGGACAAAATTGGTCTGGGAGGGCAAATATTCCAGCCCCAGGCGGTCCAAGCCCCGGTAGATTTCTTCTTTGCCGGTGAGCACCAACTCCAGGGTGCGGGCCAGAAAGTCGGTATCCGTCAAGGCGGCCCGGGCGGCCACTTGGGCCAGCCGGTTAACGTTGAAGGGCATCCGCAGACGATTCAGGCAATCCATCAGGTGGCTGGGACCGTAGCCGTAGCCGACCCTTAAGCCGGCCAGGCCGTAGGCTTTAGAAAAGGTGCGCAACCCCACCAGGGCCCGGTCCTCCCGCAGGTAGGCGAGACCGGAGGGCACCCGGGGGTCGTCGGCAAAGTCGAGGTAGGCTTCATCCAGAACCACGGTGACGTTGCCCGGGAGAGCGGCCAGAAATTCTTCCCACTCCTCCCGGTAAAAAGCAGTGCCGGTGGGGTTATTGGGATTATTCAGGATGATCAGCCGGGTTTGGGGATTGACCGCCTGGGCCACGGCCCGCAGATCCACCCGCAGTTTCTTCAAGGGCACCGGGCGGTAAACTCCGCCCACCGCCTGGGTGATGAGGCCGTATATTAGAAAGGTGTGGGTGGTGCTCAGGACTTCGCCGCCGGCGGGCACCAGGGCCCGGACCAGCAGGTCCAAGATTTCGTCGGAGCCGTTGCCCAGAATGAGCTGCGGTGGCGACACCCCCAAATGGGCGGCCAAGTCCTCTTTCAAATAGTAGACGTGGCTGTCGGGGTAACGGTGCAGGTCGGCCAGGTTCGCCTGTACCGCGGCCAGGGCCTTGGGAGATGGTCCCAAGGGGTTTTCGTTGGAGGACAGTTTGATGGCGTCGGTCAGGCCTAATTCCCGTTCCAGTTCTTCCAGGGGTTTGCCAGCCTGGTAGGGGGTCAGTTGGGTAAGGTGGGGCAAAATCTGACAAACAAGGGAATTGCTGGCTGCCATAAGGTTGAGTCCAAGAATTTCCGGGCCGGCAGGCTTGGGTAAAGGGAGAAAGGCGGTGAGTAATAAGGAACAGGGAAAGACCAAAAATTTGGGCCAAACCTGCATCCCCACAGCCACGACGGCCTGGGGCGGGGACTACTCCTTTACCTTTATTATCAGTAAATTTAACCGGTTACTCTTGGTTAAGCACCCCTTTATTATTAGGACAAATTTGAAAAGTATGTTAATTTGAGAAAGTGTACGTCAGATTGGTAAAAAAAGCAAGTCTTCTCTTTGGATGGTAGTGGGTCATTTTGAAAATTAATTTTTTTTGAGGGAATAGATTTTTCAGGTTGAATGTGCAATAATCTATTCATGCCTGATCGCCCACGAAAAAAGAGACCAAGAGACCTTAATTTGTTAGCCCGCCAAATTGTGGAAGACGCGATCGGTGAACCTCTGCAACCAAAACCTGAACCAGAGACTCCCGCCAAAGAAGATACCCGCAACCCTCATGCCGTAGCCCTGGGCCGCCTTGGTGGAAAAAGGGGTGGCAAGGCCAGGGCTGCCAAACTCACCCCCGAAGAACGGAAAGAATCTGCCCGGAAAGCCGCAAAGGCAAGGTGGGCGAAGAAGTCTGAGTAAAAATCTTAACTGCTGAGGATATTTTCTAATTCCTCAAGCAATTCAAGGTGAATTTCAGTTTGCAAGGGGGCTGCTGAATAATAGCGATTTTCGCTAAATGGGATGTCGATTATTCTTTCAAATCTGAAGGGGCCAGGAGGGAGAGTTATAGTTGGGTCAGTCCAGAAAGTAATACCAGTAGTTTCAAATGCAATAGGATGATGACTATGGCCTTCGATTAACGAGGTTAAACGTTTCGCAAATTTTTCTAATTTTGGATTAAGAGCATTAAGGGATTTGTCGGTCCGAACAAATAATTCGCTGACATAAGACTTTGTCCTAATAATTTTCTGATATGGAACAAGATTAAACTCCTCGGCCAAGTAAGTAAGAAAATCATCAAGAAAAGCATCTGAATCTTTAGTAGAAGAGCGTGTGTCAGCAATAAAGCCATCATTATAAATAGTAAGATTAACCTCTATATTATTTTGTTGGTCTTTCTGGAAACCACCATTCGCAAACTTAATCCCCTTTTGCAAGTCAAACTCTTCCAGTTTATTTGGATTAGGAAAAAGCAAAAAATTATATTTTGCAATAATAAGTGGAACTAAAGGAAATAAGTTATGACCACGAGGGTTGAGGTCAGCCAAGTAAATAAGCCAAATAGACCGCGCTTGTTTAACCGCGATTAGCTGCATATGATTGACTCCCCGGAGTGATAATTGGCTTTTTAGTAAAGGGGTAAGCTGTTGAGACGCCACTCGCCTCTTTTGGTTCAAGACCTATTGGTATAATTTCATTACTATTCATAAGGTCTTTATTTGCTTCTATAATTGCCAGGTTCGCAGTTGAAGTGGTCGAAATTACACGAATAGATGTTGATAAGGGTATGTGTTGTCTTATAAAAACAGGATCAGTGTCAAATGAATGCCGCTCTAAGGCATTGCGACTAAATTGCTCAACTTCTTTTACCAAGCTGCCGAAGCTCTCAAAAGAAACACGCAGTCTCAAATCAAAAGCCTCGGCTAATTTTCGTAGTGTGTTGATGCTCCAAGAAGAATAATTTACATTTTCCATGATTGAAATACGTGTCTGCTTCATAGGAGGATAAATGCGATTACCAAGTTCGGTCTGAGTCCATTTGCGTTGTTCTCGCAAGACCTTTATCTGTGTGGCAATGCTTAAATTTAAGAACTCATCGGCATAGGCATGTCGATATTCTTTGGATTTAAATACATCTTTCACTTTATTTACTAAATCGTTTATGATCCTCACGGCCATTTTCTCTGCGCCTTATTAGGTTAAGACGATTTGCCTCGGCTCTGCGAGGGGCATCTCTTGGATCATATCTATTGTCTTGTTCAAAAGCCCCAAATAAAAACGTAAATTCACATCGCATTGCAAAGGGACCACGACAAAGCATAGGACGTAGAGCTACCCTTCCTCTTATCGGCATCTCTAAAATATGCCTTTGCCTGGGCCTTCCGCTTGTAGGCGTCAATAATTTAGGGGGTAGGTCGTCTCCTGCTCTCTTTAACACATCAACCTTAAGGTCCAATCGCGCACACTCATCTTCACTCAAATTCAAGGCCCACTCTTGCATTATATTTCTGCCGCGCGAGTCAAGATAGTCGAAAAGCTGCCAACGGCTATTTATGTTCATAATATATAACAAAAATATTATAAGTCAAGAAATTATCGATTGACAAAATATAATAAATTTATTATATTCTCAAAAAAATGGCCTACCGCCTGGGTTAGGGGCCGTAGCGGTAAGCCATTTGGGGCCGTAGCTCACAGGACGAGAGCGGCGGATTACTAATCCGCGCGATGGGGGTTCAAATCCCCCCGGCCCCTCCTTTGACTTCAACCTATTGAAATTTTTTTTGATTGTCAATCATTTTTTTTCTTGACAATGCGCAACCGCTCTCGTATATTGGTCATTAAGAGGCCACCATGAACAAGCTGAACATAGAACGGCGCGCAAGAATAATCGGTTGCTTGGTAGAAGGTAACAGCCTTAGAGCTACGGCCCGCATGACCGATTCTGCTAAAAACACCGTGGTCAAACTCGTGGTGGATATTGGCCGGGCTTGCGCCGAATACCAGAACCAAACCTTGCGAAACCTCAAGTGTAAGCGTCTCCAATGCGATGAACTTTGGGGATTCTGCTACGCCAAGGCTAAAAATGTCCCGGAAGATAAAAAGGGTCAATTTGGCTATGGCGATGTCTGGACCTGGACGGCGATCTGCGCCGATAGCAAGTTAGTCCCTTCTTGGCTTGTGGGAAACCGAGATGCAGAGACAGCCTCTATTTTCATGGAGGATTTAGCCTCAAGGTTTAGCCACAGGATTCAACTGACCACAGATGGTCTGAAAGTTTATTTAGACGCTGTAGAAGGGGCTTTCGGGGCAGATATAGACTACGCCATGTTGGTTAAAATGTATGGGGAAAGTACGGAACAAAAGGTTCAAAAGCGGTATAGTCCAGCCAATTTTACGGGCAGTCAAAAGGAGATCATCACCGGCAACCCCGACCGCAAGCATATTTCCACCAGCTACGCAGAGCGCCAAAACCTCACCATGAGAATGTCTATGCGCCGGCTTACCCGCCTCACCAATGGTTTTTCAAAAAAGGTGGAGAACCTGGCACACGCCGTATCCTTGTATTTCATGTATTACAACTTCGCAAGGATTCACCAGACCTTGAGAGTGACCCCGGCGATGGAAGCAGGGGTCACGGATCATATTTGGAGCTTGGAGGAAATCGCAGGGCTGGTGGATTGAAACATTTGTCACATAAACTTGAGAGGTTTACATTTTTTTAGTTGACATACTTACTACCCGATTTAAAATTTATGCATAGGAGGAAATGGTAATGCCCACAACTTATGTATCCTTTTCCGCAGAAATTAAACCACAGACCGCTGAGGCGCTTATCGCTGTATTGGCAGATCAAGCCAATAAAGGGGTTACCGAAGTGTATTTGATGATCTCCACCCCAGGTGGCTTGGTCATGAATGGCTTGAACGTTTACAATGTGATGAGAGGGCTTCCCCTTAAACTAATAACACATAATGTGGGTAACGTAGATTCTATTGGGAATGCAATTTTTTTAGCTGGCGAGGAGCGCTATGCCTGCCCACATAGCACATTTATGTTTCATGGGGTTGGTTTCGACGCCCAACCGGGGCAAAGATTTGAAGAGAAATTTGTTCGGGAAAGATTAGATAGTATCTTACAGGACCACCGCCGGATTGGGTCTATCATCGGGGAGCGTACGAATCTGAATGAAAGGCAAATCCGTAATCTCTTCCGCGAAGCCAGGACCAAAGACGCAGACTATGCCAAGAGAGTTGGGATTGTTCATGATATCCGCGATGTCAAGATTCCGGCCGGCAGTCCCATAATATATCTTGTATTCCAACGCTAACGCGTTCATTTCCTCAGTAATCATAATCAGCTATCCTCCATAAAACCTGGACACACGCGTAGCTGGTTTATTTTAAGCATTTTACCCCATATTGTCAAGAGTAAATTATCCCTATCACATCTGCCGTCCCGATTGCAAGAGAATTTTAACCCCATGAGAAAGTTTTCTCAAAATTCAATTTAAACCTGATAAAATGCAAATTCCTTGCCAAAACTGGCCATCCCCAAAAATTCAAAATGACCCACTACCCTTTGGATGGCGGCATTAAAAACTGCTAAATGCTTACAACAATCCACTGACCACTGTTGACCCTCCGCTCCATTCCTGTTAATCTGGCGGCAGATTTACGCCCTGGGGAGTCCCGATGCTTTATGCCAATCTCTATATCGACCGCCTGGACCTCGCCCGGTATCTGAACCAGGAGGACTGCCGGGGCGCCGGGGTGGCGGACCCCGCCCAACTGGCGGCGAAGCTCAAGGAGGGTGCCATCCGCCTGGAAGACTGCCCTAACCTGGCCCCGCAAAAACGCTACGCCCTGTCGCTGGCCTTGCGGGCCGCAGAAATCCTGCCCAAGGTGCAGTCCCTGGAGTTCCCTCGGCCCCTGCCGCCGGAGCTTTTCGCCCTCAACGCCCCCGGCCCCGCTGCCCCGTTGCTGGTCACCGGCAACAGCGAATTCACCCTGACGGTCCTCACCGGCCTGCTGGCCCTGACCGTCAGCCCCTTTTTCCTGCTCCAAGTGGACACCCGGGGCGATACGGCCGACATGGCCATGGTTTACCGCAGCTTCACCCCCCAGCGCCTGGACCAGGCCCTCGAGGCGCATAACCTGACCCAGCGGCTCAGTCACCGGGAACTGATCATCCCCGGGGTCCTGGCTCCTATGCAGGAGGAATTGGCCGGATATCTCAGCGGCTGGATTATCCGGCCGGGCCCCATCTGCGCCGCTGAACTACCGCTGTTTCTCGGGGATAAGTGGCAGCCGCCGCAGTAGGGGCAAACCTTGTGTTCGCCCAATATGGGGGCGAAAATCAGATTCGCCCCTACTTTTTTTGCCGGTGAGCTTGCTTGCGGCCCCCGGAGAGCATATAAATAAGACCAGCTAAAAACTGGAATAGCTTGGAGCAATTAGCCATGAAAACCATCCTGGTGGTGGATGACGAGGATCCCATCCGCCAGCTCTTGCAAGAAGAATTGACCGAAGCGGGGTATAAGGTCATCACGGCCGAAAATGCCCGGGACGCCCTGAAGCTGGTGCAGGAGGAGGCCCTGGACCTGGTCATCCTCGACATCCGCATGCCCGGCATGGACGGCCTGGAGGCCCTGCCCCGCATCCTGGGCCTGAAAGAGGGACTGCCGGTGATCCTGCACACCGCCTACTCCCAGTACCAGGAAAGTTTCATGAGCTGGGCCGCCGACGCCTATGTGGTGAAATCCATGGACCTTAGTGAACTCAAACTCAAGATTAAAGAACTGCTCAAGGAATAATGGACTCCTTAAAAAAGCTCACCACCATCATCATGGCCGGCGGCAAGGGCGAGCGTCTCTTCCCCCTGACCCGGGACAAGGCCAAGCCGGCCATCACCTTCGGCGGCCTATACAAGATTATCGATTTCACCCTATCCAACGCCCTTAATTCCGGCATCCGCCGCATTTATGTCTTCACCCAATACGGCAGCTTCTCCCTGGACCGGCACCTGCGGGAGGCCTGGGACATCATGCATCCGGACCTGGCCGAGTTCATCTACTCCATGCCGCCCCAGCAGATCATGGTAAACCGCTGGTACCGGGGCACCGCCGACTCCATCTATCAAAACCTTACCCTCCTGGAGGCCGAGCGCCCGGAACAGGTCCTGATCCTCTCCGGTGACCACGTCTATAAGATGAATTACCGGGAGATGCTGGATTTTCATCTGTCCAGCCAGGCCGACATGACCGTGGCCGCGGTGCCGGTTCTCAGGGCCGAGGCCAGCTCCTTCGGCGTCCTCAAGGTGGACACCCGGGGCGCGGTGGAAAATTTTTTGGAGAAACCCGCCGAACCCCCGGGGATGCCAGACCGGCCGGACTATTCCCTGGCCTCCATGGGGGTTTACATCTTCCGGGCCCGCACCCTGGTGGAAGAAGTCATCAAGGACGCCAAAAAGAAGACCAGCAAGCATGACTTCGGGGCCGACATCATCCCCCAGATGGTGGGGCGCAAACGGGTCTTTGCCTTCAACTTCGCCGACCCCGACGGCACCCCCCGCTACTGGCGGGACATCGGCCTCTTGGACGCCTACTTTCTGGCCCACTACGACCTGCTGGGCGCTGCTCCCACCTTCGACCTGTTCGACCCCGACTGGCCCATGCGCTGCCGGCCGCAGTTATACCCCCCCAGCAAATATATCACCTCTCCCGGCGGCTGCCTGGCGGTGGGCGACGCTCTCATCGCTCCGGGCTGTATCATTGAAGGCGCCGTGGACCGGGCAGTGCTCTCCCCCGGGGTCCGGGTGGGCCGCGGCGCCACCATTGAGGCGGCCATCCTCTGGGACCGGGTGGAGATCGGCGCCGGCGCGGTGGTTAAGCGGGCCATCATCGAAGACGGCGTCAAAATCCCCCCCAACTTCCACATCGGCGTCAACCTCAAACAGGACGCCAAACGCTTCCACGTCACCGAAAACGGCATCGTCGCCGTGCCTAATAACGTTATTCTGGAAGAGTAGCGACCCCGCCAAGTCCCAGGAATCCACTTGATTTTTTATTCTTTTTGTTCTATACATAATAGTGTATTCTGTTAATAATAAAGGTAAAGGGAAACTTATGTTTAGAAAAGAATTTCCAAGATTGTATGAGCTGCGCGATCAAATCGAAGACCCAAAATCTCTAAATGTATTTTGGAGAGATTTTGATGTTAAGCTCAAGGATGCAGTATTGAGAAAGACATGTCGCCCATATGAAAATGCTTTACAGACACTTGATTTGGATGCATGGGATTCTTTGAAAAAGGAGGCATCAGCTTATCAAACTATCTGGGACGAAGAGAATGGACGCGGGCAACAACAGGTAATTGATATTTTGAATCAAGCGAGAGCATATACATATCTACGGAATGAAATTGGTTGTTCAGATATACATTTTATTGCACGATCCACGGCAAAAGGTATAAAGACCCCTGATTTGAAAGGGGCGTTGGGTAATATTAAAGTTATATGTGAGGTTAAAACAATAAATCCATCCAAAGATGAGGTACTTCGTCGTCTCCATGGTAATACAGTGAGGAATGAATATATACCGTTGGGACAAGGTTTTTTTAATAAACTAATTTATGATATTGAAGTAGCCAAAAATCAAATGGAAGCCTACGGCAAAGATAAAAGAGCATTACATATAGTATATATAATTCTTAATTTAGATAATTTTTGGGGAGAAGATAAAGAGAAGCATTATCAAGAAATTGATAAATATCTAGGTGATAATGAAAATAGAATTCATGGAATTAAAATAGTGTTTCATAATCAGCCAATCGGCTTCCCTGCGCACATTACTATGAAATTTGCGACTGTAGTCAACGAGGCAGATTGCTGAACTGGTCAAAAGGATAGTTGAATAAACAATTTTCCCCTCGTTCCCAAGCAGGAGCTTGGGAACCAGAAAATGCTTCTCTTCGCCCAACGCGCCAAAAGCTCCCTGACCGCCGCCCGCCTCTACCTGCTGCGCCCCGTTCCTTCTTGATTCCTTCCCCATAGGATGGGTGAGGGCCAGAATGGATGTGACTTGTAGGGGCGCCGCGCGCCGCCCCTACACCCCCTGGTTCGTTTGAAAACGCCCCCCATTCTCCGACAGATTAAACCTGGCAATCAGCTTCGCTCCCCAGAACAACCTGGGAGGGGCTTGAAATCTTCTCCCCGCTCCGGCCCCTCGCCCGGCCAACCAGGAATTCCTTTGAAGAACTTGAATGTTTCCTGGCGATATAATAAATTATTTTGGCTGCCTGGGTGGCGGAACGGGTAGACGCAAGGGACTTAAAATCCCTCGGAGTTCGCTCCGTGCCGGTTCGAGTCCGGCCCCAGGCACCACTTCAAAATCCAAAGAAATCTTAAGAGGTCTAAAAGCCCG
>Ga0326728_10009647_pt1 | contig 23098 bp, 22 predicted proteins | sample MB3enrmetagenome_FD_207602 | JGI IMG/M metagenome (GOLD analysis project Ga0326728, IMG submission 207602) | Lab enriched peat soil microbial communities from McLean, Ithaca, NY, United States - MB31MN | ecosystem: Environmental > Terrestrial > Soil > Wetlands > Peat | place: USA: New York... | reverse complement strand
CAGAGTATGTAGGTAGCTGAAAATAAACTGGATTCCCGCCTTCGCGGGAATGACGGCTTCTGGTCTCAACCTGTAAGAAGTTTGTTTACAAGGTACTAGTCCACGCATCCCACGCGACTACTCGACGCGACGAGTACAAGCCTGGAGCGCATTCCCTGTCTTAAGTCTTGAGTCTCCAGTCTTGAGTCGTCTGATACCAAGTTGCGCGCAGGATGGATGTTTCGGGAGGGCGTACAGCCCTCCCCTCCCCCTCCCCTACGGTAGGGGCGGCGTTTATCCCCGCCCAATCTTGAACGCAACTTGGTCTGACAACTGCTGTTGTGTTCTTCGCGCTTTTACTGAAGACTAACGACTAATGCATTTTGCAGCCGGTAGCCTCCACGCTCGGAGTGATCTCCTCTCCGGGAAAGTGGCGCATGGGCTTCAGGATTCGGATCGGCATATCGGGGGCCGCGGCCGTCTTCCCCCAGGTGCCTTCGCTCACCGCCTGGTGGTCCCCCGCGCGAATGGCAGTCTTCCCGATCGGCAGGTCTATCGTGAGCCCCTCGAGCGCCTTGATGATTTTCTCCTTATCCACGGAGCCGGCCTTCTTCGCCGCCGCGGCGTACGTCTTCACGGCCGCATACGCCCCATGGGCGTTATAGGAAGGATAGACGCCAAACCGTTCCTTGTACGCATTCACGAAGGCTTTGTTCTCGGGAGTTTCGTTGGCCTGGAACCAGTAGCGCGTCCCGACCCACAGACCCGTGGGCATCTTGTCCTTGAGTGCGTAGAGCACCTCGGTGGCGGCCCCCAAGGTCATGAGCACCTCGCGCTTGCCGTCAAAGAATCCCATTTCCGAGGCCTGGCGAACGAAATCGATGAGATTTCCACCCCAGAGCGAAATTAGAACGCCATCGGCTTTGGAATTCATGACTTTGGTGATGAACGCAGAAAAATCCGTGGTTGCCGTGGGAGGAAAGGCGGCTTCGGTATCTGACAGGAAGGCCACCTCCGGTTTTTTGTTTTTGAGATATTTCTGAAAGTATTCCCACGACTGGTGTCCGAAGGAGTAGTCGGGGCCGACCGTCGTCCACACCTTTGCCTTTGATTCGGCGGCTATCGAGGAGGCCATGGCAATATTCTGGTCGATGTTGAGCGATACCCTGAAAGTGTAGATGTTGCAGTTGCCGCCCGTAACGTCAGACACCGCCGCGTGAGTAATGATGAGCGGGGTCTTGAGTTCTTTCATCACCGGCGCGACCGCGGATACGACCCCGCTGGAATCAATGCCCACGATGACGTCCGCTTCGTTTTCATAAACCAGCTTACGAACACAGCGGATGCCGACATCCGACTTACCCGTGTCGTCTTCGAAAAACCCTTCCACCTTCCGGCCGTTAATTCCACCTGCCTTATTGACTTCATCAATCGCCAACTCGGCTCCCTGCCTGGCGAACTGCCCGTAGGTGGCGGCAGGTCCGGACATGATGTAGACAAACCCGAGTTTCACCGGCTTATCCGCTGAATCTCCGGGCCCTGCAAGCATCAGTACCATCAACGATGCGAAAAGGACTGGCAACCATCTTCTTCTCATACGACCTCCTCCGTCATTTGAGTCGTCTTTGGGCTGAAATACTGTAAGGGGATACGTCATTGATCCTATTATTAACATGGGACACAAACAAACATGGAGGAGAAAGTACTCGATGAGATTTAGACTCCGGGAAAAAGACACCAAGGGAAAAAGGCTTGAAAGCTATGCCGAGGTCTGTGGCGTGGCGGCTTATGGATTTTACGTGAAACAGGCAGTTGATACATAAGAACGAAACTCAGAAAAATTTTTTCCACGCGAAGGCGCGAAGACGCGAAGAAGAAAAGGCTGTAAAGGCAAAAGGGATGGAGTCCACCCGAAGAGCCTAATATGCGAAAAAAGATCCAGGGGAGGCGGTAAAGATCCCGGTAATACTAAGTCGCGTTCATAGAGGTAGGATCGCTCTTACGAAATCCCCCCCGCCCCCCTTTAGAAAAGGGGGGAAAACCTGGGTGTTACAAGGGGGTGAAGCTGGTAGTCGCATTTCCCAATGTTCCTCATATGTTCGCAACTTGGTGTAAAATCCCGGATCCTTCTTTGCTTCGCGCCTTCGCGGCTTTGCGTGGAACAGGCAGTTGATACACAAGAACGAAACCCGGAAAAATTTATTCCACGCGAGATGCGAAGCTAACAACAGCAGGACAAGGCCGGGATCTAATCGATCATCCTGTCCTCCCTTCCTTTCCGGTCACTGCCTATTGCCTTCCAGAAGACGAATGTTTAAAGTTTTCGCTTGCATCGGAACGATCCCATCACGAGCCGTGGATACGGGTGCAGCGCTGCTGTTTCAAAATCCAATCCGGCACGCAGTTAGCGATGCATGGTCCAGAAGCTGATTCAGTAGTAGTGGTTAAACGATAATGTATTACGGGGACAGCATCGATCAACCTGCTAACGAAAATGTTTCGGCCAGGCGACCCCTATTGACTGGACAAGCGCCGGGATATCAAGTTGCCGGCGAATTGGCATTTATATTGCTTCGCAATATCTCATGCGGAGTTGCGTTCAAGCAGGCGCTCCCAGAGCACTGCAAGGACTCCAGTGATGCGATCTTGATCGTGAGACAGCGTCAGGTAATCGGACGGAGGTACAATATGAAGATAAAATACTGTAAAAAATATGAGAATTATGTAAGCGAACAGCACTGCGAATTCTTCAACGACGGGAATTCGTGCGAGTTCAACAGTCCGGCGCGCTGGTCAAGCATCAAGACTTTGCTTACCGACAAACAGAGGCCCAAGTGGAATGTCAGCGTTGTGATCAAACCTTTCAAATGCGACCTCGTCAGCAGGGAGAACGCCCAGCAAAGGCACCAGGCACGCGGCGCGCGCAAGCGCCTCGCCATGTCCTCTTAGCCCGTCTCACATCGATCGCAGCCGGACAGGGCCGCCCACGGCCATAATGCGGTCCGACGGGTTGTCTGATATTCTTCCTCAGCCACTTCCGGTTTCCCTTTTTGGGGAACCGGCGGCGGCATTCACCGCATAATGCCTCCAGGAAGACACGCCGCAATGTTGCATCCAGGCCGGGCGTTCCGATTGAATTCCCGGAGGGTGATCCTCCGACACGCCAAGCTGTAGACAAATGTGCCGGTAATCGTGCCCCGATCCAATATTATCTTACACCGCTCGCTTCTCAGCCGCTGCGAGTATTTGGCCGTATGTCCGAAGTTCGGCAAAAGGCTAAAACTCACCTGTGCCCGCACAGAGACTCCGAAATTCTCTGATTAACGCGGGACGGCAAAAGGTCCTTCAATTCCGACTGCGCAGCGGCGCAGGAACCGCTGCCGGCAAGATAACCGTTTATGCGCGCCGCCGCCGTGGAGTCGACCAAAGCCTTTTCGCCGGGATATACCGTCTGAAGTTCTCTCAATAAATCGGGCCTTTGTCTGAGATAATATTTCTGGTGGTAGTCCTCAGCCCGGTAAAACGCGGCAGCGGGCAAGATTTCAGTGTACACTTTTCCAATCCCGGCCTCCTCCGCCTTCTTGGACTCGAGGGCAAGCCTTTTCTGCTCTTCGCCGTGATAGAAAATTACCGACCTATACTGCCTGGACCAGGAGCGGCTTCCCGGATCGTGGCTTTTCCAGAAAATTTCGAGCAGGTCATTATACGAGACCACTGACGGGTCATAATCTATTTCCACGGCCTCGGAATGGTCTCCGAGCGCGTGATAATCCGGATTTGCCCTGGTTCCGCCCGTGTATCCAACGCGGGTTCGAATTACTCCTTTTATTTGCCCAAACTGGGCATCCGCACCCCAAAATCAGCCGAGGGCAAATGTTGCAGTCTCAGCTTCAGGTGATGCGGCGCCGCCCTGGAGATCCGTGTTCTGGTTCGCCTGGCCTGCCGATTGACTTTTCATGTTCTGCTCACCTCTTATAGATTGCTGCCCGACATCGGCAGACGGATTGAAACTGCAAATAGCGCCTCCCACGAGAAACAGGACAAGGGCCGGCCAAATCAGCCTGTTTCTGCGAGCGGCAAAGGACTTTCGCCAGTTTCGTTGTAGTGAATCCATGTCCCTCTCTCCTTTACTTCGGCTATTTCTCGTCATTCAGTTTCCAACAACTTAAACATCCCACAATGAAGAATTGTTAAAGAGAGGATCAAGATTCGGTAAAGATTGACACTACGGAAAATCCCGGCCCCGCCTGGAGGAGCAGCGAATATGTCTTGAAACGGGAAAAACGACTCGGGGAAATAATTCTACAGTCTGTATAAGACGGGAAACCCTGACTTGTACTTTGAGGTCCGGTCCAGCCCAACCTCATCTCCAGTTAATCCTGGTCTACCTCGCTACGATGCGCAACCTTATGCTTATAGGATCAAAAACCAGGTGCATGCCCAGGTGTTCAAAATAGCGGCTTGATCCGTAAATGATCTTCCACTTCGTACGATCGAAGTCAAAATGCGCTTCAGCGGTGATCGCGCCATCGGGTAGATTGCTGATAGTGGCGAGAAACTTCATGTCATTACGCACACCACGGAGTTCAAATGCGCCTTCCACTTCGAAATTGGGCGCACTCAAGGATTCACCGATTTTCCGGGCCGAATCAATCGTGAACCGGGCTGTCGGAAACTTATCTGCGAAGAAAAAATCATCCGATTTTAAGTGAGCAATGAGGACCGGCTGCCATTCGTTACCCTCCAGGTTCAGATTTTTGAGCGAGTGCATGTCGATGTCGAAAGTTCCGTATAACTTGCCTTGCTTTATCGTGATATCGCCCCTCTGTAGACGTAATGTGCCGTAGTGGGTCGAGTTTGGGTTGCGCCCGGTCCACTCAACAATGCTCTGTTCGATGTCGACAGTGTAGCTGCGTTCGTCCAATCTCAGCCGATCGTCCTCGCATACAGAATCCGGATCATTACCCGTTAGAGGATATCCGGCTTCTCTCCAGGCAGCCAGCCCTCCAGTCAGAGCAAATACCTTCGAATACCCAAGCCGCACAAGCTTTTCGGCTGCGGTGACAGAATCATGGGAGGCCCTGCTGGAGCCGTACAGAACAACCTCCCGGTCACGATCAGGCACGATAGCCTCCACTTCTGAGGGGAAGACAACTTGAAAAACGCAGGCATTTTGGGCGCCTGGCAGATGCCTTTTCTCGAATAGTTCCTTCGGCAAGGTGTCAATAACGATCAGATCGGGCTTCTGACTCATCCTGTCGTGCAGCTCCTCCACCGTGATCTTCGCAAAACCTTTCGTATCCTCCATCTCTTCTCCTTGTCAGATCCATGATCAATTTCCGGATCACAGCGGTTTTCATAGAAAATGAAGCGACCCACGCATGGTCGAACAGATCGGCACGGAGCGCGCGTGGCGCTTGGGGGGAGAGCTTTTCCCGGATGCCTTGTCAAAACCCGGCGGCCCGGCTGCAACATATCGATTATGTTCAAAAACAACGTCACCCAGATAGTGCCCGCCATGAAAAAAGGGCTTTGTAGTCCCGGGCCGGATGCCGAAGTGGCTCCCACGGTCACGTTGAATCTATTTTAGGGGCCTAATGGAGGTGAGTCGCTCCCAAATGTTTGCAATCTGGTTTTCGAGGTCGACTAAGTACATGTTTTCCGAGATCTTCACCACGGTCCCGATCCCGTTAGGTATCTGTACTCTCTCGTTGAGTTTGGGTTTCCAACTTTCGACAGACTGCTCATGGTAGTTAGGAAATACACTGACCTTCCGCGTGGATGAGCGAAAAGAATTGAAACTATTAAAGGAATTCTTTAACATCTGTTTGCTCTCTGGCTTCGCCGGCTGTTTGTTCGGATCGCATCGTTCATGAGCAGTTTGTTTCAGGGAAGGTCTGTGCTTTCGCCATGCCTCATCGACAGCCCCTTTATCTCTCCATCGATGATTTTTCTCCCAAATATAACGCCCTCCATGTCTGCTACCTCTTTACTGTGGAAAGTGTTTTCCAAAGAGAAAGTTTGTTCTCTCGCCTCGCCTTCAGGACACTTATTTCGGGCAACAGTGACCTCTAAGGTCCAACGGTCACTTTCGGAGAGCAGAACGGATTTTGATCTGAGCAGGTAATCTTTATAAATGAATGCCACTTTGTACACCTTTTGGACGAATAGGGCTGTTAAGGTCCATTGTAGTCATCAACCATTTATATTATACCAGGTTGAGGTCCTGGCTTATCCTTCAAGAAATGCCGCACTGCGTCCGGAGAAGTCCCAACTGCCGTTACTGCGTTTTTCAATTGAAACTCGGTACAGGTGAATTTCTGACACCAATATTTGAGTTCATTCAGTTCGTGAGGATTGACCCTGCTATTAGGATAAGGTCCCCGTTTTCCTTTTATGATTGACATCCTATCTCCATATCGAATGGCGGCAACCATTCGGTGTTTGAAAAAGAGAATACCGCAAATTGCTATTCGAAAGCTGCAAACGGAAAGGTTCTTGTTTTTGCGCCGATGTTCAGTAAACAAGAAATTCCATAAATTAGAATATATCATATTGTGGAATGAATGGATATGATGATATCAAATCTATTCACAAATATTCTCATTTTGTTCCAAGCCTTCGATATATTAGTACAACTGTCTCATCTTTATCGGCATTTTTCTGTTTGTGTCTCGGAATTGAAAGCTGTTTTTTAAATAAGTTGCTTGGAAAAATTAATGTTACTATGTAGTGGAGTTGACTTTGATCGCTTTCTTCCGTCCGGCAGACATTGCGGTTTTTCCGTTTGACCTCGACGTCCGCCAGGGGGATGATCGGCCCCGAATAAATCTGATTCAAGGTTATCGTCCCGGAAGCTTGGTTCTTATTTGGGGCCTCGCCATATTCGGCGTAACGGCGAAGGCGGCGGGAGTCATCCGGCGCCCTTATTTATCCACCGGACTATGCTTGGTTTGGCTTGGCTTGGCTATGGGGTGGTTGTTTCTCGCAGGCCATTACGCCGCTGTGGTCTTGGATGCCCGCAACCGGGCTCCTCCGCCTCTTGGCGGGAGGTATCGCTTATACAGGCGGTACAGCGTTTTTTTGCGGCTGAGCGGGTGCGCTACACCCATTTCGTATGGCGCCTATTTGTTGCCGCGAGTACTACCCGTCATTATTTTACAGTGCTGTGGCACGCTTGAAAGGTTGTACAGCGGGCATTCACGCTTGAATGTACTCCGCGATCAGCGCGTGGCAAGGGAAAGGATCATAGGGCAGTGGTCATAAAATTTTCGCTCGAAATGCTCGAAACCGGGTACATCGAACTGGGGAAGCTCCTGAAGGCGACCGGTGTTTGCCTGAGCGGGGGGTTCGCCAAGTCCGTCATCAATGAAGGGAAAGTGCGTGTGGACGGGCTCGTTGAGCTCCGTAAAGGTTGCAAGATCAGGCGGGGACAAAAAGTGGAGTTCAAAGGGAGCACCATCATGGTCGAGTAGGCCCTTGGCGGAAGCGGGATAGCGAAGGAGCATCCATTTGAGAAAGTCGCCGGGATAGCAATCCGACGGGCAGCCTCGAGGTAAAATGCATCGTCACCTATTTAAAAAAGGAATCGCAAATAATTCGGAATCTACATAAACCAAGTCTGGACGAAGGCCATCAAAGTAGACGTGTTTTTATAATACTATTGCCATCAGAACAGTTATAGTTTATAAAGGAGAGTTAATTCCAGCCGCAGGGAATCCCTGTGGTTTTTTATTTTTCGGCAGGGAGTAAATCAAGCATGATCAGTGCGGCCAACGTAGCCCTCACTTATGGCAAGAGGGTCATATTCAAAGACGTCAATATAAAGTTCACCCCCGGGAACTGCTATGGGCTCATCGGCGCCAACGGCTCCGGCAAATCGACCTTTCTAAGGATCCTTTCCGGCGAGATGGAACCGGACAAGGGCGAAATCATCGTGGGCGCCAGGGAGCGTGTCGCGGTACTTAGCCAGGACCAGTTCGCATTCGACGAGGAAACGGTTTTCAACACCGTTATCATGGGACATGCGCGGCTCTTCGAAATCATGGCAGAGCGTGAGGCGATCTACGCAAGGACGAATTTTTCCGAGGAGGATGGCGTTCGGTCGGCAGAACTGGAGGGTGAGTTCGCCGAGATGAACGGCTATGAGGCGGAGTCCGAGGCCGCGGTGCTTCTAAACGGTCTTGGCATACCTGAGGAGATGCGCTCCAAAAAGATGAAGGAACTGGAGGCGTCCGATAAGGTGCGGGTGCTGCTGGCCCAAGCCCTGTTCGGCAACCCGGATGTGCTGTTGCTCGATGAGCCTACAAACCACCTGGACCTGAAGTCCACCACTTGGCTTGAGGAGTATCTATTCAGATTTCCCAATACGGTCATCGTAGTTTCCCATGACCGGCACTTTCTCAACCAGGTCTGCACTCATATGGCGGATATCGACTTCGGCAAGATACAGCTCTATGTCGGCAATTACGACTTCTGGTATCAGGCGAGCCAAATGACGCTCAAGCAGAAGCGCGACGAGACTCGAAAAATCACCGATAAAGCTAACGAGCTAAAGGAATTCATCCAGCGTTTCAGTTCCAACGCATCAAAGGCGAAGCAGGCCACTTCGCGCAAGAAGCTGCTGGAAAAGCTGACGCTTGATGATATGCCGGTCTCTTCAAGGAAGTATCCGCACGTCGCGTTCAAGCCCGAGCGTCCCTGCGGCGACATTATTTTGGAGATAACGGGCCTCTCCAAGGCCATTGATGGAATCTGCGCGCTGAACGACCTTACCCTTACGGTACGAAAGGGGGACAAGATCGCTTTTGTCGGCGGCAACAGTCTCGCCAAAACCACACTGTTCCAGATCCTGGCCGGCGAACTAGAGCCGGACGGCGGCAGTTTCCGCTGGGGCGTCACCATCACCCGCTCCTATTTCCCTAAAGAAAACAGTGCCTACTTCGACAATGACTTGACCCTTGTCGAGTGGCTGGGCCAATTCTCTCCCCCCACTGAGGGGGAGCACTTCGCCAGGGGGTTCCTCGGCAAGATGCTGTTTTCAGGGGATGAGGCGATGAAGAAGACCCGCGTCCTCTCGGGGGGGGAGAGGGTCCGCTGCATGCTCTCCAAGATGATGCTGGCCGGCGCCAATGCCCTCATCATGGATGAGCCGACCAATCACCTGGATCTGGAGTCGATCACCGCCCTGAATAACGGGCTGACCGCCTTCACGGAGGTGGTGTTGTTTTCCTCCCAGGACCATGAATTCATTGCCACGGTGGCGAACAGAATAGTCGAGATCACCCCCGGCGGGATCATCGATCGGGTGATGGGGTTTGAAGAATATCTGAATGATGGGGCGATAGCAGGGTTCAGGGACGAGTTGTGCCATGGCCGTTGCGAGTTCAGCCTCTGAGAGATGTTTATCAATCAATCAATCAAGGAGCAACCCTTTAATATGCCGTTTAAAGCCCTCGGCCTTTCGACCGAATTACTCCGCGCCGTTGCCGATCAAGGCTACAGCAAACCAACTCCTGTTCAGTGCCGGGCAATCCCCGTGATTCTTGACGGAAAAGACGTCCTGGCCGGTGCTCAAACCGGCACGGGCAAAACAGCCGGTTTCGCTCTTCCTCTATTGCAGCTCTTGAGCAAACGAAGCAGCACAAAGGGAAAGAACAGCATCCGCGCCCTGATACTTACCCCAACCCGTGAGCTTGCGGCCCAGGTCGGAGAGAGTGTGGCGAGCTATGGCAAATATCTGCCGTTGAAATCGGCGGTCATATTTGGCGGGGTCAAGATCAATCCGCAGATCGGCCAACTCCGCAGAGGCGTCGATGTTCTGGTTGCGACCCCCGGGCGCTTACTTGACCATGTTCAACAACGGACCCTGGACCTGTCGAAAGTCGAGATATTAGTCCTGGACGAAGCCGATCGTATGTTGGATATGGGATTTATTCGGGATATCCGCAGGATACTCACACTCCTGCCCGGACGGCGACAAAACCTGCTGTTCTTCGCCACCTTTTCCAATGACATCAAGATGCTTGCCGAAAATTTGTTGAACTCCCCGGTCCTGATCGAGGTGGCCAGTCGCAACACGGCACCGGAGATGATCGAACAGTTGATCCATCCCGTGGATCGTACCCGTAAGCGGGAACTGCTGTCTTTTCTTATCGGTTCCAAAAATTGGCGGCAGGTTCTCGTATTCACCCGAACAAAGCACGGCGCCAACCGACTAACCAGCCAACTTGGCCAGGATGGAATCAGCGCGGCGGCCATCCACAGCGATAAGAGTCAGGCGACGCGAACCCGGACGTTGGCGGGCTTCAAGCATGGCGATGTCCGAGTCTTGGTCGCTACCGATATTGCGGCACGAGGGCTCGACATCGAACATTTACCGCATGTGGTAAATTTTGAGCTGCCCAGTGTGTCCGAAGATTATGTGCACCGTATCGGCCGCACCGGACGCGCCGAGCGCGAAGGAATTGCCATATCGCTTGTCTGTATTGATGAGCGAGAGCAACTAAAAGACATCGAACGTCTACTCAAGCGCACAATCCCCCAGGAAATAATCGAGGGATATGAGCCCGACCCGTCAATAAAGGCTGAAATGATCCCCAGAGGGATAACTAATCCAAACCTGCGCCAGGGAGGAGTTTATCTGCCCGGCAATTCCTGGAGCAAAGCGAATAGTCCCAACCCTACTGCCGGTCGAAAACGCAGCTTGGGCAAAAAGCGCTCACAGGAAGGCCCTAAGGATGAAGAGCCGACGCGCAGACGCCAGGATATCTTGAGAAAGCACGCGATTAAAGCACCGCGGACATCTCAGGGCCATAAAACATCAAAACACGAGCGCCTTCCAGATAGGTAAGGCGTGGCTAATCTATCCTTCCGCCGTACGTAACAAATCTTTGGAATAGCCGCCAGTTCAGGCTCAGCGAAGGTCCACCTTCCTTGCCAACCTGTTGATTCCACAGAACCCTATTCGCCTGAGCCTGAAACCCTCAATTCGGACAGGGCGAAAAGAGGGATATGGACTCCGGCATGGAGGTCTTTTCCATCTGAAACCAAGTGGAACTAGCCAGGCAGGCAGCCTTTTAGCGATTCTCTCCAATATAAGGGGCTGCCTACCACGCGTTGTCAATGCTCATTGCATAAAATTCACGCCGGACACATTAGCGGTTCCAAGGGTCACCTGCTTGGTTGAAGGACTAAAACCATCAGGCGGCTTAACGATATAGGTTCCGCTTGCCAGGTTTGAAAATTTGTAGGTCCCGTTTGGCAGCGTTGTGGTTTGAGCTACCGTTTGTGCTCCCGCAATCAATGACACCGTCACACCGGGCATCGCCTTTCTTTTTGCATTCGTAACGGTCCCCGAGATCGATAAAGCGGCGACGTTGATGGAGCCGGACGTCCCGGTTATGGATCCCAGCGCGGCATCCGTAGCAGTGATGGTCTGGTGTCCGGGCGTATTCAGGGTCGCTGAAAAAGTCCCTTTGCCGTTGGTGAGCGTCGAACCTGCCGGAAGCGAAGCCGCTACGTCCGTACTCGTGAAGTTTACCCTATCGGGATAGCCGGTCACCACGTGATTTTTGGCGTCAAGGGCCGTAACCGTAAAACCGAAAGCCGATCCGTCGATCGCGTGCGAGGGCGCGGATACGGCAAAGTGGGTGGCGGTGGTAGACGCACTGACCGAAATGGGGCCGGAGGTCGTGGTGATCGTGCCGTCGGTTGCGGTGATCGTCTGGCTGCCTACATTATCGAAAGTTACCGAAAAGGCGCCGATGCCGCCTGACAGGGTTGAGCTTGAAGGAACAAAGGCTGCGGTCGAGTCCGTGCTGCTGCTTAAATGCACGGTGCCCGAATATCCTGTGACCGTGTTGTTGTTGCTGTCTTGGGCCGTCACGGTGAAGTTCATTGGAGTGCCGACGGTTGCCGCCGCAGGTGTTGCAAAAGAAAAGTGGGTGGCCGTAGGCTGCGTAACGGTAAAGGTGACGCCGTTCGAAGGCCCGGCGGCAGTCGTAACCTTCACCGGCCCGGTCGTAGCTCCCGAGGGGACCGTGCAAACAATGCCGGTGGCGGACCATGAAGAAGCTGTTGCTGAAGTGCCGTTAAAGCTCACCGTGGACGTTCCCTGTGATGAGCCGAAGTTTGTTCCCGAGATCGTAACCTGAGTCCCTACGGAACCCGATGCCGGAGAGAGATTCGAGATGGAGGGGGTAGACTGCGTAACGGTAAAGGTGACGCCGTTCGAAGACCCGACGGCAGTGGTAACCTTCACCGGCCCGGTCGTAGCTCCCGAGGGGACCGTGCAAACAATGCTTGTGGCGGACCATGAAGAGGCTGTTGCTGAAGTGCCGTTAAAGCTCACCGTGGACGTTCCCTGTGATGAGCCGAAGTTTGATCCCGAGATCGTAACCTGAGTCCCCACGGAACCCGATGTCGGAGAGAGATTCGAGATGGAGGGGGTAGACTGCGTAACGGTAAAGGTGACGCCGTTCGAAGACCCGACGGCAGTCGTAACCTTCACCAGCCCGGTTGTCGCTCCCGAGGGAACCTGGCACACAATGCTGGTGGCGGACCAGGTAGTGGCTGTTGCTGAAGCGCCGTTAAAGCTCACCGTGGACGTTCCCTGTGATGAGCCGAAGTTTGTTCCCGAGATCGTAACCTGAGTCCCCACGGAACCCGAGGTCGGAGAGAGATTCGAGATGGAGGGGGCAGGGGAGTTATTGAACACATAATTCTCGGCGTTGAAGTCTAATGCCGACCCTCCGTCAGGTCCACTATAGTAACAGTTATAATTGACATACATGGCCATGTAATATAGGCCTTGGGGCCTGTTTTCAGTGGTTCCCCAACTATTCATCACGATCCAGTAGTCATTGGCGGTGTTGGAATCGTTATCGTTATAACCGACGATAACCACAGCGTGGCAACCGCCATTGTTTGAATCATAGGCTTGCCCACAAAACGAATCCGGGTCCCAGATTGAACTCTGACTGCCGTTATTCCAGAAGTCATAAAATCCGTCAGTCCCATTCCATGAGTCAGAGGTTGGAAGGCAGAAATCCATTTCTACCGGTTTGCCGCTGTTGAGAACGCTCTTGATATTTGCGACGGCCGTTGATTGGCCAACGCCCCAGGTGGTTATCGGTGTCACTTGAATCGATTGGAAAGGAAAGTCAGGCGTTGTTCCGATACTGCTGCATGATACAGCGGGAGATTCCGGTCCGTTCCCATCCTGGTAGAAAGCATTCGTATTGGACCATGGAACGGCATAGCCCTCACTTTGATACCATGAGGCAAATGTGGATTGATCCCCTCCATCACAGGCAAAATTTGAACGAGTATACTCGCAGGAATCGAAAAACTGGACGGAAGCGCGGTTCAGGCCTGTACTCTGTGTGCCGGCCGCCATTTCCATGACGCCCGTCCCCGCCCACACCCAACAGTTTCCGCACTGTCCCTGGTCTCTGAGGCCGCTGTTGTATGGCAGTTGACTGATGAGATTAACGGAACCTGCGAAGGCGTGCCCGCTGATAGCCAGGCAAAGAAAAGCGCAAGCGATTATAGTAATTATCCTGGTCTTCATGACCCCTCCGAAATTATTTCAATCATTAAATGAAGGAAACTGAAAGATCATGGGCGTGCATGTTCCATGGACAATCACATTGAGGACGCAGTCATGCTCTCCTCCTACCGCTATGCCGTTCTTCCGTATGTAAGTCATTCGTGGATTTGTCCCACGCTTTGTATGCAGATTAAATTCTCTGGCCTGAGCTTTGGCGGCGAAGGCCTCCGTGATTTCCTCGTCAGGGTGGAACAGGAACTTTACCTCATAAGTACCGGCGGCAGAATCGTCTCCCTGACTGATCGCTGTAATTTGGGCTCGCCCCTTATATTCCTTGTAAGAGCAAGGTCCGCCCGTCTTCATTTCTTTTAGCGTCTCGACAGGATTGTCTTCAGCGCACACGGAAAATGCGGTTGACAAAAGGACAAGGACCAATACGCCATTCAGAATAATCCTTGCAATCATCCTTACCCCCTCCTTGCTGGAAAATGCAGTTTGTCGGGTTAGTAGAATGAAACCGGCCTCGCTGCCCGACATCAGCGTCCCGGCCATAACGTCCCGTACGGGGCTTGCATCGATGCGACGCATCCGAATGCGGACAGGCGGGACAAAGGTCCGGACCACGATCCACGTCATCGTGCCCGCCTCCACTTTTTGCGCCGGTAAGGCTTGATGTTTAAAGAGGTCTCATGCCCTCCTCAAGCTTGAGCTCCGTTAAAACACATGTTGAGTTACAGATCGGTTACAAACCACATTTGAATAAGTGGAAAAGTTATGTCAGCAGGAATAACGCATCAACTTCAGCGTTCCGCATCCATATCGAATCTCGGAATCGTATTTTGGGTCGAAAAGTCTCCGATCTACTTCGGAATCCCCGACAGTGTACAATTGTCCCAATAGAATACGCAAATCGAACGTGCGTGGGACTGGTTTTGGCGATTTTCCGACATGCCTCCTCCCACCGTTGGTTAATTTGCCCCCGTCACGCCAGATTGCAGGCTCAGGAGAATAGAATCCCATAATACCGGCCTAATGGGGAAGCCGACGCATCGCGCACGTATAACCTCCTCGCATGGCAGACCACTCTGACCCCCGACCTTCACCAACCGCCTGATGATCGAATCTATGGACGGCTTGAAGTTCTCGCCCCAAAATGCCGCATTTCGGATCATATGGAGCAGGTTATACGCAAGACATCAAACACAAAGAAACCGGCTGAGCCCCCTATCGGGTTCCTTTCTCTATCTTGACTTATGTTGATTCCACAGAAGATCAATGTATGAAACGGAAACGGGGAGTATTCCGGCGCCTTATTACTTTAGAACGACACGCACAGAGTCCTTCGCCGGGGCGGACACGCGCTCGTCTACAACCTGGTAAGCGACACTCCCGCATGGGCGTACGAGGAACTCGGCCGGCAGTTCGGGCGTTTCAGCGCCATGCTCCTGCGGCTGCAAACCTTTGAGGAGCCGTTTTACAGTTCGACGGACTTGCAGACTATTGCCGAATCCACCCTGTTCGAAAATGGAAAGGCCCGGTTCGTCAGCGTGATGTGTTGTCTGGTTATGAGGAAATAGAGAGCCCGGCGCGGTCCCTAAATATCTCATTGGGAAGTACCGCGGCGCTTCCTGCTTCAGCTCAGAGTCTCCGCGCTGTAGCGCGCGAAAAGTCCGGTGCGTACGGCATATCTATGGATTCGCACAAAAAACCGGCAGGCAGCCAAAAGATAGATTGTCGCGAGGAGCCCGGCCCACAGCAGGGCGCCGACCGAGACCGCCCCACCTGAGATTGTAGCCCGCATGCCTTCAAACACATACGAGGGCGGCAACACGTAAGAGAAACCCCGCATCCACTCCGGAAGAGTGGAGATTGGGTAAAAGACGCCGGCAAAAGGCGAAAGCAGACCCGGAATCGGCCATATGATCCATTCCGATGCCGGCCCAAGCCTTAGAACAACGGCACTTCCGAAAATGCCCAGCGCAATCCCGAACAGAAAAAGCACCAGGAAAAATGGGAAAAGCAATAGACCGTATATGGAGAAAGACAGGCCAAAGGCAGCGGCCGCCAAGACGAGCATAACGGCCAGTCCGATCAGACCGGTAGCGATACTGGAGAGCACAAGCCCTCCCAGGTACTCGGGAATTGAGAGCGGTGTCGCGAAGATATTCAGGAAATTCCTGGACCATACGTCCTCGAAAAAAGTGATGGTCACGCCCTGCATCACACGAATAAAAAAGTCCCAGAGCAAAACGGCCCCGAGGAGCGCCGGGACAAAATCAAAGCCGCTCATGGAAACTACATTAAGATATCGCGTTATAAATCCCCACAGCACCATATCGACGGCGATCCACACAAAGAGTGGAAGCACGCGCGCCGGGCTCCCGCGCATCAGGTAGAACTGGCGAAGAACAATGGCCCAAGTCCGGTTCAGAGACATGTCATCGCCCCTCGAATGCGAGCGGCTCGCGCGCAACGCTTATAAAAAGCTCTTCCAGCGTCTTCTTGCCATACCCGCCCGGCAATGTTTTAGGGTTGCCTTCGAGCAGTATCTTACCGCGGGAAAGAAAAAGCACCCTATCGCAAACTTCTTCCACCTCGACCATGTTGTGAGAGGTCCACAGGACGCCGCCCGTGCTCTGTGAAGCAAACTCCCGTATCTTGGTCCGGATATCATGAGCGGTCGCGGGGTCGAGCGATGCCGTGGGCTCATCGAGCAAAAGCAGGCCGGGGCGGTTCAGCATGGCTTTAGCCAGTCCTACCCTGGTTTGTTCCCCGGAGGAAAGCACCCCGCATTTTACGTCTCGAAACCTGTCCAGATCGAATTGCGCGAGCAACTCTTCGATGCGGTCGGAGAGCTGCCTGACTCCATACAGAATGCCAAAGACGCGCAGATTCTGATATACGGTCAAATTCCCCGGCAGAGGGGCATAAACGGCCGCGAAGTTTGTGCGAAGGAGGGCCTGGGACCGGCGCCTCGCAATATCGAGACCTTCGATGCGGACGGTTCCGGAAGTTGGCTCCAAAACCCCGAGAATCATGTTGATGGTTGTGGTCTTGCCTGCGCCGTTAGGCCCCAGGAGTCCGACGATTTCGTCCCGCGCAACTTCGAACGAAACGCCGTCCACCGCGGTCAAACCGGAAAACTGCTTGCGCAGGCCGGTAACCGAAAGCACTTTCATAGTCTGTCTCATGGCTCATGCCGCCGATATGCCGGCTGAATTCAGGAAGCCGAGAATTTTTCCCGCGCACGCCTCTGCGCCGTCGGTCCTTATGTCCGGGAATCTGCGCGGCAGGGATAAGATCTGCCTGATCGAGGGTTCCCAGTTGCCGGCGCTGAAATTCTTTGAATCGATAAATACCGAGGTAAGTTCCCGCTGAATGGCGTTCACGAGCACGCCATATTCAGGAAAGGGCCCCCGTTCCGTATAAATGATGGGCGTGCCCTGGGCAAGGCAATCCGATACGATTCCATAGCCGGGTTTTGTTACTACCGCATCCGCTGCCCCGACGGCATCCGGGAATGATATGGGTGTTCCATCGAACCTGAGCGCGCCGGGAATACCGAATTCCATCGGACTCTTGTACAGGAAAATTATCCCGTCCGCGCTTTTGAGCTTCCGTATGGCAGCTTCATTCAGGTCCAGGCTCACGAAGGCAACCAGGATGACCTTGTCGCCGGGGTCCAGGCTCAAGATCGATCGTACCCCGGTCCTGGATTTTTTCGGCTTCCGCGCCACCAGCGGAACATCTTCTATTCTCGGACAGGCGGAACAATCGCCGTGCATCGGCATCCGGAGAAAAAGCGAGCACTTTTCGTAGCCACGCCGAATATTGGAGATTAAAAGGTCCCACCGTGGATCCTGCGCGGCATAGGCACCATATATCCAATCCCACGTAAAATTACTGATTCCGATTGACGGCACTCCACACCTGTACGCCGCCTCGAACGGAAGCCACGCAATATCGGATATCACAACTCCGACCCTCTCACGCCTGAGAAACTCAACCTCACGATCTATAATTTCCTCCGACGCCGAGTTCAAGCGGGACAGCAAATCCAGCGTTTTTTCCAGATCGAACCTGATTGAATCATATTGATAAAGCCCCACGTCCAGTCGCAGACGCCTGATATCGGGAATGCGTCCAAGACTTTGCTCGACGAGTGTATCGGGTATATCCGACACAATCGTTGGCTCGATATCCGGTTCCATATCGGCAAGGCAGCGCAGAATTTCCAACGAACGCACCGCGTGCCCGAACCCGTGCGGCGTGATGTAGTAGGCTATCTTGGGTCTTTCTCGTTGCATTCCTTACTCCTGATCAACCGTTAACCTATGGATCGCCCCAGGGCCGGGAGCGTCTCGCCATCGCCTCCCCGGACCAGTCCGTTCGAATTGACGCGCAGGATTATTTCAGATGGGGCGGCTGCATGGCAAAGATAATCGTAAATTTCGGTTTCCGACTTGTGCGTGCGGACTTCCCGACTTAATAAGGATTTCGGTATGAAGTCATTATCCGTGGCAACCAGGACAAACTCAAGATGAAACGATCGAGCCCCGCATGCGCATTTTCAATGTTTTCTTTTGGGATTGCCGATCTTAGGTAATTTTTGGGCAAAGAAAATGACTGCTAAAGAAGGCTCGTATCTTCTCGGAGATCTCCATGAATTTGCAATACCATCCAATCAGGATTCTTCTCGTCGAAGATGATGAGGACGACTACACGCTTATTCGCGACCTGCTCTCAGACTTCTGTATCTCAGGCAGCAAACTGCATTGGGTGTCGGACTACGATGCCGCCCTGCAGGTAATACACGGTGAGGAATTCGATGTCTGCCTTCTTGATTACCGGTTGGGGTCCCGTGATGGATTGGAATTCCTGAAGGAGGTCACGCAATCCGGTTGCCGGACCCCTATTATTTTTCTCACCGGCCACGGCAACTATAAACTCGACCTGGAGGCAATGAGATCGGGAGCAGCCGATTTCCTCAGCAAAGATCAACTCAGCGCCACCCTGCTCGAAAGATCCATCCGCTACACGATTGAAGTTAAGCAAAAGAATGAAGAACTGCTGAGGGTGAAAATACTTGCGGAGCGCAAACAGGCAGAGCAGGCGCTGCACGAAAGCGAGGAACGCCTGAGGCTGGCTATGGAAGCTACCAATGATGGAGTCTGGGACTGGAACATAAAGACGGGTGAAGTGTTGCGCAGTCCGGCATTTTTCTCGATGCTCGGCTATCCGCCTGAAGAATTCAAGGGGCTCTTCGAAGAATGGGAGAATTTGGTGCATCCGGATGATCGCGCGGCAGCATCAATCGCGTTGCAGGAGTACCTCACCGGCAAGAGAAAGATCTACCAGATCGAGTATCGCATGTTGAACGAGTCTGGAAGCGCTTCTTGGATTCTCTCTCGAGGGAAGGTGGTCGCTTTCGATGAAGATGGCAATCCTCTCAGGATGGTAGGCACCCACACCGATATCACCGAACGCAAGAAGGCTGAGGAAGCGTTGAGCAGCAAGGAAGCTACTCTTCGGGGAATCCTGGATGCAGCTACGGAATCGATTTGGCTTTTCAGCGCCGACGGCTTCGTTCTGGCGGCCAACGAAACGGCCCTCTTGCGTTACAGCGTGTCGGCCGAAGAGGTTATAGGCAAGCATTTCAGCGAGATCCTTCGGACCGAGCCGGCGCAGTCGCGTCTGGCGCAGCTCAAGAATGCCGTCGATTCGAGGCGGGCTATAGAGTTTGAAGATCAACGCGCCGGGATTATGTTTCATCACACTCTTTACCCAATCCTGGACAGTGGAGGGCGAGTGACCGGAGTAGTATGCTTCAGCCGTGACGTCACCGAGCGCAGGCGAGCTGAAGAAGACCGGCGCCGACTGGAGCAGCGCCTCCAGAGCGCCCAGAAAGCAGAGAGCCTCTCCCGAATGGCCGGAGCCATTGCCCATAACTTCAATAACATGCTGGGAGCAATTATTGGCAACCTTGAACTCGCCTTGGACGATCTGCCACCTGGGTCGATCACGCACTCGGGAGTTTCCGAAGCCATAAAGGCTTCCAACCGGGCGGCTGAAGTCAGCCGATTCATGCTAACCTATCTTGGGCATACCCAAGGAAAAAGAGAACTGCTCAATCTCACTGATGTTGTCGGGGATGCAGTCTCTCTTCTGGGAGCCTCTCTGCCGGAAAATGTGCAAATAACAAAAGAACTTGCACCCGGTAAATTTATCGTTCGCGCGGATGGCGGACACCTTCGGCAGATCTTGAGCAACCTTGTCTCGAATGCCGTTGAAGCAATTGGCGAGAAGCATGGCCATATCATATTGAGCGTACAGAAAGTAATGGCGGCAGAGATAAAGGAATCAAAGTTCTTTCCATTGGAATGGGAGCCCAGGGCAACGGCTTACGCATGCATTTCCGTTTCGGATACAGGGCCCGGGATGCATAAAGAGGTGATCGAGCAGATTTTCGATCCCTTCTATTCGACAAAGTTCACGGGGCGAGGTTTGGGGTTATCCGTGGTGCTTGGATTAGTCCGGGCTCATGACGGGGCAATTTCAGTAGAGAGCCAAAACGGGATTGGCACAACCTTCAAGGTGTATCTACCCGGTGAATTGTACGTGGAACTTCCTTCTCCTCGAATAGACGAGTCTTCCTCCCAATTAGAAGGCAATGAGGAACTGGTGCTGCTTGTTGACGATGAATCCCTGATCCGCAACATGGCTGAATCATTGTTGAGGAAGCGCTTCGGTTATAGCGTAGTCTGCGCGTCCGACGGCGCCGAAGCGGTGGAGATATTCCGTGCACGCGGAGCTGAATTCAGCTTTGTGATTTTGGACCTCAGCATGCCGGGGATGAATGGTTGGGAGACGCTCAATGCTTTGAGGTCGTTAAGACCGGATATTCCGGTGATCCTGACCAGCGGGTACGACGAGGCGCAACTCAGCCGGGGAGAACACCAAGAGAAACCGCAAGCTTTCCTGGCAAAGCCGTATGGATCCGAAGATTTGAAGAGATCAATCGAAGCTTGCCGGCGGCAAACCGGCCAGGGCTGAGGCTCAATGAGCATTACAGAGCTATTTTTCAGAACGCGAAGAGCCAAACTCCTCTAATCCGCCGTCCGCCACCGCACCCGGAAACCGGCCGCGAGGTTCTACAAAGTCAGTGGAAGCGCTCCCGCCACTGTTATCCCGATCCAGCCAACGCTTGCCCTTTCGGCCTTGACATCTCCGAGGAGGAAAATCTCTTCGACGGGATGATCGAGTACCCTGATTGCCGCCTCTGCATCATGGAGAGATGACATGATGCGCTCCATTTCCAGCGCATTTTGTGCTTTTAGAGAAAGGTTGTCTTGTCTTTTCTCAACTAACACCACCGCGTTAAGCCGCCACGCGAAACTCGATGGCGGAGATCATCGGGGAGATATCAGGCTGTTGCTCGATCATGAAGATCAGGTGATTTCTCGGTAGACTCTTCCATGACTGAAACCACATTGGGCACTAGATAGCGCAGATGCCCGGCACGGCGAGTTTCTTGAACAAGTGCGGCGATGCCTTAGTGCTCGGCGGATAATTTTGCAGTCGGGCCTGGAACCCCGGGTTGGTGAAGGCGTTGCGGAAATGGCGCACGGATTCCCACACGGCGTAATTCAGAAAGACGCAGCTTCCGGCGATTCCGCGGTGAAGTTGAGTTGAAACGAAGCCCGGCTGGGTTTTCATAAATGCGGCGTCAACGGACCAAGCGCTAATCAGCGCATTGACATCTTCTTGCGCGACGGTGAAGGTGTTAATCAATACAACAGGACCTTCATCGAGTTCCATTTGCTCGCGCAGGCTTACCTGGGTATCCATCTCTATCAACTGCAACATCGCGGCTTCCTTTGCATGGTTAGCGGGGATGAGGTCTCATATGTTTCCTTGGGTCTCCGGCATGCATCTTTCCCTGCCGCCATCATCTTCATCGAGTTCGGCGCCCCTTCAGCGCAGACCGGATTACCTCATCTCCTGCATCTTCTGCACGACATCCTGGGCAGCAAACCCTTGCGCCATGGATATGAACTTCTTCTTCGACGCCTTATCGGCAGCTATCTTCCGCAGGTCTATAAACTTCAGGTTCATATCGTCATAGCCGTAGTAGTACATTACTCTATTAGTCAGGTCGAGAAGAAGCGACCATTGGGTATATTCTTTTGTGACGGAAACGCCAACATCTTTCCCTTTGAGCTCAGCTTCGACACTGCCCTTGGGTATATCCACGGTGTTAAGTATGTGTTTAGCGAGGTTAAGCGCGGAAGTCCGGTCTTTCGCCTGAGGAGTGGCGTTCACGAGATAGGCAATGCGCACAAATCTGGATGGAGGGCTCCAGTCGCCCGGTATACCGAGCCAACCGGCACCCGTTCCTGTCGGCTTGATCATGATGCCGTTAAAGTCCTTCGCCCCCGGGATCAACGCGCTGAGGTTCAGGTAGTTACGCAGGTTCATAACATGCCAAGGAAATTCCGGCATGTTCGTCATAACGCCGATGGGATTATCATAAACCTTCTTGACGCCGCCGATGAATTCGACCACGACGCACTTCCCGGATGCATCATGGATGGCGAAGTGCAATGGCATGGGCCCGCCGAGCGCCGCCACGGTCTCTCCCCATACCTGGATGGAAGACAGCGCCTCTTTGACTTCATCGGCCGCGGCAAAGTTGCCGAGCACCCATGAGGCAAAGTCATTGTTGCTGACGGCGATACCTGCTTTCTGCGCACTTGGCGTTTCGTACCGGCTCTCGGTAAAATACAGCCCTTCGATGGAGAGGCCGGCCTCGTTCATGCCATCGCCGAAACTCTCTGCTAACCCGAGGCCGTTAATGCCCAAATATGCGTACTTCGATGTCCAGCTCTTCCCCTTTCCACCGTCAGGAGTCTTGCTCGTAAATAGCTTGCCCGCAGGCTCAAAGACGATTTGCGACTCAGCATCTATACCAAACTCATTCGACCGGCCTACAACGACCGTACAGTCTTCAGCCTTGATTTGGAAACTGGTGCATGCGAAGCATGTCGCTTGCACTCCCAGAAAAACAACCGCAGCCAGCAACACCCCTATTTTTTTCATCAGCATCTCCTACCCTCAAGAATAAAAGCCACTCCATATGATCGCGACACATATGAGTTTGCTGCACAGAGCTTGTCGATATCACGGGATTTTAGTGTATCACTCTTCTCAACTTCGGCCCATATTTTTGTATGTCTCCGTTTCTCTGGTTGAGTGACTGTGCTTTCTGCAAACATACAGTTTCAAGCGATCATTCTCTACGTCGAATAGCTTCCTAAGACGCCATCCCAATTTAATCAGTAGAATTCACAAGTAAAACGCGAATGAGACTAATTTTTCGATTCCAGACTCCCCCCCGCATTTGATGAACGTGTTCCGTTGTACCGCCGAGTGACAGTCTCACTGATTGTGATAATCCAAAATTCCCCCACCTAAGGGCAAAGTGATCACGCAAAACTCCCCCACCCCATAATGACTTTCTGGTAACACGGGACGCGGTTTTGAAGGGCAAACGTGTTGCTGGGGGGT
>Ga0326728_10009646_pt1 | contig 23098 bp, 19 predicted proteins | sample MB3enrmetagenome_FD_207602 | JGI IMG/M metagenome (GOLD analysis project Ga0326728, IMG submission 207602) | Lab enriched peat soil microbial communities from McLean, Ithaca, NY, United States - MB31MN | ecosystem: Environmental > Terrestrial > Soil > Wetlands > Peat | place: USA: New York... | reverse complement strand
TGAAGGTGTACAACGCGTACAAGCGGGCGGTGGAACACCGGGGCGTGCCGTCGGTGGTGCTGGCGATGACGGTGAAGGGGTACGGGATGGGGCCGGCGGAGTCGCGCAATGCGACCCACTCGGAGAAGAAGCTGTCGGACGAGGGGCTGGCGGCATTTGTGAAGCGGTTCAACATTCCGATTCCGGAGGAGGCCGCGATCGAGGGGACGCCGTACCGGCCGCCGCAGGACTCTGCGGAGATGGTGTACATGCAGGAACGGCGGCGCGAGTTGGGCGGATATATGCCGACGCGATCTAAGGCGTCAACGGGCCTCAAGGCGCCTGGGCTGGATTATTTCAGTGAGTGGACGGCAGGGTCGAATGGGCGCACCGTGTCGACGACGATGGGATTTATCTCGGTGCTGCGGCACCTGCTGAAGAACCCGGAGATCGGGCAGCGGGTGGTGCCGATCGTGCCGGACGAGGGACGGACGTTTGGCATGGAGTCGGTGATCCGGCAGGTGGGGATCTATGCGCCGGAGGGGCAGCGCTACACGCCACACGACAAGGAGATGCTGTTGTTCTACCGCGAAGAGCTGGATGGACAGATTCTTGAGGAAGGGATCACCGAGGCGGGAGCGATGGCTTCGTTCACGGCGGCGGGGCAGGCCTACTCGACGTACAAGATGCCGATGATTCCCTTCTACATGTACTACTCGATGTTTGGGTTCCAGAGGACCGGGGACCTGGCGTGGGCGTTTGCGGACGCGCGCGGACGGGGGTTCATGATGGGCGGGACGGCCGGACGGACGACCATGCTGGGCGAGGGTCTGCAGCACCAGGACGGACACAGCCACCTGCTGGCGAGCACGATTCCGACCTGTGTGAGCTACGATCCGGCGTTCATGTACGAGATGGTGGTGGTGCTGCAGGAGGGCATCCGGCGGATGTACGAGAAGGGCGACGACTGCTTCTACTACATCACGATGTACAACGAGGAGTACGCGATGCCGGCGATGCCGGAGGGAGCGGCGGAGGGGATCCTGAAGGGGATATACAAGTTCCGGGCTGCTGCGAGCTTATCTCCAAATGCGGGGGAGGCCACGGTGCAGCTATTCGGATCGGGGGCGATCCTGAACGAGGTGTTGAGGGCGCAGGAGATTCTGGCGGAGAGGTTCCAGATCGCGGCGGACGTTTGGAGCGTGACCAGCTATACCGAACTGCGGCGAGAGGCGATTGCGACCGAACGATGGAACCGGCTGCATCCGGCCGAGGCGGAGCGGAAGACTTATATCGAGACAGCACTGGCGGGAGCGAAGGGGCCGATCATCGCGGCGAGCGATTACATGAAGTCGCTGCCCGACGTGCTGGCGCCCTGGCTGCAGAGTGAGGGCCGATGCAGGCTGGTGACGCTGGGGACGGATGGGTTCGGGCGAAGCGACAATCGCGCGCACCTGCGGCGGCACTTCGAGGTGAATGCGGCGTCGGTAGTTGGTGCGACGCTGTCGCGGCTGGCGCGCGAGGGCAAAATCAAGGGGAAGAAGGCGCAAGCCGCGCTGGCGGAGCTGGGCATCGACTCCGAGGCCAAAGACCCGGCGCGGGCTTGAGGAAGAGAAACCAGCAACCCAAACGGAAGCAGGGGCCAAGCAAGTGGAAGCAGACGCGAAGCGGGAAGACTCTGGGGCAAAACTGGCGAAGACGGACGCGAATCAGGCGGATGCAGGGACCGCATGGGAGAATCCGCTGATTTCCAACCAGCGGCTGCGGCAGATCTATCTTGCGATGGCGCAGGCGCGGACCCTGGAGAAGACCCTGCCGGCAGTGAAACGCGGGCGGGCGACTGGGTTGGGTACGAAGACGACAGGGACCTTTGGGCTGGAGGCTTGCCTGGTGAGCGCGGCATCCGATCTCGGGCCGGGCGACCTAGTGAGCGATGCCCTGACAGGCGGAGCGGTGGAGTTGTTGCGCGGGACTGCGCTGAGCGAGGTTCTGCGGCCGGGGAAGACTGCTCGGTCTGGCAGGAGTGGGGCGCGAGTTCGCGACGTGGCTTTGGTGTGCGCTGCGGCGGGTCGGCTGCCGGGCGCGTCGGGTAGTGCGGAACGGATGTGGTCTGCGCTGGGAGCGGCAGCGGCGCTGAAGGCAGCGGCCCAGGCGAGGGTCGAGGACAGGGCGGAAGGTGGGACGGCGCTGCAGGCGGGCGTGGTAGTAGTATTTGTGCTGGCTGGCGAATTGCCGGCCGCACTATGGAAGAAAGGGTTGAAGTTTGTCGTGGAACAACAACTGCCAGTGATCTTTGTGGTTCTTCCTGCGGTACAAACACAAGATAGCAAGACGCGCAGGACAAGGACGCGCGGAGTGAGCGCGCTGGCACAGGGCTGCGGCGTTCCGGCACTAGTGGTGGACGCGGACGATGCTGTGGCAATTTATCGCGTGGCGCAGGAGTCGATTGGGCACGCTCGCATGGGAGGCGGAGCGGCGCTGATGGAATGCGTCTTTTTTGTGCTGGAGGGCGCGGCGGGCAAGGTCAGAGCGACGGAAGACGCGATTGCAGGGCTGGAACGGACTCTGGTGCAACGCGGCATCGCAAGCAGGGCGTGGATGGAGCGCGAGGCGAAGGCGTTCGCCAAACGGGTTGCAGGATATTAATCGGGGTCCAACGGCAGCGCGCGCAGTTACACTTAGAGGACGATGGAGCAGAGTTCCGAGGTGCGTGTGCGGAGATTAGTCTCTGGATTGATTGCGGGCATTCTGGGTCTGGGTCTGGTCCTGAGTCCGGGTGTGGGGACGGCCAGGGCCGCGCAGACGACCGTGCAGCCGCCAGCGGCGGCTCCCGTGCCCACTGCGGAGGGACGGGACAAGATCCAGTCAGTGCCGGGATATGGGCAGCAGCCGGTCAATCCGCAGGCTGCGCCAACTCCACAAAAAGCTCGCGCACCGGTGGCGACCGCTGCGCCACCGACGCCGCAAGTCCCTTATACTGCGCTGCCGGGATACGGCGATCTGGATCACAGCGACCCGGACGGCAGCGCCTATATTCCGGTGGACAGCTGGGTGTACCCTGCGATGCTGCGGCTCTACTCCCTGGGCTATGTGGATAGCATGGTCCTGTCGATGCGGCCCTATACGCGGCGCAGCGTGCTGCACATGCTGGAGTCGTCGGCGAGTACGATCCTGTCCAGCGACGATGGGCAGGCGCAGGAGATTCTGGCTGCACTGTTGAGGGAACTGACGTACGAGGGGATCGCGCAGAAGACGGAACGGGGAACGGTCTATGGGCTACAGTCGGTCTATACGCAAGTGACAGGAATTTCGGGGCCGATACTGACGGACAGCTACCACCTGGGGCAGACGTTTTTCAACGACTATGGACGGCCGCACCAGACGGGCCTCAACAACAGCACGGGATTCTCGACCCTGAACGAGCAGGGGCCGTGGTCGCTGTACGTGCGCGGCGAGTACCAGCATGCGCCGTCGGCTACGGGCTACTCGCTGGCGCTGTCGCAGCAGGTTTCGCTGTTGGACGAGATCACTTTCGCGCCGCCCAACGATCCGCAGGCGACGATCCCCAGCGGGCCGATTGCGGCCGCTAACCCGTTTCGGCTGGTGGAGGCGACACTGTCGGTCCACATTCTGGGGCACGAGATCTCGGGCGGAAAGTCGGACGCGTGGCTGGGGCCGGGGATGGGCGGCGCGATGGATTGGTCGAACAACGCGGAGAACATCTATTCGTTCCGCATCAACCGGGTCGAACCGATCAATATAAAATTCCTGTCGCGGTGGCTAGGGCCGGTGCGCTATGACTTTTTCTTTGGGAGCTTGAAGGGGCACACCGATCCGAACGACGACTGGGTCCACTCGGAGATGTTCTCGTTTCAACCGACGGCAAACTTCCAGTTCGGCTTCCAGCGTACAGTGATCTTCGGCGGAGCGGGCCACGAACCGGTGACGCTGCATACCTTCCTGAAGGGCTTCTTCGACACCAACGACACCAATGCGGGCGAAAAGTTTTCGCGGGACGATCCGGGGGCGCGGTTTTCAGCGTTCAACTTCAGCTACCGGCTGCCGTTCGCGCGCAAAACCCTGACGCTGTACGCGGACTCGGAGACGCATGACGACCTGACGCCGGTGTCAGCACCGCGGCGGGCAGGATACCGGCCGGGAATCTATCTGGCGCAGTTTCCAGGATTGAAGCGGCTGGATCTGCGAGTGGAGGGAGTGTCGACCGACTGCTCCACGCTGGTCTGCCGGAACGGAAGCAACGAGTACATCGAAGATGCAGTGCAGAAACAGGGATACACCAACAAGGGCAACATCCTTGGCGACTGGATTGGGCGCGAGGCCAAAGGCGGACAGGCGTGGCTGACGTGGCACCTGTCGGGGGATGAGTGGGTGCAGGTGGAGTATCTGCACAAGCAGACTCCGGGGGACTTTATCCCAGGGGCTTACAATGCCACAACAAATACCTACGGGCCGGGTGGGACAACGCAGAACCAGTTCCGGGTGGATATGGTGAACCGGATCGGGCCGAACATCGAGGTAAATGAGTGGTTCCAGCATGAGCGCTGGGTGGCGCCGATCTTTAAGACTGGAGTGCAGAGCGACAACACGGTGATGGTGCAGGTGACGTGGTTCCCCAAGTTGAAGACGAAGGAGCCGTAAGCCTCAGCCAAAGCTACTTCGATTGTGCGGCAAGGCAGGACTGGAAGTAGGCGAGGGATTTTTGCAGGCCTTCGCAGAGGCAGACTTTCGGTTCCCAGCCGAGCAGAGCGCGGGCTTTGCTGATGTTGGGGCAGCGGCGGGCAGGGTCGTCCTGGGGCAGGGGCTGGTGGGCGATCCGTGAGTTGGAGCCGGTGACTTTGAGGACCTCTTGGGCGCACTGCAGCATGGTGAACTCGGTGGGGTTGCCGAGGTTCACGGGGTCGTGTTCGGAGGAGACAGCCAGGCGAAGGATTCCGTCGATGAGATCGGAGACGTAGCAGAAGCTGCGAGTCTGGAGGCCATCGCCGTAGATGGTGAGGGGCTCGCCTGCCAGGGCCTGCATCATGAAGTTGGAGATGACGCGGCCATCGTTGGCCTGCAGGCGCGGGCCGTAGGTATTGAAGATGCGGACGATGTGGGTATCGATGTCGTAGTAGCGGCGCCAGGCGGCGACGGCGGCCTCTGAGAAGCGCTTGGCCTCATCGTAGACCGAGCGTGGGCCGATGGGATTGACGTGGCCCCAGTAGCTCTCCACCTGGGGATGGATCTCTGGGTCACCGTAGCACTCGGAGGTGGAGGCGTGCAGGAAACCAGCGTTGTACTTGCGAGCGAGGTTGAGTGTGTTGATGGTGCCTATAGACCCGGCGAGGAGGGTCTCCGGGCCGAGGCGTGCGTAGTCCGCGGGGCTGGCGGGCGAGGCGAAGTTGAAGATGAAGTTGACCGGGCCGGGGTCGAAGGGGAGTGTGATGTCGTGATGGAGGAAGGCGAAGCGAGGCTCCGCTGCGAGATGTTCGAGGTTGGCGAGGTTGCCGGTGGAGAGGTTGTCGACTCCGAGCACAGAGTGGCTGCCGGGCCGTGCGAGGAGGGCGTCGGTGAGGTGTGAGCCGAGAAAGCCTGCAGCACCAGTAACGAGGATCTTCTTCTGGGGGACCTGGGTCATGGGAGAGTTGACTCGCTAACTATCTACAGTATTCAACTAATTGTGTAAAGCACAGACCGTTCGAACTACGGGGATTCTACACTTTGGCGGGCTCTGTGCAAGTGGAAAATCCCTGCAGAGCCCCTGTCGGAATGAACGCTGGGGTGGGTGTGCGCGATTCATTCAGGGATAGCGGGGGTCCCCAGGGGCAAAAGCCCCTCGCCGCGGCTGGAGGTCAGGGCGCGGCTGAGGCTGCGAGTTCGAGTGCGGGATAGACCGCGGGCCTTCCGATGCTGATGTAGGTGAATCCATGCTTCTGCATGACCATGGGGTCGAAGAGGTTGCGGCCATCGATGAGGATGGGGTATCGCAGGGCGGCGTAGATGCGTTGCAGATCGAGGGCTGCGAATTCGCGCCAGTCGGTAAGGACGAGCAAGGCGTCGGCATCGCGGGCGGCGGCATAGGCGTCCTGGGCATACTGAATCTGTGGGCCGGCGGGGAGTTCGGCCTGGGCGCGCTGCATGGCCACGGGGTCGTAGGCGGTGATAAAACAGCCCTCGGCGAGCAGCATCTCAACCAAGTCGATGGCGGGCGATTCGCGGATGTCGTCGGTGCCTCCTTTGAAGGCCAGGCCGAGCACGGCGATGCGCTTTCCGCGCAGCGTCCACAGAGTGGAGCGGATCTTGGCGAGAAAGCGCTTCTTCTGTTCGGCGTTGATCTTTTCCACCTCGGTGAGGAGGCCTAAGTCGATGCCGAGCTGCTCTGCTACGGAGTGGAAAGCGGCGACGTCCTTGGGGAAGCAGGAGCCTCCGTAACCGATCCCGGGGCGCAGGAATCGCGGGCCGATGCGGCTGTCGAGTCCCATGCCGCGGGCTACCTGCTCGATGTTCGCGCCGGTGGCCTCGCAGAGATTGGCGACGGCGTTGATGAAGGAGATTTTGAGTGCCAGGAAGGCGTTGGAGGCGTGCTTGATGATCTCGGCCGCCTTGGCGGAGGTGAGCAGCAGGAGCGGCGGGGAGGAGGCTGTGCAGCGGCCGGGAATAGCATCCGGACAGGCGTAGTAAGCGCCTGAGGTGAGCGGTGCGTAGACCCGCTGGAGCAGGGAGGCGGCAGCCTCCGAATCGGCGCCGACCACGATTCGGTCGGGGTGGAGGAAGTCGAAGACGGCAGTGCCCTCGCGCAGGAACTCGGGGTTGGAGACGACATCGAAGAGGCTGCGCGCAACGCCGTTGCGCTCGATGGTGCGGCAGATCCACTCGCTGGTGTAGACCGGGACCGTGGACTTTTCGACGATGACCTTGTAGCTGGTGAGCGAATTGGCGATCTCGCAGGCTACCGATTCGACATAGGAGAGGTCGGCATCGCCGTTCTCGGATTGGGGGGTGCCGACGGCGATGAAGATGGCGTCCGAGGAGCGGGTGGCCTCTGCCAGGTCGGTGGTGAAGCGGATCCGGGTGTTACGGTGGCGTTTGAGGAGTTCCGGAAGGTGCTGCTCGTGGATGAGGGTATCTCCTGACTGCAGGGCGGCGACTTTGCTCTCATCGATATCGACGCAGACGACGGAGTGTCCGATCTCGGCGAAGCAAACGGCCGCGACCAGGCCGACGTTACCCGAGCCAACGACCGCGATTTGAATGGTTTTGTTCATAGTCTCCGGCAGATACTTCCTGCGCAGTGCAATGCTTGCAGTCTAGTGGATTTCCGGCAGAAGCGGAAATCCAACGGCGTGCGGGGGTGGGGAGCGGATTGAAACGGGAGACTACTGGGTGGCAGGAATTGCTTCCTTGAAGTGAGCCCGGTCGGTTAGACTAGCTGGAATGGGTCCGCAAAAGACGCAGTTTCCCCCTGTAGCGGGCGTTCCCGAAATGCAGCAGCCCGGCACGGGATCCGAGATACGCGACACATCGTTGACCGAGGCGGTGGCGACACTACGCAAGCGGCGGTGGGTGCTGATCTTGGCGACCGTGCTGGGGGCAAGCTATGGCGCGTACAAGGCGTATACCCAGCCTAAGCTGTTTGGAGCGACGGCCACCATCCAGGTACACAATGGGGCATCCAACGCATACCGGGTGGACTCATCGGGGGATTACGGCGACGATCAGACCACCAAGATGAACACCGAGGTAGCGATCCTGCAGAGCAACGCTCTGCTGACCACGGTGGCGCGGGAGATGAATCTGGCGAACAACCCGGATTTTTTTGGAGTCGAGGGACCGATTCCGCATCAATCGCTGGACGACCCGAATGTTCACGCGAATGTGGTGGGGGAGCTACAAGGCAGCATGATTGTGTCCCTTGTGCCACGGACGGAGATGATTCGCCTCACGTATTACAGCCCGAGTCCGAAGATGGCGGCGGAGATCGCCAACCGGATCGTTCACGATTACATCCAGCGCAGTTACCAGACACCGGTGGAATCGACCAGGCGGGTTTCGGAGTGGCTCTCCGGCCAGTTGGAGGAACTGAAGACGGAGGTCTCGCAGTCGCAGGAACAGATCATGGCATTGCAGCGGAAGCTGGGTACGCTGGGGTACGATTCGTCTCACAACCAGTTGCAATCGTCTCTGGAAGAGCTGCTGACGGCGGAAGAATCGGCAAAGGTGGCGCGCATCACCGCAGAATCGCGCTACCGGATGCTGGCCAGCATGGATCCGAATACGATTGAAGATTCGATCGAGACGACGCCGGGCACCGCGCCCGGGGAGCTGAATACTCTGCGCACGCAACTGGCAGCTGCGGAGGCGAGCTACGCCGAGATGACGGCGACGGGTGGCCTGGGGGCGAACAATCCGCGTGCGAAGGAACTGCAAGCGCAGATGGCCGAACTGACCAAGAAGATCAACGAAGAGCAGGGCCGGCTGGAGATACAGGCCAAGGAGAACTACCTGGCGGCCAAGGCGGCGGAGGACAAGATCGAGCTGGAACTGGACGCGCGCAAGGCCGAAGCTTACCAGCAAGGAGACGACATTGTGCAGTTGACCATCCTGCAGCGCGAGTTCGATCAGAACCGGACGCTGTATGACGGGCTGAAGCAGCGACTGGAGACAGCCAAGGTGCAGGCAGGCCTGGAAGCATCGGAAGTAGATGAAGTGGATCCAGCGCTGCCGCCGGTAAGCCCCACGATGCGAGCGGCCTCGTCGATCATCCTGTCGAACATCGTATTTTTCCTGCTGGGCGGCATCGTGATTGTGTTCATTTTGGAGGGTCTGGATACTGGGCTGCATAACATACAGGAGATCGAGACGGTGATGGGAATGCCCTCGCTGGCGATCATTCCGCAGTCCAAGCGAACCAACGCGGAGCAGACGGCGACGATGTCCACGGCGCAGCGCAACATCCATGTGCTGACCCAGCCCAAATCTCAGTTCACGGAGGCGTTCCGGGCCCTGCGGACCTCTCTTATGCTGTCCACCGCGGGGAAGCCACCAAAGTACATTCTGTTTACCAGCGCGATGCCCTCGGAGGGGAAGACGACGATGGCCAGCAACCTGGCATGCATTCTGTCTCAGAGCGACGCTCGCGTTCTGCTGATGGACGCCGACCTGCGCCGGTCGAACATTCACCATCGGTTTGGACTGACCGGCAAGCTTGGACTGACGACCGTTCTGGCCGGCACATCGACGCTTGAGGAAGCCGTGCAACATATTCCCGAGATACCCAACATGGACATACTTCCCAGCGGTCCTGTGCCGCCGTTCCCCACAGAAATGCTGGGTTCGGAGACGATGCAGAAGCTGATGGAAAAGCTGGGGAAGAACTACACGCACATCGTAATCGATTCTCCTCCGGTGCTCTCGGTGACCGACGCGGTGGTTCTGGGCAATATGGTGGACGCGGTGGTTCTGGTGATACGCCACGGCAAAGAGGGCAAGAATGTGATGCGTCGCGCACGCGACCTTCTGTCCCGCTCGGGCGCACCTGTGGCCGGCCTGGTGCTGAACGCTGTGGATGTGAAGTCTCCCGACTATTACGGGTATTACGGATATTCGGGGTATTCGTACGGGAACATCGATGCCGACAGTTGGGACACACAGACCTCTGCTCCGGGCAAGAGGGGTGCGGAAGGGAAGGCCAAGCAATGACCAGGGACTTCGCGACCAGACCATTAGCGAACATACGCCGGGTCTTGAAATCGGTCCTGCTGGCGTTCTGCTGGGCCGGGGTCATGGCCGGTTCGGCGAGCGCACAGGCGGGTGCAGCGGCGGGCGCAACAGTTACTACCAGCACGATGCCGGCGGCAGAGCCGGCGCAGACAGCGACCTCGCCGGCGACCTCTCTGGCCAACCAGTCCATGCTGTATCCGGGAGAGGATTTTCAGTTAGGCCCGGGAGACCTGATCGCGGTGGGGGTTTTCCTGCAACCGGATTACCACGCGACTGTGCGCGTGGGCCAGGACGGCTCGGTGCAACTACCCTTCATCGGCAGCGTCCATGTGGCGGGCCTGTCCGTGCGGGCTGCCCAAACCCTGATTGCTGACCGGCTGCGGATGGGCGAGTTTTTTGAAAACCCTGAAGTTACGATCCAGGTGGTGGATACGGTGAACAGCTCGGTGATCGTAACCGGGGAAGTACGCGCCACCGTACCCGTCTCCAGCCAGAGGAGCCTGCGTGAGGTGCTGCTGGTTGCGGGCGGGCTGCCGGCAACGGCGAGTCATACGGTGAAGATCGTGCGCCCAGGGGTTGCCGAGCCGATTGTGGTCGAACTGGGAACCGACCTGGCCTCCAGCACCTCGGCCAACTTTCCCGTCCAGCCGCACGACATCATCCAGATCTCGCGTGCCAGCGTGGTGTATGTGCTGGGCGCGTTCCCGCGCCAGGGAGCGATCCCGCTGGATCAGTCGACTCCGCTGACGTTGTTGCAATTGGCCGCGTTGAGCGGAGGCATGAACTTTGAAGGCCAGTACGCCGATCTGCGGCTGATCCGCACTGTGGGAAACGAGCGCAAGGTAGTGAAAGTAGACATCAAGAAGATCCGCGACGGCCGCGCCCCCGACCCGTTGCTACAGGCCAACGACATCATCTTCCTGCCTACCGACGAAATGAAGGCCACCATCAAGAGCCTGGGCACGGGTGGCGTGATCGGACTCGCTACCCTTCTGATTTCGCTGCACAATTACTAAAGATTCTGATTGAGACGGCGTTGCAGTGCGTGGACAACCGTAGATGGCAAACGCCTGGTGGATGGGAGCGAGGGATGACCTCCGAACCTGAACGATCGAACCCACGCAAGCGGCGGAGTGCGCGGCTGGCTTACCTGGTGAGCCACCCGATTCAGTACCAGGCGCCTCTGCTGCGCCGGATCGCCGAGGAGACGGACATTGATCTGACCGTTTTTTTCGGTTCGGACTTTTCGGTGCGAGGATACCGCGATGCAGGCTTCGGGGTAGGCGTAAAGTGGGACGTTCCCCTGCTGGACGGATACAAGCATGAGTTCCTGCCCAAGTTGCGCGACCGCGGAAACGCAAGCTTCGCGAGCCCTATCAACTACGGCCTGGTACGGCGGTTGCACGGCGAGGGCGGCGATCCGGCGTACGATGCACTTTGGGTGCATGGCTATTCCACGGTGAATGCAATGCAGGGAATCCTGGCAGCGAAGGCACTGGGCATTCCGGTGCTGCTGCGCGTGGAGTCGTGGCTGGGCGACCGCGGGCGGAGCGGCGTGAAGCTGGCGCTGAAGAAGATATTCTTATTAGGGCTGAAGCAGCTGGTGGACGCAGTGCTGCCGATCGGTACACTGAACGCGCAGTATTGGCGCCTCTACTTTGGCAACGACGTTGCTCAGTTTATGGTGCCCTACGCGGTGGACAATGGCTACTTTGCTCAGCGTGCGCGCGATGCCAGGGCCGGTCGCGCCGCCCTGCTGGCAGAGTTGGAACTGGACCCCGCGCGGCCTGTGATCCTGTTTGCAGGGAAGCTGCAGCCGCGCAAGCACTGCGACCATCTGATCGAGGCGTATGCCCTGCTTTCGCCGGCTGCGGGCGAGGAGCCGCAGGCGGTGCTGGTGATTGTGGGTGACGGCGAGGAGCGGGGGGCTCTTCAGCGGCAGGCGGAGGCGACTGGATTCAGCAGCATTCGCTTCTGCGGTTTTCGCAACCAGTCCGAGCTGCCGCGCTTCTTCGACCTGGCCACGGTCTTCGTTCTGCCCTCGCGGCACGAGCCATGGGGACTGATTGTGAACGAGGTGATGAATGCCGCGCGGACGGTGATCGTCAGCGACGATGTGGGCGCCGCGCCGGACCTGATCGACGACGGAGTGAACGGGTGCATCGTTCCGGTGGGCGATGTGGACGCGCTGGCTCGGGCGTTGCGCCGCGTTTTGGAGAATCCCGGCAATGCCGAGGCGATGGGCCAACGAGCCTTTGAGCGCATTCAGAGCTGGAGCTTCGAGGAAGACGTAAAGGGGCTTCGGCGAGCGCTGGAGCACGTGGCACCGGGGTTCGTGGCGTAAGAGTCGACCTCGGCGGCTAAAGCCGCGTCTCCGATACATTGCGTTTACGGCACGGGTAAACATGTTGCGGAAGAGGCTTGATTGCCACTTCTGGCAGAAGGCCCGGGGCTAAAGCCCCTTCAATTCATTGACTTTTTCAGGGGGCTGAAGCCCCCTGCTCCCTCCGAAAGAAAAAACGGGAGCTTTTTCGCAGCCTGTGAAGCCGTGCCTCAAAACAAGACCAATGCGGGGATTCTTCCCCTTCGACTTCGCTCAGGGTCAGAATGACAATCCATTTTTTTTCGAGTAACCCTGGAAATGCTCTGGCTAAGGAAAATCTGAACGAGTCCTCAACATTCCCTCTGGGGCTAAAGCCCCATTGATGATGCATCCCTTGCGGCGGGACTGAAGTCCCGCCCTTTCAAAACCGGGACGTATGCAGAGATTTCCTAACTCACGGATCTGAGGCTTTGCAGGCGATCGAGGATGAGGCTGAGTTGATGGTCATTATGATAGCCGTCGCGCTCGGCGCGCTCGCGGCCTGCCATGGCGATCCGGGTGCGGGCCGCCTCGTCGGGCAGGTAGAGCCTGATCTTTTCGATGCACTCTTCCAGGGTGGAAAAGAAGACGGCCTCTTTGTCCTCGACGAAACGGCTGAGATGGCCTTGGGAGCGCTCGACCAATAAGAAGCCGGCGCAGCCTGCGATTTCGAAGCTCTTATGGGTGAACTCATCCTGATTGGACTTGGTGAGGAAGCTCAGATTGATCTTCGATCTCCATATCCCCTCGCGATAGGCATCCGCCTCAAGTTCCCCTTCGCGATACATGGTCTCGAATTGGGCAGGAGTGAGGGCACGCTGCCACGCTCGCTGCGAGCCTGAGATGACGACGGGCAAGCCGGCCTGTGAGAGCCTGCCGAGGAACTGGGCGCGGTCATCGTAGGGTGAGCCGATGAAGGACACCCCGCGGTTGCGGTTTGCGTCCGACCAACCTTGCGGTGGGGGAACGTGAGCGACTCGATCGTAGGCGGTCTGGATCTTGATGACATCGCGCGCGCCGTGCCGTTTGAGGTCGGCTACACTGATGTCTCGCTGGGTGCAGTGGAGGTCGAAACAGGGGATGGCCTTCTTGTATAGGCGCAGCCCTGAGTCGCGACGCGGACCGAATGCGTTATCGATCATGTAGCAGACGGTCTGGATGCCCAGGTCGCGGCAGTGGAGGACGGTTGCGGGCTGGAGTTGGAGGACCTTGTCGGCCCAAAAGACATCGGGCTCGTGCTGCTCGGCGAGGCGCAGGACCTCTCGATTCAGACGGGTGACCTTAGGTCCTACAGAGAGACGAAAGCTGATTTTGCCTAGGACACCACTGCCGGGATTGAAGCGGTTGGTGTCCATCGGAATGATTTCATGACCCATTCGTTGTAGGGCCAACAGGCGCGCCTGGGCCGTACTTCCCTGGTGCAACTGGCTCACATATAATATCTTCATACTCATGCACTCCCATGCATGTTAACATTCCACGGTTCCTTCGAGTCTTCAGGGCATCCAACATGTTACGAAAGGCTGTAGTTGGCGAGGACCGTCGATGAGAATCCTGCATTTCATTCACTCCATCGATCCGGCCACAGGAGGCCCGGTTGAGGGGCTGAGGCAACGCTGCGAGATCTATCGCATGAACGGGCATGAAGTCGAGTTGGCTACGCTGGACTCTTCCGAAAGCGTTGCGCGGTGGAAATTCCCGGCCAGGGTGGTTGGGCTGGGTCCTGGCTGGGGAGTGTATGGGTACTCGCGCAGTGTGATGCCGTGGCTGAAGGCCAATCTATCACGCTTCGACGTGGTGTTCGTGGATGGCATCTGGCAGTACAACCTGTATGCGGCGCATCGCGCCCTTGCCGGCACGGAGATACCATGGGCCATCTTCGTTCATGGCATGTTGGACCCCTACTTCAAGAAGCGATATCCGCTCAAACACCTCAAGAAGACAATCTATTGGCAATTCTTCCTGGGGAAGATCATGCGCGATGCAAACGCCGTGCTGTTTACCTGCGAAGAAGAAAAAATCCTGGCCCGGCTATCGTTCCCGCGATACAACGTACGCGAGACGGTTGTACCCTATGGCACATTCGGTCCGAAATGCGACCTGGCAGCGGCCAGCGAAGAGTTTCTGGCACGATGGCCTGATTTGCGCGGCAAGCGGCTGGCACTTGCCCTGGGACGGATCCATCCCAAGAAGGCGACCGACATACTGATCGAGGCGTTTGCCAAGACGCTGGGCAAAGACGATGCGTGGCGCTTGGTGATCGCGGGCCCCGACCAGATCGGATGGCAGAAGGAACTGGAAGCGCTGGCAACCAGGCTCGGCGTAAGCCATCGGATTGTCTGGACTGGAATGCTGGAGGGCACGCTGAAGTGGGGGGCCTTCTCGGCGGCGGAGGTGTTTGTGATTCCCTCGCACCAGGAGAACTTCGGAATAGTTGTGGCAGAAGCCCAGGCATGCAGTCTTCCCGTGATTTTTTCCGAAAAGGTCAACATCTGGCGGGAGGTGATGAACTACTGGGCAGGGCTGGTGGGAGAAGATACAATCGAGGGAACCACAATCACTCTGCGCCGCTGGTCGGAGCTAAGTGCGGAGGAGATTGCGGCACTGCGCATCCGCAGCAGGAAGTGCTTCCATGAGCTGTTCGACTTTAACATCACCTCCAAGCGTGCGATGGAGGATGTGGAGTATGTGGTTCGGACCACACCGCGCTATAAGCCTTCGGACCCAGCCGCTACGACGGATGGCGAGCAAGACACGCTGGTTCGATAAGAGCTGAGATGCCGAACGTGTGAGGCAGGGGCGGGGATGGCGAAGAACGTGCGTTACAACGCGGCGGAGCACATCGCGGCGGCAACGGCCGCAGATCCGTATCTGCGCCCAGCGTTTGCGGCCAGCGACCGCGCTCGGCGACAGATCTGGAACCTGTGCTGGGCGGTGTTGTATCGTCCGTCGCCACGACCGATGCACGCATGGCGAGCGTTCCTGCTGCGCTGCTTCGGCGCAACGATGGCAGCAAACTGTCACTTCTATCCCGGCTCGAAGGTGTGGGCACCGTGGAATCTGGTCTGCGCGGACTCGGTGTGTGCGGCCGACGGAGCAGATATCTACAATCCGGCAGCGATGCGCCTAGGATCGCACGCCATCCTCTCGGAGGGGGCTTACCTGTGCGGCGCGACCCACGACTACGACGATGCGGGCTTTCCCCTGCTGGCCTGCGAGATGGAGATTGGGGCGTATGCGTGGGTGTGCGCGCGGGCCTCGGTTGCGCCGGGCGTGAATGTGGGCGAGGGAGCGGTGCTGGGGATGGGTTCGGTGGCAACGCGCGATCTGGAGTCGTGGTGCGTGTACGCGGGCGTCCCCGCGGTGAAGGTGAAGGAACGCAAGCGGCGATGAGCGCAGCCCTTGCCACGATCGACCGACCTATCAACACACCTCGACAGGTCCTGTTCGCCAGCCTGATCGGCACCACGATCGAATTCTTCGACTTCTATATCTACGCGACGGCTGCCGTGCTGGTGTTCCCCAGCCTTTTCTTTCCCACGTCCAATCCGGCCACGGCGAGGCTCGCCTCACTGGCTACCTTCGGCATCGCGTTTCTGGCTCGGCCCATCGGCTCGGCGCTGTTCGGACATTTTGGCGACCGCATCGGACGCAAGACGACGCTGGTAATCGCCCTCTCCACCATGGGAGTGTCTACGGTCACCATTGGCGCGCTGCCGACGTATCACGCCATCGGGATTGCGGCGCCGCTTCTGCTCGCGCTGTGCCGATTCGGCCAGGGGATCGGCCTGGGCGGAGAGTGGGGTGGCGCAATTCTGCTGGCCATAGAAAATGCTCCACCTAACAAGCGCGCGTGGTATGGCATGTTTCCGCAACTGGGAGCGCCCATTGGATTCTTCCTCTCGGGTGGCGTCTTCCTGCTGCTGTCGCACTGGCTCACCGACCGGCAATTCTTTGCCTTCGGCTGGCGACTTCCCTTCCTGGCAAGCGCAATCCTGGTGTTTCTGGGCCTGTACGTTCGCCTCAGCATCACGGAGACGCCAGTCTTCCAGGATTCGCTCGATCGCGGCGAACGGTTGAGGATGCCGATCTACACCGTTCTGCGCAATCACGCTCGCGCGTTGATCTCGGGGATCGCGATCTGCCTGGCAACCTTCGTTCTGTTCTATCTGATGACAGTGTTCGCGCTCTCGTGGGGTACCACTGCGCTGGGCTATAGCCGCAGCAAGTTTCTTCTGATGCAACTATTCTGCGTCTCGCTGTTCGCCGTCACCATTCCCATCTCAGCCCTGCTTGCCGAACATGGACGCCGTCCTGTGATGCTGTGGGTCAGTGCATCCATCGCTATCTTCGGCATATTTCTGGGGCCGATGTTCGCCGCGGGTACCAGCGGCGCAGTGGCGATGATGGCGCTGGGCCTCTCGCTGATGGGAGTTACCTACGCGCCGATTGGCACGTTGACCTCGGAACTCTTCCCCACGCCGGTGCGCTATACGGGCAGTTCGCTGGCATTCAGTCTTGCTGGAATCCTGGGCGCGTCGCTGGCCCCGTCCATCGCTACCTGGCTGGCCAAGAGCTACGGTATCGACTACGTCGGCTACTACCTCTCCGCAGCAGCCGTGGTCACGCTACTCGGACTACTCTCCATCCGCGAGACCAAAGACGACGACCTTGGCAGGGTTGCGAATCGCAGATAGCGATGACAACGAGCTGGAACCTTGAGAGGTGTAAACGTGCGTTCCCGCAGTGAAGGTGAAGGAACGCAAGCGGCCGCCTACGGAATGATGCGCTTAATCCAACATCTCAAAATCGAGATGGGGGCGCCCGGCTCCCAGGGAGTAGAATGCCTCGCAAATCATCTTGCGAAAGCGAGGTCAAATGCTGACCGGCAGGAAGGGCGTATCGCGGGGCCTAGCGCTGATCGTGTTGCTAGCGCTCTCGGTCTGCGCGAACAGGTTGGATGGCCAGGACCACCCCCTTCCGTCGTAGCCTGCAATTACCGCCATTGACAGATCGTGGCCTGAGGTCAATCTTAACGTGCTTGTGCTGGACAAGAGCGGCGCGCCGCAGAAGATCGACGAACAGGCGTTTCAGCTTTTCGAAGACCGTACTGAGCGGCCGCTCCGTTTTCCGGCTGCAGCGGACTCGCCGGTGTCGCTTGCGCTACTTATCGATGCCTCGGGCTCGACGTACAAGCGTAAGTCGGAGATCCTCTCCGCAGTCTCCGCGATCATCCGTGCTTTGCCGGCTGATAGCGAGGTCATGGCCGTTGATTTCTCAGACCTAGCGTTTATAGACCTTCCCTTCACTCCGGCTTCCAAGGTCGACCTCTCGTTTATGGGTCGGGTGACGTTTGCTGGCCCCACAACGCTCTACGACGCCCTCGCCGCGACAGAGGATTATTTCGTGGCCAACGCAAAGTATCCGCGGAGATCCCTGGTCGTTTTCAGCGACGGCGAGAACAACGCGTCGCAGAATTCAATAAGAGCGGCTTTCCGGGGGATGGCGTGGCCAGGCGCGCCGGTGGTCTATCCGTGTCTGATTGCCAAGGCAAACTACCTGGAGCGCGAGAGGGGGCTGGGCTTATTAATATGAAGTTTCTCGCCATGAGAGGCGGCGGCTTGACATTCAACCTCGATCCTGACCCCGCATCCGCTGCTGCCCATATCGTGGCCGCCATTCGCAGTCAACATGTATTGCAGTTTACCGCTGCCGACCCGGCGCACGATGGGAAGGAGTACAAGCTGGAGGTGCGGCTCCCGGTCAAAGATGTGCAAATTCACGGGCTTCCGGCCTATTTCGCTCCTGCAAGATGACGGTTAGTAGCGCGCGGTCTTGGCGGGCCCACCCTAAGTTTTTGGAATCTTGATTCTCCCTCAAAAGTGGGTGCCCCATCCTTCGCGCTCTTTGCGAAGGTGGGAGTTACCGTACTCCACTTAGCAGCATCTTGTTTGCTTCTCGTCTTCGTGCCGACCATTCCGACTCAATCTCAACCGCACCCATTCTACCCGTCGCATAATGCACGTAACTCGACCAGGTCCAATCCCGCGTTTTTTTTACCCACCCGCCTGAGTGGTGAAACAAAAGGTGGCAAGCTCTGTACTTTAACGTTTTAGTTCGATTATCGTAACCAGATCGGGCCCCCAATTGCGCTTTGGAGGATCTATGAACCGTCGCGACTTCACCAAGCTTTCCACCCTTACCGCTGCCTCGCTGCGTCTGCCGCATGTCCTGGCCCAGAACGCCGCAGCCACTGTCCCCACGCAGAAGCCCATAGGCTTTGCCGCGGTCGGCATCGGCGGCATCTCCACCGCCTTTATGGAGTCGGTCGCCAACTCCAAGACGGTCAAGATCACCGCCCTGGTCACGGGCCATCCCGACACCAAGGGAGTGCAGTTCTCGCAGATGTACGGCATCCCCAAAAGCTCCGTCTACACCTACGAGACCTTCGACCAGATCCGCAACAATCCCGAGATCGACGCGCTCTACATCGGCCTGCCCAACAGCATGCACTGCGAGTACACGGTGCGCGGCGCGCAGGCGGGCAAGCACATCCTGTGCGAGAAGCCCATGGCCATCAGCAGCGCCGAGTGCCGCACCATGATCGACGCATGCCGCAAGGCCGACCGCAAGCTGATGATCGCCTACCGCATGCAGTACGACCCCATCTGGCAGCAGGCCATCGACATCATCCGCTCCGGCGCGCTGGGCAAGATTCAGTCCTTCCGCGGCAGCATGCTTCAGTCGCAGGCGAACGGCTGGAGGCAGACCAAGCAGTATGGCGGAGGCGGATCGCTGATGGACGTTGGCATCTATCCGCTGAATGGCATCCGCTACTTTACCCAGGAGGAGCCATCGGAGTTTACCGCTGTACTGGCCACGCGAGACAAGGACGACCCGCGCTTCAAGGAGGTGGAGCAGTCGGTGGAATGGACCATGAAGTTCCCCTCGGGCATCATCGCGTCCTGCGGCAGTTCCTACGGCCAGTTCGGCCCCATGACACTCAGCATCCACGGCGACCTGGGATACATCGCCCTCAACCCGGCCTTCGGCGGCGGCGGCATCCAACTCACGGGAAGCGCGGGCAGCCAGCGCTTCGACCAGACCGGCACCGGCAAGGGCCACTTCCAACTGGCGCTGGAGGGCGAACACATGGCCGCCTGCATCCGCAACAACACTACTCCGCACTCTCCCGGGGAAGAAGGCCTCAAGGACCTTATCGCCATCGAGCGCATCTACCAGGCGGCCGGCAGCCCCATCGCCTAGGCGCACCTCGCTAATTCTCCGCAGGCCGCTCGATGTGGTCGATGACGATGACGGTGGTGTCGGCTTTCGCCGGTTCCAGCCTCAGGCCGAGGGACTCAACACCATTGATGATCCCGGCGAAATCAGTGCTCTCTACATCGGAAGTCTTGGGATCGTAGTGGGCCAGTGGGAGGGGCTTTACATGGAAGTCGTAGGTGCCGGTGAGGCCGGTCTTATCGATGACATCGCGGTCGAGGCGTGCGGCAAGCGCGGATGCGAGGCCAGACATGGGGGTGCTCGTGTAGACCGCCTCGTCGTAGGTGGGCCAATAGACACTCCCTGTGGCAATCGAATCTATGCCGGTCGGAGCGTTCGGGTCGGGCTTCGATGGAGTCAACTTGGGGCCGCCCTTGGCGACCACGAGATTGTAAACAGGGCGTGACTGAATATCGGTGTGCGTCTTGAGGTTAAGAACGTCGGCGAGCGCGGCGCGGACCATCAGCCTCTTCGTCGGGACGTCCATCTTCTGCCATGTTGGGACGTCCTCGGGCGCCACCTTGGCCTGAAAGTCGTACAGATCGGAGTCGACCCAGTCCGGCTCTCCCTTCACCAGATAAGTTGGGCCGCCACCGTACGCCAGGTCGAGCAGAGTCTTGATTGGCTGACAGTGTCGCTGCCAGGAGTCGCCCGTCGAGATCGTGTTTCTGGAGCCGTACTCGTTGGGTGCACAGCGCTTGAGGAATACCACATCGAATTTGATGGTGGGCGCAGTGGGCTCGGCCGGTGTGGCAGCGGGCACTGTGACGCTGGGCTGAGTGAGGCTGGGGGCGCTTGCGGCCTGGGCGATGAGGCGCGGAGCGAACAGGCTCGCTGTGAGCAGTAGCGCTGCGGTGAAGAGAGGCTTCATGGGGTGACCTTTCCGGCATCAAGTGTGCTCGTGGTTTGACGCGCGCAACAGGCTGAAGTTACGGTACTACCGTTTTACTCGCCGTTGCCTGTACTTGTTTGTCATTCCGTAGCGCAGCGGAGGAATCTGCTTCTGTCTTTTTCAGTTCTCCGAAGGCCGCTCCATGTGGTCGATCACCAGCGTCTCCACCTGTCCCTTGTCCTTCTCCAGTTTTAGTCCCAGCGCCGCGACCGCCGTAAAGGCTACCGAGCTGGGATCATCCGCCGGGAGCGCTCCCTGTGCGTCGCTCTGTCCTCGCGGCTCGATCGGCGGGAACTTGATCACAAAGTCGTATCGGCCAGTCAGTCCGGTCTTATCCTGAACTATACCGTCATGTAGGCCCAGACCAGACAAGATGTTCGACAGGAGAGAAGCAAGCGAAACGATTGATGCTCCATACAAGCTCATGTACGAGCCCTTGTCGTCCCTGCTACTAACCACAACCCCGCCCCACGGCAGCGGTATTCCCCCCGGATGCTCCGCGGTCGGGTCTGTCTCCTTGAACTTGATTCCGCTTTTGCCGATCACCAGCGAGTAGACTGAAGCGTCTCTGATCTCGCGGTGCACTGCCAGCTTACAGCGTTCCACCAGCATCGTTTGCAGCATCGACTGAAGCATCAGCTTCTGCGATTCCGGCTTCTGCCACTCCGCCCGGTCTGCGTCGGAGATGCGCGCATCAATGTCGTAGGACTCCGAGTTCACCCATGCTGGAAGGCCCTTAATTTGACCCGGCGAGTAGAATGCCGCGCCTCCGACCTGCGGAACATAGGCGGTATTGATCACCAGACCCAGTGTCGAGTTGGTCATGCGATAGCCATCCGCCGTCGGTTTCCCAAAATCTCCCTGCACATCCGAGATATTCTGTCGTATCGATACCACCTCGAATGCATACGCCTTGGATGGCCCCACCTTCGTCCTCGCCGCGCCCGTCATTGGAGCCGCCGTCTGCCCCACCGCCATCCCTACACACACAAATCCCATTGCCAGAATCTTGCCGATCATGCAAGGCCCCTCATCTCGAATCCTACTCCAGCGTACATTCGAACCGCCGCGCATTGACGCGCCAGCGCGTCCTCTGCGAGACTCCGTCCATGGCTTACCGCGGCAAGCTGGAGTTCGCCCACGCGCGCCCGATGCGCCAGCGCAATACACGTCTCTACCGCCTGGCCCACTGGCCCATCTGGATCTGGGTCTTCTTCCTCGCGCCCGGCCCGCTCACGTTCTCGCTCTTCGCGCACGGCTTCGGCCGCGCAAACGCAACCTGGCTCCTTGTCGTTCTCGTCGCTACCGGCATCGCTGCCTTGCGCGGCAGCCTGCCCGGATCGGAACCACACCCCTACATCCTGCGCTTCGACGAGGACAAGCCCAACCCGCTCTATCGCCGCGTTTGCTACACCTTCGCCTGGAACGCCATCCTCAACTTCGCCCTGCTCAACTTCGCCGGACTCCTCATCGCCGTTGCCACCGGGACGTGGTATATGAAGCAGATCTACAGCTATGCCTACGCGCCGCTCTGCGCCGCCATCCTCGTCCTCGGCGCACTTGGTTTGCTGCCGCGCGTTCGACCCTCCACCAAGGGCGAGGGCACGGAGCGCCGTTATTTCTACGGCTCCGTATGGGCCGTCGTCCTGGCGCAGGCGCTGCTGCTCACGGTATGGAAGACGCTTCCGGCAACCCGCGCCGCAGCCTGCATCAAGCTCGCCGTCTTCGCCGGAACGCTTTTGCTCATGGGCCTCGCCGCCCGCCGCGGAGCGCTTCCCCGCACCCGCCCCATCGTTCCCGGCGAATCCATGGTTGCCGACTAATTTTCCGATGGCCGCTCAATGTGGTCGATCACCAGAAACTCCACTGGAGCTGTTGTTGGTTCCAGCTTTAATCCCAGTGAATCCTGAATTACGGTGAAGATCGACGGCGTGGAATCATCGTCCTGGCTGCTGTCACTCCGTCCGGAGAATATCGTCCTCCACTTGGTGTACATCGGCATGGAAAAGTCATATTGACCCGTGAGTCCGGTCTTGTCCACCACCTGCCGTCCAAGTTCAGGATTCAGCGCTTGGTTCATATAAAGTACGAGCCGCGAGATCGGAGCCGCCTGACCGATCAAGAGTCCGTCCGGATAGGTCTTTTGCCCGACCTCCCCGTAGACGGTCTTACCCGATCCAGTATGGAGGCCGTTTGGATAGGTCTCTCCTGGCGTTGCTGCTTTGAACTTCGGGCCGTTCTTCGCAACCACCAGCGCATACGCAGGCGCATCCCGCGTCTCGAAGTGCGCCTTCAACTTGAAGCGGTCCTCAAGCAGCCCTTGCAACGCATCCTGGTCCACCGTTGATCCTGGTGCAGGGTTTTTCCACTCAGCAATGTCTGCTTCGGCTACCTTGGCTTTGACCTCGTATAATTCCGTGTTGCACCATCCGGGTAGACCCAGAACTTTCTGGCCATTGATCAACCCATACGCCATCCCAATGTACTGAGACGTATAAAAAGTCGCGTCGAACCCATCCTCGGTAAAGCCATGCCCACCAAACGTCTTGCTTGGCCGCACTGACACAACCTCAAACCTGATCGGCTTCTTTACTGCCTTCGCCGCATCCTCTGCCTTTGAGACCCCTGCCGTCGGCCCACTCGCCGCCTGCCCCACGGCCATTCCGCAACTCATCAATCCGACAATACAAATCTTCGCAACCATCGCTTGCGCCTCTCGGAGAATGGTACGCTTCGATTTCTTTGCGTCAAGAATCGTACAATTTGAGCAATCTTTACGCTTCAAACCGCGAAATCCGGTTGACAGCCCAGCCCCAATAGCGAAGACTTGAATCGAACCCCAAGGATAATTATTTCGCCCCCAT